>Ga0181523_10000363_pt1 | contig 50423 bp, 54 predicted proteins | sample PEATcosm2014_Bin_43_FD_119752 | JGI IMG/M metagenome (GOLD analysis project Ga0181523, IMG submission 119752) | Peatland microbial communities from MTU Mesocosm Facility, Houghton, MI, USA - PEATcosm2014_Bin05_30_metaG | ecosystem: Environmental > Terrestrial > Soil > Wetlands > Peat | place... | reverse complement strand
TTTTTGAGGTCATAGTAGCCCAGACCATTGCGCTGCTTCTCATCGTTCAGGATGTTCCAGACATCCTTGCAGATGTAAGAAGTCTGCCATAGCGTTGCCATAGTAGATTGCGCCGGCTGAATACGGACCAGATGCGTTAGATACAAACCCTACTCTCCATATAGATATTATACCATGAAAGGTGAACAGTAGTTCACCACAAGAGCAAGATACAGTTAAGACACGCTTTCATCTCGGGATTGAAATGCCCGAGGATTCCCGCGCTTTGTTCTTAAACAGTACCGACGTACAATCGAACGGGTATGACTGGCAAAACATATACATGTGACAGACTTGCCTGGACATGCTCCATTCCGAATTATGGTATTATTAACTGTAGCTATCATTCTTGAAATTAGGGAGGTCGCCATTGAAAGCTCCTCAACCAAAAAATAAGAATGCACGGAACATTAACCTCTTAAGAAATATTCCCTTCTTCCAGAGTCTTTCAGATGAAGATTTTTCGGACCTTCAGCATATTTTCGTGGAGCGGCACTATGCCAGAAACAAGACAATATTTCTGGAGGAAGACACTCTCAACTACATGTATATCATCCTTTCCGGGAAGGTCAAGGTAATACATTCTGGACTGGACGGCAAGGAGCACATCGTTGCCATTCACCAGAAAGGAGATTTTTTTGGTGAAATGGCCCTCCTGGATGGGAAAACCTCTCCTGCCACGGTTGTAGCGCTCGAAGACACCCTGATCGCCATCATCTCAGGCAAAGACTTTGAAAAATATCTGCTGAAAAACGACAAGATATTGAGGCAGACGATTTCCATTCTCTGCAAAAGATTGAGAGAGGCATGGATGATGATTAAGGTACTGAGCCTTCCAAATGCCGAAGACCGGGTAAGGGCGGTCATCTTGATAGTCAGCGATTTTTATGGATATATGGATGCGCGCGGCACCATTCTCAGTTCCAGGCTCACGCACCAGAACATTGCTGACTATTCATTCGTATCCCGCGAAACAGTGACAAGACTGCTTAACCGCTTTGCAAGAGACGGAGAGATAGAAGTGCTCGAAAATAAGGATATAGTTCTGAAGTCGTCTTTTACACGAAAAACTGTTGAATTGTGACTGCCGACACTTTGACCAGCCTTTTTTTAAGGTATATTGTAATATATGTCATCTTGGATCGGCTCAACACTTCAGAGGAGGAAAGAAATCGTGGACATTCTCACTCTTTGCGTAGTTCTTTTACCGATAGTAGCCTGTGCTTACGCCTTCTCATTTAAAGCTTAAGAATCGATTATATTCTTTATCTCATATTTCTGCATTATTAGCACCACTCAGAAACAATCGGACTCTGTCGAAATTGCGCCGTACAAAGTGATTATCCTCCCTGCAAATCCAGCATAATCTTTTCAGTCTCCCCGATACTTCGTGCGTAATAGCGATATCTTTTTGTATTATAATTGCATCATGTGGAATGTGCGTATGAGGGCTTCAAAGCAAAACAGGAACAAAATGCCTGATTCTAGTCATCTCGAAAAAGGGAATGAGATTCATATTTCCGGGGCTGAGGGTATCGGCGAAGATGCGGATATATCTAAGATGGGCCGTATCTTAATAGACCGCGCATTATCACACTCCAGGGGCACTCCGGACAAAATAATCATTACCATAGAAAAGATCAGCGAGAGACCCACCAGTGTCCTTCTCCTGCCTGTCAGGACCTTTGAATGCTCTTCGACGCAAGATGCCTGGTCATTCATCGCCAACGAGTTATCCAGACTCGGAGTATCTTCCAGGGCTTTAAGATCGGCACTGCGGGTGCTGAAATCGAACAAAACGATGAGAGGGGCTGCGCTCATATCAGCACTATCAGGCCGTCGAATGGAGCCCGACCGTATGCGTGGTGTAAGGGTGTCGCGCCTCGGAATCGACACTGAATCCGAAAAGAAACTGGCACGCAGACTATCGCGACTTCACATAAATAATCTCACTGTCAAAGAAGCCCTAATCCTAGCTTCAAAAGTTGCTTCATGCCATGATATCGTGGCCGAGGTCTGCTTCTCGGATGACCCGGACTATACTACCGGATATTTAGCCTCTCGATCATTAGGATACTTGAGGACTACCAATGTTAAACATCAGGGTGAGATGCATGGCGGCAGGGTCTTCTTCGTGAATGAGAAGAGCGACACGGAAAAAATCATCGCATGGCTTGAAAAAAAAACCGCAATTGCGGTGTTCGGTCATGAGTAAGAGAATCATTATCATAGGCAATCCCATCGCAGGCGGCGGTGCGGGGAAAAAGATACTAATGGCTTCATCAATTCTTAAAGCCTCCGGGATAGATGCAGAACTCAAATTAACAGCTCAAAAAGGCGATGCTGAATACTTCGCTCGCGAAGCATCAAGGCTTGCCGATACCACGGTCATCGCAGCAGGAGGCGACGGGACATACAACGAAGTCGCAAACGGACTTCTTTTTTCAGATACTCCACTTGCAATCCTCCCTCTGGGAACGACCTCCGTGCTCGCAAGGGAACTCGGCATCTCCCTGAATGCTGAAAAAGCCCTTGATGTAGCACTAAATGGCCGGGTCGAGCGAGTCCACATGGGGAGGACGACGCGTCGAGTTGAAAACAGTATTGATCCTGCTCAGCTGCACGGCACCTCGCCAGTCTCATCACGCCACTTCTTACTGATGACCGGCATTGGATACGATGGCGATTCAGTCAAAGGCGTCAATGAACGCGTGAAGAAATATTCCGGGAAGACTGCCTATATAATAAGCGGTATCGGCGCTATAATAAATTACCGTCCAGGTCTCCTGCGGATAAGGGCCGCGATGCTTGATCGACAAGATGTCGAAGGGGACAGATTCCGCGTCCATCCACGATATTGCACAATCTCAGGCAATTCACTGGAATCAACGGGATATACCATCATTGTGAGCAAAGCCGCCTGTTACGGAGGAGATATGAAGATAACCCCTGATGCAAGCCTTACATCTCCATATCTCTACGTATTTTTATCGCATAGTAAGGGAAGGCTCAATCTGGTCCGCTACATCGCTGCCATAATCAGCGGCAAGGTCATGAACCTGAAGGACATCAGCTATTTCAGGACCGACAGCATAGAGATAGATGGTGACAGCCACATTCAGATTGACGGTGATTACGCCGGCAAAACTCCTGCCAAGATTGACGTAGTGAAAAATGCATTGAAGTTGATAGTACCGAATAGACATTAGAGTTACATAATCTGCTCAATTGCCTATTTTGGGTTCACTATCGACTTCAGGACTGCAAGGTCCGCGATAACAATCTTGCCTTCTACATCTTTTAGATATCCCAATTTCCTGAACCTGCTCATGACCCGTATCGCGGTCTCTACTGTGGTGCCCACCATTTCGGCGATGTCCTGCTTCGTAAGCCTCATTGTGATTTCGATTGCACCTGCCGCCTTCTTTTCACCCGTCTTTTCAGCAAGTTTGACAAGCAGTGCAGCAATCCTTGATTCGACCCGTTCCAGGGCTATGTTTTTCAGAGTGTCTGAAAACTCGCGGACCCTCTCGCCTAAATTGGCCGTAATATCGTACATTAAATGAGGGAAGCGTTCTATAAGGCCCATCAGATTGTGACGAGATATTCGCACCGCATCGCAATCTTCCATGGCAATTGCATTTGCCGGATAGGGAAAGCCTTTCAGTACCGCAAAACCACCAAATAAATCACCCGGAGATATCAATTCGATTATGATTTCCTTGCCGTCATGAGACAATTTGGTTATCTTCACCTCGCCTGCAACAAGGACATAGAACCAGATAGATTGTTCTCCTTCGGAAAAGATGATCTGCTTCTTTCTGAAACTCTTGCGTTCGATATACGACCCTATCTCACCGATCTCTTCTTCGTTCAGTGCGGAGAACAAGTTTATGCGTTTCAAGTATTCTGGGTTATGCATTTATCATAAAAAATGTTTGCGTTACGGGCGGTAACGCAGATTATTTACCTGTAATACTCACCATCACATTTCTATGGAATTCGATTCTAATCGGAATCCACTGTTTTGGATCATCTCGTAAGATCCAGGCACATCAGATTGAGAACCATGGTCAGTCAAACAACATAGGCTTGACGATACTTAAGGTGCCTCCATTCTCTCAGGTGTCCTTTGGGGGCAAGGCAGTAAATATGTATAGCATTTTCGTCTTGCGCTTGATGATATATAGAGCGTTTGCTGATGAATGCTTGACCATCAGCACCCATCACTCCATTCAGTCCTCAAATAACATGCCCTGTTCGGTACGCCGATTTCCAGTGACACACCGAAATTGAACTCTATGTACTATTGTAACAGAAAAAACAGGCGCTTTCATCCCCAGTATAAATACTGAGGAATTCTTCCGGCTCCGGAAATTATGACGACAGCGTGACCATTAATGCACAAGCGACACACTGTCGCAGTTTATGAGTCAGTACACTGGCATTATGGACCTCGCCGATACAGAAGTGCAATCATATATATTCGGCAGTTCGTACGAGGGACACCGTCATCGGCAGCTATTAACCGCTAGACGCTGAAAACAGAAAATCAAAAAGATTTGTTTTGAGGAATGATGACGATATGCTCTCGAGGCTTTGCAGCGAAGTCTGTTGCTGCTCCTGCTCAGCGGATAGCGCCGCAAGGTCAGTGCTGGAAAGCATCAACTGACTAGAGAGGGTGTTGGTGACATCCGTATCTTGGGAAGTAAGATTTTGACTTTCCTGGGCAATCGTACTGAGCCTCGCGCCAACGTCAGCCTGTGTGGACTGAACGCCCGTCGAGACACTACGAAGTGATGTCAGGGCACTCTGGATGGCCGCACTATCTCCCTGTTCTATTGCAGTCTTCAGGATACCCAGCGTACCGATGACAGTCATATCCGGACTTGCTGCTGAAGTCACGCCGAGACCCACTCCAGCGGCAACCGTAAGTGTATCAAGCCCAGATCCGGCCACGTCTGCAGTTGTTGCAGAAATGGTAATTGCATCGGCAGGAGAAGACGGCGCTGAAGAGATCATAATCCGGTAATCTGCAGGTATACCGTTTCCGTTGGCATTAAATACTGCTGCCCTTACTCCGGAGTTTGCTGCATTGATAGCATCGCTAACCCCAAACAAATTCGCTCCGACGGGTATGGTCACATTGGTGGCGGCACCTGGACTCACAGATATCGCCAGGGAACCTCCGTTTGTAGTAAAAACATCAGAAGGAGACGTGAATCCGCCGGAATTGGTAATCAATCCTGAATTAGGACTTGTATTAACAGTAGCCGTGGTGCTACAGGCAATCAATCCAGCAGCCGTAACATTCACGTTTATCGGTGTTCCGGTATTAATCTGCATTGAGATATTGTCGGCTGTCGCGGTTCCACTCAAAGTGCCATTTGTTTGGACAGCCGGCGCATTTGTTCCATATCCGGAAAAAATATACGTATCGCCCACCTGTGTATTTGCTATGCCTATCGTAGTCTGGATTATGTTATTCAGCTCAGACGCATCAGTCGACTGGTTCGATGTCGATCCAGAAGCGGCGTCACTGCCAATAGACTGTGCGCTTGAAATGAGAGAACTCAGGGTGCCTAAAGCCGTATTGGTTGCGTTGAGCAGTGTTGTGGCGCTAGTGCAAGCATTCTGATATCCAGCAATAGAGCTCAACTGCCCCTTTTCCGTGGTGATGCTCGCAACCACAGCCGGGTTATCCGAAGGCTTGTTCAATTTCTGCCCCGTACCTATCTGCTCTTCTGTCTGATCTAAGGAGTTCATCAGATTCTGAATGTTAGCGGTGTACTGCGAATACATCGCTTGCGTGGTAATTCTCATATATACCTCCTTATCATTGGACCATCGCGATGAGTGTATTAAAAAGAGTACTGATCGTACTAATCAGCTTACCGGCAGCCTCGTACGAGTTTTCGTACTGGGTGAGATTGACTGCCTGCTGGTCGAGGCTTACGCCTGAAACCGACTGTTGCTGTGTTTGAAGCTGAGTCACCAGGGCTGATTGGGATGTGTTGTTTGTGTTTGCCGACTGTGCGTCATTTCCTGCCTCTGCGACAATAGCACTATAGTAATCGGTAGGGGTGCTACTGTTACCGGAGATAATGTTAGTATTTGCTATGTTCCCAATAGCTGTGGCATTCGAACCATCACCAGGAACTCCAGCCGCCGTAGCTGAGGCTGCAATTAAATTTGGGTCTGTGATCTTAACCTGCATGTCCTGTGCCGATGTGGCAAAAAAGAAGTCAGTCCCCTGCTTGCCATTCAAATCGTAACCTTTATCTTGCTGAGTGTTTATTGCAGTGCTGAACTCTGTTGCAAATGTATTCAGTTTGCTTAAATATCCTTGGATGGTGGTATTCGCCGCATCAAGGTTAGCCCCAAGCTGTCCACCTGTCATATCGCTGTTGACAGTGATAGCATTAGTGCCAGTGCCAACACTGAATTGCATATCGTTGGTATTGGGGGCGAGTTTAACAGACATGTCATAGGATCCCGCTGCATCCACAAGGGCCGTACCACCCAAATATATATTTAGACTCCCGTTGCTATTATGAATAGTACTGACATTGGTAAGCTGGCTAAGCTGGGTGATCAGAGAGTCGCGCTGATCCTGCATGTCGAGTGCCCCTGGAGTGGCTACTATCTGCTGGTTCAGGCTTGCTATTTGCGAGGTGAGGCTGTTTACCTGTGTCACAAGGCTCTGACTGTTCTGATAAATCTGCGTCTGCTGACTTGTAAGCGCATTAGCAGCGCCACTGATGGATGAAGCCAGTGTTTGTCCCGCATCGATCAGGGAAGTCCTTGACGCAGTGTCTCCGGGGTCTTGGGCGACCTGCTGCAAGGCACTAGAAAAACCAGTGATTGCATCGCCTATAGTGCCAGTAGCCGAGGTGGAGGCTTCATTGAATATATTTTCTAGAGAGCCGGCATAACTTGAATAAGTGCTCCAATACGAAGAAGAGGATTCAGCGTTATTTAACTGCTGGGTATTAAATGAGTTGTACAACCGTTGCACATCGGCTACTGTTACGCCATTACCGCTGCTTCCCGCACTGCCCGTTGCCCCCGAAGGAAGACCTGCCAACACAACGTCCTCACACGCATATCCTGGAGTGGATGAGTTTGCGATGTTGTTAGAAGTTGTATTCAATGCACTCTGTGTTGCCATGAGAGCTGAATTGCCTATGTTTAATATACTAGTGAGTGACATTATGCCTCCAGGGATAACCTGCTTAGGGGTTCTATGCCGAACGTCTTTAGAAAGTTCCTTGAAGCCCTAACGTAAGAAAGTGACTTTCCTATCAGCAGACCATTCAGAGCGTGCAACTCGGTAAGGCTATGTGTTATGGATTTGTACCTGGACACGATAGATGAAAGGCGATCTGAATAGTCAGGTCCGGCAACTGCGGCGACTTCGGTCAGGGTTTTGTTCGGCATGCCGAGGGATTGCAACATCTTCCCCCTTACTTCTTCACATACACTAATCTTAGCGGCAACTAGCTCCTTCTCTCTCAAATGGTTGTCAAGGGCCTCAGTGTTGAGGCCCTTGATCACATCCTTTTCTTTCTGGAGGAGCGTTACCATATCTACACATAGGGAAAACTCCCGTTCAAGAAGATTTATCAGATCGTCATATGAGGTTGTCGATGATTGCATTCTTTATAACCTTGCCGGCGACGGCTTCTCCCTTCACATTATAAGTTCCTGAGTTTATGGCATTTTGTAACTCTTCTACCCGGTCTGCCCGCACATCAGGCAGCTTGCTCACCTCAGCTTTAAGCCGCCCTATTCCCTTGGCAGTTCCGGAGAGCGTTATCTGGTCATCTTGCGGTGTGACCTCTGCCGACTTTCCCTCACTGGCTTTTCCAGTTGTTTTTTCTGGTTTTTGAAAGTTGACTCCGCCGACATCGACATTATCAGTTATCTTCATTTTCCCTGTCCTCCTCCTGGCATAATCCTATGGCCATAGCATCATACTCAGTTATCGGAGATCCTTGAAAATAATTAACAGTCCTTGTAGGCGGGGGCAACCGCCACGACTCCCAACTCACTTTACCCTTGAAACCGACCCATAAGCAGAAGTAATACCTCCGCGCACAGGCATCATTGATGCTCCAGTAGGCTTGTCCACAGTCGCCTTGTTATCAGCACTTTTGCCGTGATTATCCTTCGTTTTTTTTGTCACCATGTTACTGAATTGCGGACCTCTCAACAAGAAGTCTTGAAACCCTGTGCCCCTGTCTGAAAGGGCTTTGGCGATCTCCGACGCAATCACGGGCATATAGCCTGACACCATTTCGCCTTTGCCGACTTCGGTATTGTCGAACATGACTTTGAGTAACTCTCCGAGAAAGACCTGCTCGACCTGCTTAGCAGCCTTCGACGGATCCATATTCTTATCCAAACTGGACATTTTTACAGAGTCCATCAATATATTGGCCGGGAGCACTGCCTGAGATGTTATTTCCGTCATTGATGTCATCACATCAGCACCAGTTCGGCTTTTAGATTACCCGAAGCCTTGATGGCCTGCATTATCGCAACAAGGTCTCTTGGCGTGACTCCAAGCGCGTTTAACGCTTTGATTAGTTCCCCGACGGTAGTGCCTTTAACTTCCATTAGTGTACCCTTCTTTTCTTCCGCCTTTACCTCTACCTTGGGAACAACCACTGTTTCGGCCTTCTTGGGTGCGAAAGGCTGCGGCTGTGAAACCTGGTATTCTGTCTTGATCTCAATCGTAAGACCGCCATGCGCAAGGGCAATAGGGCTAATCCTTACATTCTCTCCTATTACTACGGTGCCAGTGCGCTCGTTAACGATGACCTTGGCAGGCATATCTACCTGCACCTCTATGAGTTCTACTTGTGACATAAAATCCATAACCTTCTCCGAAAACCCTTGGGGGACGCTAAGCGCTACTAGTGACGGTGTTTCCGCTTTTGCAATGTTCCCCTGAAACTGCTCGTTTATTCTGTCTGCAATCCGCGTGGCCGTCGTTACGTCCTGCGTGGCAAGAAGAAGATCAAGCCTGCTTTTCCTGTTCATCTGCACAGCGACTTCCTTTTCAACGATGGCGCCGTTTGGTATCATCCCCACAGTTGGATGATTCTTAACTGTTGTCGACCCCCCAGAACCACCAGAGAACCCCCCAATCGAGATAGGTCCTTGCGCTACCGCATATACATTACCATCAGGGCCTTTAAGCGGAGCCATCAGCAGCGTGCCCCCCTGAAGACTCTTCGCATCACCAATTGAGGAAACTTGAACATCAACAGTGGAACCTGGTCTTACCATCGTCGGCAGTTTTGCAGTAACAATAACTGCGGCAATGTTCTTTGTTTTGGTCTTTAAGTCCGCCTGGTTAACGGTGATGCCCATCTTTACGAGCATATTGGCAAAGGGCTGATAAATGTAAGTGCCATCCTTGTCCCCGGTTTGGTTCAGTCCTACAACAATGCCGTAGCCGAGTATCTCGTTCTCCCTGACGCCCGAAAACGATGCTATATCTTTGATCCGCTCAGCCAAGACAACCGAAGCCGTAAAGAATATGATCAGCAGTGCCAGATGAAGTGCCGCTAGTGTTTTTTTCATACTGCGTCTTTCACCCTCCATCCTGATGCGAGTTTGTCGAGTGCGTTGGATATTCCATCAACTTCTCCCAGTAATAGCTTATTTGTTTCGAAAGGCTGCATACTCAATGCTACATGCAATTGCCTTGCCAGCACTGCCGCGGTTCTCCGCGCTATTGCCATACAATGCAAGATATCCGTCGTGTTTTTTTTCGATGCTCCATCGGCGATACTATCGGACATGGAAAAGGCCATCTGCTTGATGCAGTTGGCGAAGCCAGGCGGTTCTTTGTAATGGTATTGTTCTGCAACACAATATATCTTAGTTACCCCTACCGCTTTGTTCCAGATGTCAGTCATCTCAGCCCTGTTCATGCGCATCTCTCCATTTACCCTAAAAAGGCCACACTGAGTCCAAGGCGCGCACTAACCAGCCCTGGGACTGCTTGTCGTCGAGTACGCCGTCTCCCACAAGGTATATTTGGGCATCACCCACATTTGCTGATATGACAGTATTAGCGGTCGATATATCCTCCGGCCGAACAATACCCTTGATAACAATGATTTGCTTGTCATTATTCACAATAACTTCCTTGCGTGACTCGATTACCATGTTTGAATTAGGAAGGACCTCCACTACCTTAGCAGTAATAGTAGCGGTCAGAGTTCCATTCCTGGCCGTATCGCCCTTGCCTGCAAAGGCGGATGTCGAACTTCCGGAAGCAGTTGGTGTAAATTGTAAGCCCGGGTACATTTTTTTTATCAGTGGCAATGCTTGAATCCCGAAGTCAGTCTTTGCTCCGAAAAGATTGGCAATAGCATAGTTGGCGGTAGAATCTCGTGTCGCGTCAGTAGAAGCCGTGTTACTGGCCGTCGTATTCTCTGTAATAAGGATGGTAATCAGGTCATTGACCCTCCGTGCCTTTTTGTCCTCATAGAGCGATGCTGAGTCATTCCAAAGTGACCCATTTGAGATAGTTGGCTCAGGTTCCTTGCTGGCGATATACCTGGGCGGCATAGTCCCGGCTTTTATGTCTCTCGCATCTTTTAGCCCAGCACAGCCAAGAAGGGAAGCAACTACAAAGCAACAGGCTAAATAACAGACGATGTTTTTCATATCTTCACCTTCACAAGTGTAGGAGACACGAGCACCCCACTTATTTCTTTTTTTGTCATCTCACAAAGAACGTTAGTAGTGTCCCCAACTTCGGTGTCGCTGCGAAGCGTCCCCTTTGCCGATATAACGATATTATCGCCCTCCACGAGGACGTTCACCTTTTTGCCTCTCTTCACCACTATCGAATCAAGAACAACGTTTGACCTCAAAATAACGCCGTCAGTAAGAGAAACTTTGAGGATTTTCCCTTCAACTTCATTTTTATTGGTTATTGCCCCGATAGGGAGTTTTGAAAGTTTCTGTCTCACCGTATAGTAGTCATCCTGTGTCAGTACATCACCTTTCATCAAATGCCTTGCTGTCACATAAACATCGGCAAAAACATCGTATGATGCCTCAACGACAACGTTCACTGGTTGTGATGAACTGTCTTGTAGGTAGATGGCATAAATAACCTTATTTTTGCCGCTATATCCATCCATGTAAATGTTCTGAATGTTCATGTCATGCGAGGAATTGCCGAAATATTCGGCTCCTTTAATAATCCTAAGCTCCTCGAGCTCTGCTTTTTTAGACACCGAACTAGCTAAGTTTGCCTTAACCGCATTTTGAACTTTGTCGAACAGAACATCAGTCCCTGCCGACACACTGGTGCAAATGCTAAGGCTGAAAGCTAACATGAAAATATTTAGTATCGACTTATATCTTTTCATCTCTTTATTGTTTCATCGAGTTGATGTTCTGGAGCATCTGGTCTGCTGTTTGTACTGCCTTTGAGTTCATCTCGAAGGCTCTCTGCGCTGTGATGAGGTTTGCCAATTCCTGTACAATGTTGACGTTGGAGCTTTCCAGGAATCCCTGGCTTATGGTTCCCAGCCCCTGAAGGCCCGGAGTGCTAGTCTGTGCATCCCCCGATGCTTCAGTATTGGAGAACAGATTTTTGCCAGTGGCTTGAAGCCCGGCCGGATTTATGAAATTGGCAAGCTCAATTGTCCCGACTTGAACTGGCGCCGTACTGCCTGCTTGCACGACCGACACAGTCCCATCCGTCCCAACGGTAATACTCGTTGAGTTAGCAGGGATGGTGATTGCAGGTTCAAGCGGATAGCCATCTCCGGTGACAATTCTTCCATCTTTATCCATATTAAAACTGCCGTCCCTTGTGTAATTAATTGTACCGTCAGGCATTGTCACCTGAAAGAAACCTTGACCCTCAATGGCGAAATCAAGGCTGTTTCCCGTCGACGTGTCATCCCCCTGAGTGAATAGTTTACCAATGGACGAAGGTCTGACACCAAGCCCCAATTGCATACCCGTTGGGATTGTAGTGCTTTGCGATGATGCAGTACCAGGGGCTGTCATCGTCTGTGAAAACATATCCTGGAAATTAGGTCTGCTACCCTTAAAGCCAACAGTGTTGACATTGGCTATATTATTTGAAATGACATCCACATTCATCTGCTGTGCCGACATACCACTTGCTGCGGTGTAAAGCGCCCGAATCATTTCACGACCTCCCTTTTGAATTCTATTTGTTTATTAACATTGCAGCTCAGACCTTCGCTATTTCAGTATTTGCCTCTGAGGCAAGCTGGTCGAAGGTTTTTATCACTCGCTGAATCGAGTCGAAACTCCTCTGGGCTGAAATCATGGCCGCAAGCTCCTGCATTGGATTGACATTAGATCTTTCGATGGTACCCTGCTTAATTTGACCTGTGGCAGGTCCATCACTTGTACCGGAAAAAAGTGAATTCGATATATGTTGGGCGTCTTTGATCTTAACGACCTTGATTTGCCCAACAGGGTTATCTTCGACAGAGACGGTCCCGTCGTTGCTAATGATAGGTGCAGCCTTTGTTCCTACTCCAAGATTGATCGGTTTGTCTTTCGTCCCAAGGACTTTACCTCCCTCACTGCTGACGAGGAACCCATCCTTGTCGATAGTAAATGAACCGTTACGCGTAAAATTCTGAGTCCCCTTCGCATCCACAACAAAGTACCCTTCCCCACTGATAGAAAGATCTGTCGCAGTCCCGGTGTTTTGTATTGTCCCCTGCATCTGGTCAATTATAAGCTTTCCGTTAGTCGCCATTATCCGAGCATCAGGATACGCCGATGATTGAGTTTGTGAAAGACCTTCGGTAATTGGATACATACGTGTTGTGAAAGCTGTTCTCTTAAATCCTTCTGTGTTGATATTAGAAATGTTGTTGGAGATGTTGTCAAGTTCCATCAACTTGAGCGTGGAACCTGTCATTGCAACATAAATCCCTTTATACATGATTATTCCTCCTTCCTGCTGCAAAGAGATAAAGCAATATTGATGCCTGAAGCGAAATTTCAGAAGGTTGGGTAGAAAAAGGATAACTGGAAAAATAAACGAACAAAACTAGCACTATTTAGAGGTTAATAATAATTACTTATTGATTATGTCTGACATCTGCTGCCGTAACGGACGAGCTAGGTGGAAAATTTTTCTCCGGTGGGAAATTTATACCTCTATGTCGATTCCCTTGTCTTCTTCGCCGCCCTCTTCTGCAGCTTTCTTAAACTCATCGGAAAAATCCTTCTTCTTTTCCGACTTTTTCTTAACTCGCGCCCTCGCGAACATATATCCCTGCCGTATCGCCGACAAGCTCGAAATGTTGTAAATCTGTCTTAATCCATCATCATCTGCCATAATATCTATATCGTGGGGCAGGGAATATACTTTATTCCTGCCGACTGATTGCTTGATTCGCGTGCGAGACTATTCAGTAAGCTTTGCCTTCTGTTCAGCATAATTCGCCTTGAAAAGTTCCAAGAACTTGTTATAGCCCGATTCACTTAGACCTAAGACATTATAAGGAACTTTGACATTTTCAGGGCCTTTGAGTCCGATCGACATGCTTAGACATATTGCATCAGCAACGCTGACGATCTGGCAGAGCGCTTCAAACGCACTGTCCTCAAATACCGGCAGGGTTTCAGTATGATGGTATTCGATTACAATCTCCAGGTTCTTGGGGAGCTTCCATTTCCGTGCAATCAACCCGCCGACATCACAGTGGGTATATCCCAGCAATTCGGCCTCCACATCCTTGAAGAATGCGCTTTCTTCATAAACCTTTTGCGAAACCAATGTATACTTGTCGGGTAAACTGTTATTCAGGATGGTCTTTCCGACATCATGGATAAGTCCGGCAACAAGGGCCTCCTCGGGCTGGACCATTTTTGTCACCTTGGCAATAAGTGAGGACGCCACCGAAACGCCGAGGCTATGTTCCCACAGTTTCTGCTCGAACAGACCGAATTTGCGGTGCATGTCCTTCAGCGAAGCAGCAACTACGAGAGATTTCATAGTATTGAACCCGATCAGCATGACACCGCTGGATATCGTGTCGATTCGCCGGTTCATCCCATAATATGGGGAGTTGGCAATCCTGAGCAGCCTTGCTGAAAAGGACTGGTCCTGAGAGATAATCCTCTCGAGCTCATCTATCGATGCGCCGTCGTCATTTATGAGCTCCAGCGCTTTCATAGCAACCGTAGGGAGACTCGGTATGTCTATGGTATCAAGTATGATCCTCTCTAAATCACTCTTCATTCTTCTTCGCCCCCTTAGTCATGTACCATATTGCTCAACATATTCGGGATACATGCAACATTATAATACATTATACGGCATTTATGATTTCCCCCGCCATTTCCTCCAGCGAAAGGACTTTGTCGGCTAAGCCGGCATCCACAACGGCCTTCGGCATCCCATAGACCACGCACGTCTGTTCATTCTGGGCAAAGACCCTGCCTCCGGTTCGCTTCAATTCCGTCAACCCTTTGAGACCGTCGTTACCCATACCCGTCAGGATGACCCCCAGTGCTCTTCCGGGATAGCATTCGGCTATGGAGAGTATCAGGGCATCGACAGATGGTCGATAAACAAACTCCTCCCTGTTTTCGGAAATGGTCACAACCGACTCAAGCGTGCGTTTCTTCACGACTTTCATATGTCCCCGTCCGGGTGCAAGCAAGGCAAGGCCCGGCTTTAACTGATCGCCCTCTTGTGCTTCCTTGACCTCGATCTTGCTCAACTGGTTCAATCTCTCTGCAAACGGTCCTGTAAAATTCGGAGGCATATGTTGGGCGATGACGATCGGCACCGGAAAATCTTTCGGCAGTACAGTGATAATTTCCTGGAGTGCCCTGGGTCCGCCGGTCGAAGTCCCGATGGCAACAACGCTAGTTTTTCTTTCACCTGTTGCCCTCTGGGGTACAGCGAGGCGTAATTCGCGGATCTTGATCTCTATAGCAGCCTTGTCGATTGGCCTGGTGATTCGCCTGATCGGTCCGCGCCTGGCAATCTGCTTAATCTTGTCCAGCAATACTTCCTTGATCTTTACAATGTTGACGGATAGTTCGGAGAGGTTCTTCGGAATAAAATCGACGGCCCCCAGGTCCAGCGCATCAAGAGTTACCTTAGCGCCTTCATTGGTAAGCGAGCTCACCATGATAACCGGAACGGGGGCCTTTTCCATAATATGTTTCAAGGCAGTAATGCCGTCCATACGTGGCATTTCAACGTCCATTGTAACTACATCCGGCCGCAGACTTGCGACCTTTTCAATAGCCTCCAGACCGTCCCGCGCGGTCCCGACTATGGAAATTTCGGGGTCCGATGCGAGCATGCTCGTAAGGGCATTTCTCATGAATGCGGAATCGTCTACAATAAGAACTTTTACCATTTAACCGCACTCCTATTTATAAAATAATTCACGCTAAAATCCAAATTCCTTTAACAGGTCGTCAACGCCCGCCTGGGAGACGCTTTCGGCCGCTGCCGCTTCGCTCTTGCCTGCCTGTTCGGTCTTTACTCCGAATGTAGCGATAAGGCTTACGAGCTCCTCCTCAATATCGCCCACCAGTGTAATCACCTTTTTAAGAGTCTGGCCTGTCAGGTCCTGAAACGACTGCGTCGTCAAAATCTCGGTAAAGTCGTCTTCGAGCTCGTTTTTAAATTTTTTCAGATACTCAACCGATTCCTGGGGTTCCTTTATATTGCGGACATGTGAAGAGAGATCATCCATACTCAGTATATATTTTTCCACAATTCCCATGGTCTTGTTAGCGGCTTCCTCGGTCTTTTCGATAACGAACTGCAGTTTATCGATAGCGCTCGGCATGTCGGTCATCGCCATATCTTTCAGCCGCGGATCGAGGGCTTCCTTGAAGCTCTTGATCGAGTCGTGGAGCTTACGCGTAACCTTGCCAACTTCCTTGAAGAGCTCGACCTGCCCTGTCTGGCCTTGTGCGGTCTGTCCAGATTGCGCTATGCACTGGATCAGCTCGTCAGCCTTTTCATAATTCTGGCCGGCAATGGCATCCATGAACTCCATGACTTTGCCATATACCTCATGCTTTGGATCGCCCGGAGCAAGGATCTTCTTTTCGAAAAAGCCTTTAGCATCGACAACTTCGGACACGAACATCTGCCCACCCATTCCCTGGACGCTCTTCACCACTTCGACTTTGTCGCCACCGGTCTCCTTGACCTCGAAGACATTGTCTTCGAACATGTCCATGTCTTCCATCGGGATCAGTTTTTTTGTATCAAGAAGAACGACGAGCCTGTCATTGAGTCGCGCCACGCCCTCGATCTGCTCAATCTGAGTATTCATGAAATTAGCTGCTGGCTCTATCTCGTTTTCTTCTATTGAGACAACCCCGGTAATGCCGTCTACAAGAATGCCGAATGTAATACGTCCGCTCGATATGACTATCACCTTTTCTCCGGCGCTTTCACTCGGCAGTCCAACCATTTTTTTCAGGTTTATGATCGGGATTATCTTGCCCCTGAGATTGGTCACACCTTCCAGATAATCCGATGCCTGCGGCAGTTTCGTCACATTCGGAAGATTCACGATCTCCTGAACCTTCAGTATGGGAATGGTATATTCATTTCCGTTCATCAAAAAACCGATATATTGCATAATGTCCGATCTCCTCCCTAAGGCAACTTTCGGATTCCTTAAGCTTTTCTGACTGCCTTGGACGTAAATATTCTTCTCGCCATGACCGCAAGATCCAGAATGAGCACAACCTTTCCGTCGCCAGTAATTGTCGCTCCAAGGATTCCACACTCTTCCGAATCGACGCCGCTGATCGTCTTGATTACGATCTCTTCCTGTCCCAACAGTTCATCGACCGTGATGCAGAACCTTCTGTCCGCAACCGAGGCTACAAGAACGTATCTATTTTCCTGCACCTTGGAGGAGCCGCTCCTGACTCCGAGTGTTTCGGACATGCTGAACACCGGCAGGACCTTGCCCCTGATAGTAAGGACATTTTGACCCGCTACATCCTTGATATCGCTGCGCCTGACCCTAAGCGTCTCTTCAATCATCGATTGAGGCAGGGCGTAATACTCGCTCCCAATCCTGACCATCATCGACTGGATGATGGCGAGGGTCAGCGGTAAGCTGATCCTAAAGGTGCTCCCCTCGTCCTTCACGCTCACCACTTCGACATAGCCGTTCAGTTTGCCGACATTTGTTTTGACTACATCCATGCCAACCCCGCGGCCGCTGAGTTCAGTAGAGACATCCTTGGTGGAAAATCCTGGAAGGAAGATAAGGTTGATAGCCGTTTCATCCGGCATTTTCTGAACCTCTTCTTCCGTAATTATTCCCTGGGCCAGTGCCTTCCGCTTCACAGCCTCGACATCTATCCCTTTGCCGTCGTCCGACACTTCGATGACAATCTGCGTGCCCTTCTGGTAAGCACTGATAATGATCCGGCCTTTGCCGTGCTTCCCTTTAGCTATACGCTCGTCTGCATGCTCAATGCCGTGGTCGATCGAGTTCCTGATAATATGGATGAGCGGGTCACCGATGTTCTCGTTTACGCTTTTATCCACCTCTGTGTCTTCGCCGAATATTTCGAGGTTGATATCTTTGCCAAGGCTCCGCGACAGGTCTCTGACCATCCTCGGGAACCTCGAAAAAACCTTCTGTATCGGCTGCATCCTGATCTTCATGACTGCCAGCTGCAGGTCGGAAGTGACCCTGTCGAGAAAGCTCGTAGTTTCCAGCAGGCTTTCGACATTGGGGTCGTCTGAATGCGTCATCTCTAATTTCGTAGCCAGATTGATAATGCGGTTTCTTGCCAGCACGATCTCTCCTGCAAGGTCCATAACCTTATCTATCCTCGTCACATCGACCCGGAGAGTGGAAACGACCTCCTTTTCCTTGCTTACCTGCTGCACCAGCTCTTCAGTGGCGGCGGACGGTAAAGGCGACGCCGACGCTGCGGCGGCTCCCGCAGTTTGCAGCGGAAGCCCTACGATTTCAGGCGCTATCTCTTTTACTTCTTCAGGCTGGGAGGCTGTTTCTGAAGATATCCCGGTCTCCTTCTTAAGGTCGATCTCCGTATCGGCCGGCTCCTGTGAGTTGATTACTGCGTCCAGCGCAGACAGCAGCGGGGAGAGATTCTCCTCGACATTGTCCTTCGCGCTGATGTGAGAGATGAGTAGACGCAGCATGTCTACACACTTCAGGATTACATCCATGATGCCACTCGTGAGAGTCATATCACCGTCACGAAGCCTCTTCATAATACTTTCAGCCCTGTGTGCGACATCAATAATCGGCTGGAAGCCAAGAAACCCTGCAGCGCCCTTCAGCGTGTGCATTCCGCGGAAAATTTCATTGAGAATGTCTTTATCATAGCCCCGCGTCTCCAGGTCTACAAACATCGGGTCGATCTTTTCGAGAGTCTCTTCGGCCTCGGTGACAAACTCGCTTATGATTTCTTCCATTTCGTCGGACATATATCCTCTATCCCCCGGCTTTCAGCGACGGTTTCTTATCTGCAATTTTCTCCAGCTTCTCCTTCAGAACCTCCGCAGTAAAAGGCTTCACGACGTAATTGTCCACGCCCGCCTTGATCGCAGTTATAACCTTGTCCTTTTCAGCTTCAGCAGTAACCATCAGGAACGGAATGGCCTTGAGGGTTTCATCCTCTCTGACATGCTTAAGCAGGTCAATGCCTTCCATGACAGGCATATTCCAGTCCGATACAACAAGGCCATAGCCACCGGTCTTAAGCTTGGCGAGTGCTTGGGAACCGTCCTCAGCTTCATCAATGTTTTCGAAACCGAGCTGCTTGAGCAGGTTCTTTACAATCCTTCTCATAGTCGGGAAGTCATCTACAACGAGCACTTTTATTTTTAAGTTAAACATCGTCACACACCCTTGAATATCTTTTTTAGAATCTTCTTTATACTGTCGCTGATCTGCTCAGCGTTGGCTGGTTTGACAAGATAGTCGTCCACGCCCATTTCATAAGCTTTTTTCCGCTCATCATCATCTGCCTCCGTAGTCACCATAACAATCGGAAGGCCTTTCCAGCTATCGTCGGCTCTCAGGTTCTTGGTGAGCTCGATCCCGTCCATATACGGCATGTTCATGTCCGTGACTACGAGGTTGATGTTTTCGGTCCCGAGCTTTTCCATGGCATCGAGCCCGTTCTCGGCTGTTACCACTTCATATCCCTTTGCCTTGAGATAGAGACTCAACAACTTCCGCGTTGTTTTGTCATCATCGACTACCAGAATTTTCATACCTTGGCTCCCTATAATACTTATGTTTCTCTACATTTTTTGATAAACGATAACTTTATTGATGACCGCCGGCTTGAACGCCCTCGTAATGTTGTGTAGACTCTCAGACGTGCCTATAAACAGGTACCCGTTGGGCCTCAATGCGTCATAGAGCAGCGAGACCGCCTTCTGCTTCGCCTTCTCGTCAAAGTAAATAAGGACGTTCCTGCAGAAAACCACATCCATCCCCCTGATAAGCTTGCTGTCTTTATCTTCTATGAGATTGACCTTCATAAACTTCACCATCGACTTGACAGATGGAGACAACTGGTACTGCTGATTGGCATTCGTTGCCGTAAAATACTTCTTCATATAAAATTCGGGGATGTTCCTGATCGAATATGAGCCGTAAACCGCAGCCTTGGCCGATGCCAGAACAGATTCACTGAGGTCCGATGCATAGATTTCTTTCCTTAACAATGAGGACTCAGGCTTCTCTGAAAGTATCATACCGATAGTGTACGGTTCTTCTCCGGTGGAACTTGCCGCCGACCAAACCTTTATGTCCTTCCGTCCGGCCTTTCCGTTCTCGGCAACGATCCTTGCAAGAAGTTCTCCGCCCAGCACATCAAACTGCTGGGGTTCCCTGAAAAAGAAAGTCTCATTCGTAGTCACAAGATCGAACAGAGTTGTCAGCTCGTTGCGGTCACCACCGAATTTCAGGACGTATAGATAATCCTCGTAACCCTTCAGGTTTTTCTCTTGGATCTTCTTGCCGAGCCGGTTCTCTATGAAATATTTCTTGTTATCGGGAATGAAAATACCGCTCTTTTGATAAATGAAATCCCGCAGTTGCCGGAATGTTTCGTCACTCAATACAAGAGGCGTCATAATGTTCCAAGCACCTCCCTCACTTTCTCGCGGACATCCGGATTTGCATGTTCCTCATGAGGGCTGAGGGCCTCAAATGCTTCTCTGCCTCCGATCTCACGTATTATATCGATAGCGGCCATAGTGACCGGCACATAGCGGTCGTTCAGCATTTCCTTGATTTTTTCGATGACCATATCACTCTCGCAAGCAGCTGCCACGGACTTTACTGCGAAGAAACGAACCCACGGGTCTTCGTCGCTGAGTGCTTCAAACAGTTCTCGAGAACACCATCGGGCATCGCCCAGCGACACTACGGAAGCCTTCCTGATTTCCGGGTCCTCGTGACGGAGAAATGAGATGACCTTATTGGCCGCCTCTTCCGAACCGATGCGGCCCAAACTGCTGATCGCCGATATTCTCACTTTGGAGTCGGCGTCCTCGCACAAACTGAACAAAGTCCTGATATCGGATGCAGATCTGGCAATGATCTGTCTTATTGCGCTGCTATATCCGGAGATGCCGCCTAAAAAAGCATCTGAATCTATTTTCATCAGAGAATCGACTACCTTCTCGAGCAGGTCCGGATACCTTTCAACCTCAAGCAGGCCTTTCAGGACGGCATAAGCGTCCTTGGAACCGATTGTCCCCAGCGCCCCGATTGCCGACCTCCGGACATGCGCGTCGGCATCCGACTGTGAGGCCTCCATGAGTTCTTCGACGGATGCGTGGTCACCTATTTCCCCAAGGGCCTCAGCCGATACCCTACGGAGGTCGCGGCTTACATCCTTTAGATACACCGACAGTCTGCCCGCTGCCTTCTTGCTCCTCAGTTCTCCGAGCAGATCTATGACAAATGACTTGCCGCGGTATTTAAGATCCGGAGAGTCGAGCATTCCGAGCAATTCATCCTCTCCGTCGATGGACAAAATTGCCCGCTTGAGCAGCTCCGTCTTCTCTTCGCTGTCCGGGCTGAACGGATCGAGCTGTCCAGCTGTCTCGACAAGAAGCGGTATGGACTGCGTGCACTTCAGTGCGCTGAATCCATGGAGGGCAATTCCCTTGTCATCCCAGTCTCCCTCCCGAAAAAGGTTGATTATATGTTCAGTCAGCTCTTTCATATCCGGGGTAGCGCCGATCTGAATAATGCTCTTGACTACGGCAAGTTTTTCATCTTCATCCGACTTCGGCAGGTAGGACATCAACGCGCTTAGGGCCGATGATGATCCAAGTCTCCCCATGGTCTCTATAGCAGAAAATCGAACAACTAGTGACTGGCTTTCCAGTAGCGAAGCAATTGCGGGTATCGCTTCATCGGCCTTCAATTCGCCGAGAGATTGAAGGGCATAAAAGCAGACCCATTCCTCATCACTCAGGCACTTGACGAGCTGGGGGGCGGCATCGCGATATCCAAGGTCGCCGAGCGCCTTTGCCGCCGCCGCCCTGACATTTGCATTTGAATCATCAAGTGACGGTACGATAAGTGAGGGATCGACTTCGGTCTGTATTTCGCTCAACAGATCGATAGAGAATTTTCGCACATCATCATCCTTGTCCTTGAGAAGCGGATAAAGCATAGGCAACGAAACAGCACCGAGCTGCCTCAAAATAATCAGTCCGGTATTACGCAGATAGGAATTCTCGCGCAGAAGAGGAAGCGCCATATATGCTACGATTTCACCGCCGTAAGCAATGAGCGCCCGCATGGCAGCGTCCTGTACGCCGGTATTTTCGTCGTTGAGGGACTTAATGAGCGGATAGATTCCCCTTTCATCTCCGTCAGCAAGGTCCGCTGCAGCCTTCCTTCGCACTGAGGGATCCTTTGCATGCAGCTTATCTATAATTTTCTTTATATTCCGGATCATTATTCCTCCCATCCCACTACTGGGCGTCAGCGTCAGGATATTATAAATTAAAAAGGGCCGTTTTTACAGCTATTTATAATACACTATATTCAGCCTCTAGATTCATCCATTTTCCCTCTAAGCTTGATGAGGGCCTTACCATGCAGCTGGCAGACCCTCGACTCACTGACGTTCAGCACCTTGCCGATCTCTTTCATATTCAGCTCTTCATAATAATATAGCGTCATAATAAGTCGTTCCTTCTCGGGCAGTTCATCGATCGCCTTACCGAGAGCAGACTGAAGTTCCTTTAGGCCGAGTTCCTCAAGCATGTCCTTGGATCCTTCAGCCGATATACATTCAAGAATGTCTATTGACTCACCTTCCCGGTTAATGCCAAGGTCTTCCAGGCGAACCATACGTACAGTATTGACTGTAGACAGTATCTTATGGAGCTCGCCCATAGATATGTTCAGCTTCTCAGCTACTTCCTCGTCACTTGCACTCCCATGTTTTTCCTTTTCGATTTCGTCGTATGCCCTACGCACATCCTCGATCTTCTTTTTGACGTCCTTAGAAGCCCATTGCATCGAACGCACTTCATCGATAATAGCCCCCCTGATCCTGAAATCTGCAAAGGTACTGAGGGTTGTGTTCATGGAGGGATCGAAGCGGTTGACAGCCTCAAGAAGACCTATAATACCTGCCGAAACGAGGTCCTCTACATCAAGTTCGGGAGGAAGGCCGAAAGCGTATTTGTGCGCGTAAAACTTTACTCGCGGCAGAAACCGGAGGACAATCTCTTCTTTTTGGTCTGAATGTTCAGATGGTCCCATTGCGGCATAAGGGTCGAGCATGTGTAATACCTTGGCCTCCGGGTAATAAAGTTGCCTGCGAAGCTACTCTTATTGTACAACAAATGGCTGAAGCTTTTTCGATTCTCAGCCGACCCTCAGTGCCTGCTTCAAAAAGAACTGAATTCCCCCCTTTACCTCTCCGACGGGATCATCGAGAAGCTTGTTTGCTACCAAAGCAATTTTCTTCGCAAAACTCCCGTTGGGATAGATGGATATATATCCCTTTTGGGCTATTATCGCATCTTTAACGCTGGGCTCAAAGGGCAGATAACCAAGGTAATCGATCGATAGTGACAGAAATCTGTCTGCTACTAGGGCAAGCTTTCTGAATGTATCAAAGGCTTCCTTTTCACTACGTGCCGTGTTGACCAGGATCCTGAAACATTTCTCTCCGAAATCCCGTGAAAGCACCTTGATGAGGGCATAGGCGTCGGCGATCGAAGTCGGCTCCGGAGTCACCACCACAATGGTTTCCTGAGCGGAGCTGCAGAAAAAGAGGACATTGTCAGATATGCCCGCTCCTGTGTCTATCAGTATGACATCCGCCGGGACATCGAAATGCTCAAGCTCTGAGAGCAGCTTCAAGCGCTGAGTATCAGTAAGCCTGGTGAGTTCCCTGACTCCAGAACTTGCGGGTATGATCTGTATGCCCATGGGTCCCTCTGCTACGATCTCTTTCAGTGTCTTAGATCCATTCAGCACATGTTTGAGATTATACCGGGGCGTTATTCCGAGAATCACATCGATGTTGCTCAATCCGAGATCTGCATCCATGATGAGCACCTTCTTGTTCATGCCGGCATAATATAAAGCCAGATTCGCGACGAAATTGGTCTTTCCGACCCCTCCCTTTCCGCTCGAAACTGCGATGATTCTCGGTCCGTTAGTTTTCACAGATACCTCCTGCGATCAGGCCTGCGATGTAATCCGGCGTTGGGATCCTGATGTCTCCTGGCACATTGGGACCGTCGGTAAGGAATGAAAGTGGCCGTCCCGTCAACATTGACAAATTGTAGATATTGCCGTAGTGCGTCGCAAGGTCGAGACGAGTGAACCCGACCGTATCGATCGCATAAGGAGAGGCATTCTGCCAGAGTCTCATCGTCGACTGCAGATCCATGGACGCGTCCATGAGAAAGCATTTATTCAGTGGAAATCCCGTGGAAAAGACCTCCTTTGTCTGCTTGAGTATCTGCCCGTAATCATTACCGGGCGTATCGATTAGGACCGGTCCCCTATCGGATTCTTTGTAAATGATCTTCGGGAGTTCGCTCACGCCTTTTACGAATTTTATTTCGCATTTCAGCTGCCGTGAGAGTTCTTTCATGTATGCTACAGAACTGATTCTCTGCGAATCGAGGGACACCAGCGTCACCTGCCGCCCCGGTGTTGAAAGCATATGCGCAACCTTTGACATTGTTGTAGTCTTCCCGATGCCGGGAGGTCCGAAGAACATGTAGCCCCTTTCTTCGGAAGTTATAAGCCTCTTCACCCTGACCTCCTGTTTGATGGCACTTAAAAGGCTCCCAACAGTCTCACCGGACTTTTCCAAAAGTACCATAGCGAACTGAGCATCGACCCCCCGCTTGATCAGCATGTTATAGAGGCCCTTTTTGTCCCTGCTTATCCTTAGAGTTGGAACGACCGGCCTCAATGTCTCCTTGAGAAAGCTGATCTCCTCCCTGAGACTGCGTATCTCACGCAAAATATCCTCGCTCAGCGTGAAGGAGCCATCCGCCGCTGTCTCCTGCCGGGACTGGCCTTCATCGGCCGTTTCGTCAAGGGCGGCCGTCACCTCCACCGTCTCCTTTTTCAGCAGACCGAGAGGCCCTGTTTTAATGGTCCTGCTCGAAAGAATAATCGCATCGGCGCCCAGTTCCTTCTTGACCATTTCGAGGGCTTCCTTGAAGTTTTTACCAACGAACTTTTTAATTCTCATCCCTTGTCCTCCTGTAGCTTAAAACACATTCCCTAATCAATCCTTATTGTACCGATGGAATAGACTTTCGTATTCGGTGCCACCTCGGCATTAGAGACCACAATCAGACTACCCGAAATACGCTCGGTCATCTTTTTGACAAATCTCCGTGTGGCCGGCGAGCAGAGCACAACTGGCTGGTATCCCTTTGTCAGTCCGTTCTCGAAATTCTCCTTCATGCTCGCTACGATCTTATCTACCGTAAAAGGATCCATGTTGAAAAACTGCATGCCCTGCGGTCCCGTCTGTATTGCCTCAACCATCAACCTTTCCACCTGGGGGTCTATGACGATAACAGACACTGACCCGTCCGGGTTCTGTATCTGCTTCGTGATGCTCCTTGACAGCGACTGCCGCACATATTCCGTGAGCATGTCGGGGTCCTTTGTCATGGCGGAATAGTCTGAGAGTGTTTCAAGTATAGTCTGGAGGTCACGTATCGATATCCGCTCCTTCAATAAATTCTGGAGTACTCTCTGCACCACGCCAAGGTTCAGAAGTCCTGGGATAAGTTCATCCACAACCTTTGGCTGGGTCTTTGACATGGTATCGAGCAGTTTCTGAACATCCTGCTTACCGAGCAATTCATGGGAATGGTTCTTTATCACCTCGGTCAGATGAGTCGTTATAACGGACGGAACATCGACAACGGTATACCCTGCCAGTTGCGCACTCTCGACGCCACTCTCGTCAATCCAGAGCGCCTGCAGGCCGAAAGCGGGGTCCTTTGTGGGGATACCCTCGATCTTCTCCTTCTCCGTTCCGGGGGAGATTGCAAGATACTTTTTGATGATTACTTCTCCTGAGGCGATTTCGACACCCTTGATGAGAATTGAATATGCTGTGGATTTCAATGATAGATTGTCCTTGATATGAACAGGGGGGACTATAAAGCCCATGTCTGAAACCATCTGCTTCCTTATCGCCTTTATCCTCGCCAGGAGTGGTGCACCTGCTTCGACGAGAGGGATGAGCCCATAACCGATCTCAAGCGTAAAAGGATCGAGTTGAAGCAGGGACTCAAGGTCTTCAGCCGGTTTGACAGCTTCGACTTTAGCCGGGGCCTGCTCCTCTTCCTCTTTCTTGATGCTCTGATTCACGAAATATGCGCCGGTGCCTGTTATTGCAGCGATCATAAGGAATGGAACATGTGGCAGCCCCGGGATAAGCCCTAGAATACCAAGCACTCCTGCAGCAGAGCCGAGTGCCTTGGGATTTCCCAACAGCTGCTTCGTAAACTCGGCACCGAGATTCTCTGCTGTGGCGGCCCTCGATACGACAATACCGGCCGCCGTCGAGGTAATCAGCGCCGGTATTTGGGCCACAAGACCTTCGCCAACAGTCAGGATCGTATATGTCTGGATTGCATCAGAAACTGTCATACCCTTCTGGAGGACGCCGATCAGAAATCCGCCGATGATATTGATGACCATGATGATAATACCTGCAATCGCATCTCCCCGTATGAACTTGCTCGCGCCATCCATGGAGCCGTAGAAGTCCGCTTCCCTGCTTATATCCTGCCTGCGCCTCCTAGCCTCGGTTTCATCGACAAGACCGGCGTTGAGATCGGCGTCAATGCTCATCTGTTTGCCTGGCATCGCGTCTAGAGTGAACCGGGCTGACACCTCGGCAATCCTGCCTGAACCCTTCGTAATAACGACAAAGTTTATAATGACGAGAATCATAAACACAACGAATCCAACAACAAAATTGCCGCCTATAACAAATTCTCCGAAAGATTGGATTACTTTGCCTGCAGCCTGGGTACCGGTATCGCCGTGCGTCAGGATTAGCCTTGTCGAAGCGATATTTAAAGAAAGCCTGAGAAGTGTTGCTATGAGCAGTACGGACGGGAATACCGAAAAATCGAGCGGCCTCGCGATGTACGACGATACGAGAATGACCACGATCGCGAAGGTTATACTGAACGACAGTGACATGTCCATAACAATCGGCGGCACAGGGATGATCATGAGACCCAGGATGATCATGATTCCTGCGGCAAGGAGAAAGTCACTTCTTTTCTGCAAGTTCTCGAGCATAACTTATCCTTTTATTCCCTTTCCCTTCATACGGTACACTTGCGCCAATATTGCAGCGACAGCCTTGTAAAAAGCTTCCGGTATTTCCTGGTTGACATCCAGGCTCGAGAAGAGTGTGCGGGCAAGGGGCTTGTCTTCGAATACCGGCACCCCGCTCTGCCTGGCGATCTCCTTTATTTTTGCGGCTATCAGGTTGGCGCCTTTTGCAACAACCCTTGGCGCTCCCATCTTGCCGACATCGTATTTGAGGGCCACAGCGTAATGTGTCGGGTTCGTGATAACAACATCAGCTCGCGGTACTTCCTGCATCATCCTCTTGCGGGCCATCTCGCGCTGTATGCTCCTCAGGCGCGCCTTTATCATGGGAGAGCCTTCGACTTCCTTATACTCTTCCTTGATCTCCTGCTTGGTCATCTTCAGGTTGCGCGAGTATTGCCAGCGCTGAAAGGAGTAATCGACGGCCGCAAATACCGTCAAGACAAGAGCTGAGATCATAACAATCTTCTTGATCTGTCCGAAGCAGAAAGCCATAATCGATTTGATGTCCATGTCTACGAGAAGAGGTATATTAAAGACCTCTTTTTTCAGCATCAGATAAAGGATCGCGCTTAGGACAGCTACCTTGAAAAGACCCTTGGCCGTTTCGTATAGAGTATTGATACTGAATATCTTCTTGATGCCCTGCAGCGGATTGATCTTCGAAAAATCCGGAGTCAGGGGAACGGTACTGAGAAGGAACCCCGTCTGCAGAAAATGAACGATCATTACACCTGCAAGGATCATCATGAAGAGCGGTAGCATTACCATGCCTATCTGCATCGTGTCCGCCTTGAACACATCCATAAGCGTTGTCGCGGTCAGTCTCATTGTGACTCCGCGACGAAGCGAGCTGCCGAAATAGTTGAGCAGCGACGAAAAGAATGCCCCGCTGAAGAGCAGATAGAGCAAGATGGTCCAGACCGGAAGAAGCGAAGTGAGTTCCCTGCTTTTTGGAACGTCGCCTTTTTCGCGCGCCTTTTCGCGCCGCCGAGGCGTCGCTTGTTCGGTCTTTTCTTCGAACTGTTCCGGCATACTATTTGACCAGAAACATCATTGCATCTTTAATGTGCACAAAAGACTTAGTCATGATCATAAACGTAAGTCCCAGTGTAAGCGCCATAAATGTTATACCAACGCCGATAAGGAGCGGAAAGCTTATAAAAAAAATGTTCGCCTGAGGCATCGCCCTCGAAAGAAATCCCATCGAAAGATTAACTAGCACCTGCACGAGAAATATCGGTGCTGCAATCTTGAAAGCCAGAGGGAAGAGTAGTTCGTTCAGCTTCAGCACGGCGGAGAACATGCCCTGGTACTGCACTGTCGTTATGTCGAAACTGCGCACTATCGCCTCTATGAAGAAGTGATGGATATCCAGAATGAAAAAGAGACCCATCCCCATAAGACTGTAAAAGAGGCTCAATGGACCTAGCGTTTCGCCGAATTGCGGGTTGAATACCGCAGCTACTCCTATGCCCATCGAGATGCTCATCCACTGGCCGGCCGTTTCGATGGCGCCGAGCACGATCCTAACTATCAGCCCCAGTGCGGCGCCCACGAAAAAAGCCTCAAAAACAGCCCTCAAAGGGTCTTCCATGTTCACGTTGACTATCGGCACCAGGAGCAGCGTAAGTGCAAGACCGATGCCGGTCCTTACGATTACGGGTGTTGTTGTCGATCCGATAAAGGGGATGAATGCGAGCATGACCATAACTCTTATGAAGATCGGTATGAACTTATCGGCATATATGTTGACTAAATTGTAGAATTCCATATCATTTCACGTACAGGGGAATATTTTCATAAAGACCTCTCGTGAAGTCGACAAGGACCTTCACAGTCCACGGTAGCGTAAGTAGAAGCGTGAGAAATACCGCCACGATCTTCGGTACAAATGTGAGCGTCACTTCCTGCAGCTGCGTGATCGCCTGGAATATGCTGATGAGTACGCCAACTATGAGGCTCACAAGGAGCACCGGCCCGCCAACAAGCAGGACCGTCTCGAAGGTCTGGCGCGACACCTGGTTCAGCAGTTCGATGGTCATCGGAATCCCTGTATCAGTGAGCCGATCAATAGCCCCCAGCCGTCCACGAGCACGAACAAAAGAACTTTGAAAGGCATCGATATCATCACCGGCGGCAGCATCATCATACCCATCGAGAGCAGCACGCTCGCAACCACCATATCTATTACAAGAAACGGCAGGTAAACGAGGAACCCTATCTCAAAAGCCCTCTTCAGTTCTCCGATGGCAAAAGCCGGGACCACAACTCTCATGGGCAGGTCCATAGGCTTTGCAGGTCGCTCGGCCTTGGACATCTTAAGAAAGAGTGCAAGGTCCTTTTCCCTTGTCTGCTTTAGCATGAATTCCTTCAGCGGGTCCGATGCCTTCGAAAGAGCGTCTTCGGCCTTGATCTCTTTCTTTGTATATGGGATATATGCATTATTGTAAATGGTGTCGAATACGGGAGACATCACGAAAAAGGTGATGAAGAGCGACAGCCCGATGATCACCTGGTTTGGCGGGACCTGCGGTGCGCCGAGTGCCTGCCGCAAAAAGGAGAGTACGATTACGATCCTGGTAAAACAGGTCGTCATGACCAGAAGCGCAGGCAGAAATGCTATGATCGTCAGAAATAGAAGCAGTTCAACAGGCGAGCTGAGTCCGAAGAAGCTCGGGGCTGCAGCAGCAGGAGCTGGCTGGGCGAACGAGATCGATGGAAAAATAAATAATGCTGTCAAAATAATTGGGAATAATATTGAAAATATTCCTTTGAATTTCCCCCCGAAAAGGCCCCTGATACCGGATACCGCAACTACGGTCTTAGTCTCAGCCTGATTCAAAGCTTCTTCGACATCGGCAGGATTAAGTTTTCCGAGAAGAGAGATATTTTCGTCAGCAATGCCGAGGGCAACGTAGTCCTTTACTATCTTTACTATCGCAACGCCTTTCTTGGGGCCGAAGGACTGATAGTGGACCATTTCGATGATCCCTTTGCCCGGCATGATCCGTCCCTTAAGGAATCTGAGAAGAAGATACAGCCCTCCGAGCAGCGCCAGAAGAATGACTACGGCTTTAATCAATTCGAAACCCACTATTTCCCCCTTGCCGGATTAATCAAGACCTTATCGCAGCTGCCTTACCCGTTCAGCGGGACTGATAATATCCGTCAGCCTGATACCGAACCTCTCGTTCACGACAACAACCTCCCCTCGTCCGATAAGACGGTCGTTCACATAGACCTCCATCGGCTCACCTGCAAGCTTCTCTAGGGCAACTACCGATCCTTGACCGAGTTGCAGCAGTTCCTGGACGAGGATCTTCGTCCTGCCGATCACGACTGTAACCTCCAACGGAATGTCGAGGATAAAGTTGATGTCTTTCGCATTCTGCTGCGGCGGTTTGCCTTGGTCCTGGAATTCGGGAACTTCGAGCTCTTTTATCTCGTCTGCCATTTTCTATCTCCTCCTTTTCGCTGCATAAACAATTTAGATTACAGAACCTTGTTGACCTTCAATGCCATGGCGCCCCGGTAAATTCCGAACTGTCCGGTGAATTTCGGGCTGCCCTCGACCAGTATATCTATGTCCTCGTCAACTCGCCTGTCGAGCATGATAAGATTGTCCACCTTCAGATCGACCACTCGGCCGACGTCGAGCTTCACCTTGCCGAGTTCACCCGTGATCATCACGGGGATTTCCTTGAGACGGTCTTTCAATCTATCGAGCCATTTCATATCGAGTTCATCCCTGTCGGCCGAAAAAGCACTGTACAGCTTTTCCTTAATCGGTTCCACAGTCCCGTAAGGGATACAGAGATACGCCTTGCACTGCTTTCCTTCCACTTCAAGAACGAACTCGACCTTTATCACGACATCGACAGGTGTCACTATGTTCACGAATTGCGGGTTCATTTCGGCCCGCACATAGAGGGGCTTCATCGGGAATATCGCGCGCCAGGCCTCTTCCATATCGTCGAAGAACATCATTACTACCTTGTGGATTATTTTCTGCTCAATCGGAGTAAATTCCCTTCCTTCAGGCTTGTAGTAGGTCTTGCCTGTCCCTCCGAAAAAGAATTCAATAAGGCTGAAGATCATTTGGGCGTCAAAGACCAGGAGACCGAAGCCCCTCAACGGTTCCATCTTGAAGATGTTGATGCTTGACGGGAAAGGGACGCCGCGCATAAAATCGTAAAACTTGGTGACAGTCACATTGACATTGGTGATGTCTACCATACGCCTGATTGCGGCTGAAAGTGAGAGCCTGAAGTTTCTTGCCAGTCTCTCGTTGGCGATATCGAGGGTCGGCATCCTGCCCCTGACAATCTTTTCCTGCCCGGTAAAGTCATATGACTTAACGCCGGAAGGCTCGACGCCTTTTTCAGTCTCGACATCTCCTTCCTGTATTCCCTTTAACAGGGCATCGACTTCTTCTTGTGAGAGGATCTCGTCCATTCCCTTTTCCCTGTCTCCTATTGCATGACGAAATCGGTCAAATAGACGTTCTTGACCGTATTAGCGCCCAGGACTTGGTTCATTCGTGCATTGATTTCGTCCTTCAGCTGTAATTTACCCTCCGGCGGGAAGAGCGACTCGGATGATTTGCTGGTAAGAAGAGTAATAATGGCATCTCTCAATTGAGGGGATTTCTGCTTGGCCTTTTCCATTAATGACGGACCGGCAAGTTCGAGCTGAATAGAGACTTTCAGAAATTTAGGCCCGCCCGGATCATTAAGATTTACGACAAAAGGCTCAAGAGAGAACATCGCGCCTTCTTCGGACTTGACCTCTTGCTTCTTCTCTTTGCCGCCGAGCAATTTCGGCACCAGGAAGAATCCTCCGGCAGCAAGGGCCACCGCTACGACCGCTATAATGATTATCAGCAGCATCTTCTTGTTGCTTTTTTTGGGTGCTGATTCTTCCGCGCCTTCTTTATCTTGTTCAGCGTCTTTATCCGCCATATAGTCCTCCTTGAGCCTAAACGTTGTTAAGGCATAGTTACAGGTGATCCATAACTATGTTAAGCACGGATTGTGCCAGAGAGTAACTGGTTGTTTTATAGATTTATTATGGGGCTGGAGTCAAGAAGATGACGGCTGGGGAGCCTGTTAGACTGCCCAACCGTCAAACAAATAACTCTGGATTACTGATTTCTCTGATTAAGTCTAAGTGCTCATCTGCATTAAATTATTGAGAAGAGTGTCGGTCGTAGTAATAACCTTGGAATTTGCCTCAAAGGCACTCTGAGCAGCAATCATGTTGGTAAACTCCTGGGAAATATCGACATTACTTTGCTCTAGCGAATTTGAGAGCGTACTTCCGAATCCGGATGTTTGGGGAGCACCGACGATTGGCTGACCTGAACTGCCGGATTGTGCAAACATGTTATTGCCTATAGACGTCAGTTGGGTCGGAGCGCTAAACTGTGCGAGACAGAGCTGAGCAATATTCTTTGTCTGCCCATTGCTGTATGTTCCTGTAACCAAACCATTGGTGCCAATCTGGACACTCTGCAATGAACCAGGGGCATATCCATTCTGGCTAACACTGTTTACTGCAAAACTGCCAGCCACCTGAGTCGTGCCTGCCAAATCAATGCTAACAGCCCCAGCCGCGGTACCGTTAGCCCAGTTAAGAGTAAGTGGGGCTGTGGCTGGTGAAGTTGTAAGATTACCGGATGGGTCGAATGCAAGATTCTGCGCCGCCCCTGCCGACTGATAATCGCCGTTTGCATCCTGATACACGTAATTCACTTGCCAGGTATTCGGAACCGCAGGCGTACTCGTATTTACAAAATATGCATCCACCTGATGGGCATTCCCCTGTGAATCGTAAGCAGTAATGGATGTCATGTTATTGTACGTACCGGATACTGGAGGCGTGGTTGTACCTACCCATGTGGCGCTCCATGTTGGTACAGCCGCTCCCGTAGCGAGCGGTGGAAGATTAACGCTTAGGGCAGCTGTGCTTGAAACCTGCGGCAGGCTGGTACTGCCCTGCAGTTGAATGTTTCCGATCTGACCGCTAATGGCACCCGTTGCATCAGTCAAATATCCCTGGAGGATAGCTCCGGAAGAGGTTACGATATCACCGCTCTGGTTTGTTTGGAATTCGCCGTCCCTTGTATAGTTAGTAACATTATTGTTTTTAACCATGAAGAACCCTTGTCCATTGATAGCAACGTCAAGAGGGTTCGAAGTCGTCTCCAGAGAACCCTGTGTTAATTGTGGAGTTACTGAGTTTATCGCAACACCGAGGCCGAGCTGTGAAGAGCCGGAAAGCCCACTGATTGTCTGATCCAGAACGTCTCCGAATGATATCGAACTACCTTTGTACCCTATTGTATTAACGTTAGAGATGTTATTACCGATAACGGAAAGCTCCTGCCCCGTTGCATTCAGTCCGCTGACCCCTGTGTTAAGCGATGATAATAAAGACATAACTTACCTCCTTTATTGAGTCGCGTTGCTGACGGATGTGATGTCGCTCAGCTGGTATTGATTATTACCGACATATAAATATGGTGTCCCGTTGGCTATACTGACTTGGCTTACCACGCCAGATTTGTTATCGGAAGTGGTTACCTGTTTGCCAATCATGCTTACTGCATTCGAATAGCTCTGCTGGGAGAGCATACTGCTCATATTTGTGCCCATACTGGTCATTTGCTGCATATTGCTGAAAGTCGAAAGTTGAGAAACAAAATCAGTGTCCGACGTTGGGTTAAGAGGATCCTGGTTTTGAAGTTGTGAAGTAAGCAGCTTCAAAAAATCCGTCTCTGATAAAGTGCCGCTTGTGCTTGTGCCTGTGCCTGTGCTCGTGCCTGTGCTTGCCGTGTTACTAGCGGAATAAAGGGAACTCAAATAACTGTTTCCGATGATAGGTGTGCTCATTATTCTTCCTCCTCTCTCTTTCTAAGCAAAAAAGTCAGAGAACCCGTTTTGGGATTCCCTGCCTTCCTGCCTTTGCTGTTGTTGTCCCTGGTTGTTACGTTCCTGTCCGTTTCTATATTGGTCCTCCCTGACATCCACATGGAATTCGCTGACCTTAATGCCCGAATTTTCGAGGGATGTTCTTATCTGCGGCATGACAAGATTGAACGAGTCCTTGACCGAGTTTGAATCAACGCTCACATTTGCCTTGAGCACCCCATTATCAAGACTAAGCCTGATATGCATGCTGCCGAGGTCGGGTGGATCTATCCTAATTACAAGATTTCTCTGTCCGGTATCCATAGCCTTTGAAATTACCTCATCCAAGGTAGTCAGCTTGTTGGCTGGAACTGTTTCCTGAATTGGAGATTGATCGCGACCTAATACCGGCTGTGCCTGCATAGTCTGAGCATAGAGTCCAGATGACGCGCTTGCAAACTCCTTGACAGCAGATGGCTGACCCGTAGCCTGATTCAAGCTGGTATCAATCTTGAACTGTGAAAGAGGTGCATTGGATGACCCTGCTGTCTTAGACATTAAAACGGCATCCTTCCCACCCTCATTGAGAGCTTTCAGCTCCGTTTCAGCCTTTACCGAATCAACGGTCCCTTGTGCTGCATATGGAGAACTACTTTGTTGTGAGTCTTTCTCTGAGCTAAATAGCTCATCAATTGTGTTTGAAGATGTTTTATCTTGTGATTTGACGTCAATCTTGTTTGGTGAAGCAGCCTGGTTAGTAGCAAGTGCAGCAAAGAAGTTTTTTGTTTGACTTGCTGCCGGAGTTTCAGCACCGATCTGCGCTGCCGAAGATGAACTACTTAAGTCTCTGGCGACGTCGGCCGTTCCGGGTACTAGCACAGCCTGTAAGGTTTGAGCTCCCTGAGTCACGGACTCAGCTGTTACAGATGCGTCTTTTTTTGGCAGAGGTTGACAAATTATCTGCTGTGAGCCTGCAGTCATTTGAAAAATCGACTGCATCAGTATTTCATTAGGATCCTGAACCCGCTGTTTATCTTTCGGCTCATTTACAGCAGGAGAATCCTTAACAGCAGTCCTATCTTGCGTTTCTGCGGACGCATTCGGCTGTATGGGATTAGTTGAATCGGAAGTATCCTTTGTACCAGGATCGGTAGCAGATGCGGATTTTTCACCGCTGTCTGTCCCTATGGAGGTCTTAACCGAAGACTTCAAAACAGAACTAAAGCCTTTGTCAGGCGCAACGGGAGATGCAGTAGCAGATGAGACTACCGGTGCCGACGGTACAGCAGGCATCAAACCCTGAATCATGCATTACCCTCCTTTAGTCTTGAATGGATATTAGCAATAGTTATGCCAGAGACGAACCACTCGAAATAATTATTGGAAGTCTCACTTGTTCAGACAGAAATGGCAGCACATTAGCGTTATATCCAGGTTCTCAAGGAGCGGAAACAACGAGGGGAAGCTTACGACTGCGTATATAAATCTATTAACCATATAGTAGCTGGCATCAAGGATGAATTGATTCTGCATATTTAAAATTACTGTTACAGTAAAGAATATACCTTCCTTAGAGGGAATTAACCTTGGTCGCTCTCACCGGCAAGAGGAACTATTTTCCGAGCAATGGGGAAGATTCTTCCTACAGGCCCTTGCCTCTGGCGAGGACTTTCTTAGATAGCGCAGCTGCCCTAGCGGGATCGAGCTGACCCATGATCTTCCCGGCAGAGCGCGCCTTAAGCGAGGAGAGTATCTGTACTGCAGTATCGTCATCGAGCTTTTCGAGCGCCTTAGCCGCCTCTTCAGCAGCCATGGCCTCATAGATTTTTACTACCTTGGTTAGCTGTTCCTGTCTTTTGCCTTCGAGACTCTTCTGCACAAGTGCAAGTTCCTGTTTCAAATTCTTCAACTGCTCTATCTGGGCCTGCAGGTCGGCCCTGAGGATCTTGAGTCTTTCTTCCTCCAGAGAGGTGCTCGACTTAGTCTCTGGCTTCTTTTCCTCGGCAGTTGCGGCATTGCACGGAAACATCGTTACAGTCAGCACAATGCCAAGAAGAGAGCCTAGCACTATATGCAAAAGAACTCCGACTCTTTTATTCGCCATAATGTTTTTTGTGACGCATGACGGCATGCTCATCGATCCCTCTCTGCTCTTTTTTCTTCATTTCGCCGAGTTCGGTTTCCTTGTGCCGTTCATCGACTTTTTCGTAAGTCTTGCGCTCTTTGGCAGCCTCTGCCAGAATTTGCATGGTCTCGTCGAGTCTCTTTTTGCTCGCTTCAACTGACGCCTTCTGGCTCTGCAGAAGCTTGAATAGATGTTCCATGTGCCCGTTTTGCTTCTGAATCTCGTCTATTCTAACAGCGTCTTTCCCCGAATTTCTCGTCTTTTCACGAAGTACCCTGAAATTATCTTCAAGATTAGCAAGTCGTTCTTCCCGTTCGTCAAGGTCCTTCTTAGCAACCGCAAACAGGTTTTTGGCTTCGTCTTCCTCCCAACGCTTAATGGAAAGCATGCTTTCGAGAGGTGTCTTCATAAAGCCTCTCCAAATATTGTGCGAAGCTGTGCGATCCCCTCACCGAACGTGACCTTTTCAGCAATGCGCTGTTTAAGAAACGGCTTAATCTTCTCAATCATCCCGATGGCGAAATCGAGCTTGGGGTTTGTACCTTCTTTATACGCGCCAATGGTGATAACATCCTCATACCGCTTATATGTGGCCATAACATCAAGCACCTTCTCCACAAACACGCGCTGGTCTTCATCCACAATGTCCTTCATCAACCTGCTGACGCTCTGCAGAACATCGATTGCAGGATAATGATTATGATTAGCAAGCTCCCGCGAAAGGACAATATGCCCGTCCAAGATGGAACGCGCAGCATCGGCTATGGGATCGTTCATATCGTCGCTCTCTACAAGGACCGTGAAAAGCCCTGTGATCGTCCCCTCACCATCACTGTTCCCGGCCCTTTCAAGCAGTTTGGGCAGAAGATTGAATGCCGACGGAGGATATCCTTTTGTGGTGGGCGGTTCACCGGCTGCCAAGCCTATCTCCCTCTGTGCCATGGCGAACCTGGTAAGCGAGTCCATCATAAAAAGCACGTCCTTGCCTATGGATCTGAAATATTCGGCCACCGCAATCGCGAGAAATGCGCCTCTCAGACGTGCAAGAGGAGACATGTCTGAAGTGGCGACTACTAGAACTGACCGCTTCAATCCTTCTTCACCAAGGTCTTTCTCGATAAACTCCCTGACTTCCCTGCCACGTTCGCCGATCAGGGCTATAACATTGACATCAGCCTCAGTATTGCGAGCCATCATACCGAGCAGCACGCTCTTCCCAACACCGCTGCCGGCCATTATCCCTATCCTCTGACCCTTGCCACACGTAAGAAGCGAATTGATAGCCCTAATGCCAAGATCGAGCGGCGCGGTGATACGTCTTCTCTGCATGGGATTGATAGGATCCTGATAGATCGGATACAACTGTCCATTGATACGTCCTTTACCGTCCATCGGGTTGCCGAGGCCGTCGATAACGCGACCGAGGATTTCCTCTCCAACCCTGACATACCTCTGTTTCCCACGGGCAATGATCCTAGATCCAGGACCAATTCCGCGCATTTCCTGCAGCGGCATCAGAAGGATCCTATCTTCCTTGAATCCGATAACCTCAGCTTCAACAAATTCGTCTTTTACTCGGTCACTTGGCTGAATGAGGCAGATATCCCCGATGTTCGCCCTCGGGCCGAGGCCTTCGATCACAAGGCCGACCCCTTTATCGACGCGCCCGTAGACCTTAATCGGGTCGGCTTCCCTGATAAAGTTCTTGCACTTAGCTATCAAGTGCTGTGGTGATTGCATCGCGCATTTCCTTTATCTGCTCTTCAATTCTTGCGTCCACTTCCATCGTCGGAGTCTCAATATAACAGCCTCCCGGCGAGACGGATTCCGACGGTTCGATGGTAATGTCCTTAAGCCTCGTCTCTTCCCTGAGCGCTTCGAGATTCGATATCATTGTATCGTAATCAGCCGGGTTCACCCTGATGAGCATCTTCTCTTCCCTGCCGAGTTTTCTCGCAGCCTCACGAACGACCTCAACAATAATCTCCCGGTCCTGTTCGATCTTCTTGTGAACTATTTTTCTAGCGATTTCTAGGGACAGATCGACTATCTCAGGTAGTATCTCTTGGATTTTTCTTTCCTTTACATGTTGCAGCTCTGAAATAACTGAATCAAGCCGTTTAAGCCTTTCTATAATCTCTTTCTGCCCTGCCTCGATTCCCTTATCAAGTCCTGCAGTGAAACCTTTGTCGAACCCCGCGGATTCAATTTGCTTGAGCATTTCGGCCTTATTTGCAACTGCATCGGCCCTGCCTGTTTCCGCATAAAACTGGTCGAATCGGGCAGGCACATATAGCACGGCCGAATCGCTCTTCTTCTTATCAGCCGATGAGTTCTTCGCCACCCTTTCCTCCGATCACGATCTTGCCTTCCTCTTCCAACCTTCTCGCAACTCTCACGATATTCATCTGGGCTTTTTCGACGTCCGACAGCTTTACCGCGCCCTTAGCCTCGATTTCTTCCTTGAGTATCTGCACCGCGCGCTGAGACATATTCTTGAAAATCTTTGCCTTCAATTCATCAACAGCCATCTTCAGTGCAAGCGAAAGGTCGTCGGTGGTGATCTCCTTGAGCACCATCTGGATGCCCTTATCGTCGATGGAGATAAGGTCGTCGAAAGTGAACATCAGCTTTCTTATCTCGTCGGCAAGTATCTGGTCCTTCTCTTCAATATTCTTAAGAATAAGATCTTCGGAGGCCCTGTCCATCTGGTTCAAAATTTCGGAAACAGTCCTGATTCCGCCAATCTTCTTGCCTCGCGTATAACTTTGCAGTTGGGACTGCAGAACGTCTTCAAGATCGACGAGGATAGCAGGCGAGATCTGGTCGAGGCTCGCGATCCTCAGAGAGACGTCGATCTTGAGATTTTCAGGAAGTTTTCCCAAGACTTCCGCAGCCTGAGTCGGCTCAAGATGGGCCAGTATGATTGCAATGGTCTGGGGATGCTCTCTTGAGAGCATATTGGCGATGGCCCCTGTATCAAGCCATCTCAGAACATCAAAAGCACTCGCGCCACTCTCAATCTTGTCAATGAGCTTTTTTGCGGTGTCAGGTCCGAAGGCCTTGACGAGGACATCCTTGATATACTCTTCATCAACTCCTTGCATGACACTACCGGTCTTCACACAAAAGTCCTCGAGAACCGTGTCGGCAAGTTCCTGGGGTATCTTGACCTTTGCCATCATAGGTATTACGCGGGCCAAGTCGAGCGGGTCCAGGTGTTTAAACACTTGAGTTGCAGCTTCTTCACCGATCAGCGAAAGGAAGGCCGCGGCCTTTTCGACTCCCGAGAGCTTTCTCATCGCTCTATTCCTGCAGCCATTCCTTGACGACGTTTGCTGCCTGTTTCGGATTGCTGTTAACTATGCTGAGAGCCTTTTCCTTGGAAATGTCCACAGGAGCAGACGGAGGAGCATATGCAAAGCCTCCCGGTCCTGCCGGTGCACCCGGGGCAGTCATGCCTTCCGGCATTCTGTAGGCCATGGGAGCGTTGAGGGTTTTGAGCAATGGTTTGATGACCATAGTAAACAGCAGAAGTATGACAGCTATTGGAATAATATATTTCAGCAATGATTCCCCGAGCTTGAGGTAATCCGTTTTCTCCGTCACCATCTCTTCAAGCGCTGTTTCAAATGGAACATTTTCGACAATGACCTGATCCCCGCGGTTTTTATCAAAACCAATGGCAGCCTTAACGATATCGTCGTATTTCTTCATCTCCTGCTCATTCCTAGCAACAAAGGCGCCTTTCTCGGCTCCCTGCGCTTTACCATAAGTCCCGTCGACCAGCACGGCCACCGATAGGCTCTTGACTACGCCCCGCGGCTCTATGATCTTGCTTACGACACGGCTGACTTCATAATTTGTGCTCGCAGTCTGCTTCTGAGATGCAGAAGGTGAGCCGGCTGTAGGCGCTGGCTGCTGACCCGGCTGGTTCGATGTCACTCCCGGAACTCCGCCCTGTGCAGTGCCGACTGATTTTTCCTGGCTTGTCTGCTCGCTCTTGATCGCTATGGTATCGGGGTCAAACTTCTCTTCAGTCCGCTCCACTTTCGAAAAATCTATCTTCGTAGAAACCCTTACGATAGCTTTGCCCTTCCCTATGATGCCTTCGAGCATGCTCTGAAGCTTTGATTCATATTCCCGATCCATCGTCTTCTGGTATTCTAGCTGCTTGGCGTCTGCTACCATGTCGGTTCCGTCCGACGGCCTTGAAAGGAGATTCCCCATATTGTCGATAACAGAGACATTGCCTGGCGGTAACCCTTCGACGCTGCTTGAAACCAAGTGAACGATTCCGCCTATCTGTCCCTGGTTTAGCGACCTTCCGGCCTTCAACTTAAGAACAACAGACGCAGTAGGCTTGTCTTCTTTATCCGTAAAAATGGTCTTTTCCGGAACCGCGATATGCACCCTTGCCTGATCTACTTCGGCAAGCGTACGTATGGTGCGGGCAAGCTCACCCTGAAGCGCCCTGACATAGTTCAGCCTTTGGACAAATTCTGTAACGCCGAACTGGTTCTTGTCGAAAATCTCAAAGCCTATGCCCCCTCCTTGTGGAATTCCCTGGGAGGCCAGTTCGAGCCTAAGTTCATAGACCTTATCTGACGGAACATAAATTGAATTCCCGTCAACCTTGTATGGGACTTTCATCTCCTTCAGCTTAGCAATTGCCTGTCCCGCATCCTCCTGTGTTAGATTGCTATACATGACCTGAAAGTCGACCCTCTGGCTCCACATCATCATTCCGGCAACGATGGCTACGCACAGTGCGAGTACCGACAAAAGAGCCAGTTTCCTCTTCAGCGGCCACGCGATGAATCGATCGACTATGTCTTTCAGTGCCATTAAAATCCCCTTCGTTTAAGGTTATGTGCCTCTATACTTGCATGCTTGAAATCTGCTGGTAAGCGCTAATAAGGCGGTTTCTGACCGACAGAAGCGTTTGAAGCGAGAGGTCTGCCTTTTCCATGGCGACAACGACCGTCTGAATATCCTTTACATCGCCATTCGCAAAGCCCTGGATCGCCTTCTCGGCATCGTTCTGTATCTGCGAGACATCCTTGAGGGCGTCCTTGATCGCGTCTTCGAAAGAAACCCCAGGCTTTTTCCCGGACGGCTGAGGTTCGGCTATCTTTTGGCTGATGTCGCCTATTATTTGAATCTCGTTCATCAGATCCTCCTTCTCCCCTTCTCGCTGCACCCTTTACACAATGTGTTGAGTTAGGTGCAGTTACTTACAGTCTATCCATTCAGGATATTCAGCGTCCTCATATACATGTCTTTATACGAAGTTATCATTGTCAGATTGGCCTCGTAAGACCTCTGAGCCGTCATTAAATTGACCATTTCCGTCAGAACATTGATATTTGGATAGAAAACATACCCCTTCTTATCAGCATCGGGATGAGCAGGATCGTACACCGATCTGAATGGTGACTGGTCCTCGACAACCTGTGGGACCTCTACGCCAGCTGCCGTTTCTCCAAACATGACTGTCTTGAAAAGAACATCTTTGCGACGGTATGGACCTCCTTCAGGGGTCTGCGTGGACGAGGCGTTAGCAATGTTCGAGGCTATGACATTAAGCCTAGTCTTCTGGGCCTCAAGGGCCGTTGAGCTGATCTGCAGAGGTAAAAACATTTCATTCATTATTGGCCACCTGATTTCGCAACGTCTTTCATCATCCTGAATTTCATAGATAATAGCTGAGCTGCGCTGTTGTATAGGAGTTGGTTTTCAGCCACCTTGGTCATTTCGCTGTCGATGCTAACCGTGTTACCGTCCCGGTTTATCATCGTTGGGACCGTCTCGAAAACAGTGTAACTCCTCGTTGATTCGGCCACGGACTTATCCAGTTCAGATTGAAATGATATGTCCTTGGCCTTGTATCCGGGTGTATCCGCATTGGCAATGTTCGAAGTCAATATCTTATTTCTGAAAGAGGCCACATCCATGATATTTTCTAACATCTTTAACGTGTTGTCCGGCATAATGCTCCTCCACAAAGAAAAAGGTTCGGGAAATTAGTCTCTACCTTCCCATTTCCATGCAATTTACGTACCTATTACTGCAGCTACGCCCCTTTAATCTCATCGGCTGTTATGTTGTAATCCTTTAATTTGTTCCTGATCGTCCTTACGCTCACGCCAAGGACATCGGCCGCCTTTGTCCTATTGTTGCCGGTCTCCCTGAGTGTCTTGATAATCAGATCCCTTTCCACGTCCTTCATGCGGCCCATCTTGGCCGCGTAAGGAGCCTGCTCAGTTCCCGCCGCAGAGGCAATCCCTTCGGCAGGAGGCATCAGGTCGTCGGTCCCGGATATTACCGCAGTCCGGTACATGAAATTTTCGAGCTCCCTGACATTGCCCGCCCATTCGTTATTCAGCATATAACTTTTCAATTCGCTGGAAATAGAGAAAATTTTTCCCATCTTGTGGGAAAGTCGCTGGAGAAAAAATTCCGCCAGTGGAAGTATATCTTCCGGACGTTCCCGCAGCGGAGGTATCCTCACAGGGAAGACATTCAGCCGGTAATACAGATCCTCCCTGAAGGTCCCTTTCTTAACCTCTGTCATCAGGTCCTTATTGGTCGTAGCTATTATCCTGACGTCTAGCTTAACCGGGGTTTTGCCACCTATCCTGTCGATCTCCCGCTCCTGTATTGCCCTAAGGAGCTTGGCCTGGAGAGAAAAGTCCATTTCGCTGATTTCGTCAAGCAGGAGTGTCCCCCCATTTGCAAGTTCAAATTTTCCAAGTCTCCTTTCGACTGCACCGGTAAAAGAGCCACGTTCATGGCCGAAGAGCTCCGATTCGAGGAGGCTTTCCGAAATCGCGGCACAATTGACCGCAACAAAGGGCTTAATATTCCTGTTACTGTATTTATGTATTGTCCTGGCGATGATCTCCTTGCCGGTACCGCTTTCGCCGGCGAGGAGGACCGTAATATCGCTCTTCGCAACCTCACGGATGATCGACATGAGGTTTTTCATGACCGAGGACTCGGCCACCAGATCGCTGTTGTCTGCCGGAAGTATCCTTTCCACAGTCCTTTTCAGCGCGTCGAAAGAGACAGGCTTCATGATGTAATCGGTCGCCCCGAGTTTCATGGCGTCGACCGCGCTTTCCACCGTACCGTAACCGGTAATTACGATGACTGGGATGAAAAGTCCTTTCTTGCGTATCTCCTGGAGGAATTCTATACCATTCATCTTCGGCATCTTCATGTCGGTGATTACTAGCGAGTAGTCCGCGATATTCTCTTTAGAGAGAGCATCGATGGGATTATTGTAGACAGTGGGATTGAATCCGAAGCGCTTCATCGTCTCCTTCAAAGCTGTCGCCATGTCAATCTCGTCATCAACGATCAAAACCGATTTCATTGTACCCTCTTGTCAGATCTTTTTTCGGTCGGTAGCGAAATGATAAAATCGGTGCCCCTTCCAGGAAGACTATCCACATCTATTCGTCCCTTATGCGCGGCAATAATGCCCAGCGTTATGGACATCCCCAGGCCCGTGCCCCTGTCCTTCGTAGAAAAGAAAGGCTCGAACAGCCGCGCCTTCGTCTCCTCATCCATACCGGCGCCGTTGTCACGGATAGCTATCCTGACATAGGAAGGCCTTTCTCTCTGGTCCGGCTCCCGCTCTATACGCACAGTTATTTTTCCAACGTCCTGCATGGCCTGCACGGCGTTCAGGACCATGTTGATCAGCGCCTGTCGCATAAGATCCTTGTCCAGATGGAAAGAATATCTGCCGTCTTCGGAAAGTTCGATCTCTATACCACCCGTCGCCAGAACTTCCCTGAATTCATCACACGTCTCGCGCACGATATCGTTGATGCAGCGGTATTCCATCTTCGGCCTGATCTCGCCCGAAAATCTGAGCATATTGTCCAGGGTACTGACCAGTGTACGCACGGAATTGGAAATTCGCCTGGCATAATCGACCTGTTCGGTCCCCTTCAGATCATTGGCCAGAAGATTTGCAAAAAGTTCGATGCTCCCGAGAGGATTGCGGATTTCGTGCGCAATCTTCATGACCAGCTCACCCATAGCAGAAAGTCTCCGGTTTCTTTCGTTTTCAGCTTCGAGACGCTTCAGCCTCGTTATATCTTTGAAGATAAGCACCTTCCCGATGGCGCTGCCGGCGCCACCGCTAACCTCAGAGCTCGAAATCAGAGCATGAAAAGGCTTTCCCTTCTCCGGGACTACGCTGTCTTCGTTTATTTCTGCATGAAGGGTTGTTCCCCCTACTATTGTACCAGAATCAACGCCGAGTAAGCTTTCGGATGCCTTGTTAATCAGCCTGATAACACCGTCCTTATCGAAAAAAACAACCCCGACATCTATGCTGTCCAGGATACTATCGAGCAGCTGTTTCTTCTGGTCCACTTCGTCAGTGAGTACCTTGACCCTGTCCTCAAGTGTCTGGTAATACTGCATCAGCGTGGATGAAACCGAATTGATGCTCTCGATCGCCCTGGTTAAAAGCCCTATGTCCTGGCCATTTTGTTCCTTTGGCTGTTCCATTCGCTGCTCTGGCTGGTCCGATTTATCCGTCATCAATTTTCAGATCCCAGCAAGGCGGCCGCCTCTGAGACTGCACCGCCGCCACCCTCAGCCTTTTTCAAGTACTCGTTGCTTTTTGCGAGTTTCCCATATTGATAGTCGGCCCACTGGAGACTTTTCGGGTCCTTTATGCCGCTGTCGATTGCCTTCTTATAATATACCCTTGCAGTGTCATGCTTGCCGGAAAGATAGTATAAATCAGCCGCCTTCAACACTGAAATTGCGTCGCCCTTTTGGGCAGCCCTGACATAATTTTTCAGGGCCTCCGCATTGTTTCCCGATCTCACATAAAGGTCTCCGACTCTTGAATAGTCTTTCTGCGTCTCCAGCACCCTGATGGCGCGCGCACGATACTCCTTTGACGCGGAGACGTTCCCCTCATATTCGAATATTTCGTATAAAAGCAGCGAAGCCTGCCCTGAATAGTTCGCATCAGTTGTGATGGGGGTCAGCAATCTTTTCGCCTCAGAAAACTTCTTCTCCTGCATCAGCATCCGTGCAAGGACCATAGAAGCCTCGGCGCCGTTCCTGCCTCTTGCCGCCTTCTGGAGCAGCCGCTCCGCTTGTTCCTTGTATCCTTTCTCATCCATATATTTTGCCGCCTCAATAACATAAGGATTGTCGATGCTTAAATAGATGAAATATTTCAGCAAATATTCGTCCGCCTTCGGATCCTTGTCCTGCTGCAGCTTCTTCAGCCTTTTTTCTAATTCGTTTGATAAGGTCTGCTTGTTCTTTAGATATGTCAAATAACGAAAGGCCGAATCGGGATCTCCTTTTTTTTCAAAGAGAGTAACAGCTTTCAGCCTAAGGTCATCGGTCGGCTCATAATTCAGTATATCGATCGCCAGCTTGAGCGCCGCATCTTGGTTGTATTCCGCATCGTAAATCTGGAACAGGGTCGTCTTGGCCTGAATAGCCTCGAGACGCGATGAAGGGGCATTTATGATGGCCGTCAGCATATCCTTGGCATCGATATATTTGCGGGCATTGTAATAAATGACAGCCTTGCTCACAGCGATGTTTTCTGCCTTCAGCTCCTGGTCCGGGATTTTATTTATCGTCTGGATCGCCTGCTCGTGCTTTCCCTGCGAGCTCAGGATCATGGCCCTGATATAGAGGACGCGAATGTTGCTTTCAAAGGCCTTGCGGTCTATCTTTGCGAGCAGCTTTTCAGCCTTGTCTGCCTCCCCCTGGATAAATGCAAGTTCGGCCTTTGCGATAATTGCCTGCTCCTGAAATTCACCTTTCACCAGATCCAGTTGCTCTTCAGCTTCTTTATATTTGTGGATGTTCATAAGGTCTAATCCCCATATGAGATGGGCCTCGTCGGTGCGAGCCGTGTCTTTAAATGATTTAAAGAAACGTTTCAGGTTTATGTCGGATTCATAATAATTCTTGAGATGATAATCAGCCTTCGCGATCCCAAGCAGCGCCCTGGCGGCATCGGGACCTTCCCTGGAAGCGACAAAAACCTGACGATAGAGGTCTCTGGCCTGTAGGTACTGCTGTGCGCTTATTGCAGCGTCCGCCGGACCAAAAGCATTTTCGGCAACTGTAGCCGACTCAGCGGTAGAGAAAAGGAGCGTAAATAAAAAAAGAACAACAGCGGTCCCCTTTTTCACACAGGCCCTCCACGAGACGTACCTTTTATCAATAATGCACTGAAAAAAATATGCCATTAATCGTATCAACTTGATTTACCAATATTTTTCATAATGAGACGGCCTTGTGGCGTCTTGATAAGTATATTTTAGCCAATTTTATGACTGATACGGGAGATCATACCCCGCAATCCAATGCCAACCCATGATAGCCAAGAAATCAAAGGCCAAGCCTCTTCATCTTTTCGATAAGGGTAGTCCTGTTGATATTCAGGTACTTCGCAGCTTGACTCTTCACCCTTCCGTGGATCTGAAGGGCGTGGAGCAAAAGCCTCTTTTCGTATTCAACCAGTGCTGAATTAAGATCGATCCCCTGGACGAAAGGATTAACGTCCTGATCATCATTAGGGTCGTCGATCTCTGGCAGCGCCGGGAGTTTCTTGCCTGTCATTTTTTCCGAAAGGTCGTAAGGCGTGACAACGTCATCATCTTTGAGCACCATCAGCCTTTCGAGCGTATTTTCGAGTTCCCTCACGTTACCAGGCCATCCATAATCCATAAATACCCGAAGTGCCTCATTCGAAATTTTCAGCGGAGCGTGCTCGAAACGAGTGGCATGCTTTTCAATGAAAAAATCGCACAGGATCGGCAGGTCTTCGGTCCGTTCCCGCAGTGGCGGAATCTCTATCGGGATGACATTTATGCGGTAATAGAGGTCTTCCCTGAACCTGCCCCCCTTTACGGCTTCTTCGAGGTTCTGGTTTGTTGCCGAGATGACCCGCACATCGACATTTACGGTTTTGCTTCCCCCTATCCTCTCAAAAGACCTTTCCTGAAGAACCCTTAGGAGCTTTACCTGTAGCATCGGCGACATCTCGCCGATTTCGTCAAGGAAAACCGTGCCACCCTCGGCAAGCTCAAAACGGCCCGTACGCGATGCTATGGCACCGGTAAATGCACCCTTTTCATGGCCGAATAGCTCGGATTCGAGGAGTTCCGCGGGAATTGCGCCGCAATTGACAGGGATGAAGTTTTTAGCTGCCCTCTTACTGCTGTAGTGGATTGTCTTGGCAACCAGCTCCTTGCCGGTGCCGCTTTCGCCAAGTACCAAAACAGTGCTGTTCGACTGAGAAACTTTTGAAATCAAATTATAAATTCGCTTGATCGACGGAGAAGCGCCAACTATCGGTGGGACCTTGGGATGGACTGAGGGGTCATCGTTACCCATGTCATAATTCTGACACAGAAGCAGGAAAAGGTCAATAGATTTTTATGACTATTTCCATATACTATATCCATTCGGATTAGCGTATTCGGATCGCAGCTAGAAAGCATCTTTGCATTGTGCACTGCTTGTCAGGCGGCTGCGCACAAAAGCTATGTGCCCCCTCAATACATAGAATTGTTCAGCGTAAGACGCTGGCATTTTCATTTTGTTCACTGCTTCCTCTATGTGATCGAGGCGGGATAACAATTCCGCCCGTAATTCCGGTGACATCTCCGCTACCAGGTCCTGTTCAAGCGCGAGCAGAGCCCTATACCACCGGAAGATACGAAGTCTGATCCGCCATCTAAATAGCGCGGGAATAGATCTCAGTCCCGGGATCAAGACTACGATCATCGGCACAAAAACTACGATGATGCGGTTAACAAGGCTGGCCATCCAGAACGGAAGATAACGATAAAGAAAGCTTTTGCCTGATTTATAGTAGCGGATAGCGTCACTGCTAATCGGGAATTCATGTTCCACTGGCGATGGAAACTCGCCTCTCCGCCTTAGCAGGCTCGCGCTCCCATGCACTTCCTGAGCTGCTTCGATCAGCAAGTCCGACAGTGCAGGATGCAGATCAGACCGTGCAATAATCTCAACGGTAGGCCCAATAAGGTTTATATCGTGGGATGGAATATCTCTGCCGAAATCGATTGACCCTTTCGGCAGTTCCAGCTTGTTCAAATAATTAATGCGTCGAATATACCCGTCGGCTTGCGTAAAATCGAAAAGATGTATCCCTTCAGTCAATAGAAGCGTGCGCATGTTCTGGACCGAGGCTGAATCTCCCATCAGGAACACCGCATCTACTCTACCCTCGATCAATGCCTTTGCCGCCTCATCCGCTTCCAAGTCAAGCAGAATTGTCCCGCCACTTGGCTCGATACCATTGCCGGCTAGCAACGTTAAAGCCAGCGTCCTGGTGCCGCTGCCTTCGGGGCCAACGGCAAGCCGTTTGCCAGCGAGACCAGAAAGCAGCTCGATGGGCTTCTCCCCGCGATAGAAAACAAGGAGTGGTTCATAGGAAATGCTGCCAAGAGAAACCAGTTTATCGATCTTCAGCCCGCCAGTCACTCCGCCCTGAACGAACCCTATGTCTACATGGAATGAAGGATCGGACAGCCTTTTAAGATTTTCCCGAGAGCCTTGGGATGGCAAGATTTTCAGCTTAACGCCTTTTAGCGCCAGAAATTTGCGGTATTTTTCGGCATTCGCTTGGAAGACACTGCCCTCAAGGCCGCTCGTCAGGATAATAGTGTCCGGCGGCGCGGAATGGAAAAACCAGTAAAAGGCAAAGAATGAAACAGAGACTATCAGAAGGATAGCAGCAACCGCAGCCGCCCTTCCGAGTCCGAAAGTCTCCATGAAAATTGACTGAATATGAGCGAGACTGATCTTACGTACTGTCAGCACTGTTGAGATATAAGCCTTCGTCAGCGTCGGGATGACCCGCTGCCCTACATTACAAGCCCTATAATCACAGATACGTACCCAGCCACCCTTATAACCGACAAGATTGTTTTGAGATCAGCATCCCAATGCATCAGCGCGAAAAGATGAGAAATAGCAAACATCAGAAACCCTATACCGATGAAAACGAAGGCCCTGACCCCGGATTGCGCATAACGCTTGACGCCTAAAATGAGAATAGTTAAGCTTAAAATCAGGTTCAAAACAATTGGCCAGTTGATACTAGTTGAGTCCATATTCCCCTCCTATTTTTTACTAAGCACCAGACTTACTGCATCTCCATCCCTAATATTGATTTTATCCAAGTCTGCCTTCGCGATAAATATTCCGGGTTTGTTTTCAGTATTCCACTTGAGATTCAACTCACCCATTTTCGTTGTACCCTTAAATACGGCGGCAATGTTATTATCCGAAGCAACATTGTAAACAGTCTTGGATAACCGTGCGAATCCGACCTTGGCAGCAAGTCCGTATTCTTTTTTTGCAACTGTCTTAACTACCGGCCAGATCATTTCTCCAAAAAAAACAGCGTACAAGACAACGTCCTTGAGGATACTGTCGTGCAATACTATGCTGTTAAAGACCCAGTCGCTTATCTCGCGGCGATCGTTAGGAATCGTATCACTATTAAGAAAAGGGGAAGAGGCAAGATACTCATTCGAAAAATCATAAATCCTCTTCTTGATATCCGCTCTTTCGAGGGAAAAATTGGGATATCTCCTGCTGATTTCGTCGGCAATGATATCAAAGGCTTCAAGGCCGTCTGGATCGGATTTCGCCAAATGTCCCATAAGCTTGATTATATTGAAAAGCCTTTGTGGTGAAGTCTCGTCAGGGGCAAGTATCAATGGAGCGGAAACGCGAAAGATCTTCTTGATAGTAGCAGTCTGAAATTCTTCCATTTTCATACTGCTTGGAGATTCATTTACCCTGCTGATATCTCCGGCCAGAAGGGCGTCCATTATATGTTCATAAGAAAGGGTACGAGATTTCACATGAACTATCAGAGCAGCATATATCTCAACTTCGATAAGGTGTTTACTGCTAGTAATAATATAGACATGACCCGCTTCAAACCCTCTCTTCTTGATCACTGAGTAGAGATTCTCCAGTGACATGTCGCCCCTCCCCTTCAATCTAATGAATAAGGACTTGCACCCCAATTCCTCTTGAGTTCCCGCCTTTCTCTGACTTACAAACAGGATCGGCAGCCCTGGTCATTTTCTCGCTGCTTTTATATTGAACAACACGATTCCTCAGTGGATACTGATGCGCACACTCAAATATTGTATCATACTACGCATTAAAATTCCCTCCCTAACGGCAGCAGTTGCCACACGTATTTAGCACGCCGTTTAAGGTTTAATATTGGAAATTCTTAATTTCTGCGAACATGCTTCAAACCGCTATTTAATAATTTTGTACAAAATTAGTTTCCACAACTGAAGGGTTAAGATATTCAGCAACCGGGCCACTATCTCCAAATAATCCTTTATCCCGATTGGTCAACTTTATATGTTTCGGGCTACTTTGCAG
>Ga0181523_10000361_pt1 | contig 50450 bp, 44 predicted proteins | sample PEATcosm2014_Bin_43_FD_119752 | JGI IMG/M metagenome (GOLD analysis project Ga0181523, IMG submission 119752) | Peatland microbial communities from MTU Mesocosm Facility, Houghton, MI, USA - PEATcosm2014_Bin05_30_metaG | ecosystem: Environmental > Terrestrial > Soil > Wetlands > Peat | place... | reverse complement strand
GGTAGAGAACCCACACCAGCCCACTAAACAAAGAACGGAACCACTCCTCTCGGCTTCGGCCTTTCGCGGGCGGGGGCGCCCGCGCCAGACGACCAACTCTATTCTTCGTTCTGGTCGCGGTCCTGCGAAGTTGTCTGTGCCGCATCGGCTGCGCTTGGGACTGGTTTTTGCAGATCGATCGGCGGCTGTCCCGCTTTTTTCAGCTCTTCGTTCAACGCTGGAATATCTTTGGACTTGAGTTGCGCCCATGCTGACAACTGTTCTTCGAGAGCCTTGTCCAGTTCTCCGAACATCGCCACCTGCTGGGTCGTTGGGGCGTCGTCGGCGGTATCGAGAGCGCTGACGACGGCGCCGAAGCCGCTATTCAGCCGCGACAGGCTGCGGCCTTCGGGAGTGCTCAGGTAGCGCGTGCCGTATCCGCCTTCTTCGCCCTCGATGGCAGCGGCTTTTGCTTCCAGCTCGGCGGCCGCTTTGGCGATCGCCGCGTGAGCAGAGAGCGATTTCAACTGGGCTCGCAGGCTCCGCACCTGTTGCAGGGCTTCGTAGTCGCGGTGAAGAGCGTCGGCGATTTTCCGGTCGAGTTCGAAATGAAGGCGCAGATCTTCGGGTGAGATTTTCACCCGCGGATCCATGCGGATTTCGAGTTCCTGTGTGTAGACCTGGCTACCGACAGTCAGCTTCACTTGATACTTTCCGGGCAGCACAGTCGCGCCCAGCGGATAGAGCGGCGTGTCATGATAGATCGCCGAAATCGGGTAGTCGCGTGTCAATACCTCGGGGGCAGGGTAGGTCAGATCCCAAACGAAGCGGTGCATCCCAGCCGCCGCCGATAGCGTTCGCGGCGGACGCACCCAGTACATGGGGACGTTGAAGTCTTTCTCCCTGATCGACTCAACCTTGTCGGCATCTGAAAAACTACGAATTACCTGCTCATACGGATCGTGCTTTACCATGTGGTTCACCGCGTACGGCCCTAGCTGAGTAATTTCGAGCGAGACCGCGCCATGCCCCAGGTCGTCAGCTCCAATCCAGTAGTCGATCATCGCGCCATCCGGAGGATTTTGTCCCGCAGGTTCTTCGGGAGGCAAAGGAGTATCGGTGTTATTGTTGCGGCGCACGCGATACGTAAGTTGCGGCGCGTAGAGATGCGCTTTCAAGGAGTTTGCGATATCCGCGTTGAACTGGCGCAGCGGCGTGATGTTATCCAGGATCCAAAACGACCGGCCGTGAGTTCCGACGACAACATCATCGTGATGAACGACTAGATCGCGAATCGACGTTGGCGGAAGATTCAGCTTGAGCGACTGCCAATGATCGCCATCGTCCCACGACACATAGACGGTGCGTTCGGTTCCGGCGAAGAGCAATCCCTTGCGCTCGGGATCTTCGCGCACGGTGTTGACGGGCTCGTTGTCGGGCAAGCCGCTGACGATCTTCTGCCAGGACTTTCCGCCATCGTGCGTGCGATAGATATAAGGATGCAGGTCGTCGAGGCGGAAGCGGTTCACCGCTGCGTAGGCCGTTGAGGTATCGAAATGTGACGCGTCCATCTGCGCCAGTTTGCTCCACGGAGTCAGCTCGGAAGGCGTTACGTTTTGCCAGTTCTTGCCGCCATCGCGCGTCACCTGAATCAGTCCATCGTCGGTGCCAGCCCAGATCAGGTTGGCATCTTTCGGCGACGGAGCAATGGCATAGATCACGCCGCGATGCTTGCCCTTCGCCGGATCGGCGGCGACAAACGGGCCGAGAGTCGCGGGAACGCCGGTGTCGTCGCTTGGTAGATCACGCGTCAGATCGGGACTAATGATCTGCCAGCTAACGCCGCCGTCGCGCGTGGCAAACAGCACGTTCGATCCGAGATAGAGCACGTGCGGATCGGCTGCGGAGAAGATCAGCGGCGCGGTGCGATTGAAGCGATATTGACCGGTGCGAAGAACCACCGGTGAAACGTCGCGCGTCTGTCCGGTGTTGCGGTCGAAGACCGTGACCTTGCCACCGTAAATCAGATTGGGATGCAGCGGATCGGGCGCGACGTAGCCGTATTCTTCTACGCCAACGGTCGTCCAGTCGCGAAACGTGATCTCGCCGAAGTCGCCGCGGCTGGCGGTGCCGACCGAACCGCTTTCCTGCTGTCCGCCATAGACCCAGTAGGGAAACTCGTTGTCGGTGATGACGTGATAGAACTGCGCGGTGGGTTGGTTGTACCAGGAACTCCAGGTCTGACCGCCATTCACGCTGATGGTCGCACCCTGATCCAGTGCAAGGGCGATGATGTCGGGGACTTCGGGATTGATCCAGATGGTGTGGTAGTCGTCGCCTCCAGGCGCGCCTTTGATGGCGGTGAAGTTCTTGCCCGCATCAGTGGACCGGTAAGTCGAAGTGTTGGCTACGTAAATCACATCCTTGTTTCGCGGATCTACGCGCACGCAGCCGAAGTCGTCGCCTCGTCCATAAATGCGTTCCTCATCATTGACCTGCTGCCAGCTTTCGCCGGCGTCGTCGGAGCGGTAGATGCCGCTGCCTTTCTTGGCATTGGTCTTTTCCACGTTGACCCAGGCATACATGCGGTCGGGATCGCTGGGGGAAACGGCCGGTCCGATGCGACCGATGCCTTCGGCTTCACCGGGCAATCCTCGGGTGAGTTGCCGCCAGTTGTTTCCGCCGTCGGTAGATTTGTAGAGGCCGCTGCCTGGTCCGGTGTAGCCGCCGCCTGTGGTCCACGGCGGACGGCGCGAGGCCCACATGCTGGCGAAGATTACCTGCGAGTTGCGGGGATCGAAGACGAGGTCCATGCCTCCGACGTTTTCGTCCTTGTAGAGAACTTTCTGGAAGGTTTGACCGCCGTCGAGCGAACGGAAGATGCCACGCTCGGCGTTGGGGCCGTAAGGATGCCCTTGGGCCGCGACAAAGAGGCGATTGGGGTCCTTGGGATCGACGATGATGGAGGCGATCTGTTGCGCGTCGCGGAGGCCTGATCCATCCTGACCAAGATGCTGCCAGGTGCGCCCAGCGTCAGTCGATTTGTAGATACCGTCGCCTACGGAAAGATCGGGGCGGCGCAGGCCTTCACCGCTGCCGACGTAAATCGTAACCGGGTTAGACGGCGCCACGGCCAGCGCTCCGATGGAACCGGTCGGCTGGTCATCGAAGATGGGATTCCAGGTGTGGCCGAAGTCCGTCGTCTTCCAGACTCCGCCGTTGTTTGGCGCCATGTAAAAAATATTGGGCTGTCCCGGAACGCCGGAAATCGCCACCGTGCGGCCGCCGCGAAATGGGCCAATCATGCGCCAGCGAAGTTCCTGGTACATTGCCGGGTCATACGGCTGGGCGGAAAGCGCGAAGGGGAAAAGCAAAATACAGAGGGAGGCGAGCAGAATCCAGAAGAAGCGCTTGTTCACGGTTGGTCCTCGGATTTGACGATCGAAGAAAGGTAAGGATAAACCACGGTGGCGGGGTTGGACAGCACGGAGCTATGAGTGCGCATCTATGGGCGCGCGTTGAATGCGACGGCACTACGGAACAACGGGAACGACTGCGGAGGCGCTCCCGAGATAGCGGTGCAACGCATCCTTCCAATCCGGCATGTGGATGTTGTAGGCGTGCAGGCTGTCAGGCGATAGAACGGAGTAGGCGGGGCGGCGCGCTGGGCGGGGGAATTCAGCGGTGGTCACGGGTTTGACTTTGGTCGGCAAGCTCGATGTGCGCACGATTTCGGTGGCGAAGTCGTACCAGGTGCAGTTGCCGGAATTGGTGACGTGGACGATTCCGCGGGCATCCGCTCGACAGAGTTGTGCGAGTGCGTGCGCTAGATCGCGGGTGAAGGTGGGGCTGCCACGCTGATCGTTTACTACGGAAATCTCGGGACGGGTGGAAGCCAGCTTCAGAATGGTGGCGGGAAAACACTTGCCTCCGTGGCCGAAGAGCCACGAGGTGCGGGCGATGCAGACTTCGGGAAGAATCTCGATCAGCCGTTCCTCGGCGCGGGCTTTGCTCTCGCCATAAACGCTGGTGGGATTTCTGGCGTCGGTGATTTCGTAGGGCGATCGTTTGCTGCCATCGAAGACGTAGTCCGTGCTCAGGAACAGCAGGCGCGATCCGACTTGGCTGGCGGCCTCGGCCACATTGAAAGCGCCGTCGCAATTCACCGCGAAGGCGAGGTCGCGGTTTGATTCGCAGCCATCCACGTCGGTGTAGGCGGCGGACAGGATAATCCAGTCGGGACGGGAATCGCGAATCACTTCGCGGACGCGGGCGCGGTTTCGCAGGTCGGCGTCTTGGGATGACAGCGCGGTCAGGTGATCGTGCTTCAGTTCCTGAACCAGTTCCTGGCCGAGCAGTCCGGATGCTCCGAATAACGTGACGCGCATAGCGGCATTGTAGCGGACGACGTGGGAGACCGGATCTCGCCCTCCTTCACGCCGGCGCGTCGCCGAATTTCAATGCAACAGCGATATAGGGCCCCGAGTCGTCGCTCTCATCCCGAATGTTCTGCACGTGCCAACTCCCCGAACCCTCCATGTAAAAGGACAGGAACCTCGGCGGAACTTGCATGCGGTACCAATCAAAATTCGCGAGCGAGTCACGTGTTGCTGCGACCCACGAGCCTCCCGCGCGCAGGTAGAGCTTGCCGATGAGTTCGGTCGTCGAGAACTCCCGAAGAATCTCAATCGCAAACGGCTGCCCGCCAGGCGGAGGTGGCACCGTCCGCCTCTTTGACAAGGAGAAATCCCCGTAGACGAAAGTCCTACTCACTTTTGCGTATCCCATAGCACCGGCTCTTTGATTTCTACGTAATCCTTGATCTTGGATTTCTTCTTCTTGTATTCCTGCCAAATGGTATTAACCGCGGCGGCTGGGTCCAGTCGGTTCCATACAGCATAGTTCACGCCCTTGACATCCGAAAAATGGTTATCAATGTTTAGAGGCGGGGATGTCACCGCCAGATTCACGCTCTCACCGACGAGGCTCCTGATGTCCACTGTAGCGCTCTGCTCCTTCAACAGGATTATCGGCTTCTCGCAGGCTTCCAGCAGACCATATTCGTAGGTCACATTGGGGCGAAGCCCATCGAGCACCACAACCGCAAATGAGCATTCCTCGATTAAGTCGGTGATCTGCGAATGCTGGTCCGCCCCGCTCTCAAGCGCGGAAGGCGTCAGGCGCAGGTCGAAACTCGGGGCCAACACCATCCATAAGCAAGGGAACAAGATCGGAACATGGTTCTCTCGGCTGGAGTACGAAACAAAGCAATAAGGCTTTGTCTTCTGCTGAACGGCGCTTTTCTTATTGCTCATACCGCCTCAGAGAATTATATATCGGCGAGTGCCCGTCCCCTGCAGATAGTCGTGCCCCGCGCGTTGGACAGCGGTCCTGAATCTTGACGACCGACTATTCTTCTATCATTTCGCTTCTCCGTGAACGGCGGCGCAGCGAATGCAGGATGAGCGATCCGCTGATGCCGAAGCAGATTACGGCGGCGAAGGCCACCAGGTCGAGCATGCGGCGCGTCATGCGGAGGTTATCCGCGAACAAGGTGAGCATGGCGCAGAGAATGCCGAGGACGTTAAGCCACAGGGGAGAATGAATGCTGGGAAGATCGCGGCGAAACCAAACCTGGAGCAGCAGCGCTGCCAATCCGATCGCGGCCACCACGACCAAGGCAATCGGACTATAAAAGGCATTCGGCCCGGTATAGATCACGACCAACGCGAGCGCCAGCAGGAGCAGGCCGGAAGCGATCACGGTCCATCGGCGCGCAACTTTCGACGTGGACGTGGACCCGGAATTGGACTGGGATTCGGACCCGGAACTCGTCACCCAGCGATCTCCTCGCCTTTGGGCATAGCAACATTGTACGTCGGCCTTTCTGTCCGCGCTCAGGCGTTGTTGCTCGGCATCCATTCCGCAGGGCGATGCTCGCCGTGCGACATGGCGTAGAGGACCAGCTCCACCCGGCTTGAAATCCCTATTTTGTCGAAGATGCGCAGCAGATACTTCTTGATGGTGTGTTCGCTGAGCCCCAATTCGACGGCGACTCCGCGATTGGTCAAGCCGTCGGCTACGAGGGCGACGACCTGCTCCTCGCGAGGGGTCAACAAGAACCTGCCATTGGAATTGACGACACGCAGCGTGGGCACCTCCGATAAGGCATCGAGCACGTAATTCATCTGCGGACTGTTGATCCAGACTTGTCCCTGAAAAACACAGTGGATGCACTTGCAAAGCATGGCGAAGGGAGTGTGGGTAAAAAGAAAAATGCCCTTCGCGCCCGCGCGAAAAGCGTTCACCACCAGCTCGCGGTCGTCGCTCTCGGCCAGCAGCACGGGCGCAATCTTCGGACACGAAACTCGCAACCAGCGCAGCAGGCCCAAATCCGGCAAGTGATTCCCCGCAATCAAGACCACGTCGACTTGATTCGATTGCGTGAAGTTGTAGATAGCAGATGTCTCCAAAGCGACGGCGGAAACCTGAAACTCCCGCCGGCTTCTCAAGGCCCGCGTCAAGAGTTGGGACTGAATGGGACCCGAATCGGCGACCAATACTTGCACTGCTTCGGTTTCGACCGGCGCGGTTCCCGTGGACTGCTTGGTGGCGCTTATTGTTTTCACGCTACCATCATGCCCGAAAGCGCAGGGACCGGATGTAGGCCCCATCACACTCTGTTGGTGATGAATTCCGGGGTCTATGCCTACTTTTGTACCGCTCCTCCCAGGGCACAACTTTCCACAGCGACATTCTTCCGTTCGGCGTGTGCTCGGGGTCGGAAATCCAGCCCCAGCGGCGCAACCGCTTATTTCATCACTTTTCCTATGGCTAGAACGTGCCCGGTACGGTGGTGGACAGTACTTTCCAAGTCTTGTTGTGCTCGGCACCGAGCGATACCTTCGTGCCTGCAGCTCAAACGCCCGAGCTGCTTAATTCGCCGTTCAGAGCAACGGCGAGAGTCCGGAGATGAATGTGCTTACTAGACATGTCGTTTTGGAAGCTGTGGGTATGCTCATCCTGCAGCTAGCCGTGGTCACCTCCGCTGAGGAAACTGTGCCGTTGCCTGCTTCGGCGCCTGTGGTCTCTGCTTCGCCAACCGGCAAGCTCGCGGCGGCGGAGAGCTCGCAGAGCCAGGACCAGCCCGGCGCGGGTGTTTCCAGCAACGGAGCGATCACACAACCCGGGAAAGCGGGTGGCATGGGAGATCCTGCATTTGGAGGGGAACGCCATCCGCTTTATCGGCTTTCGAAATCGGACACGGTGGACGTAAATTTCACTTTTTCGCCCGACTTTAATCAGACCTTGACCGTGATGCCCGACGGCTTCGTGGCCCTGAAGGGTGCGGGCACGCTGTTAGCGGAAGGTCTCACGGTGCCACAGATGCAGCAGGCTGTTGCCTATGCCTACCGCGGCTTTCTGCGCGAGCCCGAGGTCACCGTGACCTTAAAGGACTTTGACAAACCGTACTTCCTCGCTTCGGGTGAGGTGGCGCGGCCAGGAAAGTATGAACTGCGCGGCGATCTCACGGTGAATGAAGCCGTGGCAATTGCCGGAGGCTTCACGCAGCAGGCGCGTCATTCGCAGGTGGTTGTGTTTCGCCGGATTTCCGCTTACGTAGCTGAATCGCACGTGATTGACGTTAAGAAGATGCTGAATTCTCACGACCTTCACGAGGATCTCCACCTTCGGGCCGGCGACTTTATCTTTGTGCCACAGAGCAGGATTTCAAAGATCCGAAAATATGTTCCGACTAACGCTTTGAGTTGGTACATGAACCCATCGCAGTATTAGCAGAAAGGAGTGGCAGCATTTACTGATTGCGTCTTCAAAATCTGGCGAGTTCCCATAAAGCCCGCCGGGTGTGATCGGCTTTGCTGTACGATCCATGTCCGCGGAATTGAACGGAAGCTCGCGCACCCCTGTTTCCCCGACGCCTCGCGAACTGGCGGCCACGCTGTTCCGGCGTCCACGACTGGTAGCCGCTTCTTTTGGATTCGTCTTGCTGGCGGCGATGCTCCTTGTAGTCTTCTCGGCGCGCTATGAATCGCACTTCAAGGTACTGCTGCGGCGCGGCCGCTATGACCCCGTCGCGTCTTCCCAACCCGCCAGCCCGATGGACTTCACTCGTCCCGATATCACCGAAGAAGAACTTAATTCCGAAGTCGAACTCCTGAGCGACGAAGATCTGCTGAAGCAAGTTGTGAGGATGGCAGGACTTGTGCCCGCGGACACGGCGGATATCGAGCGCCCCGGAGAGATCGAACATGCCGTTCGCAAGCTGGTGCGCCGCTTGGATGTGGAAGCTCTGAAAAAGTCGAACCTTATCCAGGTCAGCTACAAGGACACCAGTCCGGAACGAGCCGCCCGCGTACTTTCAGCGCTTTCTGCGCTGTACGTGCGGCGGCATACGAATCTGCAGCGGCCGCCGGGCGAGCTCCAGTTTTTCGACGACCGAACAGCGGAATACGAGAAGAGGCTGCATCAATCCGAAGCTGAACTCGTGCACTTCACTCGCACGCGTGGAGTGGCTTCGGCCGCGCTGGAACGTGATATTGCGCTGCAGAAATTAGGCGAAGCCGACGCGGGGTACCGCCTGATCGACCAGGATCGTGTCGAGACCGAGCGCCGAATCGCGTCGCTTGGACAGCAACTCAAGTCGTTCCCGTCTCGTTCGGTCACGCTCAAGCGCTGGGCGGATAATCCGGAGGCTCTGGAAAAGATGAAAACGCATCTACTGGAGCTCCAACTCAAGCGCACCGAGCTTCTCAGCCGCTTTGAACCGTCCTACCGGCTGGTACAGGAAGTAGAACAGGAGGTCGCCGAAACTCGCGCGGAAATTACCGCCGAAGCGCTCACCCCAGTACGTGACGAAACCACCGACAAGGATCCTAACTATGAGTGGGCGCGCATGGAAATGGAGAAGGCCCAGGTGCAGTGGGACGGCCTGCGGGCACGGCAATCCGACGCTTCCGTCCAAGTCGCATCGCTGCGGACATTTGCCCAGCAGATGCAATCTGATGCCGTCGATCAACAGGATCTGATGCGCACCGCCAAGGCCGAGGAAGACAACTATCTGCTCTACCTTCGCAAGCGCGAGGAGGCACGCATCGGCGATGCGCTTGACGACCGTCGCATCCTCAATGTGGCCATTGTGGAGCCGCCGGTGGCTCCGGCTCTACCTGTGCACCCATTGCTCCTCTATTTCCTGCTCGCTTTTGGATTAGCCATCGCATTCAGTGTCGGTATCGCTTTTGCGACGGAGTACTTTGATCCGACGATTCGCACTCCCGATGAAGCTTACGGCGTACTGCAAGTACCGGTGCTGGCTTGGTTGCCTGCGCCTGGGCCCGCGGTCTTGCGCGCTCCGATCTTTCGGATCGGCCGGTCGAAGGTGGTGGTCGAGTGAACGGCTCCCGTGAGCTTCTTGTCGAAACGCCAGTCGCTGAGCACCCGCGCATAACTCCGATTCGCGAGCAAGTCCAGCGAAAAGCAGTTTTTCCGGAGGATCCGATTCATGATGAGCAGATCCACGCGCTGGTTCAGCAACTTTTCTTCCAGCCCGAATCAAAGCCCGTGCGGCACGTCGGATTTGCCACGATCGAAGCATCGACTGAGAGTGCGACACTGTGCTTCGAAGTCGCCAGGACTCTGGCTGAACAGGACAAGTACGACGTTGGGCTGATCGATGCCCACCCGAACTCGGTCCCGCTGCAGACCCGGCTGCAGATCGCGATCCCCAACCGTGCGGAAGCGACTTGGCCGCTGGCACCACGACTCTGGATGGTTCCTCGCCAGAGTTGGCTAGCAGACGCCAGCGGGAAACGGATCACCGACCAGAATTTATCGCAGCTCCGTGAATTCACGGCGGAGTTCGACTTTTCCATTCTCTGGTGTGCTCCAGCCTCCTGGCTCACGGCCAGCATTGGCCGTAGTTGTGACGGCCTGGTGCTGGTGCTGACCGCCAACAAAACCAGACGCCTGGTCGCCGCTCAAATCAAAGATCAGCTGAATAAGGCGCTAGTTCCTCTGCTCGGAACCGTCCTCGCGGAACGTCGTTTTCCTGTGCCGCAAGGCCTCTACCGTAGTTTGTGAACCCTATGAGCGAATTGAGCACAAATCGACTATGGGACATCGTACCCAAAGATTGCCCCTCGGAATATGCCCGCATGATTCTTGGAACGTCCGGGAAAACGCCGTCCAGGTTCGCGACGACGCCCGACACAAGCGCGATACATCAAGTTAACGCGATTGATGAAACCACCGCCAGACACGCTCAGGCGCGAACGCTGACGCAACGCCTGATGCCGCAAACAACCGTTGATCGATTCATGCTTTATGAGTTGATGGCAGCCGATTTGATCGTTCTCGTGGTAGTGTGCGGCGCGTTATCGCTGTTCTCACCTACCTGGGGACTGCCGTGGGCTTATCTGCCGATTTTTGCGGCTCTGGTAATGCTGTGCGGCTTTTCTGAAGGTCTCTACAAACGCGCCGGGGATCCGTCTCCCGCCGGGATCGTCCCGGTTCTGGCGAGGTCGACCCTGTTCGCGATTGGATTGATATTCATCGCCGAGTGGGGCGGAATGAGTCCTCTCGCCGCCGCCAGGATATTTGCCAGCAGCCTGGCCGGGCTCGTGATGTTGCGCTGGTTGAGGCAGTTCGTGTGGAAGCGGCGGCGGCGCGAAGCGGAGTCGCGCAAGATTCTCATCATTGGCGGGGGTTCCGTCGCTCGATCCGTCGCCCGGGCACTGCGTAATGATCCTCTTCGGCGCGCAACCGTCTGCGGCTTCGTAGATGACGACCAGCCGCTGTCCCGGGCGGTATTGGGGCGAATCACCGACCTGGACTGGCTGGCTCGCGCGGAATTCATCGACGAGGTCATCCTCGCACTCCCCGGTCAACCCGCCAAGACACGAGAAGCTGCCGAGGCCGCATTCCGTAATCACCTGGACATTCGTGCCGTACCCGACCTGCCTCCAGGTCCCTGGCCCGATTCAGGTATTGATTACATCGGCGAAGTGCCGGTCGTCACCCTTCATCGCGAGCCATCACCTAGTGCCGCGATATTTTTGAAACGCTTGCTTGATCTCATCGGTGCGACGCTCAGCCTGATTTTGGTCAGCCCCCTGCTCGCGACCGTGGCCCTGCTCATCCGGCTGGACTCGGCCGGTCCGGTCTTCTACTCCGCGGAACGTACCGGCGCCAAAGGCCGTCGCTTCCGTTGCTACAAGTTTCGCTCCATGGTGACTGACGCGGAACACCTGAAGGAAGACTTGCGTGCTCGCAACCAGAGACAGGGACCGATCTTCAAAATCGACGACGACCCCAGAATCACCCGGATCGGCCGTATTATCCGCCGCTACAGCCTCGACGAACTCCCTCAACTCTGGAACGTGCTGTGCGGAGAGATGAGCCTGGTTGGACCGCGGCCTCATCCGATCGACGAGGTCGATCATTACGAACTCCATCAATTCCGCCGACTTGACGTGAAACCCGGTATCACGGGTCTGTGGCAGATTACGGCGCGCGACTGCCCGTCATTCGAACTCAGCATGCACCTTGATCTCACCTACATCGAGAACTGGAGCCTGCACCTGGACCTGCGCATCCTGGCCAGCACAATTCGCGTGCTGTTCGCGCCGGAAGGGGCCTGACGCCACCATGAGCAGCCACGCACTGGCTCTAAGCCGCGACGGTGACGACAACCCGCTATGGCGCGTCGCCGGTCTGTTGCTTCGGCCGCTTCATTTGGGACTGGCTTTTCCTTCGGTCCTTTACGTGGCCGCGATGACCGTTTTCTTGTTTCGACCGCCCGATCTCTTCTCTTTTTATGCCGACCGAATCGCGTTCGGCATCCTGATCTTTTTCGTTGCTCTGCGCGCCATGGCGCTCCGCGATAAGATCCCGTTCTTTGCCGGACTCAGTTTGCCTATGCTCGGCCTCACGGTGCTCGCCGTGGTCCGCGTGCTCCGGGAGCCGTTTGACGCACAAATCTGGAGCGTCATCGCCAGCAAGTACATCGTCCCCTTTGCGCTGTTTCACATCGCCGCACTGATCTTTCGAGACGCATCGCAGCGCAGACATCTGGAAATCTTCGTCATTCTTTCCCTCGCCTACCTTGTGTTCATTGCCGTCGCCTTTCTGGTGGACGCTCGCTCGCTCATCTTTCCGCGTTTCATTCTCGATGAAAGCCTGGGGTTTCATCCGGACCGCGCTCGCGGCCCGTTTCTCCAGGCGGTGGCCAACGGCGTTTCGTTGAACATCCTGGGGATTCTTGTCATTGCGCTGCCACAACGGCGCAAAATCGTCGTCGGTTTGCTGTGGCTGGCTCTGCCCCTGGCCGTGCTCGCCACCATGACGCGGGCCGTCTGGATCTCGTTTGCCGTCTCCACCGTCGTTCTCGGATTTCGCATGGTCGAACGCCGTTTGCAAGCGGTGTGCGCCTTGCTAGCGGTTGCGGGCCTGATGATCGGATTGGCAATCGGTTTGAGCAACCATTCGCTGAAGACTGCTCTTTGGGACCGCACCGGTGAGCGCGGTCCGGTAGACGCGCGCCTGGCCGTGTATGAGGCCGGCTGGGCAATGTTCCGCGAGCGGCCACTCACTGGGTGGGCCGCCGGGGGTATGTATGCAGAGCTTGCGCGGCGTATGGAGGGCTACCACCTGCGCACTTTCTACGTGCACAACACCTACCTCGCGTTGCTGGTTGAGTTTGGCGTGCCGGGGTTGGCTCTTTACGGCATTCTTTTCTTCAACCTGTTCCGTCTCTGCTGGCGCGGTCCACCCGGTGAGTCTGGCCCCGTCGCGTCGCTGCGCAAGGCGTGGCCGATCTTGCTCGGCGTTTATCTCTTCAACGCCTTCTTTGTCGACATGGCGTACCAGTTCGTCATTGGACTGGTGTTTACCGTAGCCGGGATGCTCTGCGCGTCCGAGGAGTCCGTCGCGTGACCACCATCGCCTATATCGCCAACGAGTTCCCTTCACCTCTGGAACCATATGTGAGCGATGAAATCACAGAGCTGCGCCGCCGCGGCGCGCAAGTGATCTGCTGCAGCGGCAAGCGCGTCTCGCCCGAGGATCTCAGCTTGTCGGAACGCGCTTTCTGGAAAGAGACGCGCTTTTTCCAGCCGCTCGCTGACGATCAGCTGGTGAGAGCAGTGAACCGGCTCGCTTCCGATCGTCAGCACCTCTGGCAGTTGCTGCGGCCCTTGCTGTGGGAGCGCGGAGTTTCCCCGACCCGCCGCATTCGCGCGCTCGGCCACACCGTGATGGGTGCGGCAATGGCGGAACAACTGGCGCCTCTCAAGGTCGAGCACATCCACGCTCATCACGGGTACTTCGCCTCCTGGATGGCGCTAGCGGCCGCACGTTTGCTCGGAATCACCTTCAGCTTCACCCTGCACGGCTCCGACCTGCTGCAGCGCGCGGACTTGCTCACGGCCAAGCTGCGTGCTTGCCACTTCTGTGTAACTGTCTCCGACTTCAACCGCCAGTACATTCTCCGCAACTACCCCTCCACGCCAGCGGAGAAAGTCGTCGTGCAGCGCCTTGGGGTCGATTGCGTGCTTTCCTGGCCTGCTCCCGCTGCCGACGCGGAAGTCGAAGCGAAACAGCGGAGATTCTGTCTCCTGGCCGTCGGACGTCTGCATCGCGTGAAGGACTATCGCTTTCTCATCCAGGCATGCGCCACGCTTCGCGACCAGGGCCTCGACTTTATCTGCTGGGTCGTCGGCGAGGGACCGGAGCGCCCGGCTCTCGAAAGCCAGATTGCGGCGTTGGGGCTCCAAGGGCGCGTTTACCTGATCGGTCACGTGCCTCGCACCGACCTTCCCGGCTATTACCGCTACGCCGACCTGGTCGTGATGACCAGCAAGAGTGAAGGAATCCCGGTGGTGCTGATGGAGGCCATGGCTCACGAAAAACTTGTGCTGGCCCCCGCCATCACCGGGATTCCTGAACTGGTCGAGCACCAGCGCACCGGATTTCTTTACCAACCCGGCTCTATGCCGGACTTCGTCAGCGCCGTCACCTGGATTCAGTGCCACAAAGCTTCACTGTCCGGAATCCAACGCGCGGCCGCGGCCAGCATCGCCGCTTCCTATAATCGCCAGCGAAATCTCCACTCGTTTGCGGAGCAATTCCTGGCCCGCATTTCTCAATCGGAAGGTGACCATGCGCATCCTGTATTGCAACAAGTACGACTATCCATTTAGCGGCACGGAAGCTTACCTCTTCGACCTCATCCACCAGATGGAGCAGCGCGGCCAGGAAACGGCGCTGTTCAGCATGGACCACGGCCATTCTCCCGCTTTCGCGGGCCGCAGTTATCGCATTCCGCATATCGACTTCAAGGATCCTAACGCCGGTTTTCTGAAGAAGGTGAAGATGGCGGCACACGCCCTCTATTCACCGTCGGCCCGGCGCGCTATGCGCCGGTGCCTGACTGATTTTTCACCCGATCTGGCGCACATTCGCGGCATCTACCACCACCTGTCGCCCTCGATTCTCTGGGAATTGAAGCGCCAGGGGATCCCCGTGCTCTACCACCTGAACGATTTCAAGATTTTGTGCCCCACCTACAATTTTGTCGCCAATGGCCGGGCCTGCGAGCTCTGCAGTCACGGCGCCTTCCACCACGCCGCGACGAAAGGCTGCTACACCGGGCCGCGTTCCAGCGCGGTGGTGCTCGCCGCCGAAGCCTACCTGCACAAATGGCTGCGAACCTACGAACGCTGCGTGGACCTGTTCCTGGCTCCCAGCGAATTCGTGCGCCAGAAGTTGGTGGCCAACGGGTTCCCGGTGCAACGCATCGAAGTGCTGCCCCATTTCCAGGCTTTGCCGGGCGACGAACAACTCGTCTCCGATGAAGGATATTTGCTTTACTTCGGACGACTCTCTCCGGAGAAAGGCGTTTATGAGCTATTGCGAGCCATGGTGCGGCTGCCACATACTCCTCTCGTGATCGCGGGAGACGGTCCGGAACGTCCGCGACTCGAGGCGCTCGCGAAAGAATTGAATTTGCATCAGGTCTTGTTCGCGGGCATGGTTCACGGCGAGAAACTCGAGAAACTCATCGCCGGCTGCAGCTTCTCCTTGTTTCCGTCGCATGCCTACGAGACCTTGGGGAAATCCATTCTGGAATCCTATGCCTGGGGACGGCCAGTTATCGCCTCCGATCTGGGTTCGCGCCGGGAGCTCGTCCAACATGGCGTCACCGGCCTGCTTTATCCCGACGGAGACCGCGAACAGCTCGCTCATTCCATCGGATTTCTATTTGACCGCCCTGATCTGATCGAGAAAATGGGCGCCGCTGCTCGCAGTCGCGTGAAAGCAAACCACGACCCCGATCATCACATGGAGAAGCTGCTCGAACTCTATTACCGGCTCACATCCAGCAAAAAGTTTCTGTCGTTCCCCGTCGCACCGGAGCCCCCTCGGCCGCGGCGTAGCGTCCGCGTCGCCTTCATCGGCGGCCGCGGCGTAGTCTCCAAGTACAGCGGCATCGAATCCTACTACGAGCAGGCTGGGCACGAACTGGCGCGCCTGGGGCACGAAGTCACCGTATATTGCCGCAGCTATTTCACTCCTCCCATGAACACGCACAACGGCATGCGGGTGCGGCGGTTGCCGACCATCCGCTCCAAGCATCTGGAAACGGTCGTCCACACTCTGTTGAGCACCGTGCATGCCATGACGTCGGACTACGATGTCATCCATTACCACTGCCTGGGACCAGCATTATTTTCCTTTCTTCCACGGCTCGCCGGGAAAAAGACAGTAGTCACCGTGCAGGGGCTCGACTGGCAACGCGGCAAGTGGGGCCGCATCGCGTCGCGCATACTGCGCTGGGGAGAAGCGGCTGCTGTTTCGTCGCCCGATGCCACCATGGTTGTCTCGCGTACCTTGCAACAGCACTACCGCCAGCAGTACAAACGCGACACCATCTACGTCCCCAATGGAGCTACGCTGGCGCCCCGGCGACTGCCGCGGCGATTGATCGAGTGGGATCTTCTTCCGGATAACTATGTTCTTTTTCTGGGCAGGTTTTCGCCGGAAAAAAACTGCCATCTCCTGATCAATGCCTTCGACCAGCTCCACACTGGCATGAAACTGGTGCTGGCTGGAGGGTCGAGCCACTCTGATGCCTATGCCGAAAGCTTGCGCCGCCACGAATCGGACCATATCCGTTTCCTTCCATGGGTATCTGGAAGCAATCTCGAGGAACTACTCGCCAACGCCGCTTTGTTCGTGCTTCCGTCTGAAATTGAAGGCCTGTCGCTGGCTCTTCTCGATGCCATGGCGGCTGGTGTCTGCGTGCTGACCAGCGATATCCCGGAAAATAATGAAGTGGTTGACGGCGCCGGCTTCACCTTCCATCGTGGTGACCAGGATGATCTGGAGCGCATGCTCGATTTGCTCGTCCACAACCCCGAGCTTCGCCGTGAGTCCGCGAACCGGGGACGCGAACGGATCCATGGCCAGTATCTATGGCCCGAAATCGCCCGCTCTATTGAAAAAGCCTATTACAACGTCCTGGGCTGGATGCCGAGTGATCGGATCCAAATCCGCACTTCTGCGGCCCGGTAGCACCGCTCGAACCCCGTCGGCACGGCTCCGGCCAAACCGTGCCCGCCTGATCGGCACACCCGCCATCGAGGGACGACTTCGCGTCCGGCTGTGATTATGATTAGAATCGGAACGCAGCGCCTTTGGACGCTGCGAGCATTTCCATGGAAGATCTCATCCTCGTCACCGGTGGCGCCGGCTTCATCGGCTCGAATTTCGTTCTCCAATGGATTGCTTCGGAACGCGCGCGCATCCTGAATCTCGACAAGCTGACCTACGCTGGCAATCTCAACAACCTGCGTGCCGTCGAAGCCAACCCGCGCTATCGCTTCGAGCAGGGCGACATCGTCGATCGCGATTTTTTGCGCGATTTGCTGCGGCGCGAACAGCCGTGCGCCATCGTTCACTTTGCCGCCGAGAGCCACGTCGACCGCTCTATCCACGGCCCCGATGATTTCGTCCGCACCAACGTCAACGGCACATTCAACCTGCTTGAAGAAACACGCGCCTACTGGTCGGAGCTTGCGGAACCCGATCGCGCATCGTTCCGCTTCCTGCACGTTTCCACGGATGAAGTCTACGGATCGCTCGGTCCCAAAGACCCGGCCTTCAGCGAGACCACTCCCTACGCGCCCAACAGCCCGTATTCCGCGTCCAAAGCGGCGTCCGATCACCTTGTCCGCGCCTGTCACCATACTTATGGCCTTCCCGTCTTGACCACCAACTGCTCCAACAACTACGGACCGCTCCAGTTTCCCGAAAAACTCATCCCGCTTATGATCCTGAATGCCTGCGGCGGCAAGCCGCTCCCGGTGTATGGCGATGGCGAAAACGTTCGGGATTGGCTCTACGTCGAGGATCATTGCCGCGCCATTCGTACCGTGCTCTCCCACGGCCGCGTCGGAGAAACTTACAACATCGGCGGGCGCAGCGAAAAAAAGAACCTGGAGATTATCGGAGCCATTTGCCAATTGCTCGACGAAATGCGGCCGAACGACTCCGCCATTCCCCACAGCAAGCTGGTCACGTTCGTCAAAGATCGCCCCGGCCACGACCGCCGCTACGCGATGGACACGCGCAAAATCGAGCGCGAACTGAACTGGCACGCGCGGGAGACGTTTGAGACTGGCGTTCGTAAAACTGTTTGCTGGTATCTTGAACACGAAGACTGGGTCCGCGATGTCACCAGCGGCAGCTATCGTCAATGGATGGCGAAAAATTACGCCACCGAACGTTGATACTGAAACTCGACATGACCAAAACCGCGCAACCGAATTACAAAGGCATCATTCTGGCGGGAGGATCGGGCACGCGCCTTTATCCCGTTACCCACGTACTTCCGAAGAGCCTGCTGCCGGTGTACGACAAGCCGATGGTGTATTACCCGCTCTCAACCCTGATGCTGGCTGGTATCCGGGAAATTCTGCTCATCTCGACGCCCGAGGATCTGCACCGCTTTCAGCATTTACTCGGTGATGGGTCGCGCTATGGGGTCCATTTCCAGTACGTGGCGCAACCGAAACCGGAGGGAATCGCCCAGGCATTTCTGATTGGGAGGGAGTTTATCGGTTCCAGCGGTTGCGCGCTCGTGCTCGGCGACAACATATTCTACGGACACGACCTGGTCAAAGAGTTACGGGCGGCCACACTCCAGCCCAAAGGCGCACGCGTTTTCGCCTATCCCGTCAACGACCCCGAGCGCTACGGGGTGGTCGAGTTCGATCCCCAAGGGAAGGCGCTCAGTATTGAAGAGAAACCGAAGCAGCCGAAATCGCGTTACGCGGTGACCGGACTTTATTTTTATGATCGGCAGGTCGTCGAAATTGCGGCGAGTCTTAAGCCTTCAAAACGCGGCGAACTGGAAATCACCGACGTCAACCGCGTGTATCTCGAGCGCAATGAACTCAACGTCTGCGTGATGGGCCGAGGCACGGCCTGGCTCGACACGGGCACGCATGACGCCTTGACGGAGGCTTCTTTATTTATTCAGACCCTGCAAAAGCGCCAAGGCCTCATGGTCGCCTGCCCCGAGGAAATCGCCTACCGCTCCGGCTACATTACCGCCGCGCAACTGGAAGCGCTGGCGCAGCCGATGCGCGGCAATGGATACGGCGCCTACTTGCTGCAATTGCTGCGGGAACGCGTCTTTTGATTGATGAGAACTCTTCGATGAAGATCGTCTTGATGAAAATCGTCCGAATGAAAAAAATCACCGCCAGACTGCCTGGACTTCTAGTGCTCGAACCGCGTGTGTTCGGCGACGACCGCGGATTCTTTCTGGAAAGCTACAACCAGCGCACGTTTGCCGAGCTCGGCATTCTAGAGCCATTCGTTCAGGATAATCATTCCTATTCCGAGAAGAATGTCATCCGCGGGTTGCATTACCAGATTCAGCAACCGCAGGGAAAGCTGGTGCGCGTCATCACCGGTGAGATTCTTGACGTTGCTCTCGACCTCCGCCGCTCTTCTCCCACCTTCGGGAAATGGGAATCCTTCAGACTTTCCGGCGAGAACAAACACATGCTATGGATTCCGCGCGGATTTGCTCACGGCTTCCGGGTCGTCTCGCAGACCGCCCACGTCATGTACAAGACCACGGACTTCTATGCGCCCGAGCACGAATGCACAGTGAAATGGAATGATCCGGCATTGAACATCACGTGGCAACTCGACGGCGAACCGGCCCATTCCGCGGTTGGGCTCGCGATTGTCTCTGCAAAAGACCAGCGTGGCGTGCCCTTCGAACAGGCTGAAAAATTCGAGTAGCGCCGCGTCAATGCAGTCGAAACTCGACCGCGATCGTGGTGTCAACCTCGACCGCCTCGCCGCTGGACAGGTAGGGTTCAAATTTCCAGGACTGCACGGCCTCGGTCGCCGACTGGACGAGCAGGCCGGGCCCGGAAACAGGGCGCAAGCGCTTCACGCTGCCATCCGGCGCAATCACGGCATCCAGCACGACCATCCCTTCGGTACCCGCGATCCGCGCGGCCTCCGGATAAACCGGTTCCACTTTCGTTACGATCCGCTTCTCCATGGTCTCAGGAGAGACTCGCAACCCCGAGCCCGCAACCGACGCGTGCGCCTCCAGATCGTTCCAGGATCGCTGCCACTGCCACCATCCCAGCCCTGCCAGCGTCAGCAGACACGCGATCAGCACATAAGATCCTCGTCGCCCGATGCGAATCCTGCGCATTGGCACACCCGGTTGCGCGGCGGCGACGGGAGCTTCTGTCTTGGCTGTTCGTTGTTCTTGCTCCGGTTCTTGTTCTTCTTTCTTGAAATCTTTCTTGGAATTCCTGAAATCCAACGGCTGTGCAGCGGAGCGGTAGGCCCAATAACGGATCATTTCCCGCTGATCGACCGACAGCCCAACAAACTCAAGCCCGCAGCGGAACCGTGATTGATAGCGAACCAGCGCACGCGCCCGAACCGGCACACCGACATGGGGCAGCCGCAGTTCGACTGCCACTTGTTGGCCCGTGGCCAGTTCTCCGGCCACAACCGCGCCCACACCGGCTTCGCTGAGATCGGTGCAGCGCCCAGGTATATTTTCGGGAACACCGGATCGCAACGCGATCAAGTCCATGGGCACGTTGATCGGATGCCGGGTAAAAACGCGCGGTGGCGCTTCGACCGACACGGGCGTTGGAGCTGCACTCATCAGACTGCCTCCGCAGGATCGCACAATCTCAGAACGCAAATCCGGCCATGCGGCTGGATTCAACCGGCCGGAAAAACGACGAATGCGGCGCTAACGAGGATCGTTGCACCGAGTATAACGGAAACGCTGGGACAGACACGCTGAAATAGTTTTTTTTCGGCGTCGGGTGCCAATTCCGGAAGTGTTCCCTACTCCATGTCCCGCCAGTTTGGTCCTACGCCGATTTCCACCAGCAGCGGAACCGCTAGCGAATACGCCTTCTCCATGTGCTCCCGCACCAGCGGCTTCATAGCCTCCACTTCGCTCTCGGGCACCTCGAACACAAGTTCGTCGTGCACCTGCAAAGTCATCCGCGACTTCAACCCGCGCTTCCGAATTTCCTCATCAATGCGGATCATCGCCAGCTTGATCAGGTCGGCGGCTGTCCCCTGTAGCGGAGTGTTCACCGCCGTGCGCTCGGCGAACCCACGCTGGGTGGCGTTCTTGCTGTTGATGTCGGAGATGGGCCGAATGCGCCCGAAAAGCGTCTTCACTTTCTGATCGCGCCGCGTCTGCTCGAGCGTGGCATCGATGAATGCACGCACTCCCGCATATTTTTCAAAATAGGCATCAATGAATTTTCTGGCCTCACCCGGATCAATGCCTAATTGCTGCGACAGTCCGAACGCTGATAAACCGTAGACGATTCCGAAGTTCACCACCTTCGCCTGCCGCCGGTGGTCGGGCGTAACCATCAGCGGCGGCACGCCAAACACCTGCGACGCGGTCAGCGTGTGAATGTCGTCTCCGCGCCGAAACGCCTCGACCAGCAGCTTGTCTTTCGAATAGTGCGCCAACAGCCGCAGTTCGATCTGCGAATAATCCGCAGCCAGCAGTACGTGCCCAGGCTCGGCAATGAACGCCGCACGAATCTCACGTCCAAGTTCCGTGCGAATCGGAATATTCTGCAGGTTTGGATTCGTCGAAGATAGCCTCCCGGTCGCAGTTCCCGTCTGCCCGAACGTCGTATGCACGCGGCCGCTTTGGTTGCGGATGAGAACCGGCAATGCATCCACGTACGTCGACTTTAACTTCGTCAGCTGCCGGTACTCGAGTACCAGGCGCGGAACTTCGTGATCCGCAGCCAAGCCTTCCAGCACATCCACCGCCGTCGAAATCTTTTTTCCTTTCCCGTATTTCGACGGCATGGGGAGGGCGAGTTTGTTGAACAGAACATCGCCCAGTTGCTTTGGCGAGTTGATATTGAACTCCAGGCCGCAACGCTCATAAATATCCCGCGCCTTGGCTTCGGCCTCGCGCTGCAACTTCACCGACATCTGACCCAGCGCCGCCGGATCGATCTTCACTCCCGCGTCTTCCATACGCGCCAACACCGGCACCAGCGGTGCGTCGATGTCGTCGTACACCGCGGTCAATTCCTGCTCGTCGACTTCTTTTCGAAGCGCGCTCGCCAGCCTGCCCGTTATATCCGCCGCTTCGGCGAGGTTGCCGCTCAGCTTCAAATTGAATCTCCGCAGCGCAACTTCGGGCAACGAATGCGACGAATAGGTCGGGTCGAGCAGGTAGGAATACAGCATCGGATCATGCTGCACTCCGGCCAGTGCAGTTGCCTCGCCGGAAAAACGCTTGGAGAAATGGTGGAGCGCTGCCTTGAGATCGTGAACGGTTTTCGGGACGGTGGCATCTTCGAGCACACTTTTCACTCGTTGGGCGAGCGCCTTGTCTTCCAGCACGACCATCGCCCCTGCCCCTGGCGCATTCGAAACTGCAATGCGCTTTATACCTCCGGCACCTTGATCTTCGGCATCCGCCGGCTGCAAGGCCAGAAACCCCGACTGTGCCGGCTGGGGCTCTTCTTCTTCCTCTTCGACACTCCCTGTGAGCTCGGTTGGAATCGCCAGAGCGAGCGGCGCGCTCTGGCCCAAGGCTCTCAAGTACTCCTCAAATTCAGCCTCCGATTTTATTTCGCGGTAGTCGCCCTCTTTCACTTCGACTACGGGAAGCAGTTCTTTTAATAAAGAGGTAAATTCGAGCTCGGCAAACAGCGCGCGAAGAGATTCAACATCCGGATCGCCCACTTTCATCGCGGCAACGTCCAGTTCGACCGCCACGTCACAATCAATCGTCACCAGCTGCTTGCTGTACAGAATATTGTCGCGATTGTTTTGCAGCGATTCCCGATACGTTTTCTTTTCCACCTCGGCTGCATGTTCCAGCGCCTGTTCCACGCTGCCAAAGCGCTGAATAAGTTCGATCGACCCTTTGTCACCGATGCCCGGCGCACCGGGAATGTTATCGACCGAATCACCGCGCAGCGCCATCACATCGACGACCTTCGACGGAGGCACCCCGAGAATTTCCTCCACCTTCGCCGCATCGCAAATCAGGTTGTCCTTCGGCGGATTCAGCACCTGCACGTTGTCGTTGACTAACTGCAGCATGTCTTTGTCGCTCGATACTACGAAGACGGGATACGATTCCGCCTCCGCTTTCCGTGCCAGCGTTCCGATCACATCGTCGGCTTCGTAACCTTCGAGCTGCAAAATTGGGATGCGATACCCCTCCAGCGCCCGCCGAATGTATGGAATCTGTTGCGCCAGGTCGGGAGGCATCTCCGCGCGATTCGCCTTGTAGCCGCCATACTCCGCTTCCTTGAACGTCTGCGTCTTGATGTCGAACTTGCGGATCGTGGTGATGGCTTCCGCCTGCTGATTGCGGATCGTCGGCGCACCTACATCAAATACCGCCGCCAGATACTCGGGCGAAAAATCGTCGCGCAGCTTGCGCAGCATGTTGACGAAAACATAGGTCGCAGCAGTCGGGACTCCTGTTTTGGTCGACATCGGACGCTGCCGCGTCATCGCGTGATACGCGCGAAAAATAAACGACATCGTATCAATCAGGAAAATCCGCCCCTTATCCTTATTATGGGCGGAAGGGGGTAGCGGCCGAGGCGCGGCAACCACTTCCGGCGGCGATTTCTTTTTGGCAGGCAACGAGCCAAGTTTAGCAGCTAACGAATTCCTCACCACATGGGACACGGAGGAGCACAGGGGGAAACTCACGTGGCGAAAACCGTTTGGTGCGAAACAATCGGAAACCGTCACTGTAAGATTCCTGTAATCGCGTATGATATGAAGTTTTCGGTATTCACAACGCTGAGTACTGAAATCCTGAGTGCCGAATGTTGCCTTTCAAGCTCGTCTACAGCGACGACTATTACCTGCCGATCGGCTCCCATGTCTTTCCCGCAGAAAAATACAAGTGTATTCACGACCAGCTGCTCGCTTCCGGAGTGGCAGAGCCTTCCGATTTTGTCACGCCATCTCCGGCAACCGACGAGGACGTGTTGCTCGTGCATACTCCGCAGTACGTTCACAAATTGAAGACGGGCACGCTCACGGCGCTGGAAGAGTTGGAGCTCGAAGTCCCGTACTCACCGGAGCTGGTGAGCGCCTTCTGGCTCGCGGCGGGCGGTTCGGTGCTGGCCGCCGATCATGCCCTTAACGACGGCGTGGCCATCAGCATCGGCGGAGGATTTCATCATGCGTTCCCTGGCCACGGCGAAGGCTTCTGCATGATCCACGACGTGGCCGTTGCCATCCGCTGCATGCAGCGTGACGACAAGATTCGTACCGCCATGACCTTCGATTGCGACGTCCATCAAGGCAATGGCACCGCCGTGATTTTCTCCGGCACGCATGCGCCCGCAGGTCGGGTGCCGTCGGCTTGGGGGTCGGTCCTGAATCCTAGTCACCCGGGCAGGAGGCGCAGCGCCCACGCCGAGGACGTCTTCACTATTTCGCTGCATCAGCAAAACAACTACCCGTCGTTTAAGCCCCCTTCGTCGCTCGATATGAATTTGCCTGACGGGATTGGCGACAACGAATATCTGGCGTGCGTCGGAGACGCACTCAGTATGGGACTGGGCAAGCTCAAGCCAGACCTCATCTGTTACCTCGCCGGAGCCGACCCTTATTGCGAAGACCAGCTCGGCGGATTGTCGCTGACGATTGCAGGATTGAAGGAGCGAGATGCGATCGTGTTCCGCTTGGCCAAGGCTCAGGGCATCCCGGTGATGGTCACGCTCGCCGGCGGCTACGCCATGAAGCTCGAGGACACAATCACGATTCACAGCAACACCGTGGTCGCCGCGAAAGAAGTGTATGGCGCAACGAGTTGACGGATCGCAACGGGGCCCAGAAGTTATACTCGACGCCATGGACGTCACTCCTTCTCAGCTTGCGCATCGTGAGTTGTATAGCCTTTTGATCAGCGCCGTGGTGCCACGGCCGATTGCGTGGGTGTCGAGCCTCAGCGCTTCCGGACAACCCAACCTGGCACCCTTCTCGTTTTTCAATGCAGTATGCGCCAAACCTCCGCTGTTGGCGTTTGCTCCGGGGATGCGGTCGCCGAAGAAATCGGAGACAACGGCGGGAGTGCCCGCTGGAGAACCGAAAGACACGCTGCGGAATATTCGCGAGACCGGAGAATTCGTGATCAACATGGTCACTTACGAACTGGGCGAGGCCATGAACCTGACCAGCGGCGACTATGACGCATCTATCAATGAATTCGAAATGGCGAAAGTCGCTTCTGCGCCTTCGAAAGTCGTGCGGCCGCGGCGCGTGGCCGAGTCTCCCGTGAGCTTTGAATGCAAGCTGTATCAGATTCTCGACTTCAATCCCGCTCCCGAGGGCGGCAGCCTGGTGATTGGCGAAATCATCTCGATTCACGTCGATGAGCGGCATCTGAAGGAAGGGCGCCTGGACCGGAACTCGCTCGATCTGATCGGGCGCATGGGCGGCATGCAGTACACGCGCACCACGCAGCGGTTTGAGATGGTGCGGCCGAAGGCGGAGTGAAGGGCACCGTGTCGAGAACATCTCGCGATGCGTTATTCTAGTTACCTGTATGAATGGGGATTCCTCGGTACAATCTTGGCTTCTAGTCCGAAAGACAAATGCCTTCAACTGCGCTTGACTACATTACGGTGCGGGGCTTCAAGAGCATCGCTTCAATCGAGAAGCTTCCGCTGCGGCCCATCAACGTTCTAATCGGCTCAAATGGCTCAGGAAAATCCAACTTTACAGGAGTTTTTGCGTTTCTTCACGCTGTTCGCGAGGGGCGGTTGCGTGATTACGTGATTCAGGCTGGTGGCGCAGAAAAGATACTGCACTTCGGTTCTAAGACAACAAGGCAGATTGACACTCGCTTGTCTTTTAGAGAGGAGGTCAATCAATATGAGCTTGTGCTCTCCCCTACGCAAGACGACGGTTTATACCCGTCCTCCGAAACCGTTTTCTTTTGGGACAAACAAAGATATCCCAAGAAACCCTTCGACGACTCGCTTGCGTCCCGTGAGCAAGGACGTGAAGCTGGCATCAGTGATCCGCGCCTTCAAAAAATCCCGGGGTGGGTGCGAGCGCGTCTTGGTGGATGGCGGCTTTATCACATGCACGATACCAGCCTGTCTTCGCCGATGCGTAAGACTGCGAAGGTCAATGACAATCAATTTCTGCGCCCCGATGGCTCTAATCTCGCGGCTTTTCTTTACTTCCTGCAGGAAAAACAGCAAACCTCGTACAGCCTAATCCGTCGGACCGTCCAGAGGGTAGCCCCGTTTTTCGATGATTTCAGATTAGCCCCCTCGAGGCTAAGACCGGATGACATTATGCTTGAATGGCGGCACCAGAACTCGGATCAATACTTTGACTCGGGTTCTTTTTCCGACGGTACTCTCCGGTTCATCGCACTAGCTACGCTCTTTCTCCAACCCAAGGAGTACCTTCCCTCGGTAGTTCTTGTTGACGAACCGGAGTTGGGCCTGCATCCCTATGCCATCGAAATGCTGGCCTCTCTGATTCGTCAGGCCTCGACGAGCACACAGGTCATTGTCTCCACGCAATCGTCCTTGTTGCTAGACCATTTTGATCCAGAGGACGTGCTCGTTGCCAATCGTGTGGGTGGCGGTACCCAAATCGTGCGGCTGGAACCGTCGCGACTGAAACAATGGCTGGAGGACTACAGCCTCGGTCAGCTCTGGGAAAAGAACGAGCTTACCGGAAGACCACTCTCCGAATAGACATGGCTCGCTTGCTGATTCACGTTGAAGGCCAGACCGAAGAGAGCTTCGTGAATGAGGTTCTTCGAGATCACCTAGTTAACGTAGGCTATCAATCGGTGAGCGCTCGGATCGTCGGCAACGCCCGCTTGCGCCAGCGGAGAGGAGGCATCCGGCCTTGGCCTTCAGTAAGAAAGGACATCATCAACCATCTTCGCGAAGACCAGGGATGTATTGCGACCACGATGGTCGATTTTTATGCTTTGCCTCAACACGGCGATGGAGCGTGGCCTGGCCGCGCAACGGCTGCGGGAATAGACGCGGGGATCAAAGCAGCGCATGTGGAAGCGGCCCTCGCTGAGGACTTATCGGCTGAGGTTGGATCAGGTTTCAATCCCACGCGTTTTGTGCCCTTCGTGGTGATGCATGAGTTCGAGGGCTTGCTGTTCAGCGATTGCCCAGCGTTTTGCCAAGGGATCGGTAGGCCGGATTTGGAACTTCAATTCCAACAGATTCGGAATCACTTCGAAACGCCGGAGGATATTAACGACTCTCCGATCACCTGCCCCTCCAAGCGGGTGCAAGGCCTCGTGCCTGGGTATGAGAAGCCTCTCTACGGCACCATTGCTGCATTGGAAGTTGGTCTGTTCCGAATTCGGGCGCAGTGCCCTCATTTCGATAGCTGGCTACAGCAGCTTGAATCATTGGCCGATCCTGTTTAGCGTAGAATCTGGGCTGCTAGAATAGCTGCCTACGTTATGTTCGAGAATCTCCAGGAAAAACTCCAGCGCGCCTTTAAGTCCCTTCGCGGACAAGCTGTCCTCACGGAAGAGAACATTTCCGAGGCACTGAAACAGATTCGTCTGGCGCTGCTTGAAGCTGACGTCAACTTCAAAGTTGTCAAAGAGCTCATCGACCGCATTCAGGCCAAGGCTGTCGGGCAGGAAGTGCTGACTGCGCTGTCGCCGGGCGAGCAGGTTATCAAGATCGTCCGCGACGAACTGGTCACGACTCTGGGCAAAGATACGGCTAAGCTAAAGTTCGCTTCGCAGCCTCCGACGGTCGTGCTCATGGCTGGGTTGCAGGGCTCCGGCAAAACCACCACTTCCGGCAAGCTTGCCAACTGGCTTAAGAATGGCGGACATCGTCCGCTTCTTGTCTCGGTTGACGTTTACCGCCCTGCCGCGCGCGAGCAACTCAAAGTGGTTGCGGCGGCGATCAAGGCCAACCTTTATGAAGGCGAGGTCGGCGAGGCGAATACGGCTACCGTCGAGCGGCTGGCCAAGGAGGCGCGACGCGAGGCGATCAACTCCGGCTGTGACGTTCTGATTGTGGATACTGCGGGCCGTCTCCACATCGACGACCAGCTCATGGAGGAGATGCAGTCGCTCAAGCGGCTGCTCAATCCGCAGGAGATTCTGTTTGTCGCCGACTCGATGACGGGACAGGACGCGGTCAACTCGGCGGATGAATTCCATAAGAAGCTCACGCTTACCGGCGTCGTCCTTACTAAGATGGATGGCGACGCTCGCGGCGGCGCGGCGATCTCCATTCGCCAAGTCACTGGGCAACCTATCAAGTTCATTGGCGTTGGCGAGAAATACGACGCGCTTGAGCCTTTTCATCCTGACCGCATTGTGTCGCGCATTCTTGGCATGGGCGACATTCTCTCGCTCATCGAAAAGGCCGAATCGCAAATCGACAAGAAGAAGGCCAACGAACTTGCCTCCAAGATGCTGGCGGGCGACGGCTTTTCGCTGGAGGATTTTCGCGACCAGTTGCGGCAGGTTCGCAAGATGGGGTCGCTGCAAAGCCTGATGGGCATGCTGCCCAATATCGGCGCGTTTTCCGGCATGCAGAAAGCCGCCGACAAAGTGGACGAAAAACAGATCAACCGGGTCGAGGCCATCATCAATTCGATGACTGGATACGAACGCAACCATCACGAAGCCATCAACGGCAGTCGCCGCAAGCGCATCGCGCGGGGCTCCGGAACGACGGTGCAGGAAGTCAACAATTTGCTCCGCCAATACGCGCAGATGAAAAAAATGTTCAAGCAGATGGGCAAGCCGAGTTTTGCGCGGCGAATGGCGGGGATGAAGTTTCCGGGAATGTAGAAGGTCGTTGGTCGTTAGTCGTTGGTCGTTCGCGGGTCTCGAAAGTTCGCGGCACAGCGGGCTGCGGCGGATCGAGCACGGGGTAAGATGGCCGACTTAACGCGACTGACTTGCCGAACGACCAACGACTAGCGACCGACGACTGACTTTCATGAAATGGCGTTCTCTTCAGGAATCCGGCTCTTACAGCGACTTGCGGCCGCTTCGCGAAATTTTTGCTGAGCGCAAGGATGCCATCGCCAAGTACGTTCCGGCTGACGTTCAGGCCGTCCATGCCCGCGTTGTGGCTGGACTCAAAGCTCAGGGACTCGCCGCCTCTGCGCTGAAGGTCGGCGACAAGGCGCCTTGGTTTGAACTTCCGGACCACAACGGCAAACGTGTTTCCTCCGCCAATCTTCTGGTTCAGGGGCGCCTTGTGCTCTGTTTCATTCGCGGACGCTGGTGTCCGTTTTGCGTTGGGCAGATGGAGGCCATGTCTTACATCGCTGCTGAGATCGCAGCGGCCGGAGCTTCGCTGGTTGCTGTTTCTCCGCAGACGGAGAAGCAGGCTTTCTTTATGCACGACCAGCACAAGCTTCGTTTCCCGCTGCTGGTGGACGCTCACAACCAGCTGGCCCGGCAGTTCGGACTGGTGTACCGCGTCCCCGAAGAAGAACAGGGGCTTTACCGCAGCACCTTCGTCAACCTTCCCTTTACCAACGGCGACGACAGTTGGGAATTGCCGATTCCCGCAACTTTTGTTGTCGACCGCGACGGCACCATATTATTCTCCTGCGCTAACGAGGACTACACCGATCGGCCTGAGCCGCTGGAGATGCTGTCGGTCGTCGAGTCCGGCGGCTGACGCGCCGCCAAAGCGGATTATCATTGAGGAAATTATGTTTAAACGCATCTTCGTAAGTCTTGCCGTTCTCCTAGCCAGTTCCCTCGCAATCGCTGCGCCCTCGGGCCCGCTGGTGGTCGACGGCAAGAGCCGCGTCGTTGTCATGGAGTACGAGGCTTGGTTCGGGCCGCATGCCGTAACTTTCCAATGCTTCTCGGCCATGCCGCTGCTGCAGTCGACTGACATGCAGGCGGTGGGAGGCGGCTATGACAGCGCCGATTCGGCCGTCATCAAGCAACACGTCGCCTGGCTGGAATCCATGGGAGTCGATGCCGCTATCAGCGAAGTGACCAATAACGTCAGCTGCATCTTCAACAGCGAGTGGTTCGTCGAGAAATACATCCCGAACTGCACTCCATCCTTTCGTTATTACAACCAGACCATCCGCAACAATACCGGCAATCTTTATCCGGCTTGGTCGGCGCTCGGAACCCGGCTCAAGCTCATTCCTCTGCTTGGCGGCATTGACGGCAATGTTTTGATGGAGGATCAAGATGGGAAAACGGCGTTCGAGAAAGAAGTGGACTATTTCGGCGCGCGTTTGCAGCGCTATCCCGATCTCGGCGTGATCTACGAAGGCAAGCCGCTGATGCTTATTTATCTGGGCGCGGCGCAGGATCCAAACCCTGCCGATCATCCTCTGTGGTATCGGATCGAGCGGTTTTTACAACGCCATCCCGAGATTGGCGAGAAATATACTTTCAAGCTGATGGCCGGATACCTCGACAGCCAGCCCGATCTGTGGGCAAAGCAGGGCACGCCCGACGGGCCGGTGGAGATTGATCCTGCATACGGGTTCTGGAGTTGGGTGGACCGGCTCAACCCCGCTTGCACGGAAGCTCTGTGCCCCTACTTTCCTTCGTACAATCTGGCTCCTGCGGACAGCCCGGCCGGATCCAGAGTGGAGAATTTCACGGCTTCGATCGCCACCGCGGGGCAGGACGGATGGGGCTGCCCGAATCCGGAGGCTTTGCCTTATTGTCCCGATGACGCGCTTCGTTTTGGACCCGGCGGCGGCTACGTCACCTTCGAATCGTTCATGACCTATGCGAAGAAACTCGATCCAATCTTTTTGCTGATCCACCAGTTCAATGAGTTTGGCCCGCCCGACGAGGGATTCGACGCCAACACCCACGACGATATAGAGCCCGCGAATCTGTGGGGTAAAGGCGCTCTGAAGGTGGTGAGGAAAGAGATTGAAGCCTACCGGCAGGCGACACGCTGAACCTCTGAAGAGTTGAGTCGCGGCAAAAACCTCAAGACGGAATAGGGCACATGGCCGGAGGTATAATCCGCTGGGAACGCGTATGCCGATCGAGGGTCACATTCTGCACAACGGCATGGGGAGGGTCTGGGTCTGCCGTGGCGTCCTCAGCGGAAAGGACCTCATCGCAAATAATGAGCGCATCCTCAGTTCGAAAAGCTACGTGGGCGTGCGCTGGCTGCTCATCGATGAGACCGAAGCCACCCTTGAGATCTCGGCGGCGGAGATTCGGACGATCCGGGAGCAGGACGATCGCCTTTCGGTTGTCTTGCCCGAGCTAGTCACGGCCGTCGTCGTTCCTACCGACTTTGGCTTCGGCATGGCGCGCATGTGGGAGATACTGACGGAGCGTCCGGGATGGTCGACGCGCGCCTTCCGTTCCAGACCCGAAGCGGAGGTTTGGCTGCGGGATGAAGTGCGGCGCAAATTCGCAATAGAATTGCCCGAGAATCTGGGCTCGCCCTAGGCGGGTGGATCCCACCATTGCGCACACAACGCGCAAAGGAACCGCCCGGCTTGGACGGGATGCAGCCCCGTCGCCACAACCGCAAGAACACGTGCAACTTCTTCACTTCCGCGGCATCTAAACCTTGACAATGGTTCGCTCAGGTTATAGCATGGCCCAGAGCGTAATCGTCATTGCACTGATTATAAAGCACTTATCTATTTGGAGGTAAGGTTATGGGAAAGATTATTGGAATTGACCTGGGTACTACCAACTCCTGCGTAGCGGTTATGGAGGGCGGAGAGCCTAAGGTTATCGCTAACGAAGAAGGTGGACGGACTACGCCTTCGGTGGTTGGATTCACCAAAACCGGCGAACGGCTGGTGGGGCAGGTCGCTAAGCGGCAGGCTATTACCAATCCTGAAAATACGGTCTACTCGATCAAGCGCTTCATGGGACGCCGCTTTGACGAGGTGAGCGAAGAATTGAAGATGGTCCCCTACAAGGTTGAGCGGGACGGCGACAACGTGGTGATCGTGGCGCAGGGGAAGAAATATACCCCGCCCGAGATCTCCGCGATGATTTTGCAGAAGCTGAAGAAGGCGGCGGAAGACTACCTTGGCGAGAAAGTGAACGAGGCGGTGATCACTGTGCCGGCTTATTTCAACGATGCGCAGCGGCAGGCTACGAAGGACGCGGGCAAGATTGCCGGGCTGGACGTGAAGCGAATCATCAACGAGCCGACCGCGGCGGCGCTCGCCTATGGGCTCGACAAGGGCAAGGACGAGACCATCGCCGTGTACGATTTCGGCGGCGGCACGTTCGATATTTCGATCCTCGAAGTCGGCGAAGGCGTGGTCGAGGTTAAGGCCACCAACGGCGACACGCACCTGGGTGGCGACAACATCGATCAGCGGCTGGTGGATTGGCTGATTGACGAATTCAAGAAAAACGAAGGCCTCGACCTGCGCGGCAAGGGCAACGAGATGGCTCTGCAGCGTCTGCGCGACGCGGCGGAGCGGGCGAAGATTGAGCTTTCGACCACTATGGAAACCGAGATCAATCTGCCGTTCATCACCGCCGATGCTTCCGGGCCGAAGCACCTGGTGATTAAGCTGACGCGTGCCAAGCTGGAATCGATGGTCGAGGATATTTTGCAGCGGTCGGTGGGGCCTTCGAGGCAGTGTTTGAAAGATGCGGGCGTCGACGCCAGCAAGATTAACGAAGTGGTGCTGGTCGGCGGACAAACTCGCATGCCTCGCATCCAGGCGATCGTGAAAGAACTGTTTGGACGCGAAGGGCACAAGGGCGTCAACCCGGATGAAGTGGTTGCGATTGGCGCGGCGATTCAGGGCGGCGTGCTTGGGGGCGAGGTGAAAGACCTGCTGCTCCTGGACGTCACTCCGCTGACCCTCTCGATCGAGACGCTGGGTGGTGTGGCTACGGCGATGATTCCGCGGAATACTACGATTCCGACGAAGAAGACGGAGACGTTCTCTACGGCGGCCGATAGTCAGACTTCGGTTGAAGTGCACGTGCTGCAGGGGGAACGTCCTTTGGCGGCGCAGAACCGGACGCTGGGCAAGTTTCATCTGACGGGATTGCCACCGGCGCCTCGGGGGGTTCCGCAGATCGAAGTGACGTTTGATATTGACGCTAACGGGATCCTGAACGTGACCGCGAAAGATATGGCCACGAGCAAGGATCAGAAGATCACGATTACTTCGTCTTCGGGCTTGTCGAAGGAAGAGGTCGAGCGGATGGCTAAGGAAGCCGACGCGCACTCGTCCGAAGACAAGGCGAGGCGCGAAGAGATCGAGGCCAAGAATCAGCTCGACTCGATGGTCTACAACATCGAGAAGATGCTGAAGGAGCATGGCGACAAGATCTCGGGCTCGGAACGCGGGGACGTCGAAAACGCGTTGGCGGACGCGAAGAAGGCCATCGAAGGCGGCGACAAGGCGCAGATGGATTCGGCGCGCGAGCGGCTGACTACGGCATCGCATAAGCTGGCGGAGCAGATGTATAAGGCTACGCAGGCGGCACCGGGCGCGGCGCCGGGGGCGGGACCGAGTGATGGGCATGCTTCGCCTGGCACGAACGGCGCGAGCCAGAAGAAGGACGAAGGCGTGATCGACGCAGAGTACGTCGATGTAGAGGATAAGAAGTAAGCCGCCCCAAATCTTTACCACAGCGATCACAGAGGAACACGGGGGACGGCGTAGCACTTACGTGGGGCGCGAAATGCGCCCCTTTTGTATCACACTTATGAGGATGGTCGTTCGGGCCGCAGAAAGAGGAAAGCGAATTGAGATTCGAAGTCAATGGGCAGATGTTTTTTGTGAACTTCGTCCCCGAAGAGGGGCGCTGGTTCTGTTACGCGCCGACCGCGACCGGAATGCAAAAGATTCCGGTGTCGATCGATGCCTCGCCATTTGAGGCGTTCAACGTGGCGGTGGATGAGCAGGCGAAGGAAGTCGTGAATTAACTTGTTGGCGCAAACACACGCTCGGCAGTGTCATCCTGAGCGGAGCGAGAGCTTCACAAAGTGAAGATCTCGCGTAGTCGAAGGACCCCATACCCGCATATGGTATGACGAACCTGGCAAGGCGTTCTCACGATGCATTCGGAATCTCAGGCTGGAGCAGCGTACGTCAACTTCACGGGGAGGACTCCCTGACACGACATCGACGGAAGTGACGGAGCTGGGGTCTTTCGACTCCACATGGCCATCGGCTTCGCCGATGACCTTGTTCCGCTCAAGATGACAGATTTCTTAGAGAGAAAAAATGACGGACCCCAAGAAGTACTGGGTCTACATCGTCGCCAGCCTTACCGGTACTCTGTACATCGGAATGACGAACACTCTGTACGTCCGCGTCGCGCAGCACAAGGGTGGCGAGATCGAGGGCTTCGCAAGCAAATACTCGTGCAGTCGCCTGGTGTACTGGGAGAGTTTTGACGAGGTGCTCAAAGCGATTGACCGGGAGAAGCAGCTCAAGGGATGGCGGCGCGCGAAGAAGATTGCATTGATCGAGTTCAAGAATCCGCGCTGGGAAGACTTGGCTGAGAAGTGGGGCGCGGAGATGGCGTTTGCGGGACAGTCGATTACAGCCCGGTGAGAATGCCTTGCGTTGCCGCTGATGATATTGACAGGCATGGGGTCTTTCGACTCCACTTTGTCATCGGCTTCGCCGACGACAAAGTTCCGCTCAAGATGACAGAATTGGGAAGTTGCGCCGCTGATGTGGATTGCTGATCGTTGAAACAATGGCCACCCCAACCAAAGACTATTACGGCGTTCTCGGAGTAAAGAAGTCGGCCTCCACGGACGACATTCGTAAGGCGTTTCGCAAGCTTGCGCGCAAGTATCACCCTGACGTCAATCCTGGCGACAAGGGCGCAGAAGAAAAGTTCAAGACTCTTTCCGAGGCCAACGACGTTCTCAGCGATCCTAAGAAGCGGAAGATTTACGACCAGCTTGGGTTCTACTCCGACAACATCGATTCAGCTACGGCGGAGGCCTATGCTCGCGGCGGAGGACAGCCTGGAGCCGGGCCCGCTGACTTTGGCGGAGGGTTCCCGGGTGGAGGCCGTCAGCCGGGTGGACCGAGCAATGTCGATTTCGGCGGCTTTGATTTTTCCGATCTGTTTGAAGGCGCTCGCAGCGGCGGCCGCAAAGGCACCAGCGGCTCGGGCGGCGGATTCCGCGATATCTTCTCCGGCATTTTCACTGGGGGCGGGCGCGGCGAGGCCGCTGACGAGGGACCGGAGCCGGGCAGCGATCTTGAATACCAGGTCAACGTGCCGTTCTGGACGGCGATTCGCGGCGGGGTGATGAAGTTGAACATCGCCCGGCGCGATGTTTGCGGAAACTGCCACGGCAATGGCTACATCGAAGCTCCGGGAGTATGTCCGCAATGCCACGGCAAGGGGACGATCGAACAGACGGGCGGGCGGATGAAGTTCAACGTCACTTGCCCGCGCTGCCATGGGACGGGCAAGAACATTTCGACTTGTCCGGTGTGTCACGGCGAAGGCAGCATCGAGCGTACCGATCCGCTGGAGATCCGCATCAAGGCTGGAACGCGCGATGGGCAACGCATTCGCATCGCGGGCAAGGGCAATGCCGGGCTGCGCGGGGGCGGGGTCGGCGATCTCTATGTGATTATCCGCATCGACCCGCATCCGCTGTTTCAGCGCGAAGGGGACGACATCTCCATCACGGTGCCGGTGACGGCCGTGGAAGCGGCTTTGGGATCGAAGATCGAAGTGCCGACCATTGATGGCCGGAGCATGCTGAAGATTCCTCCGGGGACACAGTCGGGGCAGAAGCTTAGGCTGCGCGAAAAAGGCGTGCCTTCAGCTACTAAAGACGGCGTGCGCGGCGATGAGATCGTCGAGGTCAAGATCACTGTGCCTATGCCTCGCGACGAGAAGACGAAAGAACTGCTGCGCGAGCTGGCTAAGCTCAATCCTGAGGATCCTCGGGAAGAACTTTGGAGCAAAGTCTAATCTCCGCCGCCGTGGTCCCTCGCTTTCCGCAGCGCTCTCACCGGTTTGCTCTCGCCCCCATTACCTCCGTACCCGCCCTCGTTGACAAAAATTTTCAATTTATCGCAAAAAAATCTTGCATCTGTGGAAAATTCCCGTAATCTCACAACTGCGAACTAACTTCGCCGACAATGCCCGGGAATCGCTTCCCACCCTGGGAGCCGCGAACAGAACGTCAAGGGAGACGCGGTGGTGAGAGTGAGTCGCTTGAGGAGGAAGCCATAGAAATTGGCAACAGCTACCGCACCAGCCAACATCTCGCAGCCTAGCTTGATTCCTGCCGCCCCCCGGAAGAGATCTATCCGCCTCACCCTTTGGCCCCTGGTCGCCGCGACCTTCTTTATGGTCTCGGGCGGAACCTATGGCACCGAAGACATCGTGCATGGCGCCGGCTATGGCAAAGCGATTCTCATCCTGCTGCTGACCCCGCTTCTCTGGAGCCTGCCCACCGCGTTCATGATCGGGGAGCTCTCGAGCGCGCTGCCCTTTGAAGGCGGCTACTACGCCTGGGTTCGACGCGCCATGGGAAATTTCTGGGGCTTTCAGGAAGCATGGCTATCGCTGGTCGCGTCCATTTTCGATATGGCGATTTATCCCACTCTGTTTGTCGCGTACCTCACGCGCATGTTTCCGTGGTTTCAGGAAAACCATCGCGGCGTGGCGGTGGCGCTCGGCGTGGTGATTATCTGCGCAATCCTCAATATCATGGGCGTGAAGGTCGTTTCGACGACTTCGTTGTGGCTGTTCTTCGCCCTTTCAGCGCCCTTCGCTGCCATTTTTGTGCTGGCTCCGTTCAAGATTCACGCGCTCGCGAACGCGGTGACCAAGCCGACTACTTCTAATGTTGATATTCTCGGCGGGCTGCTCATCTGCATGTGGAACTACATGGGCTGGGACAATGCCTCGACCATCGCCACCGAAGTGGAGCGTCCGCAGCGCACCTATCCCCGCGCCATGCTGGCCGCGGTGGTCATCGTCTGCGTCAGTTATGTTCTTCCCTTTGCCGCCATGTGGATTACCGGCCTACCGGCGAGCGCCTGGGAAACCGGCGCCTGGGCTGACATTGCCCAGTTGATGGGTGGTCCGGTGCTTCGGATCGCGCTGGTGGCGGGTGGGATGATGAGCGGCTTCGGCATGTTCAATGCGCTGGTCATGAGTTACTCGCGCCTGCCGCTGGCCATGGCTCAGGATGGCATGCTGCCGAAAGTTTTTGGCAAGCTGCATCCGAAATCGCGCGCGCCCTGGGTCGCGATTCTGGCGCTGGCGGTTGGCTGGGGCTTCGCATTGAATCTTGGCTTTGAACGCCTGGTCACGCTCGACATCATGATCTACGGCGCGAGCCTGGCGCTTGAATTTGTGGCGTTGATCTGCCTGCGCATTCGCGAACCGGAATTGAAGCGCCCGTTCCGAGTGCCAGGAGGCATGTTTGGAGCGATTGCGGTGGGCATTCCTCCCGTGCTGCTGCTGGGATTCGCCATCATCCGCAGCGAGCATGAAGTTGTGCTGGGCATGAGTTCTTTCTTGTTTGGCCTGCTCGTCGTTGGCGGCGGCGTAGTGGCCTACTTGATTAACCATGCGCTCAAGCCGGCGGGATGGGCGGCTGCTTCGCCGAAACCGGAACTGGCAGCGTAGCTCGGATCTCCGCTTGCCTGTAGAGACGGGGCTTGCCCCGTCTTTTCCCTTTTCGGACGCCTGGCGCAGCCCGCGAGAATCTTCACCACAGGGCGCACCGAGGACCACAGGGTGAGACGTGCGTCCTCTCTGTTTTGCGGCTAGTGTTGGCGCCGAAGGCCCTTCAAAACTCGCCTCCGGCGCCTCCGCCTCCCGTCTGTCCCCCACCGAAACGGAAGTCAGGACTGCTTGGCTGCGGAGCTGGCGGTTGGGGCGATAGCAGGCCGGTTACGGTCGCCCCGACGTTAATCCAGTCTTTGTCCTTTCCCGATAGGCGCGCAGCGGTAAAGCCGTGGCGGATTCCGCCCGGGCCACGGGCAAGCCAACGTCGGAGGAAGACTGCGACACCGGTTAACAATATGCCCAGAAGCATCGGGTCCCAGGTATGCCGTGGCCATCTGAGATAAGGCTTATTGGAGATGAAAGTAAGGACCGCGACGATCGCGCCCACCGCGATCACGAGGCGATCCTTCTGGCGAATGCCGCGCGCGAGTACGATCGGCGGCAGGCACCAGATCATCACCCACGTTCCCCAGTAGAACGGCCTTGGGTATAGTTCGGCGGCGTACCGAGTACCGCGCCACCACGGCGCATAGAGGTTCAACGACGAGAGCTGCAAATTGATGGTCAGGTAGATGCCAAGCCACAGGAATGCTTCGACGAACGAATAAGTCTCCTCAAGATAGTCGAAGCGGTGGCGGGAGCGTACCGTGGCCACAACTATTAGCCCGATTGTATAGAACACGACGATGATCAGACGCTGCGCCGCCTGGGAGGAGGTCCAGTAGCCTGGCAGAAAGATGACGAAGATCATCGCGGCGAGAAAAGCATAGGAGCGCCCGAAGCGGCGCCATATCCAGAGCGAAAAGACGGCGCCGGCAGCGGGAACCAGGAACTGGGCGGCGTCCGGCCTCGGCGAATAAACCCGGGTGAAAAAAGCGGACTGCATTCCCACGCAGAGAAAAACAACCGAGCAGACGGCGAGCGCCTCCTCGATACCGTAGCGATAAAGCCGCGCTTGGGAAACGGCGATTTCGGCAGCCGCGTAGGAGGCGCCAGCGAAAATCACAAGGAAAACGCCGACGGTTTGGTCCGATGCCCGTGAAAGAAAAACCATGAAGAACAGGCCGAAGGCGGCACCCACGCTGATCAGTGTGAAGAGGAACAAGACCATCCGCAGAAAAATGTTGGTGGTGCGGAGTTCAGAGGCGGTTTCCTTTTCCAAAAGCTGGTACTGCTCTTTGGTGACGAAACCCTCGCCGACCCAGTCCCTCAGGAGCTTGCGGGCACGCAGAGTCTCTTCGCTGGATGCACTGTAGAGTCTCACGCCGACCTCCCGAAGCGGCGCCCGATCTGCACGAGCACCACCAGCATAGCCACGCCGCTAACGACGAAATAGCCAAAGACAACGGTTCCATCATTGACGTCACGGAGTAACAGCGAGCTGACGCCCACGTAGCCGTAGACAGCGGCATAAACAACAAAGGCAAACTGCCGGCGCGTAAGGCCCCAGGCAAGAGACGCGCCACAAGCGATAAGCAGAGCGAGAAACCACAGGCCGTAGCCCTCCCGATTGAACACGCCCGAGAGCACTGCCCAGAACAGAACGTTGGCCACGACGTTCAGATAGGTGCCGAAGAAATGCGCTTTCAGGCCGCCGCGCTGAAGAAGTGCTCCGCCGACGCCGACCAGCAGGCAGTAGAGAAGGGCATATCGGCGATATAGAGCGTCCGGACCGGCCGACAATTGCCCAGCTGACCAATGCGAGATGGAGAACCCGAACCATCCGGCGAGTGACGACAAAGCGAGCGACAGCACGAAGCGATTGTCGAAACGATAAGCGAGAAAGAAGTAGAGGACGGCAGTCGCCAGGAGATAGAGATCCCATTGCCCGGAAAGCACGTGGAAACGGTTTTCGATGTACGCAAGTTCTATTGACCAGACGAGGCTGCCGAGGTAAAGGACGTAGTCGAAGATCGGGCTCGGTGCAGGCGTTTCGGCGGGGGACCAGGCAGGCGCGCGGGAAAAGGAGTACCAGGAACAGGCCACCAGGATGCTGGAGAGGGCAGTCAGGACGAGGACGTCACCAAGTTGATGCGACCAAGTGCTGACAGTCCAGCCGAGTCCGGCAACGAACGCCAGCACACCGGCGTAGAGGAGAACGTTCAGCTCGAGAAAAAGGGAGAAAGGTTCTCCACGGGAAAGGCCTGCCAAATGGGCGTGCTGCTCCGGCGATATTTTGCCCTGCACCCTCCATTGCCCTAATCGGGCGAGGATGGTCATGAAGCCGTCGTTCCCCGGACCTTGGACACCATGCCCATAGCCCGGCATTGTATCCCGGTGCGACCGGTTCGGCCCATGAGTTTACTCATCGTACATTCCGGCGATGCATTCGCAGGTTTCCGTCCAGAAAATCAACTCGACCTTACGTTAGCTTATGGGGAGCCCCAACCCTCCTTCTTTCTAAACTTCGTCACGTCGCGCCCGCGCTGTTATACATTAGTGAACAGCGGCAGCAAGAATGACCAAGCGTAAATCCAAGGGCGCATACATGATCTCGGCGGTGGCCGAGATGTATGAGATTCATCCGCAGACTTTGCGCCTCTACGAACGCGAAGGGTTGCTCAAACCGAGCCGCACCGAAGGCAACACCCGGCTCTATACCGATGAAGATTTGCAGCGGCTGGAGTTCATTCTGTCGCTGGCGCGCGACCTGGGCGTTAACATCAGTGGTATGGCCATCATTCTTCAAATGCGCGAGCGCATGGAAGAAATGCAGCGCCAGATTCAGGAGTTCGTGCAGTATATCCAACACGAGGTGCTGGCGCGGGCCTCAGCAGCAGCCGATCCGTCAAAGGGAGCGATTGTGCCGCTACGGCGGGCGATTGTCCCAGCTGTAGAGTCATCCCGGCGCAAGGATTCAAAGTAGCTCGGTTTCGAACTCCAAAGAAAACTTTCACCACTGAGGTCACGCGGGAACACAGGGGAATTTCCACAGGGAAGACTGCTGCCGAATTTACTGAACTTTCATCTTCACGCAACCAACCGGCTTTTATCCGGGATTAACGTGTAGGCATGAAACCCGAAAATCCGGCCGCTAGACCAGACGCCGCGATTGTTTGCGCGCCATCGGCAACCGACCGGAGAAATGAGAAGAGGCTGGACAAGAAGCTCAAACTCAGTCTGGAAGCTGGCCTGCCCGGCAGTGCCGTGGTTCTGCACTGTCAGGGCCGGATCATCTTCCATTGCGAGGCTCGGACGCTTTCGACTATTGTCTCCGAGGTGCTGCCCTCGGCGCGGCGGATGGTGGTGGATTTGGCGGACGTCGAATCCGTGGACAGCGGAGGGTTAGGCGAGCTTGTCATGACCCACCTGTGGGCGGAAGCGGCTGGCTACGCGCTGAAGTTTGCCTGCCCCAAGAAATCGGTTCGCCACCTCTTCGAAATTACCAACCTCGTATCGGTGCTCGATGTGTACGCCAGCGTTCCGGAGGCAATGGCGGCGATGGTTCAGGAAGAAGTGCCGTCGGCCTAGAAGGGAAAGCGCTTTCCCCCCTCGCAGTCTCACCGCAGCGGCTAAAGCCAGCCGGGAAACAAGCCTGCTATCGCAGCGGTAAACCGCTGCGCCACCCAAAGGCCGCGCCTTTCCCCGCGACTAAAATCGACGCTATTTTTCGCGCTCGAAGCGATAACGACCGCCTCTGTCTTTTGCTAACTGCTCCGCCACTTTCAAAAACGCTCTTCCCGCATGCGACAAAGCGGATTCCTGCCGATACACCAGCCGCAGCTTGCGCTGAAAATGCAGATCGCGTACCGGCACGCGCACCAGGTCCCCGCGGCCGAGCTCGTTTTCCACGCTCATCTCGGGCACCAGCGCCACCCCATTCCCCGCGCACACGAAACGTGTGATGGCTTGCAGCGTAGGCAGTTCCACGTCCATGTGTAACGGAGTCTTGTGGCGGCGGAAACTTTCGATCACCTTATCTCGATACGGAGATGTGACGATGTGGGCCACGAACGACTCCGCGCCCAACTGGCGCACGCTGACTTCGCCCGCCGACGCCAGCGGATGACCGGGAGGAACGACCAGCACCAACTCGTCCATATATACAACCGCCGAGCGCAACTGGGGCTCCTGCGGATCGTAAGAAAGGACGCCGAGTTCCACGTTGTGCTTGAGCACGTCGTCGGGAATGTGACTACCCAAAGAGCGCCGCACCGTGATCTTGATCATGGGATGCCGACGGCGGAACTCGCCCAGCACCGGCAACAGGTAGAGCGCGGTAAATTCGTTGGCGGCGATGGCCAGCTTGCCCTTCTGTAATTCGCGCATCTCGACCAGCGCCGCTTCAGCGTCCTGGCGCAGGTTGAGCAGTTTCTCGGCGTATTCCTGGAGTACTCGCCCGGCATCGGTGAGTACGCCTTCACGCGACGAACGGTCGAACAGCGGCTCGCCGACCTCCAGTTCGAGTTTACGGATGGTCTGGCTGACCGCCGACTGAGTGCGAAAGAGTTTTTCGGCGGCGCGCGAAAAGCGGCGCTCGCGGGCTACGGTTAGGAAGACTTCTAGTTGAGATAGGTCCATGGCGGGTCTCGGTCCTCGGTTTCAGGTTTCCACTCGGCACCTCTGGGTGCGCACTGTGGAGAAAAAGGAGCTTAACCACAGGCGGCACAGAGGTTCACAGGGCCTTACAGCAGTTGTTATTCATGAGCAATCAATAAGAACTGCTAATACTATCACTAATGCTACTGCTTCTGTAAAGATAATAACCTTTTCTTTTGACACCATCCGCCGATAGAGTTGTAGAGTAATCGGATTTCCCGGAGGGACGGAATTCATGGATCGGCCGCGTATTACCATCTTCGACACCACGCTTCGTGACGGCGAGCAGTCGCCGGGCTGCAGCATGAATGTGCAGGAGAAGCTGCGCTTGGCCCAGCAACTCGACCGGCTCGGTGTGGACGTGATCGAAGCGGGTTTCCCCATCGCCTCGGATGGCGATTTCGAAGCCGTACAAAGCATCGCCGCCTCGGTGCGGCGTCCCATCATCGCGGGCTTGGCTCGTGCTTGTATCGGCGACGTGGACCGCGCCTGGCAGGCATTGCAGGGAGCGGCGCACCCGCGCATCCATGTTTTTCTGGCAACTTCTGACATTCATCTGCAATACAAGCTTCGCATCACGCGCGAGCAGTGCCTGGAGCAGGCGCGGGAAGCGGTTCGGCACGCCAAGTCTCTCTGCGCCGACGTTGAATTCTCGCCCGAAGATGCCACCCGTACCGATGTCGCGTTTCTCTGCCAGGTGGTCGAAGCGGTCATCGCGGCTGGCGCTACCACCGTTAACATTCCCGATACGGTCGGGTACAGCATGCCTGAGGAATACGGCAACCTCATCCGCACGCTGCGCGAGAAGGTCGCCGGTATCGACAAAGTAACGATCTCGACCCACTGCCACAACGACCTCGGTCTGGCGGTCGCGAACTCGCTCGCGGGAGTGCAGCAGGGTGCCCGCCAGGTGGAGTGCACGATCAATGGAATTGGGGAGCGTGCCGGCAATGCGTCGCTGGAAGAGATTGTCATGGCCATGCGGGTGCGTCCGGATCGCTATGTATACGAAACCGCAGTCGCCAGCGAACATCTTTTTGCTTCCAGCCAGATGTTGGCGGAGATTACCCGCGTTCCGGTGCAGCCCAACAAGGCCATCACCGGGCGCAATGCGTTTGCGCACGAGGCGGGCATTCACCAGGATGGCATGCTCAAGAATCCACTGACCTACGAAATCATGACGCCACAGTCGGTGGGGGTACCGGACTCGCGGCTGGTGCTGGGCAAGCACTCGGGCCGCCACGCGCTGGCTCTGCGCTGCGAACAACTGGGGCACCAGTTTGAGCGCCGCGAACTCGATGAGGTCTATCGCAGGTTTGTAGTGCTTGCTGACCGCATCAAGAAGGTGCAGGACAGTCATTTGCTGGAACTCATCCATGACGTCGTGAAAGGCAAAGCCAGCAACAGCGATGCGCCTGGCAGCGAGAGCAAGAAGTTTCCGCCCGCAGCCGTCGCTTTACCTTTGCCGCGAACCGCATTCGCTGCCGCCGGAGCCAATGCCGGTACCAATGACTCGCATCCGGCTCAAGTATCCGGCAGCGCCGGCCAAGCGCCGCCCTTACCGGCTTCTCCTGCGCCTACCAACTGGTTCGGCGGTGGGGTGCCGACGACCCCTTTCGCGGATCATCATAGCGATCAAGAAGACTACCTCTGGGGCGTGTAGCCGCCAGCTCATTGACAAACCCGTAGAACACCCCACAACGGGCTACCACAGCGGCATTTCCTCGTATAATCTTTCGGAGACGACTCGAGGACTCCATGGAACTCCGTGTCACTTCCCTCCCCGGAGACGGGATCGGTCCTGAAGTTACATCGCAGGCCATTTGTGTTCTGGAAGAGGTGGCCCATGGCTTTGGCCACGATCTCGAACTCGACGAAAAAGAGATCGGCGGCGCTGCTCTGACAAAGTTCGGCAATCCGTTGCCGGACCCGACCATTCAGGCCTGCCTCGCCTCCCAGGCGGTGCTGCTCGGAGCTGTGGGCAGCCCAGCCTTCGATCACAATCCTCGCGAACTTCGCCCTGAAGCTGGACTGTTGCGCCTCCGCCAGGAACTTGGAGCGTTTGCCAATCTGCGTCCCGCTGTCTTTTATCCGGCGCTGGCTGCTTGCTCGCCGCTGCGCGAAGAAATCGTCAAGGGAACCGACATTCTCATCGTGCGCGAATTGCTCGGCGGACTCTATTTTGGGCAGCCTCGCTCGATTGAAAGTGAAGGCGCTGACGGCGCGCGCCATGCCGTCAACACCATGCGCTACAGCGAGCCGGAGATTGAACGCATCGGCCGCATCGCCTTTCAACTCGCTCGCACCCGCCGCCGGCGCGTGCTCTCGGTCGATAAGTCGAATGTTTTGGAGTGCTCACGGCTCTGGCGCGAAGTCGTCACTCGCATCGGCTGCGATTTTCCCGACATCCAACTCGCCCACATGTATGTGGACTCGGCCGCCATGTCGCTGGTGCTGAATCCCACCGCGTTCGACGTGATTCTTACCGAGAACATGTTCGGCGACATCCTGTCTGACCAGGCGGGTGGAATCGTGGGGTCGCTTGGCCTGCTCGCCTCGGCCAGCATCGGAGGCGCGGTCGGTCTCTATGAACCGGTGCACGGATCGGCTCCCGACATCGCAGGTCAGAACGTCGCCAATCCATTGGGGGCCATACTCTCGGTAGCTTTGATGCTGCGCCATACTTTCCATTTACAAAAAGAAGCGGAGTGCGTGGAGGCTGGCGTCACTTCAACTTTGATGGGAGGCTTTCGCACCCGCGATCTTGCCCGCCACGGCGAGCGCACTGTCTCCACGGAAGAAATGGGGGCCCAGATCGCCGAATTCGTACGGCTGGCCGCGAGCACTAACGATCGGGCTGCTTCGTAGGCTAGGGCTTTACCACAGGGGACACAGAGGATCACAGGGGAAAGCGACCTATAATTTTCCCGGAGAGGGCACCGCATCGGCCGCATACTCACCGGTCAACGCATTCCACCGGATCCGCAAAACTTCTCCAAACATTCGCAGTCCGTCGCGAAAAGGGTGCAGCCTCGTCCCTTCGCTGTGCGCCCAGAGAACCGGAACCTCTTCCACGCGAAGGCCGGCGCGCCGGGCCAGAAACAGAATTTCCGGATCGAAACCCCAGCGTTCAATCTTCTGCAACGGAAAGATGAGTTGGGCGGCGTCACGCCGAAAAGCTTTGAATCCGCATTGCGTGTCCGCGAAACGCAACCCCAGAATTAACCGCAACACCAGATTGAAGATTCGTCCAAACGCCTGCCGGTACAGGGGCTGGCGCTCGGTTTGCAATTCCGTCCGCAACCAGCGCGACCCGATCGCGATATCGGCGCCTCTGCCAATCGCGTCGAACAATTTTTGCGCCTCCGTGATGGGCGAAGATAGATCGGCATCGGTGAACAGGCAAATATCGCCGCGCGCATGCAGCATCCCGTTGCGCACACTGTAACCTTTTCCGCGGTTCCCGGGATTTTCCAGCAACAGAATCTGCGGATGCAACTTGCCATATTCCCGCACGATTTGCGCCGTATCGTCGCGTGAGCCGTCGTTCACCAGCAGAATTTCCACATCCCAGTTTTGTTCCCGCGCAAAGCGAAGCAGCGCATCGAGCGTCGGCCGGATGCGTGCGCTTTCGTTATAGGCGGGAATGACGATGGAGTAAGTCAGGGACATTGAGTCATTGAATGATTGAATCATTGAACGATTATGGCAGCGAATCACTGGCTCAATGATTCAATCATTTAGTGATTCAATCATTCAATGACTCAATGATTCACGCCACCTGGCTGCGTTTGTCGAGCATGGCGAAGAATTCGGCCACCAACTCCGCATCCCAAAGTCCGCTTTGCGCCTCGGCAAGCATGGTAACGGCGGCCTGATCGTGGCCGAGCGCGGGCTTATACGGACGCGCCGTGCGCAACGCGTCATAGATATCCACCACCTGCAGAATGCGCGGCAGAAGCGGTATCTCGCCTGCCCGCAGTCCGTCCGGATAGCCGCTGCCATCCGAATGCTCATGATGATGACGGATGATGGGAAGGACCAGCCGCAGCGACCGCAATGGGCGGCAAATTCTTTCACCGGTCAGAGGGTGCTGCTTCATGATCGTCCACTCCTCTGGGGTCAGGTCGCTGCCCTTCTTCAGAATTTCATCCGGCACGGCGATCTTTCCCAGGTCGTGCAGGTAGCCGCCCCGCTGCAGGGCCACGATGCTTTCTTCCTCCAGCCCGAGAAAGCGGCCCAGGTCCACGGCATTGCGCGCCAACCGCTCGCAGTGGCCTTCCGTGTAAGGATCGCGCGCCTCCACGCTCAGCCCCAGCGTGCACAAAACCGAATCTGCCGTCTCAAGTTCATCGGTGAATTCCTTCAATTTGAGCAACGAATTCACGCGCGCGAACAGTTCTTCAGGAAAGATTGGCTTGGTCAGAAAATCGTCCGCGCCCGCTTCAATTCCCTTCAGGCGATCTTCTTGAGCGCTCAGGCCAGTAATCATGACGACCGGAATCAGCCGCGTATTGGAATCCTCTTTAAGTTCGCGGCACAGTTCGTAGCCGGTCTTGCCGGGCATAACCACATCGAGCAAAATCAGGTCCGGAGCCTCACGCTGAATCTCCGCCTCCGCCTCCGTCGCGTTATGGACTGCAACCGTTGGATAGCCGCGGCTGGCGAGCAGCTCCTTCAACAGCATCGCGTTCACCACATTGTCGTCAACCACCAGAATCGACTGCTTCCGGCGGGATGCCAGAAGATCACCCATATCCGCATAAGAACTCGATTGCGGAGAAAGGGTTGTCCGGATCTGTCGCGGCGGTAGACTCATCGGTTTACCTTGCTCGATTCGCTGCAATATTGCAAGTGGCCAGCGAGACAACATGCTGTAACCAGTTACTTTCCTGCAGCCTTGGCAGTTTTTTGCGTGATCGCCCCTGCGTTATGCGCGGCTTCGCACTTGTGCGCGTTGAACTGCTGCTGAACCCCCGCCTGCCCCAGCTGACGAGGATCCGCCGAGAACTGCGCATTGCACAATTCGCAAATTCCCCGTGACGGGATGTTGCTGACTCGCTTCAGGATCCGGAGACTGCGCTTGGCCATGATCAAGTCTCCCATACCGCCGCAAACTGCGCCACCACACGGCTCGACCCAGGAACGACGCTTCCGGCTGTCCAGCTCCACCGGAAAACCGAACATTTTACCTGTTCAAACGTCCTTGCGGCCGTTGCCGTGCTCATGCCAGCCTTCAATTCATGTTGCGGAAGCGCTTGATGATGTGCGTCCTGATCTGCGTCCCACTGCTCGTCATGCTTTGTTTGGCTTCGAGCGAGTGCGCGGCCGTGCCTAAGCCGCACGTTATCACATTTGGAAGATGGATTTCCGCCAAGTGGCCCAACGCCACCGGACAGCGGCTGCTCGACTTGAAAGTACGCCCGTTATTTGTGGACGCCCGGCTTAAGGAATACACCGTCGGACTTCCGCATGAGTTGACCGATCGCCTGTTTGTCGTCCGGCGGGCGTTTCGCGTAAACGATGCCCTGCCCACGGAAAACACCGACGCCAGCGCGAACTCCCCGCGCTGGCAATGGCAGCGTGGCGGCTGGCTGCTCGTCGACCGCCTCACCGGCCGCGTCTCTCAGCTCAACCTGCCGGAGTTCGATCCCTTCTATTCGACCGCGAGCTGGTATCGCGACTACATCGCCTACTGCGGCGTCTCCGAAGACGGCAAGAAACTCTACGCGCTCGTCGCCCAGGTAGGGCGCCGCAAACCGATCCTGAAAAAAGAAGCAGGCGAGCCCGCGGGAGGTGACGATCCCGACTCGGAGTGTCCGCCTCCAGTTTGGGAACGCACTCCGATGCGCGTCACCTTTCAGCATGACGACGAGCAGAAGCTGGTGTTCTCGATACGAAGCCGCGTGGTCGACGTGGTCAACGACGCCGAAGAACCGGAAGAATAGCCCTCGGCTATTAGGTCAGCCATCCGAAGAACAAGGCGACTACTCCAAATGTGTCGATGAAGCCATGCGCCAGGATGCATACCCACAGGTCGCGGCCAGATATGAGATAAGCAGCTCCGAGAATCAGGCCGGCCATGCCGGAGTCCACCATCCCAGAGGGGCCTTTGTAGTAGTGGCCGATTCCGAAGAGCACGGAGACGGCCAAGACTGCGACCCAATACGCAATTTTCGAGCGGCCGCCAACGTCCGCGGCGCGCGTGACCAGGTATCCCCGGTAGCCGATTTCTTCTCCGAAGGCAGCAAAGGTCCAGACGAAAAACAGCCAGCGAAGGGCTACCATCGTATGAGCGGTGATTTGATCGAAACCGCTCGGCCCAACTGCAGCCGGCCAGAAGTGGGCGGTGAGGGGATCAATCACCAACGCACCGAGCAGGATTCGTATGGCGGCCGCGGCGAGCGCGAATAAGACGGTTCGCCGCCACGAAACGGGCCGACGCAGGCCGATCACACCCCAACCGCCATCGCGTACCCGCAGTGAAATCAAACCAAGCACAAAAAGAATGGGCACTTCGTTGGGAATGACATGATAGACGTTATGGCCGATCACAATCGCGCCGCCGACTACAAACTCGGCAAGAGAAATCCAGCGCTGCGCGGGGCTCAGTCGGCACTCTGGCAGCGGACTGGAATCAGTCGCGCGAGGCAACGACGTCTCGCTTACGCTGATCAATTCGTTCATTTTTTCTTTCTCCCTTCGCAGTTTCGGCCCGAATCAGCCTTGAGGGAGGACCAGTGATTTCCGATACTGCCGCACAAACCAGAGCGCAATGTAAGTGGTCAACATCACGAGCCCCCAGCCCGCCAGCCAGCCGATCGGTACTATCCACCACCCCAGCACATCCCTGCCGCCCGCCGGAGTGCTGCCGAACCCAAGTCGAAAAGACATTTCAAGGTCGCCGCTGGCGTTCGGAAAAACCCACAAACCCGCGGTTCGCGGATGGAATAGTTTCGCCACCGCTACAAGAACGAAAACAGCCCCGAAGAAATATCCCCCGATGGAACCGAGCAGCACAAAAAAGCCGGCAACACTCAAGCTTGCCCACCGGAACAAGCTCTTGAGGATGCGCACCGGCGACCGGCTGACCTCCGCTTGCGCCAGCAAATCGTCGGTTATGTACTGGCTGGCCAACTCTTCTGGACTGCCCAGCCCGGCCAGTGCCGCGTCGACTGCAGCGGGCGTCAGTTCTCCGGACGCTTCTCCGGCTGAGTCTCCGGCTACTTTTCCGGAAGAGGCGGCCTTATCCATAATGTGGCTGCGCAGTTCTTCGACGATCTCGCGGGCGTCTTGGTCGTTCACGCCACGCAACCGCTGGCGCAACCTGCTCAGGTAAGTTTCGATCCTCTGCTGCGTATCGCGTGACATATCGTCTGACGTATCTGCTGACATCGTCATCTATTTTCCCTTCGCGAGTGGAGCGAGCAGGCAGCTCATGCTCGACGAGAACCGCGTCCACATTCCAGCCATCTGGCGGACCCGCTGCCTTCCGGCCGACGTGAGCGCGTAGTATTTCCGCGGATGCCCGGCATCGGACTCCACCCACTCACTCTGCACCAGTCCCAGCGCCTTCAAACGGCTGAGCAGCGGATACACCGTTCCTTCCGATACGATCAAGTCGGAATCGCTCTCCAGCCGCCGCAGAATCTCCAGCCCGTAGAGTCTTCCGTCCCACAACGCAGCCAGGATCGCCAGTTCAAGACATCCCTTGCGGAGCTGTACCTCCCACCTGTCGCCAGTCTCCAGATCGCGGGCGTCGTCTCGCTTCACTCCGATACTATGTAGTACAAGGTATGATGTTGTCAATACCAATTGGCCCGCGTAAGCCGGACGCGGCGACGGCTACCACTCGAGTCGCACATTTGCGAAGGCCGGGGCAAAAAGCGTGGGAGAAACGATTCGGGCGGCGCCCTTTAAGGTCTTACCACAGGGAGCACAGCGGTACACAGGGGAAACCAGAATCTCTCCGCGCTCCGCTCCCCGGTGTTCAATCTCCCGTGGCTTCGACGGCGGGCAATTCTTCCGCCGCAGCGCGAGTCGATATTTTCGCGCTCGTCACCAGCACTACTGACGCGACGATGATGGCGCTTCCCATTGCGATGTAGCGGTCGATGCGCTCATGCAGAACCAGCCATCCCAAAAAGACCGCGACCACGGGATTGACGTAGGCGTAGGTAGAAACCTTCGAGGTCGGAACGTGCTGTAGCAGCCAGATGTAGGCGGTGTAGCCGATCCAGGAACCGAACACCACCAGATAGAGAATCGCGCCTACTCCGCGAAGGGTCCACGTCACATTGGCAGGCTTCTCCACGAGCAGCGCGAAAATCAGATTCGCGATTCCCGCGAACGTCATCTGCCACGCGATTGCACCGAACGGATCGGCTGCCGCGGTCTGCCACTTTTTCGAGAGCACCGAACCGAGCGCCCAACTGAACGATCCGACTGGCAACGCCAGCGACCACCAAAGTTCGCGATGGCCCAGGGCGTTCGGATGACGAAGATCTGGCCAGATCAGCACAACTACGCCGGCGATCCCAATCGCCAGCCCGATCTTGCCGCGCCGCGAAATGTGATGGTCGCCCAGCAACAGGCTATCCAGCACCAGAAACCAGAGCGGCGTAACTGCAACCAGCAGCGC
>Ga0181523_10000358_pt1 | contig 50638 bp, 53 predicted proteins | sample PEATcosm2014_Bin_43_FD_119752 | JGI IMG/M metagenome (GOLD analysis project Ga0181523, IMG submission 119752) | Peatland microbial communities from MTU Mesocosm Facility, Houghton, MI, USA - PEATcosm2014_Bin05_30_metaG | ecosystem: Environmental > Terrestrial > Soil > Wetlands > Peat | place... | reverse complement strand
TTCCCGTAAAATATTGATTTCACATGACTTACTTGTAAAATATTCCGGAATATGTACTTAAGGTCGATTTTCGATTTTCGGCCTAAATTCCCGTTTCGGGGCGGTTTTTGGGAGGATTGCCGCTTCTCTGCTGTGGGCTCGCTCTCACGCGCTGAACAACTATGTTTATCAAAGAGTACTGGCTGTCCGGCTTTGCCGGTCAGAAGTCATTCTTGCATCGGGCAGATAGGATGGGCTGTGATGGAGCACACATCGTGGTTGTGATGAATGCGATCACGACACACCAAACTCGCAAATTACGTAGTCATCTTATCCGGGTTAGAATCGTGCCGCAGTGGAAAAGAACAAACTCTATTACGGCGACAATCTCGAAGTCCTGCGCCAACACGTCAAGGATGAGTCGGTTGACCTCATCTACCTCGACCCGCCTTTCAACAGCCGCCAGGATTACAACGTACTCTTCGCCGAAAAAGACGGCACGCGCTCCAGTTCGCAGATCATGGCGTTCGAGGACACGTGGGAGTGGAACGTGGACGCCGAGCGGGCCTACGAGGAAATCGTCGAGCGCGGCGGACGTGTCTCTGAGGCCATGCGCGCTTTCCGTACGTTTCTCGGCCATAGCGACATGATGGCCTATTTGGCCATGATGGCCCCGCGCTTGATCGAGCTGCATCGCGTGCTCAAGGTGACGGGGTCAATCTATTTGCATTGCGACCCGACCGCGAGCCACTACCTGAAGATTTTGATGGATTCCGTCTTTGGGCCACAACAGTTCCGCTCCGAAATAGTCTGGAAGCGAAGCAGCGCCCACAGCGACACGAAGCAGGGGCTGAGGAACCTTGGTCACATCCACGATATTGTCCTCTTCTACGCGAAGGGCGAGGAAGCAATCTGGAATGCGCAATTCACGGCATATGACGATTCGTACGTCGGCCGGGACTATCGACTCGTCGACGAAGAGACAGGACGCCACTTTCGACGCGGTGACCTCACGGCTGCCAGGCCGGGCGGGGACACAGAATACGAATGGCGCGTCAAGAAGCACGCGGGCATTCGCGAGCGTTGGGTTGCTGATCTTGAAGATGAGTACCTGATTCCGAAAGAGGGTTGGGAATATGCCGCGGTTCGGCCCTACAAGGGGCGGTACTGGGCGTATTCGAAGGACAACATGACGCAGTTTGCGTTCGAGGGACGCCTTCGCCATACGTTCGATGGTATGCCGGAGTACAAGAGGTATTTAGACGAAATGCCGGGCGTTGCGCTCCAGGATATCTGGACAGACCTCACCCCCATTGTCGCCGGGACCGCAGAGCGACTTGGTTATCCAACGCAAAAACCCGAAGCTCTTCTCGAACGTATCATCAAGTCCAGTTCCAACGAAGGCGATGTGGTTCTCGACCCATTTTGCGGATGCGGCACTGCAACCTCTGTCTCTCAGCGCCTCAACCGCCATTGGATCGGCATCGATATCACTCACCTCGCCATTGGGCTCATCAAGAAGCGGCTCGACGATGCTTTCGGCGAGTCGGTTCGCAAGACTTATGAAGTCATCGGCGAGCCGGTTGATTTGCCGGGCGCTCAGCGACTCGCACAGGACGATCCGTATCAATTTCAATGGTGGGCGCTCAGCCTCGTCGGGGCGCGGCCCACGGAAGAGAAGAAAGGCGCGGATCGCGGCATTGACGGTCGGCTGTACTTCCACGATGAAAACAAGAGAGACCGCAAAACCAAGCAGATCATTTTTTCCGTCAAGGCCGGACACGTGCAGGCTGCGTATGTGCGCGACCTGCGCGGCGTGATTGAGCGGGAGGATGCGCAGATTGGCGTGCTCATCTGTATGGAGGCTCCTAGCAAGCCCATGCTGAAAGAGGCGGCCGAGGCTGGATTCTACAAGCCTCCGGGATTGGAGGACCGGTATCCGCGGATTCAGATTCTTACCATTGAAGAGTTGCTGGCGGGCAAGGGCGTGGCTTATCCGCGGCTGCTGGAGGTGACGTTTAAGAAGGCTCCGAAGGCGCGGAAGGCGGCGGAAGAGCAGATGGCTTTGGGCGGGACGGAGATTGACGAGCCGTTTTAGGGTTTTCGCAAGGGCGCTGCGCGACACGAGTGACGGGAGGGTACGGGCGGCGCGCCCACTCATTCGCAAGACTAAAGAACGCGAATGAGTGGGGCACCAGGCATTTTCGTTTTGATCCGCCTAATTTGCCGATCTTAGGGAATCGCCGGAGTGAAAGAGGCATACTGATTCGCCGTGCCGCTGCCAGCGCTTCCATAGCCTCCCTCCATAAATACGAGGCCGTAGGCGACTGCACCGCCGGAAAAACCAAGAGGTGCCGGCAGGGAAGGAAGGGCCTTCCATTTGTTTTTGTAAGGGTCGTATACCTGCACAGTAGCGACGTAATCGGTTCCGTTATTGCCTCCGAAGACGTAGAGTTGGCCGTCCAGGGCGACGCTGGTTGCAAACTGAACGGCGGTTGGCATGGGCGCTAAAGTCGTCCATGTGCTGGTTGCTGGATTGTAAACTTCAAGCACATTGGTTACTCCCCCGCTGCTATTGGTTCCCCCCGCGACGTAAAACTTGCCATTGATTACTCCGAAGGCCGGAGATCCGTGCGCGCTCGCAGACCCTGGCAAACTGGTCCAGGCGTTGGCGACCGGATCGTATACGTCCAGATTGTTGGAATATCCGCTGTATCCATTACAGGCAGTCGTGACGTAGAGCTTGCTGTTGATGACACCGGTTGCGCCACAGGCGCTTAGGTGCGACATTCCGGCCAGAGTCGTCCAAGTATTCGAGGGCGGATCGTACATGAGGAGCGTGGTCGTAGGCAGAGGACCGTTCCAGCCGCCGGCCACATAAAGCTGGCTGTTTATCACTCCAGCTCCGTCCCCTTGATACAAAGTCAGGGGCAAGTTCGCCAACAGCGACCAAGTCTTCGTCTCTGGATTGAACGCTTGTAGCGTTGAGGTGGGGCCACTGCTGCCTTGGCCACCGGCAACGTAAATAATCCCGTTGATTGACTCCGCTGCAGCCAAATAGTTCGAAGCAGGTAGAGGTGCCATCGACTTCCAGTCCGCAGCGCTAGCGGGGAGGCTTAGCAGTGAAGCGGCCAGAATCCCGACCATCGCATGGTAACCGGGTATAGTACTCACTTTCGGTAACTTCATTATTACTCTCTCCTCATAAAGTGATATCGGGGTATGGGTCGCCTATCGGCATGTAGTGCACTTGTCGGTCCAAAACTGCTGCAGATCGGCTGTTGTTGTTATCAGCGACTTACAACCATCTGTCGTGACCTCCGAACCTCGGAAGGCCACTTTGTCTGCACGGCGCGCCCATCAATGTCCCTAAATTGTCCCAGAAGTCGGGTTGGCACAATCTGACTGCGATTCGGGGTCAGAGGCAATCTCGAACTCTTGTGGTTTAGTTCGCGTCCCAGCTCGATGGAACATTCACATACGAACGATCCAGTTCGGCTACGGATGGGCATCCGAGCAGCCGCAAAGTGCGGTCGAGGTCGGTGCGGAGAATTTCGATGGCGCGATTGACGCCGGCTTCTCCGGCGGCGGCGAGGCCATAGGCATAGGCGCGTCCGCAGAGCACGGCGCGGGCGCCGAGGCAGAGAGCTTTGGCGATGTCGGTACCGCGGCGGATGCCTCCGTCCATGAGGATTTCGGTTTGTCCGTGGACGGCCTTTACTACTTCGGGCAAAGCTCGCAAAGAAGAGGGAACGCAATCGAGTTGGCGGCCGCCATGGTTGGAAACGGAAATTGCGGCGGCGCCTTGATCGACGGCGCGGCGCGCGTCGTCCGCGGTGAGGACGCCTTTGATCACGATGGGGCCGTGCCACAGTTCGCGAATCCACTTGAGGTCGTTCCAAGTTACAGCGGATTCGGCGAGGGCAGCCGCTACATCAACGAGCGGCAGGGTACCTTTGCCTGGGATCACGACGTTTTCCATCGGGGGCATGCCGCCATCGCGCAGAAAACTGACGAGCCATCCTGGGCGCGATAGGACTTGCGGAAGGTAGGGAAGTTTTTCGAAGGGACCGCCGCTGATGAGTTCCTTCATTCCGTTGCGGAAATCGCGCTCACGGATTCCAGAGACGGGAGTGTCGATGGTGACGACGAGCGCGGAAAATCCGGCGACGCGTGCACGCTCGATCACAGCCTCGGCGGCACCCCGGCCGCCGAGCAGATAGAGCTGATAGAACACAGGTCCGGTGGAAGCGGCTTTCACATTTTCCAGCTTGTGCCCTGAGAGAGTGGAGAGAATGTAGGCGGTGCCCGCATTGCCAGCAGCGCGCGCGGCTCCCACTTCCCCTACGGTGTGCATGAGCCGGCTGTAGCCGACGGGGGAGAGCAGGAATGGGAGCTTGAGATCGAAGCCGAGGACGCGTGTTCCCAGGTTGCACTTGTCGAACGCAACGGCGTGGCGAGGACGGAAAGTGACGTCGTCATACACGCGGCAATTTTCCCGCAGGGTGACTTCGCCCTCGGCGCCGCCATCGAGGTAATCAAAGACCGATTTGGGCACGCGACGTTGGGCGATGGCGCGGAAGTCTGTAATGCAAACCACGTGGGGAGAAGCAACGGAACGTTGAGATCGAGTCATGGCGCGATACCAGTATGGAGAGTTGATTAAAGCAGGTTGATAGTATCACCGATGCAAAGCGGGGGGATGTCCGACTTGTATTTCGCCACGCGACGGCTAGCGGTTCTCTTTCGTCTTGCGCTTAGCCAGGGCGGCGAATAGAGGCGCGCCCCATCCCCCGATGGCGAGGAGCGAGCCGAACAAGATGACGGCGTCGATGCTGGACCGTCCCTCGCGCACGAAGTAAACGTCTTTCAGATTGAGCCAAAGGGCGAACTCATCGAGCGTCAGCGCCGCGCCCACTCCGTAAAGGATCGACATGCAGCGGCTGGCGAAAATCGACGAGGAATCGCTGCCCGTGCCGAACTCACACAGCCAGCCATAACCGACGGCCAGCAGAAGCAGAATTCCGGGCACCAGGTGGTGGATGTGGCGGCCGCCCATGATGATGTAGTGAAAAGGCGGAATCCGGTGCCGGATGCAATAAACCATTCCTCGCACAATGGCAAATGTCAGAAAGAAGCTGAGAGATGCGAGAAACAGCCGGCGGCGCGGACGGTCAGCGATGTGCTCGTGAACAAGTGAACCGAGGCGCGTGCGATGAAGAAGCACGAGCAACAGGGTTACCATCGCCAGCAGAATCAGGAAAAGAATTCCGGCGTCGATCCAGTGCATGGGGCATTAAACCTCAACGACAGGGCATACAGCAAATCGTGGGCTGCCGGATAGATGATGCGAGACAGATGCGCGATCGGTAACTCAGGCATAGCATAGAATGTCAAACAAGCAGGGGTATCCAGAACGAGGGCCTGGCACTTGAATAAATTCAGATCGCGTTTAGCACGTTATATTTCCACGTGTGTTTTCCTGTTATTAACCATCACAGCGATTGCTCAGCCGGTTCCTCCAGAACTAGTGAATGGGCTCAAGTGGCGCTTGATCGGCCCGTTTCGCGGCGGACGCGCGGTTGCGGTGGCCGGCGTGCCGGGCGACTCGACAACGTTTTATTTTGGTTCGGTCAATGGCGGGATCTGGAAAACGTCGGATGCCGGAGTTGTCTGGGCACCGATTTTTGACGGCCAGCCAGTGGCCTCGATCGGGGCGCTGGCGGTGGCTCCCTCCGACCCTAAGACGATTTATGCCGGAACGGGCGAGAGCGACATTCGTGAGGACCTCTCTTCCGGCACCGGCGTCTACAAATCCGCGGACGGCGGCGCGACGTGGAATCACATCGGCCTGGAGGACACGCGCCAAATCAGCCGGATTGTAATCGACCCGCAGAATCCGGACGTCGTTTACGTCGGCGCTCTGGGACACGCTTTTGGTCCGAGCGTTCATAGCTCCAGCCAGTCTAGTTCGAATCAGTCTAGTTCCAATCAGCGCGGCGTCTATAAATCCGTCGATGGAGGAGCGCATTGGGCGCAGGTTCTCGATGTGGGGCCAGACATCGGCATTTCAGATTTGGCGATGTGTTCTGGTGCTCCGCAGGTTTTGTTTGCGGGAGCATGGCATGTGCAGCGTCCGCCGTGGAGCGTTTATGCTCCGATCGAGGGACCAGGCAGCGGCCTTTACCGTTCTCAGGATGGCGGCAAGACCTGGGCTCCTCTCCAGGGAAACGGGCTGCCCGAAGGCGATTGGGGGCGCGTTGGCGTCGACGTTGCACCAGACGGCAAGCGCGTGTATGCGCTCATCTTTATGCAGGCCGAGATCCAGACCGGTATCCAGATCGAGATCCAGACCCAGGCGAAAAAATCCGGCCTCTATCGCTCTGACGATGGAGGCAACACTTGGGTGCTCGCTAACGCCGATCTCCGTCTTACCAGCCGGGCATGGTACTTCAATCGCATCACCATCGATCCGCAGAATCCCGACGTGCTCTACATGCCGAATGTCGCTCTTTATCGATCCGAGGATGGCGGGAAGACAATCTCGATCGTCCGTGGCGCGCCGGGTGGAGACGATTATCACCAGCTGTGGATCGATCCGAAAAATTCTGCCAGCATGGTCCTGGGAACGGACCAGGGAACCACGATCAGCCTCAACCGCGGTCAGACGTGGAGCAGTTGGTACAACCAACCGACGGCGCAGCTTTATCATGTGACCACCGACAATCAGTTTCCTTACGCCGTGTACGGCACGCAGCAGGATAGCGGCAGTGCCGCGGTTCTAAGCCGTACCGACCACGATCAAATCACGCCGCGGGACTGGTTTCTTCCCGGCGGCAGTGAGAGCGGTTACATTGTGGTCGATCCGAATGATCCCAACATCATTTATCTGAGTGGGACTTATGGTTCCGTTGATCGCTTCAACAAACGGACTGGCTTCAGCCAGAGCATTACTCCATGGCCCGCATTTGCGTGGGACTCGGAAATCCATGAGCGCAAGTATCGTGACCCCTGGACTCCGGCGCTGGTTCTTTCGCCGGTGGACTCAACCACGCTCTTCCTTGGAACGCAGTATGTGATGAAGACGGTCGATGGCGGTCTGCACTGGGAAACCATCAGTCCCGATCTCACCGGAACGATCGGTGATGTGCGCGATGCGGGGAGTGCGGACGGAAAGAAACCGCCGAGCCCGCCAACTCTCGAGCAGGCCAAACGCGCCGGTTACGGGGTCGTATTCACAATCGCGCCATCACCCCTCAACCGCGATCTGATTTGGGCAGGAAGCGACACCGGGCTGATCCACCTGACCCGCGATGGTGGAAAGAACTGGAAAGGCGTCACTCCGCCCGGACTGACCGACTGGAGCAAAATTTCTGTGATCGAGGCTTCGCACTTTAATCCCGCTGTCGCCTATGCCGCCGTCGATCGCAGCCGCGTCGACGATCAGACGCCTTACATTTATCGAACGCGCGACTACGGGGCTACCTGGCAACTGGTCACGAACGGCATTACCGCTCCGGCATTCTCGCGTGCGGTTCGCGAGGACCCGCAGACCAAAGGGCTCCTGTTTGCCGGAACCGAATTTGGAATTTACATATCGTGGGATGACGGAGACCACTGGCAGCCTTTGCAACTGAACTTGCCAATTACTGGAGTTCGCGATCTTACGATCCACGGCGATGACCTGGTAATTGCCACGTTTGGCCGCTCTTTCTGGATTCTCGATAACATCACGCCGCTTCGCCAGGCGCTGGATGCGAAGAGCGCGAGTGGTCCCTGGCTTTATCGTCCGGCCACAGCGGTTCGCGTGGATAACGACTCCTTTACCGGCACACCGCTTCCGCCCGAGGAACCCGCAGCTGAGAATCCTCCGAATGGCGCGATGATGGATTATTTCTTTCCGTCTCCGGCAAGCGAGGTGCGCCTGGAAGTCTTCGATGCGGAACAGAATCTCGTCAGAAAGTTTTCTTCAGAGAGAAGTTCTTCACAAGATCATTCCCGGGGAAATCAGTCTTCGCAAGGTCAGGAGACCTGGAAGCACCAGCCACTGCCCGTCGCCGGGCGTTGGTTCCCCAAGCCGGAAGTTCTCGAGAGAACTGCGGGGATGCACCGCTTTGTTTGGAACCTTACCTGGGGCAGTTCCGGTGGCCCGAACGCGGACGAAGACGCCGATTACCACAATCCCACCGGGCCGAAGGTGGTGCCGGGAATGTACGAGGTCCGGCTGACGGTCGATGGAAAAACGCAAAGCCAGTCGCTAAAACTCATCATGGACCCGCGCTCGCCCGCGACTTCCGAGATACTCACGCAGCAGTTTCAGCTGGGTAAACAGGTCTTTGGCGAAACAATTGAAGCGCGGCGCACTCTGGCCGAGATCAACTCGGTTCAGAAGCAGCTTACGGACCTTCAACAGAAGCTGGACCAACAGAAATTGGGATCACAAAGCGCACAGCTCAAGTCAGCGCTGGCGGAAGTTCAATCCGGGATCAGCAGGATTCTTACGAATAAGGAACATGCAGCCGGGGAGGGTCCGGGGCTGCAGGATGCCTACACCGGCCTGGCGTCCACTCTGCGAGTCGTCGAAAGCGGAGATCGAGCCGTGCCTTCGCAGGCGATCGCGGTTTACAACGAGTCAAGCCCACAGGTAAAAGCACGCATCGCGGGATGGGTCCGATTCAAGCAAACGAGATTGGCGCAACTCAACCAGCAACTGCATGAGGCTAACTTGGCTCCCATCGCGATTGCTGAAATTGAGCAGCAAGTCGAATTCCTGATTTCGCGCTAGCCGGGGCACATCTCCACCAATTGCACGACCACACTTCTGGTTGCTTCTCACTAGCGTAGTGTGTAGAACACTCAGCCGCAGGTAAAAAAACAAAACAATAACTTGACACGTTCATGACAACCGCACGCGCAGGATTCTCTACTTTGTTCTCAGTCCCCTTCCGCGGACGTTTTTGTTATGAAGATACTGACGGCGATCTGCGCGTTGCTTTTCTCGGCGGCATTGATGTTCGGTCAACTGAGGTTCGGTCAAGGGAACGTCCGCAAAGATGCTGCGATCACAGCCGTAACGGGTGAGAGCTGGCTCCATCACCTCAACCGGTCGTTTGACGAAACCAGCATGGGCAAGACTTGGCGCCTGGGGCCGCCCGATTCGGCGACAGAGCAGCCCACTCCTTGTGTGCGGTCGTCCATGCTCTTCGGTTCAACTGCGTCCAGTTTAAGAATGGAGACTCTAAACGGCTCCGATTTATACCGTCTGAATTGCCGAGGATGTCACGGTGAATATGGTCTCGGGGCTCCGCCTGAAATCGGATCGTTAATCGATCCCGTCCGGGCAACCTCCGTTGTGCTGGTCACCCAGCGCATGAAAATGGCTGGCATGGCGTTAAGTCGCCGGGAAACGGCGGAGTTGGTGAACCAGTCCAGAAGCGTTCTGCTCAAGCGTCTCCACGAGGGTGGAAAGGACATGCCTTCATTCCATCATTTGAGGGAAGCGGAGATTCGTTCGCTGGTTGCCTACCTCAATCAGCTTGCCGGTGTTCCGGGCGCTGAGAAAGAACAAGTTGCGATTCAAGAATCGCACGCTCGCGTTGGCGAGTTGATCGTGAAATCTACGTGCCACGTCTGCCATGACGCGATCGGGCTGAATCCCACTCCCAGGGAGCTCTTGGATGGAACCATCCCTCCTCTGAGCGCGCTGCCGGTGCGTGTAAACCAGACACAGTTGATGCGCAAGGTCACGAGTGGCGCACCCGTGATCATGGGTACCCCAGCATCGGTTTACCGCGGGCGGATGCCGGTCTTCAGCTATTTGAGTGAAAACGAAGCGGCGGATGTTTATGAATACCTTACGCAGTATCCACCCACCGAATCGGGCAGCTCCGATCAGACTGCCCAGAAGGCTCAGCCCGATGCAACAAATCCGCCTAACGACAGCGGTGAGGCCCGCGTCGTGCCACAAACTGGACCGGCTCGCGTTCCAGAGCGGCGCGAACAAGGCGATTCTGTTGCTTTACCGATCGGCATGGGATTGTTCGCGGCTGCTCTTTTGGCGTTAGGGTGTTGGATCACGTTGCGTGAATTCAAGAAAATTTCGGTCGAGAGTCAGGCCCGCAGAGCCTCGCCCAGCCCGGGAATAGAGCTCGCCCCGTGGGCCACACTTCATCCCAGAGTCGAACTTCGCATCGATTCTTCGAGCCGGGTTACTGAGTCTGTGGGACGCAAGTCCTCAGTGATGGAAGAAAGAAAAATATCGTAGATAAGGGGAGAAATAGAAAATGGAACGCAATTTTCTGCAAGTAGGGTTTCTTAGCATGGCTCTGAGCCTGACGGCTCACGCTGGCGTCATCAGCGGCAAAGTCACTGGGGTTCCGGGCGACTCGGTGGTCTATATCGAAGCGATTGCGGGAAAGACTTTTCCGGCTTCGGCCGAGCAACCGGTCATGGCACAAAGGCGCTTGATGTTCGAGCCGCACATCCTTCCTGTACAGCAGGGCAGCACGGTGGAGTTTCTCAACAACGACGGCGTCGCGCACAATGTTTTCTGGCCTTCCGTGGGTGGCAGCAAGAAGCTCGGGCACAATCTGGGCACTTGGCCGCAAAATGAAAAGCGCGCATTCAAATTCGACATTCCCGGCGCGGTTCCTCTTTTATGCAATGTGCATCCGGAGATGTCGGGCTACATCGTGGTTGTGCCGACTCCCTATTTTGCCCTGACCAACCCATCCGGCGAATACAGAATCGAGAACGTCCCCGCTGGCGGTTACAGCCTTGCGGTCTGGCACGAGGGCATCAAGAACCACTCCATGCACGTGGACGTTGAGGGCGATGCCAAAGCCGATTTTACTTTGAGCCGGTAGGCCAATCGTAGGATCTATTTACGCTCAAGATTGGGGCGCGCTTACGCCGCTTGTCGGAAGCGAACAGAACATTGACAATCCCCACATCTCTCTGGTTCCATCGGAAGAACCTCGCTACTGAATGGCTCGGTTAGCCGACGAATCTCGATCCGAGATTCAAGGGAACACCGATTCAGCGACTTACCGAGGGATTTTGTCATGCTGGCTGGCATCCGAACCCGCGATTTATGCAAGATCTACACTTCGCCTCCGCCTCTTGCGTCCGGGGGCGGCTTCGGTTTCGGCGCAACCCGCAGCAAGGGGAACAAACAGCCCAAGCCGAAGATCGTTGCTCTCGACGGCCTCTCGCTTGAGATCTCACCAGGGGAGATTTTCGGGTTGCTCGGACCGAACGGCGCGGGCAAGTCGACGACGGTTGGAATCCTGACCACGCGGGTGCGGCCGACGAGCGGCCAGGCGTGGATTGGCGAACACGATATTTGGGCGGAACAGGTCGTGGTCAAGCGGCTGATTGGAGTGGTTCAGCAGCGTCCGAACCTTGACTTTTCTCTGACCGCTCGCGAAATCCTGCTTTTCCACGGCGCCTATTTCGGCATCGATTCCCGGGAGCGAGCCGAGCGAGCAGAGACGCTGCTTGAGCGCTTCAAACTCACCGACCGCGCCGATCAGATGGTGCGCGGATTTTCCGGCGGCATGATGCAGCGTCTCTCCATTGCGCGCGCCATGATGCACGATCCCCAAGTACTCTTCCTGGACGAGCCCAGTGCCGGTCTGGACCCGCAGACTCGATTGCTTCTCTGGGAAATCATTCGGGAATACAACCAACGCGGCAAGACCATCCTTCTGACCACGCACAACATGGAAGAGGCGGACGCGTTGTGCCAGCGGGTGGCCATCATCGATCATGGACGCAACATCGCCCTGGGCACTCCTGGCGAGTTGAAAGCTTCGGTTCCTGGCGGTTTTCTGTTGCGGTTGCGCTTTGGACAGCACTCGCCAGAATTGCTGCAACGTCTTCAGACGCTGGCGGGTGTCAGAGAAGTGCATGCTGCGAATGACAATTCCGCCGATGTGTACGCCGATCGCGGAGGCTCGCTGGTTTCTGAGATTGCCAATCTTGCCTCCGGTGCCTCGGTTGAGTTGTGTGATGTGCATATCTCAGAGCCCAGCCTGGAAAATCTTTTCTTGCACCACACCGGAAGGAGCCTGCGCGATTGAACTGGACAACTTTTCTAGCCTTGCTCGGGCGCGATGCCCATGTCGCGCGGCGCAACGTCGTTCCTTTGCTGCTGCAGACTTTCTTGCAGCCGATGATGTTCGTGTTTATTTTTGGACGAGTGATGGTGTCGAGCGGCTACATGCCCGCCGCATACAAGAGCCTGCTGTTGCCCGGGATCATGGCGATCAGCATGGTGTTCACGGGGGTTTGGGCGGTCGCGATGCCTCTGATCGCTGAATTTCAGTTCACGCGCGAGATCGAAGACCGCCTGCTGGCGCCGATAGAAATCTCCTGGCTGGCGATAGAGAAGGTAATTTTTGGGACGCTGCAAGCGCTGGTCGCTGGATTGGTGGTGATCCCAACAGCTTGGCTGCTGCTGCGTCCGGGGGTGGAATTGAATCTGCATTCTCCGTTGCGCTTTGCCTGCGTTACGCTGCTGGTGGCGCTTTTCTCGGCCTGCGGCGGACTTGCGCTGGGTTGCAGCGTCAATCAGACTCACATCGGCCTGATGTTCAGCATGGTTTTGACTCCGATGATCTTTTTTGGCTGCACCTATTATCCCTGGAGCGCTTTGGGACATTTTCCCATCCTGCAGAAAGTCGTCCTGGTGAATCCGCTCGTTTACGCCAGCGAGGGACTGCGTGGAACGCTCGTACCCCAGTTCCCGCACCTCCCGGTGCTGGCCGTGCTGGTAGTGCTAACGGTTTTTGACGTGCTGTTTCTGGCCGTCGGGCTGCGACAGTTCCACGGAAAGGCTGTCAGTTAGTTTGACAATGGAGCTCTAGTACTTGAGATACCCAATCCCGACTCGCATGTGATGCAGCAGGCTATCGGGCATGATGAGAAAAATGCTCAGTCCCAGCATGGCGTGGGCAACCCCGAGAGGATAGATGCTGCGGTAGCGGCGGAACATCTCGCAGAAGAAAAGGGCGCCGATAAGCGTCGCGGTCGTGAGAATGGGACTGGGCAGATGAGCGGCGGCAAAGAGCGTGGACGCTATCCAAACCGCAGCCGAGCCTCCGTACAGCTCTTCAAAGCGGTTGAAGAAAAACGATTGCAGTATGAATTCCTGAATCAGAGCCCAGATTACGTATCCCCAGACCGACCGCAACGCCGGCCAAGTCTGATTAGCGGGAATCTGGCCGCCCACCCATTTCACCAGAGCCACCGACAAAAAAATCATTGCAAAACTAATCCCTAACACCACGCTGGCGCCGAATGTTTTCGGCAACCGGAGGCCAAGGCGCTCCAACGACGGGCGGTCAATGAGCACCAGAACCAAAAGGGCGATCATCGTAATGACAGCCCAGCGGTTCCGTATGTCTCGCGTCGGCGCCCAAAGCACAAACTCCAGAAACAGAAACACGATAATGATCTGGGCCCAAACGAAATACCGGCGGTAAGTGGCCGAAAGCGGCAGGCTCCAGCCCTTGCGGGCGGGAGGAATCGCGAATGTTTCCGCAGGAGAACTTTTCGACTCAACTGCCATTTGGCCCCGTCTTTATATTTTCACATTCTCGTCTTTTCAAATCCGCGGCAACGAGCTAGAACCAGAACGACCAGATGGCGTCCACGCTAGCATGGGTGATCGCCGAGGCCGGCACCCGGCGGTGCTGGCGCCACGCTCGGCCGTAGAAAATCCCGGCGATGCTTGCCAGCACAACGTAACGCCAGTTGAAGTGCGCCGAGCGTTTGTTGAAATGGGAGAGCCCAAACAACACCGCCGTAATCCCGAGCGCCACTCGGCGTCCCACGCGGCGTTCGAGCAGGTTCTGCACCCACGCGCGAAAGAAAAGCTCCTCCGGAACAGCAATGAAAATGAAGACATAAATCCACTTCGGAATCATCGACAAACGCGGCGCGTTGCCATGCGGATGGAGAAAGCCCAGCGCCAGCCCCAGCCCTATAACTAACGGCGCAAAGAAAGCCAGTTCCCTCAGCCCTGTTTTCCAATCGCTCCAGCGAAGGTGAAAGTCAAAGCCGGTGCCGCTCAGGCGCCGGATCGCCACGAATCCATAAAGCGCCGCATCGACGAGAAGCAGTTTCCCCCAGCCCGCCAGGCCACTCGGCCACGCGCGCTCGAACCAGCGCAAATCAACCGCCAGCCCCAGCGTCAGGAGAATGATCGCGTCCCGCCAGTTGCCGCGTTGTTCTGGATCGACGATTGCCGCCTTCCCTAGCAGCCACGCGATGGCCACCGGCAGCGCCGCGTAGAGAGCGCACCATTTCCATGAAAACATCTGTTGCGACAAGGAAATTATGACGTAAGGTAACGCGCAGAGAACCGGCAAGGCGGTTCGTACAGTTGACGGCCAGCGGGCGCATGCCTGCCCAGCCCGTTCCCCGGCAAATCCAAACAGGGCTGCCGGTGCGAGCTCCAGCACAAGCACTGCAATGGCCGCCGGCGTCGCGTTTTGCATGACGATCTCTTAAATGGGGAGAGAGGTCGGAATGGCGGAGAGGGAGGGATTCGAACCCCCGATACCCTTTCGGGTATGCCGGTTTTCAAGACCGGAGCCATCAACCACTCGGCCACCTCTCCGGAACTATTACAGTTTTACTACAGTCTGCAGGGTTGTATGAAGCAGGGGATGGATCTCCACGCCGTATCAACTGCATTTTCCGCGGGTGCACACGGATCAAGGGCAGGTCCTAATTCAGTTCCAGGGAGCGTTCGCATATCCGGGTCTCCGGATTTTTTACGCTCCAGCTGCCGATTCGCCATCGCGGCTACGTTTTGTACGTGCCGCGAGAATGCGTTTTCGGGTTCGTAGTTTTGTAATCCTCCGATTTGCCTCGCGGAATGCTCAGCGTCTGCCATTTTGAAGAGCGCAAGTGTTTCGCGAGGAAGACGATTTGTCCGATATGCTGTGAGTAGTGGGCTAGCGCGCGGTTCAGCGCCTGCATCACGGTATGCGGTTCCTGGCGGATGGTCACAATGCGCTGTATATCTTCTGGCTTGAGCGCGTCCAGCGCCGAAAACACATGCGACCATCCCTGCTCCCACCAGCGCATGACTTCTTCACGCGTGGTTTTCGCCGAGATTTCAAATTCCAGGTCGCGAAAACGGTCCGGCTTTTCGCCATCGCTGGTGAGAAAGTCGGTAAAGCGCGAGCGCGCGTTGCCAGCAATGTGTTTGACCAGCGCTGCAACGGAATTCGATTCCGGATCGATCGTGACGAAGAAATCCGTGTCTTCAAGCTGAGCCATGGCAGCTTCGCCCACGCGCTTGTGGCCGCGGAGCTGGCGCTTGATTTCTTCGAGGTAGTGGGTACCGAGGTCAGTCATAAAGATCCTTAAGGCGTTCCCTCCTTAATTATGCACTGCGACCATGGCTGCGCGCGCTGCCCTATCAGCCTATCGAGCTGATCACCTCGCATTCCAGGTACGGAATTTGACCGCAAGAAGCGGATAGAAGCTGCGTGCCGATCTCCTGTAAGCTCAAATCGAAACGCCGGGCGTGAGGAACGGGAATGGCTTCCAGCAAAGATTATGTGTTGGGCACGCACGATGAAGAGATCGAGCGGCTCGGCTTGCAACACCGCGCCTGGCGGCAGCGGGCGCTTGACGCTTGGCGGTCTGCCAGAATCGGCGTCGGCCAATCCGTGCTGGATGTCGGATGCGGGCCGGGTTACGCTACGCTGGACCTAGCCGAACTGGTCGGCCCGTCCGGCCGCGTTGTGGCTGTCGACAAGTCCGAACGATTTCTCGGCGCGCTCGAGGCGCGGCGTCGCCCGCGCAGCATTGATAACATCACCACATTCCGCGCCGATCTCGACGCCGGTGAGTTTCCGGAAGTGATCGCCGATCGTGCCTGGTGTCGCTGGGTGTTCGCCTTCGTCAAGAATCCTCGCGCCCTTCTGGCGCGGATAGCCGCCGCGCTCGCACCGGAAGAGATCATCGTTCTGCACGAGTACTTTGACTATTCCACTTGGCGCGTCGCGCCGAGGTGCTCTGAACTCGAAGAATTCGTGAGCGCGGTGATGGCCAGTTGGCGCGACAACGGTGGTGAGCCCGACATCGCGTTATCATTGCCTGGCTGGCTGGAAGAACTCGGCTTCGAGCTTCGAACCGCTCGTCCCATAATCGATGTCGTGCAACCCGATCACTTGAGCAGGACTTGGCTGGCGACTTTCGTCGATGTCGGCCGCCGTCGCCTCGTTGATTTAGGATACCTGTCCCCTGGCCGCGCGGAATCTATCTGGCAAGCATTCGTTCAATTCCAAGCCACACCGGGAGCCCGCATGATCACTCCCGGCGTTCTGGAAATTAATGCGGCACGGCGGTAGCAACATCGCAGGCGACGCGGAACCCATAGTCTGCGTATTGGAACTCCGGAGGAATGCTGGACCGAGCCGCGCAGCGCGACATCTTGATATGGTGACGCCAGGAGCCACCGCGGGAAGCGCGCCGGTCGCCAGTTTCAGGGCCGCGTGGATTGCGCTCGGGCGATAGCGCATAGTAATCGGGCGCGTACCAGTCGCTGCACCACTCGTGGACGTTGTCGCAAATGTTGTAGAGACCGTATGCGTTGGATTCACCGCGGCCGACCGGCTCGGGGCCCGTCTTCCAACTACTAGCGCAACGACCGGCGTAGCCGGGCAACGATTGCGGAGGCGCATCTCCCCACGGAAATAGTGCGCCTGCGTCTGCATCACCCTTGCCTCCGCGAGCCGCGCGCTCCCATTCGGCCTCGGTCGGCAAGCGGAAATTTCTGCCAGTGCTTGCGCTGAGCCACTCGCAGTAACGGATTGCTTCGTGCCACGACACTCCGACAACGGGTTGCTCAGGATGATTGAACTTGGGATCGCCCCAGAACGGTGGTGACAGGGATGCGGTGTCACGCAGAAATCGCCCGTAGTCGGCGTTGGTGACTTGGCACGCGGCGAGCAGAAACTCGTCCACCCAGACGCGATGCACCGGCCTTTCGTTGTCCTGTCCGGTGTCGCAGCCCATGAGGAACCATCCCGCAGGTATGCGGACGAGCGCGGGAACGTATTCTGCGACTCGGGGCGCGAAAGGCAGTTGCGTCGGTTGCATTGGGCTCCTCGGGTCCATGGCGTCAGAGTGCTCGTAGGGCGCGGACGACGTCTTCAATTTTATTCTCCTGAAACAAGCGGATGGCGGCGATGCCAGCCGCTCCAGCTTCCAGGCACGATGCGGCGTTCTCTAGAGTGACGCCGCCGAGTGCGAAGACCGGAATTTTCGCCCGGCAGGCCTCACGCAACGCAGCGAGTCCCGTGGGTCGGGTTCCGGGAGCACTGCTCTTTCCGAACACCGGAGCGAAAACGGCGAAGTCGGCGGCCGCGGACTCGGCACGATTCACGTCTTCGTTTGAGTGGCAGGAAACAGCCACCAGAAAGTGGTCGGTGATCAGTGGCCGGTGGGCAGAAGCTTTCAAAACCTGGCGCACTTCATCTGGGGTCACATCGTCCGCGCGCAGATGGACGCCGTCCGCTCCCGCGGCGAGCGCGACGTCGGTGCGTGAGTTAGTCAGGAGACGAGTTCTCAGGTCCCGGTCATCAGTTCTCAGCGGAGCGCTGTCGCGCACGGCAGTTAGGGCGTCTCTTGCGAGTGTTTCCAGTTCTCTCGCGTTCAGATCTTTTTCACGGAGCTGGATATAGTCGACCTGAGCACGCGCCGCTTCGGCGATTTTGGCGAGCAAGGCGCAACGACGGGCTCTTTCGTTGCCGCGAAACTGGCTTCGATCGGTGATGTAATAGAGCAGACCGCGGTCAGCCATCGGTTTTCAGCGTACTACGGAAGCTCGCATTCGCGCTGGCGTGCCGGGTCGGTCTGGCTGGATCTGGATAACGATCGCCAGGTTCTTGCAGAGCATCGCTCTTTTCCTCGCCCAATAGGCGCTAAACTGGAACCTCTATGAATCGCCTGCTGTTCTGGACAACCGTTTCTATCGGAGGGCTCCTGGTTCTTGCCTTTGTAGCGCTGAGCCTTATGGCGGGCGGCCCGAAGGATGCCATAGAGATGGTGCGGTTCGCCTTGCCGCATATGCGCCTGGGAACCTTAAAGGTGGGCGATCGTGCTCCCGATGCGCGGCTGGTGGCGCTGGATGGCACGACGCGCTTCCATCTTCGTGAGCGGATTAATGACCGGACTGGCGGGCGGCCACTGGTGCTGGTCTTTGGCAGCTTTACTTGACCGCCCTTTCGTCGCCAGTTGGGCGATATCGTGCAAATCTTTAACGATTACAAAGACCACGTCGATTTTCTGACGATCTACATCCGTGAAGCGCATCCCACCGACGAGTGGCAAATGAAGGCGAACGAAAAAGATAAGGACGATGTCTGCTACGCCCAACCCAAGACTCTGGACCAGCGAATTGTTATTGCCAACGATTTCACTCAGCGCTTCAAATTTCCCCTGCCCTTCGGCGTGGATGAAATGAACAATGCAGCGAACGACGCTTACGCGGCTTGGCCGGAGCGGCTTTACATCATTGACGAAAGCGGCCGCATCTCCTACAAGGGCGGCAACGGCCCCTTCAAGTATGACCCGAAGGAAGTGCGCGCGTGGCTGGCGCAGCACTACGGCGAAGTGAAGCATGCACAGACGGCCCCTGAGAAGAAGAGCTAATTCGGCGGTTGCGCGGCGAAGAGTTTCAAATTCTCAGCTTTCCAGCGCATCGCCGCGTAGATGCGACTGCGGCCGCTGGGGTGGTCGAAGAATATCCACTCCTCGACGGGACTGGGATTCATCTTGCGGTATTCGCCGAGATGGATCGCTGCTTGGGCAAAGCCGTCGGGCTGCCGGCTCGTGTTCAGGCCGTACATGTCGGCTTCGTACTCCTGCGTGCGGGTCGAGGTGTTCATGATGGGAGTGATGACAAAACCAAAGATGGAGAACAGCAGCACCACGAGGGGCAGAACCGCGGTGTCGCCCACGCTCCGAATCTGCCATTTCTCGCCCCAGCGCTGGAGCGCCCAATTGAGCCCCCAATGCAGGTAGACAAAGGCCAGCACCGTGACAATCGACAAAAACATGATGCTCTTGTAGATGTGGTTCATAACGTAGTGGCCCATCTCGTGTCCCATGACCGCCTGAATTTCTTCCGTGGAGCCGCGGCGCAGGAGGTTGTCATTGAGCGTGATGCGCATCGTATTGGCGAAGCCGCTGACGTTGGCGCTCATCCGCGTCGTCTGCCGTGAAGCATCGATTTCGTATACATCTTTTGCGCTGATTCCGTTGGCCCGCGCCATGCTCAGGATGGGGACGACAATCTTCGGATCGTCAAGACGCGTGACCTTATTGAAAATGGGAATGATGTAGACAGGCGCGATCAGCACGGTGAATATCAAGAAAAGGATGGATACGACCGAACCCCAGATCCACCAGGTGCTTGGGAGGCGGCGAACAACGCCGAAGAGCAGCATCGCCAGCAGGCCACCCAGTACGAGGTTTACAGCCAGATTCTTCATTTGATCGCCCATCCACGGGCCAAAGGTCTGGGTGGCGAGCCCGTACTTGTGCTCGCGGAAATAATCTTCATAAACCGTCAGCGGAAAAACGAGGACGGTGGTGAGCACGAAGTATTGCAACCAGTACACAAACGTGTGCACCGGCTTGAAGCGAGTGACCCGCTCAGCCAGGTCTCGCATGCGGGCCGACCAACGCAGATTCAGCAGCAGCAGTGCGACTACAACTCCATAGAGAAAGTCCCAAAGAATCAGCCAGTAGCCGCCCTCGAAATAGGCGTCGGACCGGGCCGTTTTGTCGGCAGGAATCTGCGCGAGGTAAGCGTTGGTGGCTGCCGTGGCATCGAAATGCGCCGATGCCTGCGCCTCCGCTGGAACCTGGATCACGGAGGGCATCTCGTTGGCGGCAGGGGGCTGGGCGAGCGCGGCAGTGGTGCAGAAAGTTGCGCAGAAAAAAATCAGGCAACCGAGTGCTGTCGCCAAGAATGTTCGTGAGGGCATCTTTGTTTGGCTCCGGAAAATATTGACCCGTAGCAGTATACGGAAAAAAGGGTATCGTAAGTTCAATCTGAGCGGGCGCAGGGGCGCGGGCACTTCGCGTTTCTAATTGAGAGCGCGCGGACAAAGCCTGCCCTGAGCGAAGTCGAAGGGATTGTCCGCGCCACCCGAGCTACGGCCGCGTCTTGGCGATTTCGGGCACCGCCGCTTCGCCGGTCCGCTTGGGTTGTTGCGGGGCGAGATGGTACTTGGTCAGTCCTTCCTTCAAGAATTTAAAACTTTCTTCCGGCGAATCCGACATTTTGAACAGATCGAGATCTGGCGCTGAGATCACGCCGGCGTCGACCATGGCTTCGAAATTGATGATCTTCTTCCAATAATCGCTGCCATATATAACGACCACAATTTTCTTAGCCAGTTTCTCCGTCTGCGCGAGGGTGAGGATTTCAAAAAGTTCGTCGAGCGTGCCAAAGCCGCCGGGAAAGATCACCAGCGCTTTGGCCAGGTAGGCGAACCAGAACTTCCGCATGAAAAAGTAATGGAATTCGAAGTTGAGCGAAGGCGTGATGTACGGGTTCGGATTCTGCTCGAAGGGCAGGTTGATGTTGAGACCGATGGTTTTTCCTCCAGCCTCGTGAGCGCCGAGATTTGCCGCTTCCATAATTCCCGGGCCGCCGCCGGTGGTGACGACAAAGCGGTGGCGCTTGGCGGGGATCTGGAGTGACCATTCGGTCAGCAAGCGGGCGAGCTGGCGCGCGTCCTCATAGTAGCGAGCCATGTCGACAGCGGCTTCGGCCCGCTTCATATCCTTGGCTTGCAGCGCGGCGGAGACGTGAACGCCGTTGTCGCGGAGTTCGGTCAGACGGTTCGAGGCGTTGTCGTGGCTGGGAATGCGGGCGGAGCCGAAGAAGACGACCGTGTCCTGGATTTGTTCGCGCCGAAAGCGCGAGAGCGGTTCGCTGTACTCGGACAGCAGGCGCAGAATTCGGCCGTCAGGACTATTGAGAAATGGTTCGTTCTCATAAGCGAGGGGGGCGGGCTTGAGTCTATGATCGGTCATAAGTAAATCAGTCGATGGTCACTAGTCGTTGGTCGTTGAATGTTATATGGAGTTGTAGCCAAAGCTTGTTGTTCGCGAACGACCAACGACGTTATTCATCCCCTTCTCGATATTGAATGGCCTCCCAAAATCCGATCCACACATTGAGCGCGCCCAAGCCGGTCGAAAGGCCGCGCACGAACCCGCTGGCTACCACGGCGCGAAGCGTGGGATACGGGAGAAGGAGAGGATTGTCGGACCACTCCGGGCGCCAGGGCAGGATCATGAGCATGACCCCAATCGTCGCGCACAAGAACACGAACAGAAGCACTCCGATGCGACGGAGCCATAGACGCGCCGCCGAAGGCGCGGGTCTGGAAACGGAAACTGGCACGGGCACTCCAACCACCGGGACAGATGTTTGCACCGGAGATTTGAGTCCCCCGACACCGGTGGTGTCGCTGGCAAAAGGTAGCTTGGGATCGGAAATCATTGCACGCGTCGTTGTGAGTAAGGCCGTGTAAGTAAGGCCGTGGGGTGGAGCGGCCCCGGGTCGCATCCCCACGCTAAGTCCGAACCCACTTGGTGCATTCTACGACTTCAGAGCCTGAATGCGCTCGGCCACGTCGCGATAATCGATGTTCGCACCGTACACGTCGGTGAAATAACGCAAAGCAGCGGGCTTGTCCTTGGCAATTTCGCATGCCGAGCCCAGCTCATAATTGATGGCGAGACGCACCTCTTCATCGAGCCCGGGTAGGCTGAGAGCCTTTTCATACCAGCGGATGGCAGCTTCCGGAACTCCCTTGTCAATGAAGCACTGCGCCAGCCAGGTGTAGGTTTGGACCCGCTGAGTAAATGCCTTGCCGCGGTCGATAGCAGCGCAGACTTTCTGCAATTCGGCGATGGCTTCGTCGAGCAGGCCCATTTCCCGAAAGGCAACGCCCAGGTTGTAATGCGTTTCCGGATCGTCGTCGCCCGCGATAATCTCTTCTTCGAGCTCCTGTTTCAACTCGCCAAACATCTCCGCAAGATCGACGCTGCCGGAGGGATGCATCGCTTGGGCTTCACCTCCCAGCGGCCGCACGACAGCAGGGCCGTAGGTCATCGAAGGGACGCTCATCGCCGGAACGGTCATGGCACGGGCGGCAGCGGTTGCGGCACCTCCCGCCGAGGCTGCGATCGCAGGCATAGCCGCCGGGGCGGTTGGAATTTGAATATCAATGCTTGTCGCGGACTCGTCCGCCACGGGCTCCGCTTCCGGCTCCGGCATGCTTGAAGCGTCCGGTGCGGGCGCGACCGGCCAGCTCGGCAAAGTTTGGTTGTCGGTTGGCTGGGTTAGCGATGACTGGGTGGCCACAGGTTGGGCAACGGGTGGCTGCGCTTGCGGGAAAGAATCGCCGAGCGAAGCTTCTAGATCTGCGACAAATGCGGTCAGCTCGCTTGCCTCCGCAGGTAAGGCTTCTGCGTGCGCAGGCTCTGCCGAATGAGGTTCTGCGTGGGCCGGTTCCGGAGTTTGTTCCTCCAGAGCCTCGTTGTGGGTCGCGTCGTGTGTCTGGTGTTGGTAGCCGGCCAGCGGATCCGGCGAGGTTGTGATCTCGGACCCGTGCTGGGTATCCATCGCAATTTCGAAATCCGCGGGTTCGTCGGCGTTGATCTCGGTGATCTCCGGTTCCGCGTCCACCGGCGTGTGGCCGGCGGATTCGACGGCGGTTCGCAACGGGTCGAGAATGCGGGCATCGCTGGTCAGGGATTCCAGCTTCGCGATCCCAGCGCGAGCCTGGTCTGTCATGAAGTGCTCGAGATAGAAACGGATTTCTTCGACCGTCTCGGCGATTTCGGGATTGCTGGGGGCATCGTCGGCGGCTTCGATCGTGGCCGACAGTTCTGCGACCGGAGCGTCCTGGTCGGCGGAAAGAGAATGCTCCCACTCGGAGGAAAGGTCGGTGGAGAGGTCGGAGGAAAACTCGTGCCCTGCCAATTCGTGGACGGCGAATTCCGGATGCGCGGCAGCGGCGATTTCGTGATCGGAAGCCGCAGGCGCGACCATCGGCCAGGGCGGAGCCGCAGCACCGGCGTGGGCGGATGGAACTGAAGTCGTTGATGCAGAAGTCAATGATGGAGCAATCGATGCTGTGGAAACCGATACTGCGGAAATCAGTCGAGCCGCTTCCGCGCTCTGTTCGTAGCGTGCGGCCAATTCTCCGTAGCGCACCGCTTCTTCCGGGTGCCCAGCGTCGTGGTAGACGCCTTCCAGTGTGCGACAGCAGACAGCGGCTTCGGTAAAGCGCTGGAAACGCGTATGAAGACCGGCCAGGCGCTGGTTCAGGCGCACGTCGCGCGGCGCCTGGGGTAGCGCGCCCAGCAGCGGCACGACCGCCTTTTCCGGTAGATTGTATGAAAGGAACAGATCCGCATCGGTGACCGCCGAGCGCACTGCAATCGCAACGTGGTCGGGATAAGACTGGTCGATAACCGGCGCGATTGCTTCCAACTCCTCCACGATGACCGCCCCTTCTTCGGCGGTGATCCCGATGGCCGGTGACTCTCCCTGCATGCGCCCGACCACCTGCTGATAGTTCTGCATGTGCAACAGGTTCTGGGGCTCGGTAGTGGCCAGCATCTGGTACAGATCGCGAGCGCGTGTCAAGTTTCCGTCCTTGACCGAAGCGTGCGCCAGAAGTTCGGTGACTTCGTTGACGTGCGTGCTCTCGCCGGCTTTGTTCAGCAACAGCAGCAGCATATCCAGCGCGCCCGAGTCGTCGCGCACATGCCCGATCATGGAATGCAGGCTGGCCAGCAGCTTGGTTGAGTCGGTTGCCAGGAGGCGATCGGCATGCTGGTTGTAAACCTGGAGCGCCTCGCGATGTTGACCGAGACGGGCGTACCCCTCCGCCAGCAGGAACAGACCCTCGGGATCGTTGTGTACGGCGAGCAATTTCTCGGCGATTGGGGCAGCCTTGGGCGAGGCCCCGACCTGCAGGTAGGCCTTCAGGAGATCCCGTAAACCTTCGGGATGAGAATCAAGGTCGGCTGCCTTTTCCAGGTGCGCGATGGCGTTCTTGGGATCGTCGCCCTCGAGGGCGGCCCTCCCGCGCAGCAGCAGAACGTAACTGTTGCCCGGATCGAGCGTCAGCATCCGCTTCAGGATGTCTTCAGCGGCCGCGAGCGATCCGCGCGAGCGCAAAGATTCCGCTGCCGCGCTGAAAATCTCCCACGCCTCTTTCTTTTTATTCAGCCGGACATAGACCTCGGCGAGTTTGACCCGCATGGGCACGTTCTCCGGGTCCATTTCGAGGACCTTCTGGAAAAGGCGCACGGACTGTTCGAGGTCGCCATTCTTCATGAAATCTTCGGCGACTTGTAGATACTGGGCACGGGCGTCGTTGAACAGCCCCTGCTGGGTGTAGAGTTCCGCCAGTTTCAGAGATGAATCCACGCTCGGCTGGAGCTTGGTGATCTTCTTGTACATGGCGATGCCCTTGACGGTGAAGCCCTGCGCCGCATAGGCATCGCCCACCGTCTTGAAGCACTCGATAGCTTTGGCGCTGTCTCCAAGACGCGCGTAGAGATCGCCAATGGTGTTGTTGACGGTAAGATCCTTGGTATCGTGCTTGAGGATCTTGTCGTACTCAGCGATGGCGTTCTGCAGCTTGCCCTGCTGGACAAACTTTTCCGCGGCGCTGAGAACCTTTTGTTTATTAAAGCCAAAACCAAACGCCATAAGGGGTGCGGACTCCAGCCTTTTTCCCGTCGAACGCCTGCTATTTCCGCCAGCGTTGCCGAACGGGTCCAACCCTCGCCGGGAGATTCCCGGACGAAACACCGCGACCGCGCAACCGGGATCGCGGAGTAAGCTGATTGTAAGGCCGGGCATCGTTAGTCCGATGGTTACCGACGATTACCGGGGGTTACCGAAAGGGAGTGTACGTCTGGTTCCGAAAACACTCTGCCTCCCGCTTTCAGAATGGGAGCGAGAAACGGTTCCCAGGTGCCACAAAGCCATTTAATGGTGTATCCTGCTCCTCCTGCATTCGCAATGTCGCAATCGAGGAAAGACCGTGAGCTCAGCCAAGAAGAACAGTATCCCCGCCACCAAAGCAGATCTCAAAGTAAATCTCTACGACAAACTCATCGCAACCCATCCTGAGATCGAACGCAAGGGCGCTAACAATCCTTACACGTCCGTGAATGGCCACATGTTCACAATTCTTCACGCCTCTCGCTCCCTGGCCATCCGACTCCCTGAGGATGAGCGAGAGGAGTTTTTGAAGAAGTACAAGACCACGCTGTTCGAAGCGTACGGTGCTGTCATGAAGGAATACGTAGCTGTTCCCGATACACTATTGAAAAATACCAAGGAACTGCAGAAGTATCTCGAGTTGAGTTACGAGTATGTCAAGACGTTGAAGCCCAAACCAACCAGGCAGAAATCTAAAAAACACTAAGCAAGAAAAGGAGACAAAACCATGGAAGCAAAACCAACGCACGAACAAGCACAACTCCACCTGCAGATCTACGATATGCGCCGCGAGGCCCGGCTGCGCGAAGCTCGCGAGTGGTTCTTCAAGAACTACTTCGTGGACAATCTCGACGACTGGATGCGAGTCGCGGCCCCCGGAACGCCCACGGGCGCGTTCTCGATGATGGTGCTCACCTATTGGGATCAAGCCTGCGCCATGCTCAACTACGATCTGCTCCACGAAGACCTTTTCTTTGAGACCAGTGGCGAGTTTTTCGGGGTGTGGGAGCGCGTCAAGCCCGTCCTCCCGCAGGCTCGAGAGAAATTCGTGAATCCACACTTTCTGGAGCATCTGGAAAAAGCTGGAAAGCGCTACGAAACGTGGATTGAAAGCCGCTCTCCTGGTCATATCGCCGCCATGCGCGAATTCATGAAACAGATGCGGCCTCAACCTGCAAAGGCAGCCTAAGGCCTAAATCCGGATGCGAGAGTAAGTAGCGAGCCTGTGCCGCGCTGCACGACAATGCCTCCGCGGCACAGGCTCAGATTTAGTTCAAGGAGCAAGCGCCTGAAATTCGGTACAACAGGCGAGAACTTTATGCAAAAAGTCACTCCATTCCTGTGGTTCGACGGCAAGGCCGAAGAGGCAGCAAACTTTTATACCTCCATTTTTAAGAACTCGAAGATCCTGAACATTGCCCGTTACGGAGACGCGGGGCCGGGACCGAAAGGCACCGTGATGACGGTGAGTTTCCAGATCGAAGGGCAGGAATTCATGGCGCTGAACGGTGGTCCGCAATTCAAATTTTCGCCAGCCATATCGTTCCTCGTAAAATGCGAGACGCAGGCAGAGGTGGATGAGTTGTGGGAGAAGCTCTCGGCGGGCGGATCAGACCTGCAATGCGCTTGGCTGAAAGACAAATTCGGCGTGTCGTGGCAGATCGTCCCGGTCGCTTTGCTCGAACTGATGCAGGACAAAGATCCGGTGAAATCGCAAAGGGTCGTCAAAGCTATGCTGCAAATGACCAAGATCGACATTGAAGGTCTGAAGCGAGCTCATCGTGGGGAATGAAATCGGGGTGAATAGAAGAATAAGGAGCGCGGTATGAGCGGGGTACGAGTTCTGGTCGGTACGCGCAAAGGCGCTTTCATCCTGACGTCGGACGGCAAGCGTGAGCAGTGGGAGGTCAGCGGCCCCCATTTTGCGGGCTGGGAGATATATCACCTCAAAGGCTCGCCCGCCGATCCGAATCGCATTTACGCCTCGCAGACGAGCGGATGGTTCGGCCAGATCATCCAACGCTCCGACGATGGCGGCAAAACCTGGCATCAGCCGGGAACGCCCGCCGGAGCGCCGGTCGTGCCAGGTCCACCGAAGAGCGCGAGCAATAAGTTCGCCTACGATGCGTCTGCCAGTCCGCTCGCCACGCATCAGTGGTATGACGGCACGCAGCATCCGTGGGAGTTCAAGCGCGTGTGGCATCTGGAGCCGTCGCTCACCGACCCGGATGCGGTTTACGCCGGCGTGGAAGACGCCGCCCTTTTTCGCTCGACTGATGGCGGCGAGAACTGGAAGGAACTCCCCGGACTGCGCGGCCACGGCACCGGACCGAAATGGCAGCCGGGCGCGGGCGGCATGTGCCTGCACACTATCATTCTCGATCCGAGCGACCCTAATAGAATCTTCATCGCCATTTCGGCGGCTGGCGCTTTTCGTACCGACGATGGCGGCAAGACGTGGAAGCCGATCAACCGTGGGCTCTATTCCCAGTACATCCCCGACCCCCGAGCCGAGGTCGGGCACTGCGTTCACCACGTCGCGATGAATCCGTCGCGTCCTAATGTGCTGTTTATGCAAAAGCACTGGGACGTCATGCGCAGCAACGACGCCGGCGATTCATGGCAGGAGATCAGCGGAAATCTGCCCACCGATTTCGGCTTCGTGATTGATGTGCACGCGCACGAGCCGGAGACCATCTACGTCGTCCCCATTAAGAGCGACTCGGAGCACTTTGTCCCTGACGGCAAACTGCGCGTCTTCCGCAGCCGCACCGGCGGCAACGAGTGGGAACCGCTCACCAAAGGCCTGCCGCAAAGCAACTGCTATGTCAACGTGCTGCGCGACGCGATGGCCGTCGATTCGCTTGACCAATGCGGAGTGTATTTCGGTACCAGCGGCGGGCAGGTCTATGCCTCCGCCGATGCCGGAGACAGCTGGGCCCCCATTGTCCGCGATCTTCCGGCGGTGCTCTCGGTTGAAGTGCAGACGCTGGTGTGATCGAGCAGACATGATCCGAGTCATACTCCCGCAACATCTGCGAACGCTGGCGCAAGTTCGTGGGGAAGTGGAACTCGAAGTTAGCGGTCCGGTCACGCAGCGTTCAGTCCTCGACGCGCTCGAGGCCCGCTATCCGATGCTGCGCGGGACCATCCGCGACCAAGGTACGCAGCAACGGCGCGCGTTCTTGCGGTTCTTCGCCTGCGAAGAGGATCTGTCCCATGAACCGCCGGACGCCCCACTACCCGATGCGGTCGCATCCGGGACCGAGCCTTTTATCGTCATCGGGGCCATTGCGGGAGGGTAGCTTTGGAGGACGGTGCCGCTGCGATGAGGGTCCTGCAACTATCTATCGCGTTACTCCTGCCCCCCGCTTCTCCATAGGCACGAACTCCCGCGTCTCATGCCCAATCCACACCTGCCGCGGGCGCGCGATCTTCTGTTCGGGGTCGGTCAGCATTTCCTGCCATTGTGCCAGCCAGCCGATGGTGCGCGGAATCGCGAATAGCACGGTGAACATCTCGGGCTTGAAGCCCATCGCCTGGTAGATGATGCCGGAGTAGAAGTCCACGTTCGGATAGAGCTTGCGCTGCACGAAATAATCGTCTTCCAGCGCGATGCGTTCCAGTTCCAGAGCAATCTCAAGTTTGGTATTGCGTCCGGTAACTTCGAACACGCGGTCGGCGGTCCACTTGATGATCTTGGCCCGCGGATCGTAGTTCTTGTAAACCCGGTGCCCGAAGCCCATCAACCTGCCCTTGCCTTCCTTGATCTTTTTGATGTAGCCGGGGACGTTCTCCTTGGAACCGATCTCGTCGAGCATGCGTAGCACTTCTTCGTTCGCCCCGCCGTGCAGGGGGCCGGAAAGCGCGGCGGCGGCCGCAGCCGTGGCCAAGTACGGGTCGCTGTGGGAACTGCCCACGGCTCGCATCGCGTTCGTGCTGCAGTTCTGCTCGTGGTCGGCATGCAGGATAAAAAGGATGTCAAGCGCCCGCGCCAGCACGGGATTCGCGAGATACTTCGGCTCGACCATCTTCCACAGCATGTTCATGAAGTTCTCGGCATAGGTGAGGTCGTTGTCCGGATAGATGTAGGGGAATCCGACCAGATGGCGATACGAGAAGGCCGCGATGGAGGGCATCTTGCCGATCAGGCGCTTGATCTGCAGCAGCCGGATCGTGGGGTCGTGAATGTTCTTCGATTCCGGATACACCGTCGACAGCGCCGCCACCGTGCTCACCAGCATCGCCATGGGGTGCGCGTTATCGCGGAAGCCTTCCATGAACTTCTTGGTAGTTTCATGGAGCATGGTGTGGTGCGTGATGTCATGCACCCAGTTCTTCAATTCACTTGCGGTGGGCAATTCGCCAAACAGAAGCAGGTAGGCAACTTCGAGATAGGTGCACTTTTCGGCGAGAACTTCGATGGGATAACCGCGGTAGCGCAGGATTCCCAGATCGCCGTCGATGTAGGTGATCGCGCTCCGGCAGGACGCGGTATTCATGAAAGCGGGATCATAGGTCATCAAGCCGAAATCGTCGGGACCGGTCTTGATCTTGCGCAGATCCATCGCGCGGATGGTTCCGTTTTCGACGGGAAGCGTGTAGCTCTGTCCGGTACGGTTGTCGGTGATGGTTAAGGTATCTTGCGGCATCCGGGCTCTCCTGAAAACAGTGGCGGACTGGATATTTTACGCGTTCCGCGGCGATTCCAACAATGCTACCAGCGGCGGACGCCGATTGCACAAGCGGCGCGTCCGCGAGTCTAGGGTGCGAAACCAACGCACGAAACCAGGGCGCGAAACCAGAGCGATGAACGTTGTTACAATTGACCAATCCAGTATTCCCTCCCCGGTTGTGGGTCCTGAAAGCGCAGATGCAGCCGTTTGACGAACATTTCGAGGTAGTGGTGGTGGGCGCTGGACATGCCGGATGCGAAGCGGCGATGGCGGCGGCCCGCATGGGATTGAAGACTGCGCTCTTCACATTAAACGTCGATCTGATCGCGCAGATGTCGTGCAATCCTGCCGTCGGGGGCATCGCGAAGGGGCACCTGGTGCGCGAAGTAGATGCGCTGGGCGGCATCATGGGCGAGATCACGGACGCCGTCGGGATCCAGTTTCGCCTGCTCAACACTTCGCGTGGACCCGCCGTCTGGTCGCCGCGGGCGCAGTGCGACAAGCAGGCTTACCGTCTGAAGATGCGCGAGGTGTTGGAGTCGCAGGCTAATTTGAAGATCAAGCAGGCGGAAGTGGCGGATGTGATTGTGGAGAAGCTCTCAGCTCTCAGCTCTCAGTTCTCAGTTACACCCGACACTACTGAGAACCGAGAACTGAGAACTGAGAACTGCATTCGCGGCATCTTGCTTCGCGATGGCCGCCGCGTTTCAGCTGGCGCGGTCATCATTACTACGGGGACTTTTCTTAACGGACTAATTCATTGCGGGGAGCAGCAGTATCCCGCCGGACGTTCGGGAGAACCGGCAGCAGTTCTGCTCGGCGAAGCGCTTAAGAGACTCGGGCTGCGCGGATGCCGGCTCAAGACCGGGACGCCTCCGCGTCTCGATGGGCGCACCATTGACTGGGCGCGCTTCGAGCGGCAGCCGGGCGATTTGGATCCCACTCCATTTAGCTTTCGCACCCGGCGCGTTGCCCATCACGACTCGCAGGTGCCCTGTTACATCGCCTTCACCACCGAAGAGACGCATCGCATCATTCGTGAAAACGTGCATCGCTCGCCGATGTACAGCGGGCAGATTCAGTCGACAGGGCCGCGTTATTGTCCGTCGATTGAAGACAAGATCGTCAAGTTCCCCGACAAGCTGACGCACCAACTTTTTCTGGAACCGGAAGGCCTGAATACGCACGAGATCTACGTCAACGGCATGAGCACCTCCTTGCCAATTGATGTACAGCTGGCGATCCTCAAGTCGATTCCGGGGCTCGAAAGCGCGGAGATGATGCGGCCGGGCTACGCGATTGAGTACGACTCGATCGATCCCACGGAACTCAAGCGCACGCTGGAAACGAAAAAGATAGCGGGGCTGTTTCTCGCCGGGCAGATCAATGGGACGTCGGGGTACGAAGAAGCGGCGTGCCAGGGAATCATGGCCGGGATTAACGCGGCACTGCAGGTGAAGAAAGAAGCTCCGTTGGTGCTTGATCGCACTGAAGCTTACACCGCGATTCTGATCGACGACCTGATCTCGAAAGGCACCAACGAGCCTTACCGGATGTTCACTTCGCGAGCGGAATTCCGTTTGCATCTGCGTATTGATAACGCCGACCGGCGGCTGACTCCGCATGGGCGGCGGGTGGGGCTGATCTCGGATGAAGCGTGGGCGGAGTTCGAGGCGAAGCAGCGCCGCCTGGAGGATGTGAAGCACGTGCTGGAGAGAACGAAAGTGACGGCGGCGATGACGGAGCAGATCGATCGGGCTCCAATCGATTTTTCCTCGGCTCTGGGACAGCCGCTGTCGCAACTTCTGAAGCGACCGGAGATTACCATCGAGCAACTCGCGTCGGTTCTGAATGACCTATTGCCCTCGTTTTTCGAGAGAGATTCCCCTGTGCCCCCTGCGGTTAAGCTTTCGTCCGAAGTCCGCAACGAACTCAAATCGGTCGAAACGGAAATTAAGTACGCCGGATATCTCGACCAGCAGCAGCGCGCTATCGAACGTCTGAAGAAGGCCGAGCAGCGCCGCATTCCGGATTGGTTCGATTACCGGGCCGTGAGCGGACTGTCGCGCGAGATGCAGGAGAAGCTTGGGAGAGTCGTCCCGCAGACGCTAGGCCAAGCCTCGCGCATTCCCGGCGTGACGCCGGCGGCCGTTTCGCTGATCAACGTATATATCGAGATTCAGGGCCGGCGGCGGGAACAGGCTGCGGCGCTATAGCTCTTGCGAGGGGGCCGCCCATCCCTACGCGGATTCAGCGGGCAACCACCTTCTGCACAGCGGAGCGCAGTTCGTCGTACGAAAGCGCCCCCGGATGATACATCGCCACTTGCCCGGCGCGATTCAGCACCACCAGCGTCGGCGTCGTACTCGCTCCATAGGCATTGAAATTCTGTTTGCTCAATGGCACCGGCATGTCCTGCAGGCTGGCGTAATAGCGTGCGCGGACGGATTCGATGTACGCCCGCTCCTGTTCCGGTGCGGCATCGGCTCCTTGCGCGGCGTAGCCGTAGAGTTGGGTTGGGCCGATGACGACCAGGCCTTCGGAAGCGAACTCCTGCCGCAAGCGGGCTATGACGGGGACTTCTGCTTTGCAGTCCACACACCAATGGGCCCAGAAGAACAAAAGAACGGGCGAACCCTTCAGCGACGCCAGAGCGGGCGGCTTCGGTCCGAGATATTGCGCTTCTTGTAAGGGCGGCGCGGGTTGGCCGATCAGAGCCAGCAGGTTGAGGTTCTTCTGGAGGCGTGCTCGAATGGAGGTATTTCCATAGCGCGCCAGAGCCGAGCGCAACAGGCTGACGGCTTGCGCGCGCTGTCCTTTTTCCGCCGTCTCCTGGGCTAGAACTTCGTACGCGGCACCGAGGGCAATGGGCAGATGAGCTTCGGCGTCCAGCTTGCGCCTAGTCGTCGCCAGTTGCTGCTCCGAGAGACGGCGCGTCTCGGTGGCGTAGGCAGCGGCTTGGTCCCATTGCTTGGTTGATGCTGCCCCGCGCGCCATCCATGACAAGGCTTCAAGATACTCGGGAGTGACGCCATGCTGAGCCTTGTAGGTCCGAAGTTCGGCCTCAGCCGCGGAAAAAGAATTCTGGGCCAATTGGGCGCGAACATCTCCGACCACGTCAGCTTGGGCAGACGACGGAACGTACAACGGAAGCCAGAGGAGGACCGCGATGAGGACGAGACCCAACCTCGCCGTTCGAATAGGCATGAATTGATGATGAATCAGGATCAAGGCAGTTGCAACTTCGTTCTGGCCAGGCGCTTTCGCGGGAGTCTATCTCAGGAATTATTCCAGGACCTATTTCACGAACTATTGCAGATAATCGAAGAGATTGTTCTGCGAGAACTTGCTGATGGCGGCGAGCGCGGCCTGGGTGTCGGTGTTGGACTGGTCGAGATTGTTGGCGGCAGTGGCCAGGTCCACGCCGCCGAGCGTGTTCTGTTGCTGACTGATTTGAAGCTGGGCGGCATTGAGGTAGGTGGTCTGCGACTGCGTTTGGTCGGTCGCGTTGCCATAGAACACGGCTTGCGCCGAAAGATAACTGGAGGCTGCGCTAACGGCGTTAACTGCGGTACTTATTCCGCTATTAGTCTGCAAGGCCTGGATCAGGTTGTTGACGGCGAGAAAAACATCGTTGCCCGGTGCGGAAAACAATTGCGATCCGGGCTGGTTGACGGCGATCTTGTATCCGTTGCCGATCGATACCTCATTGACATCGCTGTTGCCAACATAGTCGACGCCGGATGGCGAGGCATCGTCCACCACGTACGGCGCCGTATTCGTAATGCTGCCGCCGAACACATAGTTACCCTGGTACGTCGTGTTGGCCAGCGACACAAGCTGGCTCTGAATGCCCTGCAACTGAACCACGATGGCGGCCTGGTCGCTGGCGGAGACCGTGCCGTTGGCGCCTTCGACGCCTAGGCTGATGGCTTGCTGTAACGCGGATGTGACCGAACTCAGCGTCGAATCGGCGGTCGAGAGCTGTCCCTGCACCGCGCTGATACTCTGCAGATAGCCGCTGTTGAAAGTGGCCTGATCGTTGTTCTCGACCAGCAGGCCGGCGGCGGTCGGATTGTCCGAGGGCACGTTCACGCTCTTGCCGGTCGAAATCTGGAGCGCCGCCTCTTGCGCCTCCAGTTGTGTCTGGTTGAGCGCCGCCAGCAGATCGGGCATGGGATTCGGATTGACACGCATTGATGTTTGCCTTCCTTCTTACGCCGCTTACTCCTCTGCCGCGTCCATGCCAAGGTTTACGGCATCGAGAAGCAAGAGGTTGATGGTAGAAACGACCTTGGCCGCGGACTGATAGGCTGTCTGATACTCGATGAGGTTGGCCGCTTCTTCGTTGAGCGATACGCCGGAGACGCTCCCGTTCTCGTCCTGCAGTTGTTGCAGAATCAAGTTGGAGGAGTCGGCATCGGCCGAGGTATTGGCCGTAGCGCTTCCTACTTGAGATACCACGTTGGCATAGGAATCGATCGGCGTCTGCCCGTTAGCCAGGGCGGTATCGGCGACCGCTAGGAGCGTGGCCAGATTTCCGTTGCTGCCGGTAGTGCCATCGGAACTGGCGGCAATCTTCGACGGGTCGGTCATACTGACGGTCAAAGTGGCCGCTGCGCCCATTCCGCTCACGGGCGGAGGCGCAAAGATGTTGCCGCCGACCGCGCTATTCAGATCGGTACCCTTTGCATTTGCGGCGTTGAGACTGGTGGCGAGACCGGCTGCCAGTTGATCGAGACTGCTCCCAATGCTGGGAATCTCCTGATCACGAACCTGGATCAGCCCGGCCAGGCTTCCACCGGTCAGTGAGTTGGTGATGTCCTGACTCCCGGAAAGGATATGCTGCACGCTATCGTCGGCCTGGGTGGTGAGCGCGAAACTCTGCGATCCGGATACCAGCGTTGTTCCGTTCGAAGTCGCCAGCGTGATGCCCTGGCCGGTCGGAATCACCTGCACATCGATCAGCGCGGAAAGCTGCTGGATGAGATTGTTCTGCGTGTCCACCAGGGTGCCATCGCCGGAGCCGCTTGCGGAGCCTTCGTTTGCGCTCTGCAGACTGCTGATCTGCTGGTCGACACTGGCGATCTGCGACGTCAGGGAATTCACCTGGGCGACCGATTGCACGACGTTTAAGTCAATGTTGCTCTGCTGGGTCTGCAGACTGCTGGCCGCATTGTTGAAATCGGTGGCCAACGTGTCGGCCGCGCTCAACACGCTTTGCCGCAACGTCAGATCCGTGGGATCGGGAGAGAGTTGCTGCAGGCTGTTAAAGAAATTGCTGATGTCGGCGCCGATACCGGAAGTGGAGCTCGCGAATTGGGTTTGAATCTGCTGTAGTTGCGTCAGCGACGCGTTGAGCGAGCTGTTCAGCTGCGTTGACTGATTGATTTGGATTTGGAGGATGGGGTCGCGCAAGCTCTCGATCTTTTGCAGGACCACTCCGCTGCCATAGCTCTGCGATCCCTCAGTGATCGGCTTGCCCGCGGCGATGTCGGTAACTTCCCGCGAGTATCCGGGAGTATTCGCATTGGCCACGTTGTTGGAAGTGGTGGCCATCTCCTGCTGGCTGACCGAAAGCGCGCTCAGCGCAATCGAAAGACTACCGAACAAACCCGACATGGTTATTCTCCCGCGAATTCTCCAGATCCGAGCCGGACTTCTGTCCTGAGCAAGCCGGCATCGGGCGTGTAGGTAAGCGCGCAACTGTCGACCACGCGATTCATGACGGCCAGACTGCGCTGCAAGTGCCGCAGCAGCGACCAGTGCACTCGCGTGAGATAACGGATCCGAGTTCCGAGCGCCTTCCACTCAGCTTGCAGCCGCGCCGAGTACTCGGCTTCCGAGGATTTGCCGGATGCGCCAGCCGACGGCGGTGCACAACGTCGGCTTGCCTCGCGACGAAGCTGGTCTTCGAGACGGCTCCATTGCCGGCAAAGCTCTGCCTGATGCGCCGCACCGCGTGCGATCGCCTCCGCATCGTTTTGCGCCAGCGCCATGCTGCTCGACTCCAGACTCTCCGTCAGACTGCGCACGAGCGCAAGCCGCTGCTCGATCAGTTTGCTCAGTTCGGGAAGCGAGGTGTCGATAAGATACATGGCTGTTCGGCTTTTCGTGGTTCCAGATCTCGGTTCCAAATGTCAGTTCCCGATCGTCAGACCAAGGCCGCCGTCAGGGCCGGGCTGGCGGCCTGGTTCCACGTTCTTGATCACCGTTCTTAATCACTATCAGGCCAGATCATCCAGTGTGTGCTTCGGAGTGTCGTGGCCCGGCTCCTGGTTGTTCTCTTCTTCTGCGGCTTCCTCGACCGTTTTCTCGGGCACAGCCGGACGCTTGCGCCGGGGGGCCGGGTCGCGGTCTTGGCCTCGCTTCTCCAGTACGTGCAGTAGCGCCGGATCGATCCCGTTCGTGATTAACGGGTCCATAATTTATCTACCTATGTACTCTGGCTATCCCTGGGCCCCGCCCAACTCGCTGACCATCGCATCGGCCACCCGGCTTGCGGGAACCGAATATTCGCCATTGCCGATCGCTTGCTGCAGCGATTGAACCTTGGCCTCGCGAATCTCCGGCTGCGCCAATACCTGAGCTTCGAGCGACTGCACCCGCGTCTGATCGAACGAGAAGCGGGTTTGGTCAAGACCCGAGGTGCCGCTGGACGCGCTACTGGACGTGCTGCCCGTGGTGCTGCTGGTCGCGCCGCTCCCCGCGTCCCCGGTCTGCCCGGCGCGGCCCGTATTGCCTTTGTCCGGTGGCTCCACTGCAAAATTTGTGAAATCGACTCTCATAAGATTTCTCCGATCCCCTTCTGCCTTTGTATCGGCAGATTCTTAACAATCCTTAATGCGGCGGCTGTTTCTTGGCAGGCGCATCACAGGTCAATTCCAAGATCGGCAAAGTCTGGAAAAACTTTAGCGCTCGAAGTGAACCCCCCGTTCAGCCTCCACCCGATACCTTTGGTGGCTGCAAATGGCGCAAGATGAGCTGCCCGATGCCAATCCCACCCCGAGCCGCGATTGCCTGGGCGAGCGCCTGGCTCCCCATCTGGCGATAGTCGCTCGCCCCCGGAGTTTTTGAGTCCTCGGAGTCGCCGGCGAACGTCTTCTGCAAAGCGTCGAACACCGGGGTGAGCAGCATGGCTTCAAAGTCGCGCGCGGCCTTTTCATTCTTCAGGACCGCTTTTGCGGCCGTGGGGTTGGTCGCGGTCAGTGGGACGGAACTCGTAGCGAGTGTAATCTTCATAAGAATTGTCTCCAGCCGTCGTTTGCTGTTCGTCGTTCGCTGTTCGACCGTGATGCGAGCGCTTTTGCGAATAGCGAGGAGCGAACAGCGAAACTCAGATAACTTCCAGGTCGGCATCGAACGCCCCGGCCGCTTTGATCGCTTGTATGATCGAGATCACATCGCGCGCGGTCGCACCCATGTTGTGCAATCCGCCGACCAATTCGTCGATGCTGGCGCCTTCGCCGATTTCGAGGCGTTTTGCGGGACTGTCCTTGGCCTGCACTTCGGTCTGGCCTACGACTTCGGTTTTCCCGTTCGAGAGCGGCGCCGGTTGGGAAACGGAATACTCAGTCTGGATCTGCACCGAGAATCCGCCGTGCAGGATGGACACGGCTCCCAGACGCACGTCTTTTCCCATCACGATCGTTCCCGTGCGTTCGCTAAGCACGACGCGGGCGCGCCGGTGCACGGGAACGGCGAGGTTCTCGATGCGAGCCAGCATCGCCGTCAGATTCGCCACCCCGGTTGCCGCCGGATCGACTTCGACGCGTCCGCCGTCGCGGGCGCTCGCGACCGCGTGTCCGAATTCGCGGTTGATAGCGTCGGAGATTTCCCCCGCCGTCGAATAATCCGACTCGCGCAAAAGCAGCGAAACCGGATCCAAGCGGTTGAAATCGAAAGCCAGACTGCGTTCCACCCGGCCCCCCGCCGGAACTCTTCCCGTCGTGGGGTGGTTCATCTGCTTGGTCGCGCCCGCGCCTCCAGCCGCAAAACCTCCAACCGCGACCGGGCCCTGAGCCGCGGCATAGACCTGCCCGTCCGCGCCATAAAGCGGAGTCATCAGGAGCACACCGCCCTCCAGGCTTTTGGCATCGCCGATCGAGGAGACGGTGACGTCCACCTGGGTGCCGGGCCGCGCGAACGCCGGCAAGCTGGCCGTCACAAACACCGCCGCCACATTCTTGACGATCGCCGTCGCCGGCGGAATCTGTGCGCCCATGCGCTGCATAATGTTGGCCAGGGTCTGGGTCGTGAATATCGTCTGCTGGCTGTCCCCGGTTTGCGTGAGCCCCACCACCATGCCGTATCCAATCAGGGGATTTTCCCGCACCCCTTCAACACTCGTCAGATCGCGGATTTTGACCCCGACCGGTTCGCTCGCAAAGACCGCACTCGCCAAGACAAAAAGCGCTCCCGGAAGCGCGAGCATCAGGACACCGGCGGCCAAACGGGCTTTCATAGAACTCCTAAGAACGAACTCCTAGAGCTAGAAAATGAACTCCTAAAAATCCAGCAGGTGCAGGATGGCGCGCAGCACCCGATTCGGCGGCCGCACCCCGTCCGAGATTACGCCTTTGCCCTTGATTTCCAGTTCCAGATCGCCGACGGAGTCCGAGGCGACCGTATTGTTCGGTCCGATATCGCCCCGGCGCACTACCCCGCGCAACAGGATCGTCTGCTTCTCGTGGTTCATGTTGATGACGCGCTCGGCCTCGACCACCAGGTTGCCGCTGGCGAGTACCGCGACCACTCGACCCGACAGGTTAGTGGTCACGCTCGTAGCCGTAGAAGCCGCGCCTTTCCCGGACAAAGTCTCGGACGAGTTCAGCCCGAGCAGGTTCGTGACCCCTCCGACATTGATCTTGCCGGGCAGCGAGCTAATGCCCGAACCGGTGTTTAACGTCCGCGCGGTACTCACGGCGTTGGCGTTCGACGAGGTCAAGTCCTGCACCACGATGATCGTGATCAGGTCCCCGGTAGCCTTGGCCTTGTAATCGGCGCCAAGAGAAGCCATCGGTCCCGAATCCACCCAAATGCTCCCCAAGGAGAGCGCGGGCGCGGCCGGTTGCGCCATCTGGACACGGGCAAGGTATTTTGTCAGATTGTCCTTCCGCGCATCCCGCTTCGACGCGTTGAGCCAGGCCGCGGTCAGCACGAACATGCAACACAGCAGGATTTTCACTGGCGCTCTCCTTATTAACTTACTAACAACAGTTACTCGCCGCTTATTACTGCGGCAAAGCTTCCAGCAGGGCGGGGCCGGAAATCCGCGCCCGGAAAACCTGCCCCTCTTCGCCGCGCACGCGAATGACTTCGCCCTCGCGGCCACGCTCCAGACAAGTCACACTCGCGCTGATTCGCAAGCGGTCGGAAAGGAATACCGCTGTCGCCCGGTCTCCGGCGCGCACCGTGGGTGCGAGGGGTTTCGGCGGAGCCTCGGGCGCCAGGTGCGATTTCGATGCGAGCCGACACGGCGCGGCGTGTGCGCCCGCGTCTGCCTTGCCCTCGTCGTCGTTATGGATATGGACATGAACATAGACCAGGAACGGCAGACACTGCCCGGGCTCGCCGCATTCCAGGCGAAATTGGGTGCGTTCGGGAACCTCGTCCCAGCAGGCCGACGAGACCCGCAACTTCCGCCCGGCAACCGCCGGAAGAGCGACCGGCAGATCGAGATCCTCGATCCGCGGCAACTGGAGTTCCGAGAGTCCTCGTTCGTGAAGCTCAGCCACCACCGCCTGCCACACTTCCTGGCGCGTCACCGGAGTCGGCCGAGTGTCAGGCGGCGTGCGGGACTCTTCAGCCGAGAGCGTGGCCGAAAGCGTGGCCGCGAGCAATGAGCCCGCTACGATTTCGAAGACGAACGGGAAGCAAGCGAGAATCAATCGGGCGATCACTCAGGTCCCTCTACTTTCTCAGGCTATGTTCTTGGTTACTTGCCCAGGTTATTGACCAACTGGAGCATTTCATCGGCGGCCTGCACCACGCGAGAACTGGCTTCGTAGGAACGCTGCGCCACGATCATGTTGATGAACTCGTCGACCACGCTGACGTTCGATTGCTCCAGATACCCCTGCTCGATCTGTCCTAACCCAGCGCTGCTGCCCGGCGTCCCGACGACCGGATCGCCCGAAGCAGTGGTGGCCAGATACATGTTTTGGCCGACGCTGTTCAAACCGCCCGGATTCGGAAACAGCGCGAGTTGCAGAGTGCCCACCTGCTGCGCCGCGGCTTGCCCGGCCAGCGTGACCGATACTGTGCCATCCGACGCAATCGTGACTGAGGTGGCGCCCGCCGGGATCGCCACGGCGGGCTGCAGCGGGTTCCCGTCGGCGGTCACCACATTGCCTTGCGCGTCCTGGTGAAACTCGCCGCTGCGCGTGTAGGCGATCTGACCGGTCGGCAACAGCACCTGAAACAATCCCTGCCCTTCGATGGCCAGATCGAGCGGGTTGCTCGTCTGACTCAAGTCGCCCTGCATCTGCAGGATCTCCGATGCCGCCGAACGCGTGCCCAGTCCCACCTGCAGGCCCGTGGCCACCGTGGTTTGCTGCGAGGCCGCCGCGCCCGGCATCACCATATTCTGGTAGATCAAATCCTGAAATTGCATGCGGCGGCTCTGGAAGCCGGCCGTGCTGGAGTTGGACAGGTTATTGGCGATCGTATCCAGATTCGTTTGCTGCGCCTGCATGCCGGTAGCGGCGGTATAGAGTGCTCGAAACATGATTTCCTCCTAACGTGATCTCGCCCTAGCAAGCTTTCCTCTAAACCTTGGGAAGGTCGCTCGTGGCAATACGGTTAAATTCGGTGTCAAACAGCGACATGGCGCGCTGCAGCATTTCAGCCTGCCGCTGCACTCCGATCAGAGCTACTACCGAACTGACGGAATTCACGTTCGAAGACTCGAGGGCACCCTGCTTGAGCGCGGGCGGCGACATCAGCTTGGCGCTGCCCTCAGGGGCGGAGAGCAAAGTTCCACCTTCGGAAGTAAGCGGAGTGCCGGAAGCGAAGTCCACCAACCCGATCGTGCCCGCGACCGCGCCGTTCACCGAGAGCGTTCCATCCGACGCGATGGAGACGGCTCCCACCGGAACGTTGATCGCGCCCTTCTCTTTGAGCGCGGGATTGCTGAGCACAAGATCGCCCGCCGCCGTCACCAGTTGCCCGCTGCTCGACACCTGGAAACTTCCGTTGCGCGTGTAGCGGGTGCCGCCCGAGGTCTGAATTGCAAAGAAGCCGCTGCCCTCGATCGCCACATCCAACGGGTTTCCAGTCGTTTCCAGATTGCCCGCCGTCATGTCCAGGTGCGTCCCTTCGAGCACTCCAAAATTATTGGTTGCCAGATTGAGTACATTCGGAACCGTCGGGCGCGACACCGCCAGCAGCGATTGGAAGGTTGTCTGCTGACCTCGAAACCCAGCTGTGTTCAGATTGGCCAGATTGTGGGCTGCCACTTCGAGTGCCAGGCTCTGCGCTCGTAGCCCCGCGCACGCTGCGTAGAATCCACTGTCCACGTTGGCTCCTTGTGGTTAAAGAGGAAGCAAGCCAATCGCCATGCCGAAGAAAGGAGCGTTTTCACAAATGACTAAGTTCTGAACCGCTTAGCAGGGAGGCCGGCGAAAGAAACATTGGAAGCGTCTTAGAATTTTGCGGAAGCGGAAAACTTTGCCCAGCACAACCCGCAAGCCCGGCAAAGCTTGCTTGAGGTGGGAGCAGGTTGGAGGGTTGCGATCAGCTCTTGAGTTGAAGACGAACCGCAACTGGTGTGTCCTCAAACAGCACGACCGTCTCCATGGAACTTCCATCGACCAGCGAATGGAATCTGTATTCTGCGCCGCTGATGACGCTGGGCACGCTCAGCATGCATCGTTCATCCGTGCCGGCGAGCTTGTTCTTGAAGTTGCCTGCAATCATGTTGCACATCTCTCCGAGCGCATCCACCGCCTGTCCTTCGGACTCGGCCGTGTCCCCCAACATTCCCTTGGCAATCTGGCCGGCGGTCCGCGCGGCGCAACACACCGTTACCACTCCGCACAGCGCCCCAGCCAGCCCGACGATGGCGGTAAGGCCGCCTTTAAGCTTGTGCTCGGATGGCGCTGCACACGTCACCTGGCAGCCCAGCATGATCTCGAAAACGTCCTGCGTCGCACGTTCGAGAATCGGCAGAAAATTCTCTTCGAGAGACGGTTTGGCAAATGCGGTATCCGGGTTCATGGGTTCTTCTACAACCTTGCTCGAGAGGCGCGAGAGTTTGGAATCAGCTTTGCAATTGAAGACGGACGGCAACCGGTGCGTCCTCAAACAGCAGGACGGTTTCCACGGAATTCCCGTCGGCCATCGAATGGAAGCTATATTCTTCGCCGCTGATAACCGTCGGCACGCTCAGCATGCATCGTTCATCCGTGCCGGCGAGCTTGTTCTTGAAGTTTCCGGCAATCATGTTGCAGATCTCTCCGAGCGCGTCCCCTACCTCCTCCGCGGAGGTCGCTGTGTCCCCTAACATTTTCTTAGCGATGTGCCCGGCGGTCTTCGCGCTGCAGCAGACGGTTAGAATTCCGCACAGCGCCCCGGCCAAACCGATCATGGCGGTATATTCCCCATTCGGCTTGTGCTCGGATTGCGCTACCGGCTTGACCCGGCAGCCCAACATGATTTCGAAGACTTCCTCGACCGCAAGTTCGAGAACCGGCAGCCAGTTCTCCTCGTGAGAACGCGTGATAAATGAGGTATCTGTACTCATGGTTTCTTCCCCAGTACGGGCAACACGTGCTCTTTCACCTGATCGGGAGTGAACGGTTTTCGAATATATCCGCGAGCGCCGGCCGTAAGTGCTTGCACCACGTGCGATTCGCTGCCTTCGGTGGTGATCATCACGATGGGAACACCTTTGGCGCTCTCCAGTTTGGCGGCCTCGCGGACAAACTCCAATCCGTCCATGACTGGCATGTTGATGTCGCACAGGATGAGGTCGACCGTGTTGTCGCGCAGCGCAGCCAGCGCTTCGGCCCCGTTCGAGGCTTCCAAAACCTTTTCGATCTCAACGCCCGCCTGACGCAGCGAACGCTCCACTATCTTGCGCATCACCGACGAGTCGTCCACAATGAGCGCTCGTATCTTATCCATGGGCTTCCACCACTCTGCGGTTTCCACTGCCAGCCAGGAATCGCCTGCCATTTTCCGGCTGACTTGGTGTACATCGGCAGTTCGATCTGGCGCTTTAGGAGAACAATTGCAAGCTGTCAACCACCGTGCTCACCACGGATCACGCTTGCGCCGGAAGTACTTATAGTCTGAGCCTGAGATCGTCGGAACTTGCGGGCCGAAATATGGGAAAGTCGGGACTTCCGTAACCGGAGGGAGATTTCAGCCAGTACGATCCTTACACTTCCCTTAATCTTCCGAAAATCCGTTATGCTTAATAGAGACTTATGACCCTGCTCGACGCCCCACCCTACGACACGGCGAAAGCACGGCGGCGAAAAATCAAGATCGCGGTCACCGTCGTGGGCGTAGTCGTCCTGGCGGCGCTGGCCTGGATGTACCGCAACTGGCCCGAAGAGCACTCCGTGGACAGGTTCTTCGCCGCGCTGCAGCAGCAGGATTACGAAGCCGCCTACAGCATTTATTTCAACGATCCCAGCTGGCGCCAGCATCAGCAGAAATATTCTCAATACACGTATGCCGACTTTTATCGCGACTGGGGACCGGGAGGCGAGTGGGGCATCGTCAAGTCCCACAAAATCTACGGATCGGCGAACACCAAAGGTTTTGGTGGCGGAGGCGTTGTGGTCGAGGTGATCGTCAATGAGCGCGCCGAGCACGCCCGCATGTTCGTGCAGAAATCAGACAAGACGCTGACCGTGTATCCGTACTAAGATGCGCTCTGGAAACCTGGCCCGCGTCTGTTGCCCGCTTTAAGCCGCCGTGGCTGCAATCTGTGCCAGCGTCTTTTGCAGCGACGCGTCATCCCCCACCGTCATGCAGGTCTTCGAGCGGTCGATCTGCCGCATCAATCCCCACAGAACCTTTCCCGGACCAACTTCGACAAACAGACCGACCCCCTTTTCGATCAGCAGCCGCACCGACGGCTCCCACCTCACCGTGCCGGTCACCTGCCGAATCAGGGTTTCGCGCGAAGCCTCCGCGGAGGTAACAACAGCGGCATCGACATTGCAGACCACTGGGCACGACGGATTCTGAAAACTCAGCGCACTCAAGTCCGCCGCCAGGCGATCCTGCGCCGGTTGCATCAACGAACAATGAAAAGGTGCGCTGACCGGCAGGCTCACGGCCTTCTTCGCTCCGCGCTCGTGGGCCAGCTTGATGGCGCGATCCACAGCGCCGGCATTTCCCGAGATCACGATTTGCTCGGGCGAATTAATATTCGCCGCCTGGCAAACTTCCCCCTGGGCCGCGCCGTTCGCAGCGTAGTTCGCAGCATAGTTCGTAACTTCGCTCGCAATTTCGGTGACCTTGTTGGCTGGCATTCCAAGAATCGCCGCCATCGCGCCCACTCCCACCGGCACCGCTTCCTGCATATACTTGCCGCGATTGCGAACTGTCCGCACTGCATCGGCAAACGACAACGTGCCCGCGGCGACATGCGCCGAATACTCGCCCAGGCTGTGCCCGGCGACAAAATCGGGCTTCAGACCTTTTTCCTGCAGCACGCGCCACGCCGCCACCGAAGCCGTCAGAATGGCCGGCTGCGTGATCTCCGTAAGCTTCAATTTTTCTTCCGGACCTTCAAAGCAGAGCTGCGACAGCTTGTAACCGAGCGCGTCGTCGGCTTCCTCGAAGGTCTGACGCGCCACCGGGTGGCTATGTGCCAGTTCTTTGCCCATGCCCACCACCTGCGAACCCTGGCCGGGAAAGAGAAAAGCAATGGAGAAAGTTGAACTAGTCATTAGACATGCTCAGAGATGCTTACGTCGCAACAGCCACGCTCAGCGCCGCCAGTTCGCGCTCGATCGTCTCGTTGACTTTGCCCTCGGCGAATTCCGCCGCCACTCGTACCGCATTCTTGATGGCATTGGTATTCGATGATCCGTGCGTGATGATGCATACGCCTTTGACGCCCAGCAGGGGCGCGCCGCCATACTCGGTGTGATCCAGCCGCTTCTTGAAATCGGAAAACGCATTGCGCGAAAGATACGCACCCACCTGCCGCGTGATCGTCGACTTCAAAGTTTCTTTCAACACGGCTCGCACCAGCCGCGCCACCCCTTCAGAAGTCTTCAACGCAACATTGCCGACAAATCCGTCGGCCACGATTACATCCACATGGCCGTTGTATAAATCGCGGCCTTCCACATTGCCGATAAAATTAATCGGCAGCCGCTTGAGCAGTTGAAACGCCTCACGGGTCAACTCGTTGCCTTTGCCTTCTTCTTCTCCAATCGAAAGCAGCCCCACACGCGGATGCTTCATGCCGAATATCGAACGGCAATAGATATCGCCCATCACGGCGAACTGCTCCAGATTGACGGGGGTGCAATCCACGTTCGCCCCGACATCAAGCAGCACCGCCGCCGTGTTCAGGACAGTAGGAAAAGCCGCCGCCAGCGCCGGACGATCCACTCCCGGCAGCGCGCCCAGCACCACTTTAGCCGTAGCCATGGCAGCGCCCGTGTTACCCGCCGTGACGAAGCCCGCAGCAAGCCCCTCGCGCACCAGCCGCAGTCCGACGCGGATCGACGAATCGCGCTTGGCACGAATCGCGTCCACTTTGTCTTCCATGGTGATGACTTCGCTGGCGTGAACCACATCGACTTGCAGCCGCCGCGCGCCCGGATAGCGCGCCAGCTCGGCCCGCAACTGTGGTTCCGGCCCAACCAGAAGCACGCGGACACCGTGATGGCGGGCTGCCTGCAGCGCGCCTTCGATCTCCGGCCTCGGCGCCTTGTCGGACCCCATCGCATCCAGAGCGATTACGCTAGGCATGAAAGGAAATTAGGACTTCTCCTCGACCTCAACAACCTCGCGGCCCTTGTAGGTTCCACACTTCGGGCAGGCGCGGTGTGGCATCTTCCGCTCATGGCAGTTCGGACACTCCGACAGCGAGTGTTTCGAGAGCGAGTCGTGCGCGCGCCGGGTAGCGGTGCGCTTTTGGGAATGTCTACGTTTCGGATTCGGCATGATGTCCTTTATAGCTCGCGGCTCCAAGCTCTAAGGGAAACCGCCTTCCTGAGAGCCGACAGCTAAGAGCTGAGAGCTGGTTTACTGAGTCAGCTTATCGCGTATTTCTTTCAGTGCCAACCAACGCGGATCCTCGACCTCGTCCACGCAGGAGCACTGAATTTCATTCAAGTTCTTGCCGCAGTGCGGACACAAACCTTTGCAATCTTCGCGGCAAATCGTCTTCAATGGCAGCGCTAGCAGCACCTGTTCACGCAGCGTGTCTTCGAGCAACAACCCTTCGCCCTCGTAATACCCAATATCGGCCTCGGCGTCCGTGACCGAAAGCTCTTCGTGCCCGGAATCGGTTCCCAGCGGCCGGTATAAGAGATCGAAGCTGCGCTCCACCTGGTGCACGACCGGATCGAGACAACGCGCACATGGCACTTCCAGGCTCGTCTCCAGTTTGCCCTTCACCCGGATGTCCTGCACCACCTTATGCTTGCCGTGATGCTCCTCGACCAGATCGGCCCGGCCCTCGCTGCGCAGCGGCGAACGCTGCCGGACTTCCGCACCCAGATCAATCGCACCCGGGCTGAACTCCTCCCGGAAATCGACCGGGTGAATCTCCAGATCCTCAATTTCGATGAGCATTAGAACCTCCGCCGCCCCCACTCAAATTACCGCAAAGGCCCGCGGAAGTGCGCACAGAGACGAAAGTCTCTCTCAGGGAGCAATTACTAACAATAAAGGCCAGGGAATAGCGGTGTCAAGCCAGCGACGCAAAATCTCTCCCTAGGGATATGCTAGACTATCCCTATGGCTACCCTATACGTGGAAAACGTGCCCAAGGACCTCTACGAAGCCCTGCGCGCCCGCGCCCGCAAGAACCGCAGCTCGATCGCCGCCGAGGTGATCGCGCTGCTGGAGCAGTTCGTTCCAACCCCTGCGGAGGTGCGGCGCCGGATGCGCGCGTTTGAAGAGCTGAAGCTAGTGCAAGCCTCCGCTCCACCCGGCCCCGGTCCTTTTCCCAGCACCGAGGAGATGATCCGCGAGGATCGGGAACGGTGACAATCTGCGTGGTGGACGCAAGTGTCGCCGCCAAGTGGCTTCTGCCTGCGGCGGGCGAAGGGCTCCTCGAACAGGCGAATCGGTTAGCCGCTTTGCACGTGCGGCGCGAGTTGCAACTGCTGGTGCCGGATTTGATCCAGGCAGAAATCGGCAATGTCCTCTGGAAGGCCGTGCGGCGCAACCGGATCAGCCAAGCAGAAGCCGAGAACTCCTTGCGACAGTTCACTGCTCTTTCGATCCAAGTCGTCCCGACCTCCGACTTGCTGATTCAGGCATTGCGGATTGCGGTAACTTTCGAAAGGAGTTTCTATGACAGCCTTTATGTCGCGCTGGCCATGTCGACCAAGACCGAACTCATTACCGCCGACGAGCGCCTGGTGAACGCCCTCGGAAGCCGCTTCCCCGTCCGCTGGCTGGGAGCTTTCTAAGCCGTTCCTCGTGTCCCAGCAGCGCTGCCCGCACCGTTTCACCGTCACCACCACCGGTGCCAATCCTCACCGACAAGTCAGCTGCCGCTCACTTAGAATTTGCTTGGAATTTGTTCGTCGTCGGCAAACTAGTCCACAACTTCCTCAGCCACCTAGCGGAGGAAAGGAGGCACCTTGCCATGCATTTCTCATCTTCTACTACCAACAAGCTGAAACTCTCATTCGACACCGTCTTCTACTACGTCACCGACATGGAGGCGGCCATCGCCTTCTATCGCGACACGCTCGGACTCCCGCTGGTTTCGCAGGAGTACGTCGCGCAGTTCGATCTCGATGGCGTCCTTATCGAACTCGTGCCCCTCCCGCCCGGAACAGTGGTCCCCGGCAGTGGTAATGCCCGCATCTGTTTTTCCGTCGCGAACTTGCAGGAGACGGTGGAGCAAATGCATGCCCGCGGCGTAGCCACCAGCAAGATCAAGGAAAAGAAAGACGGCAGGCTGGCCTTTTTCCGCGATCCCGACGGTAACGAACTCTGTCTCTGGGAGTACTCCACAGTCAAAGTGGAAGACCCAAGAGAAATCGTGGAGTCGGCCCTGATGCACGGTTAGCGAAAAACGAGCGGACGGCATTACTTGTAAACGGCGGCATCTGGCCGGCCCCGATGCGTCGGGCATTGCCATACCCTTGCCGAGTGTAGGCGTCGGTCCCTGCGCTTCCGCGCATCGAGAGCTGACAGAAATTTTCACGACTGAAAGGGAGGCAACCGGAACCCCATTTCAGTTACACTAATCCGTTGGCGATGGAGTTCGCCGGTAAACGCCCTTCGGCTGATAACTCCTACAGAATTTTTGCAGGAGGACTCCGTCGTGAACCATCTCGCAAACTATCTCTCCAACTATGTGTGGATCGCGCTCGGCGCCGTGGTCGGTGCCAGCGCTCGCTATTTCCTCAGCACCCTCATCGCCCGCGATTTCTCCTCGGCATTCCCCTACGGCACGCTGCTGATTAACATCACGGGCAGCCTCGTCCTCGGATTCTTTCTCGTTTTCTCGACCGAACGCGTACTGCTCGATCCGCGCTGGCGTCTGCTGGTCGCTATTGGGTTTTGCGGTTCATACACTACTTTCTCCAGCTACGCCTTCGAAAGCTTCGCGCTGATGGAGCAGGGACAATGGCTCCTCACTGGTATCAACATCCTCGCGAGCAACGTCCTCTGCCTGGCCGCTGTTTTGGCTGGCGCCGCATTTGCCCGGGGGTTGTAAAATGGCAACCGCTATGGCCGTTCAAGTCACCATCTATCTCACCGAAGGCGATTCCTGGCATCATCGTCCGCTGCATCTGGAAATCCTGAAATATCTGCGCGAAGAAAACGTCTTCGGAGCCGTCGCCTTCCACGCCGTAGCCGGCTTCCTCGGCCGCGGCCGCGTCCACACCGCGCACCTGGTCGAAGCCGGAGGCGAGTTGCCTGTCGTCATCTCTTTCGTCGATACCGACGAGCACGTCAACCGCGCTCTGCCCAAGCTCAGAGAGATGGCCGCCCACCGGCTCATCGTGCGCGAAAACGTCGTCATCGAGCAGGGCAGTTTGGACTGAAGGAGAGGGAGAAGACGCAGAAGACATGAAGCGGGTTTCCGTACACTGAGTGCGGCGCCCGGCACCAGGAGGGAGTTCGGTCAGAGCAATGAGTTCAGAGCGCCGGACACCAGATCGTCACACAAGCGATGCCGAGCGCCTCGCGGTATCCGACGAGTTGCGAGCCCCTGGTCCTCGGCCCGATTTGGATGCAATCGGCATCGTTGGTGTGGAAGCGGACAAACTGCTTCGAATTGCCAGTCTAGCCGAGCAGTTTAATAGCGACCAAATCATGGATGATGCCCGCTCCGCCGCCGAGCGCATTGCGGAGGGGCGTTTCTACGTAGCGTGCGTCGGCCAGTTCAAACGCGGCAAGTCCACTTTGCTAAACGCATTGATCGGTGAACCCATCCTGCCCAGCGGAGTGGTTCCGGTCACGGCCGTCCCCACGATATTGAGATTCGGAGAGAGTCTCGGGGCACGTGTTCGTTTAAGAAGTGGTGAATGGACGGAGATTGCAATAGCCGACATCGAGGAGTACGTGTCCGAAGTACGGAACCCGGAGAACCGCAAGGGAGTCGCGGGGTTGGAAGTGTTTGTGCCTAGCCCGCTGCTGGCAGAGGGCATGTGCTTCGTGGATACGCCGGGGCTAGGGTCCGTGTTCGCGGGCAACACCGCTGCCACCCATGCGTTTCTCCCTCACATCGACGCTGCTATCGTCGTGATCGGCGCCGATCCTCCGATTGGCGGAGATGAATTGGCCCTGGTCGAGAGCGTTGCGAAAGAGATTCCCGACATCCTGTTCGTCTTGAACAAGGCAGATCGGGTCACCAAGCCCGAGCGGGATGCGGCCGTTTCCTTCGCCAGACAAGTGCTTGCAAATCGGCTCCAGCATCCTGTCGGTTCGATCTTTGAAATCAGTGCCCTCGAACAACTCAACAACGGCGGTTCTCAAAGAGACTGGGCTCAGTTGGTGGATGCACTGGAGCAGTTGGTGCGGCAATCAAGCCGACAACTCGTCCGCGATGCTGAGGAGCGTTCAGTGCGACGCTTATCCAGTCAACTCCTTATCGTGGTGAAAGAGGAGCGAGACGCGTTGACTCGACCCTTTGATGAGTCTGAAAGGCGGATCAGCCAACTGCGAGAGATAGTGTTGCAAGCGGAGCAGTCCCTAAACGATCTCGGATACCTGTTCGCAGGAGAGCAGCAGCGCCTCTCAAAGACGTTTGGTGATCACCGGGAGTTCTTCCTCAAGTCCGTGCAAAAGGTGGCGCACAGCGCACTTAAGTCGGCCCTCGAAGCGCTGCCGCGAACCAACGGCCCTCGCTATCGGCGATCGGCGATGCGAGCGGCCCAAGATGTCGCTCGGAATCACACGATGCCGTGGTTGGCAACCGAGAAAACAAAGGGAGAGGAGGCGTACCGCAAGATAGCGAAGAGATTCACGGATTTGACAACCGATTTCTTGTCCAAGACGCGCGGCATCCGAACCTCTGAGCTGGAGTATTTGCCAAAAGAGTTGGATGCTGAACAGGATTTCCGAACTCGCTCTGAATTCAAGTTCTACGATTACATTGATGTAGCTAACCCAGCTTCCCCTGTACGGTACGTAGTCGACCTCGTGCTCGGCGTTATTTGGGCGCACTCGCTGCTTGACGCCGCCACCCACGATTTTCTCGACCTGCTCTTGGAGACCAACAGCGAGCGCGTGCGAAACGATCTTGAGGAGCGCGTAACCAAAAGCCGCCGTTGTCTTGAAGCCGAGATACGCGCCGTGCTGCGCGAACTGAGTGCGGTCGCAGAGCGGGCGTTGGCGCGCGCACGCGCCGCCCACGCAGCAGGTGCGCCATCCGTTGAATCGTCATTAAAAAGCCTGGCGGGCGTCGAGGCTGAACTCACTCGCCTAAGCGGAGTCGAAGCTTCCCATCTGGAGCATTCATGAGTCCGATCGCCATCTACGGCAGAGATGCTGAGCTTGAGCAACTCCGGCAGTT
>Ga0181523_10000356_pt1 | contig 50649 bp, 41 predicted proteins | sample PEATcosm2014_Bin_43_FD_119752 | JGI IMG/M metagenome (GOLD analysis project Ga0181523, IMG submission 119752) | Peatland microbial communities from MTU Mesocosm Facility, Houghton, MI, USA - PEATcosm2014_Bin05_30_metaG | ecosystem: Environmental > Terrestrial > Soil > Wetlands > Peat | place... | reverse complement strand
GAGGGCGCCGGCGGCGACTACCGCCGTCGCGACTGCGCAGACCGCCGTCCTCGCGGCCCCGCGCGCCGCGTGCAGCCACGCCAGGACGATGACCCAGATCGCGCCGGGAATGAGCATGGACAGGGTCTGGGGGGCCTTGATGGGATAGAAGAGCGCGATGACGGCTGGAGCGCAAAGGAACGCCAGCGCGACGGCCCAGGAGGCGCCCAGGGAGGGCGACGGCACCCGGGGCCCCCCCGCCGCGAGGCGCAGGACCAGGAGGGCGGCCGCCGCGCCGAGGCCCACGGCCGCGGCGCCCAGGCCTACCTGGTGATAGAGGAGCTCGCGCAGGAGCCAGCCGGCGGACGCAACCAGTCCGAGATGGGACTCGCGCAGCCCGCGCTCCGCGCTGGCCAGCTGGTCGAGCCAGTAGTAGCCGTAGATGGCGCCCCGGCTCAGCCAGAGTTCGGGGGCCGATATGCCCGCCGCCACCAATGCGGCCAGGAGCAGGCGCCCGCACCTGGCCCCACGGTCGCGGCGCGAGAGGAGCCAAATGATCAGCGCGGCGAATATGAGCGCGAAGTACACCGCGGTCAGGTACCGGATGAGGATGACGATTCCCGCCGCCGCCCCGAAGACCGCCGCCCGCCGGGTCGACCGGAACCCGTCCGAAGCGACGGCGGCCGCGAGGGCCACCCCGTAGGCGCACGCCGCGATCCAGTCCAACCTGAAGTCGACGGCGGAGGCCGCCCCTCCCGACCACGGCGAACTCACGGCCGCCAGGAGGGCGACGGCCGCCAGGGCGAGCGGGAACGATCCCGAGATCCGCCGCACGGCCAGGAACGTGGCGGCCTGCAGCGCGAGGAAGGCCAGCAGATTCACAGCCAGCGCCGCGGTCCTCGAGGGACCGGCCGCGGTGAACACCAGGAGCGCGAGGAAGGCGTGGAGCGAGCCCTGCGCCGAATGCAGGGTCAGCGTGTGCCACGCCGCGGCGGCAAACCCGTGCGACCTCATGCACTCATAGCCGTCGTAGGCCTGGCCGAGATACTGGAGCTGGTCGTACCATCTCGGGTAGACCCACGCGCTGTGCCTGCTGGTCATCAGGAGAAAGACGGCCGCCTCCAGCGCGAGGGCGGCGGCGAGCGCCAGTGAATGGGTCTTTTTCACGTTCGGGGCGGCATATCTGGGGCGGTTGCGCTTCCCCCTGGGTCGAGGACTCCAGTTCAACCCGTTCCGGCCCCGATACGAGCCGGTTCGTCGCCGGCGCCATACTCCTCGAGGACCGAGGGATCGCTCTCCGCCGCGCGCGCCGCGCCGAGCCGCCCCTCCCCCCCCAGCCTGCGCACCGCCCACACGGCGTGGGCGCGCACGACCGGCGACTCGTTCGACGCCAGCCGCACGAGCGCATCCAGGAGTCCCTGGTCGCCGGAGTTGCCAGCCACGACGCAGGCGTTTCGCAGGAGGCCCGCCAGCTTGATCCGCTTGATCGCCGTGGCGCGAAACACCTCGGCGAAGCGCGCGGCGTCGAGGCCCAGGAGCTCGCGCAGCGGGATCGCGCCGATGTCGCCCCTCGACTCCAGCATCATCCTGCGGCCCAGCCTCGCGAACCGGTTCCAGGGGCACACGTCGAGGCACGTGTCGCACCCGAAGATGCGGTTGCCCACCCCCGGCCGCAACTCGCGCGGGATGATTCCCCTGTTCTCGATCGTCTGGTAGGAGACGCAGCGTCGCGAGTCCACGACACCCGGCGCCGGAAAGGCCCGCGTGGGGCAGGCGTCCATGCACCGGGTGCACTTGCCGCAGAGCAGCCCTATGGAACCCGGGTTGCCGCGCAGCCTGATCGGGGGGTCCGGACGGAGGTCGATCCGCGTGAGGATCGCCGCAAGGAACAGCCAGTTGCCGTGGCGGCGCGAGATGAGCATCGCGTTCTTGCCGATGAACCCGAGGCCCGCGAGCGCGGCCCACGCGCGCTCGAGCACGGGCCCGGTGTCGACATAGCAGCGGTAGTCGGCCGGGCCCGCCCCTAGGACCTCGGCGACGGCGGCGCCCGCCCGGGCGAGCGCCGCCTTCAGCGAGTCGTGGTAGTCGCGGTAGAGGCTGTAGCGGGCCCAGGCAGGCCCCGAGGCCCCGCCAGCCCCCGCGCCGCCCTGGAAGTAATCGACGCCGAGGAGGATCGCCGAACTGGCTCCCTCCAGGACAAGGGCGGGGTCCAGGCGCTTCGGCGCCGTCCGCTCCATCCAGTGCATGTCCGCGTGGTAGCCGGCCCCGAGCCACGCGCGCAGGCCCTCGCCGGCCGGGCTCGGCCCAATCCGCGCGAAGCGGACCACGTCGAAGCCGAGGTCCAGGATCCGGCCGCGAAGCCTCTCCTCGCGCTCGCCCATTGCCTCAGCCCGCCGCGCGCTTGGATGCAAACCCGGCGGCCTCCCGGCGCCACACCCGGACCACGTGCGAGGCGATCTGGCCGAGGGGCCGCGAATCGGTCAGGATAACCGTGCCCGCCGACTTGTAGACCGCCTCCCGCTCGGCGTACAGGGCACGGGCCCTGGCGTCGGGATCCTCGACGTCGAGGAGGGGGCGGGTCCTGGCGTGGCGGCCCGTGCGGGCGAGGATCGTCTCGATCGACGCGTGAAGGCACACGATGACGCCCAGCGAACCCAGCTTCTCCAGCATGCCGGGTGCCACGACGAGCCCGCCGCCGCACGCCACGACGAGGCGCTCGCGGGCGTGGCCCTCGTCGATGAACCAGCGCTCGAGGGCGCGAAAAGCGGGCTCGCCCTGCGCGGCGAAGACCTCGGCTATCGACATGCCCGCCCTGCGCTCGATCTCGTGGTCGCTGTCCACGAACCCGAAGCCGATGCGCCGCGCGACGGCGCGCCCGACGGTCGTCTTGCCGGTTCCCATGAAACCGACGAGGTACAGGTTGACATCCGCGGGATTCAGGGCGGGGGCGACCTACGAATTGGCGCCGCGCCGGCCCCTACTTCGCGGGAGCGGCGGAGGCGGGAGCGGGGGCTTTGACGTCCAGGAGCTCAATGTCGAAGATGAGCACCGAGCCCGGCGGGATGCCCGGGCGGCCGTCGTCGCCGTAGCCGAGGCTGGGCGGCACGTAGAGCTTGATCTTCCCCCCCTTGTTCGACTTCTGCAGCCCCTCGGTCCAGCCCGGGATCACCTTGTCGAGCTCGAACTCCATCGGCCCGCGCTGGACCGAGCTGTCGAAGATGGTGCCGTTGATGAGCGTGCCCGTGTAGTTCACCCTCACCGTGTCGGTCGGCCGGGGCGCGGGCCCTTCGCCCGCCTTGACGATCTCGTAGCGAAGGCCGTCCGGGAGCTCGACGACATTCTTGTCCTCCTTGAGCTTCGTGAAGAAAGCAGCCGCCTCGGTCGTGTTCTTGGCCTTCAGGGTCTGCAGGAGAGCGGTCTGCTTCCTCTGGATGAACTCGTCCATCGCGGGACCCACCTTCTGGAGCTGGTAGGGGGAATCCTTGCCGTTGAGGGCCGCGAGCACACCCTTCGCGATCGAATCGGCCTCGGCGGCCGTGAATCCCCACTCGGAGAGCCCCGTCTTCTTGCCCACGTACCAACCGAACTCCTCGAGAAGTTGGGTTTCCGTGAAGGCCGGGGCCTGCGCCGCGGCCGGCAACGAGACCTGGGGGACGGCCGGCGCGGCGGCCTGGCCCTGGGCGGCGCCCTTGGCATCCTGCGCCGCGGCGACCGACGCGGCGACAAGGAAAAGGATAATGGCCTTCGTGGATTCGTTCATGGTGTGTGCGGTGGGAGGGGGGGCATTCATGGGGCGCCCGGGCCGGTTGGCAATTACATAGCGGCGTTCGCCGCTTGAGTCCGGCCGCGCCATCGGCCAGCCTCTAAGGTTCGAACCATGAGCCCAGAGCAGTTTTGGACCGGCCAGGACGGCCAGATCCTGGTCGTGAAGAACAAGGACGAGCGGAACGCCACGCTGACGGTGGCGTTCTGGCCGCGCAATCCCACCGAGTTCGAGTTCATGAAGTCGCGCATCGGGGACCTCAAGTTCACGGAGCGCAGCTCGCTGGCGCGCATCGGCATCGAGATGCAGATCCAGGGGGGGCTCGAGGTCGACGGCAACCGCCTGGTTCTCGGCATCGACGCGTTCGTCTTCGACATGAGCTTCCCGAATTCCGCCTACTGGAAGAAGCTCCTGAGGCCGGGCGTGCCCGTCGGCCGCCTGTTCCACGCGCCCGCCGGCGCCAAGCTCTCGTCCGACGAGATCTGGACGGCCATCCGCGAGAACCGGATCAAGCTCCCCAACACGATCAGCATCGACAGCCGGGGCTCCGTCTTCCTCACGCCCCACCAGGTCAGCTACACGCTCAACCCCAGGCTCCAGCGGATCAACTTCGAGCTCATCGTCAACGGCGCCGCGGGCCGCAACTTCCTCGACAAGGTGCAGCTCCGCCACGACGCCTCGCCCCTGTCGATCCAGCCGCGCTCCGGGATACTGACGAGCTGCTCAATGTACCTGAAGGAGCACTACGTCGTGCTCAACCAGGGGGCCGGCAACTTCGGCATCCACTCGAGCGCCGTGCTCCTGGACCCCGTGAAGACCTTCGGGACGAATGTCATGCTCGAGATCTACAACACGGGCGACCACCCCGTCGTCAATCCGATGGTCTCGGTCGAGATCTTCCGCGCGCCCGAGGCGACGGATCCCGAGTACAACTCCCTCTCCCGCCGCCGCCAGAGGATGATTGGCGCCGCCGCCGAGCTCTACAAGAGCCTCGACGAGCGCCCCCCGAAGGACCCAGGGGACGCCCGCCCTTCGCTCGGGATATCCGTCAAGGGCCAGAGCGCCACCATGGAGAACCGATCCTTCTGCCTCAAGGCGGGCACAGCCGAGGACGTGAAGAAGCTCCTTGCGGAGGGCAACGGGGCCTGCGGCTACAGGACCATGATCCAGGCGGTCGAGGCGGCGCCGAAGGACGCGGACACGCTCGTCGTCGACTTTTTCCCGGACCTTCTGGAGCAGATCGAGATCCTCACCCGGATCCCCGACATCAAGCCGAGGAGGATCATATTCAGGAAGGCGTCGCGCACGCACGGCTACTTCCTCTCGAGCAACGCCCACGCGCGGCTCGACACGTTCAGCGCGGTCAACGTCCAGGTCTACTGGTACGACGAGCTCACGAAGGACCTCTACCTCCACATCTACAAGAAGGAGCACGGCTTCTTTGTGCGCGAGGAGATGGGCCGGAGGTTCCAGGAGGCGACGGTCCTCGCGTTCTACGGCTCGGCCTTGGAGCTAGACAAGACCGACGCCGACCGGATCTCGGGCCTGGTCGAGGGCGTCTCCGCGTTCATCGGACCCAACCTCGGAGTCCTGACCGGCGGCGGCGGCGGCGTCATGCGCCTGGCGGCCGACCAGGCGCGCGCCAAGGGCGCGCTCACCGGGGCCTGCTTCCTCGAGCTGGAGGCCCAGCCCCCCGAGCTCGGCGTGGACTTCTTCAACACGTTTCAGGAGTCCTCGAGGCACTTCAGGCAGAAGTGGTTCGAGGTGGCCGACTTCTGCATATTCAACGTCGGCGGCGTAGGGACCCTGGAGGAGATCGGGATCGAGCTGTGCAACCTCAAGCTGGGCATCCGCCCCCGGGTGCCCTACGTCTTCTTCAACGCGAAGTACTGGTCCGACCTCAGGCGCCAGATTCGCGAGATGGTGCGCTCCAAGCGCGCGCCCTCCTGGATGGAGGACTACATCCTTTTCGCGGACAGCCCGGCGGACGTCGTCGAGTTCTACCGCAGGAAGCTCCAGGTACTTTGAGCCCCGCGGACCTCCCTCGCTCGGTCCTCGTCGTCGGCTCCGGCGGCAGGGAGCACGCCCTCGTCAGGGTCCTGGCGGCGTCGCCCGCCGCGCCGCGGATGTTGTGCGCCCCGGGCAACGCGGGGATAGCGGCCGACGCCGCCTGCTTCCCGGTCAAGGTCAGCGACGTCGCCGGCCTTGCCGAGCTCGCCGTCCGCGAGAAGGTCGGCCTTGTCGTGGTCGGGCCCGAGGTCCCGCTCGTCCTCGGGCTCGCGGACCGGCTGGCGCAGGCCGGGATTCCGGTCTACGGGCCGTCGGCGCGCGGGGCGCGTCTCGAGGCATCGAAGGCCTTCACCAAGCGGCTCCTCCTCAAGTACGGCATACCGACGGCCGACGCGCGGGCCTTCGGCGAGACCGCCCCCGCTCTCGACTACCTGCGGTCCCGGCGCGCGCCGATCGTCGTCAAGGCCGACGGCCTGGCGGCCGGCAAGGGCGTAGTCCTGCCGGCCACGCTCGGCGAGGCCGAGGCGGCCGTCAGGGACATGATCGAGGGCGGCAGGTTCGGCTCCGGCGGGCGCCAGGTCCTCATCGAGGACCGCCTCGAGGGGGAGGAGACGTCGATCCTCGTCATCGTCTCCGGATGGGACTATGTCATCCTGCCGACCTCCCAGGACCACAAGCGGATCGGGGACGGCGACACCGGGCCCAACACGGGCGGCATGGGCGCCTACTCCCCGGCGGAGGTGGTCACGCCCGAGCTCATGCAGACGATCGAGCGCGAGATCGTCCGGCCCTCGGTGGCGGCGATCGCTTCCGAGGGGATCGACTTCTGCGGGACGCTCTTCATCGGGATCATGCTCACGGCCGGGGGGCCCAAGGTCCTCGAGTTCAACACGCGCTTCGGGGACCCGGAGACCCAGGCGGTCCTCCCGCGCCTGGCAACCGACACGCTCGAGCTCCTCTGGTCGGCGGTCAGGGGGACGCTCGGCGGGTTCCGCCTCGAGCTAAAGCCGGTGCACGCGCTCTGCGTCGTCGTGAGCGCCAGCGGCTACCCGGACGCCTATCCGACCGGCGGCGAGATCGAGATCCCCTCGGACCTGCCGGCCGGGGTCGAGGTCTTCCACGCCGGGACCGCCCGGGACGACGAGGGGCGCCTCGTGAGCGCGGGCGGCCGGGTCCTCGGGGTAACGGCCGTCGGCGCCTCGCTCGCCAAGGCGGCCGAAAGCGCCTACCGGGCCTGCGACTCGATCCGCTTCAGCGCGAAATATTATCGCCGTGACATCGGCTCCCGGCAATTAATGCGCGCGTGAATCCCGCGGCCCGCCTCCTTGCCTGCGCGGCAGCCGCGTGCGCCCTCGCGCACGCGCCGGCCGCCGCCGCCGCCGCGCGCGACCTCGGCCAGGGCCTGACGTATTACCGCGTGCACGAGGCCCCGAGGGACCTGCCCCCGCCCCCGGGCGGGCACCCGGGCGCCTGCGTGCTCGACCTGCGCTACGCGAGCTCGACCGGTGCCGGCGCGTCGGCGCTGCGCGCATGGTTGATGTCGAACGCCTCCCCCCGCACCCCGGTCTTCGTCCTCGAGAACGGGGCGACGAGCGCCCCGCTGCGGACGGCGCTCGCCGGGAGCGGCCCCGCCGGCCTGATCGTCCTGGCCCCCGCCTTCACCGGCCTGGCCGCGGACATCGCCGTCCGCGTCGCGGCCGACGCCGACCGGCGCGCCTACGACGCGCTGGAGAAGGGCGCGCCGGTCGAGTCGCTCCTCTCCGACAACCCCGAGAAGCCGAGGGTCGACGAGGAGTACCTCGAGAAGGAGCACCTTTCCGACAGCGACGCTCCCGACGCGGCCGAGGGCAAGCCCTCCCCGCCATCCCCCCTGGTGGACGCGATGCTCCAGCGCGCGGTCCAGCTGCACCGGGGACTGCTCGCGCTCAAGAAGGCCTAAACGGCTGGCCCCCATCGAATAGTAAGGGTTTTGCCTTTTGCGGGGAACCGTGCCCTCTTACCAGCCGATGCCCGATCCCGGACACATCCTGATAGTCTGCACGGGAAACATATGCCGGAGCCCGATGGCGACCGCGCTCCTCGAGCACGCGCTGGCAGCCCAGCCCGAGCCCCTGCGCTCGCTGAAGGTCGTCTCGGCCGGCGTGGCCAGCCGCACGGGCGAGCCGGCCAGCCCCAACGCCGTGGCTGCGCTGAAGAAGGTCGGCGTCGACCTGACGGGCCACGTGAGCCGGCCCATCACCCAGGCGCTCCTGGATGAATCCCTGGTCGTCCTGTGCATGACCGAATCCCAGCGCCAGCTCATCGACCTCACGGCCGATCCAGTCCCGGCGCGCCTGTTCCTCTTCCGCGAGTTCACCGGGGAGGCCGGCGACCGCGAGATCCCGGATCCCTACGGCTCGGCCCTGGCCGCGTACGAGGCGTGCCGCGACGAGATGGTGGCCGCGATCCCGTCGATCATCGCCTACCTCTCGAAGCTTCCCCCCGAGTTGTTGCGGCGCCGCTAGCGCGCCTGTCGGCGGCGCCGGCGGATGACGCCAAAAAGGTTTGGCCTCGGGACCCTTTTGGTCGACCGTTGACCTCCCTCCCATGTTGAACACCGCGCCGCTCAAGATCCTCGACCCTGAAGTGCACCTTGCAATCGCCGCCGAGCTCGGCCGCCAGCAGAGCCACATCGAGCTGATCGCCTCGGAGAACTTCGTCATACCGGCCGTCCTCGAGGCCCAGGGCAGCGTCCTGACGAACAAGTACGCCGAGGGCTACCCGGGGCGGCGCTGGTACGGCGGCTGCGAGTTCGTCGACAGGATAGAGCAGCTTGCGATCGACCGGGCGAAGCGCCTGTTCGGCGCCGAGCACGTCAACGTCCAGCCGCATTCCGGGTCGCAGGCCAACTTCGCGGTATACACGGCGGTCCTCCAGCCGGGAGAAAAGATCCTGGCGATGAACCTGAGCCACGGCGGCCACCTGACCCACGGCAGCCCCGTCAACTTCTCGGGAAAGCTCTACAAGGTGGTCGCCTACGGGGTCCGCGAGGACAACCAGCTGATCGACTACGACCGGCTGGCCGAGGTGGCGATGCAGGAGAGGCCGAAGATGATCACCGTCGGGGCGAGCGCGTACTCGCGCGTGATCGACTTCGAGCGGATGGGCGAGATCGCCCGGCAGTCCGGGGCCCTCCTCTTCGCCGACATCGCCCACATCGCGGGCCTTGTCGTCACCGGCCACCACCCCTCGCCGGTCCCCCACGCGGACTTCGTCACGACGACGACGCACAAGACGCTGCGCGGGCCCCGGGGCGGGCTCGTGCTGTGCAAGGCGGCCCACGCCAAGGCCCTGGATTCGGCCGTCTTCCCGGGCGCCCAGGGCGGCCCGCTCATGCACGTGATCGCCGCCAAGGCCGTGTGCTTCGCCGAGTGCCTCAAGCCCGAGTTCAAGGCGTACTCGGAGCAGATCGTGCGCAACGCGAGGGCCCTCTCCGCGGCCATGGCGGCCCGGGGCTACCGGATCGTCTCCGGCGGGACCGACAACCACCTGATGCTGGTCGACCTCAGAAACAACCTGCCCGAGCTCACGGCCAAGAAGGCGCAGGAGACCCTCGACCTGGCGAACATCACGTGCAACAAGAACACGGTGCCCTTCGAGACCCGGTCCCCCTTCCAGGCGTCCGGCATCCGCCTCGGCACGCCCGCCGTGACGACCCGCGGGATGGTCGAGCGCGACATGGACGAGATCGCGGAGATGATCGACACCGTCCTGCGGGCGGCCGGGACGGCCGGCGAGGCCGACGCGGTCGCGTCCGTGAAGGTGCGCGCCGCGAGGCTGTCGGCGAGCCATCCGCTTCCCTACCGGCCGTGACGGCGCCCGCCCCGACCCAGCGCCCGCTTTCGCTGGGCGTCATCTTCCTCACGCTGCTGATCGACCTGGTCGGCTTCTCGATCATCTTCCCGCTCGGGCCCGACCTGATCACCTACTACCTGAGGACCGACGGGACTTCGGGCGTCCTCGGGTGGCTCCTTTCCGCGAGCGAGTCGGTCGCCCACGCCCTCGGCAAGGACCACGGGTTCGCCGCCGTGCTCTTCGGCGGCGTGCTCTTCTCCTTCTACTCGATCCTGCAGTTCGTCTTCTCGCCCTTCTGGGGCACGCTCTCCGACCGCAGGGGCCGGCGGGGGGTGCTGCTGGTCACGGTCGCGGGGACGGCCCTCGGCTACGCGGTCTGGGTGCTGAGCGGCTCCTTCTGGCTCTTCGTCCTGTCGCGCGCCGTCTGCGGGGCGTTCAGCGGGAACCTCTCCGTCGCGACGGCCGCGGTCGCCGACGTGACCACGCGCCAGGAGCGCTCGCGCGCCATGGGGATCGTGGGGGCGGCCTACGGGCTCGGCCTGGTGACGGGGCCCATGGTCGGCGCCGCGGCCGCGCAGCTCAACCTGCTCGCGCGCCACCCGTCGCTCGAGAGGTTCGGGGTCAACCCGTTCTCGGTGCCGGCCCTGGTCTCCCTCGTGCTGTGCGCCGCGAACTTCGCCTGGGTCAGGCGCAGCTTCCGCGAGACGCTCCCCGAGAGCGCGCGCACCGAAACCCGCGAGGCCCGGCTGCGCAACCCGATCCGGGCGATCCTGATGCTCGAGAACCCCGACGTCCGGCGCGCGAACATCGCCTTCTTCGTCTATTCGCTCGCGTTCGTGGCGATGGAGACCTCCCTCACGTTCCTCGCCGCCGAGAGGTTCGGCTACTCCGCCGGCCAGAACGGAATCCTCCTCGGGTACCTCGGCGTGTGCTCGATCGTCACCCAGGGGTTCATCGTGCGCGTCCTCCTGAAGAAGATCGACGAGGTCCGCGTGCTCGTGGGCGGCCTCGTATCGACCGGCGCCGGCCTTCTCGTCGTCGGCCTGGGGTACCATCCGTGGATGATGTACGTGGGGCTCGCCTTCGTGGCCATGGGCTCGGGCCTCGTGAACCCCTCGACCACCGGGCTCATCTCGCTCTACAGCCACCAGGGCGAGCAGGGCCGCGTCCTCGGGATCTTCCGCTCCCTCGGCTCCCTTTCCCGCGCGATCACGCCCATGCTCGCCGGCGTCGTCTTCTTCATGTTCGGGGCGAAGTCCGTCTTCGTGGGGGCCGCGGCGCTCTCGGCCGCGGCGATCGCCCTGAGCAGGGGCCTGCCGAAGCCCATGCGATGATCAGGCGCCTGCCCATCGCCCTGGCGGCGCTTGCCGGCCTGTTCGCGTCGGGCTGCATGAGCTTCCACCGCGAGGCCCCGAAGCCCGGCCTGACGATCATCGGCCTGCGCGCGGTCACCCTGCCCTGCCACGTGCTGGACAACGTGATCGTGGTCGAGGCCAAGTGGGACAAGTTCGGGCCCTACCGCTTCGTCATAGACACGGGCTCCTCTGTGACGCTCGTCTCGCCCGAGCTGGCGGGCCGATACGCCTCGGACTCGCCGCCGGCCGCGGGCGTGCCCCCGGTCAGGGTGCGCTCGGCGGAGGGGGGCTTCGCCCTGCTTAGGCCGGTCACCCTCAAGAAGATCCAGCTCGGTGGCGCCCGGTTCGAGTTCGTGCCCGCGCTCGTCTACGACTGCGCCGACGTCTCGGCCCAGTTCGACGTGAAGATCGACGGGATCCTCGGCTTCCCGCTGTTCCGCAGCGTCGTGCTCACGCTCGACTACCCGCACGAGCGTGTCGTGCTCCGCTCGAGGATCCCCGACGAGGGGCTGCCGGGCGAGGCCATCCTCTTCGACAACGCGGACAAGACGCCGCTCATCCCGGTGCGCCTCGCCGACCGCCAGTTCGCGGCGCTGATCGACTCCGGCAGCAGCGCCGCGATCGCCATAAACCCCGCGGGCATTGCCCCCAAGTTCCAGTACGGGCCGGTCGACGGCCCGGCGGTCAGCACGCTGACCGGCGACCGACCCTCGAAGGTGGGGAGGCTGGCGGACGTCGTGCGGCTGGGCTCGTTCGACATCCCGCGCCCCGTCGCGGAGATCACGGACGAACTCTCCTCCCTGGGCGGGGGCGTCCTGAGCCATTTCACGGTGACGTTCGACCAGGAGGACGACGAGGTCTTCTTCCAGCACGAGTCCTCCGACTCGCTCGCGGTCCCCCCGCTCCGCGGCACGGGCCTGAGCTTCAGGAAGACGCCCGCCTACTGGAAGGTCGCCGGGGCGATGCGGGGATCGCCCGCCGCGGCCGCCGGTGTCGGCGCGGGCGACCTCGTGTCGCGGATCGACGGCGAGCCCGTGGCCGGCTGGGACCTGCCCCGCTACCGCCGCCTGGTCTCCACCGCCGACAGGATCGACTTCACGTTCATCGAGGGCGCGCAGGAGACGACAAAGTCGATCGCCGTCGTCGACCTCGTGCCGTAGGGCGCGCCTACGGCAGGGCGAAGGCGACGTAGCTGTCGCCCTTCGGCGTGTCCAGCTTCGCGCCGCCGCACGCGACGACGACGTACTGCCTTCCGGCGACCTCGTACGTGCTCGGCGTCGCGAATCCGCCGGCCGGCAGGTCGACCTTCCAGAGGAGCCTGCCCGAGCGCTTGTCGAAAGCCCGGAACATGCCGTCCTTCGTGGCCGCGATGAAGAGCAGGCCCCCCGCGGTCGCGACCGGCCCTCCGTAGTTCTCGCAGCCGGTCGGCGCGATCCCCCTGGCCGTCAGGTCCCTGAATTCGCCGAGCGTGACCCGCCAGACCTGCTCTCCCGTGTTCAGGTCGATCGCGGTCAGCGAGCCCCAGGGCGGCGTGATGGCGGGATGGCCCCGGCTGTCGACAAACCGGTTGTAGCCGTTGAAGCGGTACGGGTTGCGGGGCGGGGCTCCGGCCGCCGCCTCGGGCGCCCCCGCCCCCTCCGGCGCCTTCTCGTCGCCGAACAGGTAGCCGACGACCGCCTCCCTGTCCGACTGGGACAGCGTCGTGAACCCGGGCATCATCCTGCGCCCCGTCGATACCAGATTGAGGACCTCGGGGCGCGCGAGGCGGCTGCCGACCCCGACCAGGGACGGGATGCCGCCCGCGGGAAGCCCCTTGCGCTCGGGTCCGTGGCACGTGGCGCAGTACACGGTGTAGAGCCTCTGGCCTGCGCCCATCTTGGCAAGGTCGGCCTCCTTTGGCGCATCGGACACCGATGCGATCCAGGCCATCTCGTTCGCGTTCACGTAGAGGACGCCGTCCGGGTCGACGGCGGGCCCGCCCCACTCCCCGCCCCCGTCGAAGCCCGGGAACAGGATCGTGTCATCCTTGCCGAAGGGCTGGAAGAGCCCCGTTCGGGCCGCGCGCAGCTGCGCCAGGAGGGCGTCGCGGTTCTCCGCGTAGGGGCTGATGTCGTCCGCGCCCAGCGCCTGGCGCGCGTACGGCGCGGGCCTTGCCGGGACGGGCTGGGTGGGCCACGCCTGCTCCCCGTCGAGGCTCGACTTGGGAAACGGCTTCTCCTCGATTGGGAAGAGCGGCTCGCCGGTCAGCCGGTCGAACAGGAAGACGAAGCCGGTCTTGGTCGTCTGCGCCACGGCCTCGACGGCGCGGCCTGCGTGGCGCACCGTCAGCAGGGCCGGGGGCGACGGGCAGTCGCGGTCCCAGATGTCGTGGTGGACGAGCTGCCGGCACCAGAGCAGCCTCCCCGTGGCGGCCTCGAGCGCCAGCAGGCAGTCGGCGTACAGGTCCTGGCCGAGCCTGTGCCCCCCCCAGAAATCCGGGGCCGCCGAGCCCGTGGGCACGTAGAGGATGCCCCTCTTCCGGTCGATGGCCATCCCCGCCCAGCAGTTCGCGGAGCCCACGTCGATGTTCTTGTAGGCGTCCTTCGACCAGGTCTCGTAGCCCCGGTCGCCCGGGAACGGCATCGTCCGGAAGACCCAGCCGAGCGTGCCGGTCCTCACGTTGAACGCCTGGATGTAGCCGGGCGCGGCGTCCTGGTCCTCGCCCACGCGCGTCGGCATGATCAGGAGGTCGCCGAAGAGCGTCCCGGGAGTGGTCGACACGACGAACTTCTCCTGCGCCTGCGGCCCCAGGCCCACCTTCAGGCTCACCCTGCCGTCGACGCCGAAGTCGGGGATCATCGCGCCCGACCCGGCGTCGAGCGCGTACAGCCACGGGCCGATCGTGCACAGGACCCGCGGGCTGGCCCCGCCTGGCCAGTAGGTGACGCCGCGGTCGTTGTCGTACTCGTTCACGTTCCGGGGGTCGGAGAAGCGCCAGAGCTGCCTGCCGGTCGCCGCGTCGAGCGCGAATATCTGGCTGGTCGCCGTCGCCCCGTACAGCACACCGCCGACGACGATCGGGTTGCACTGCACCTGCCCGAAGTCCCCCGAGTGGAATTCCCAGGCGACCCGGAGCTGCCCGACGTTGGAGGTGTTGATCTGCGCCAGGGACGAGTAGTGGCTGCGCTCGGGGTCCCCGAGGTACTCGGGCCAGTCGCGCCCGGCCGCCGCCCGGGCGCCGGAGGCCAGAAGTATCGTAAGCGGGGCGAGGGCGAACGGCGCCAGTCTTGGGGTCATCGGGAGGTCGGGTTCTGGGTTTCAGGCCCTCCGCAGGAGGAAGGCTGCGGCTCCGTCGTGCCGGTCAACCCACGGGACGGCAACCACGCTTTTCTCCAGGGCGAACCCGCGGTGCCGGCCGAGGAAGGACTCGACGACCCCCGCGTTCTCGGCCGGGTCGACGCTGCAGGTCGAGTAGACCAGGCGCCCGCCCGGCGCGACGAGCCGTGCGGCGGCGGCGAGCAGCGCGCCCTGCTGGCGGGGGTGCCTGGCGAAGTCGCCCTCCTGGAGCCTCCACTTGGCGTCGACCCGGTGGCGCATGACGCCGGTGTTCGAGCAGGGCACGTCGATCAGGACCGCCGGATACTCCGCGGGCAGCCCGTGCTCCCTGAGGATCGCGGCCGGCCGGCCTAGGAGGTCCGCCTGGACAAGGGCGACGTCGACCCCCCCGGCCCTCGACAGGTTCTCCTTGAGCCTGTCGATCCTGGCGTCCGGGAGGTCGACCGACACGACGCGGCCCGTGACGAGCGCGTCGGCGATGAGCAGGCTCTTGCCGCCCGGAGCGGCGCAGAGGTCCAGGACGGCCTCCCCGCCCCTCGGGCCCAGCAGCTCAACCGCCAGCCGGGTCCCTGGGTCCTGGAGGTAGACCGAGCCCGACTCAAGGAGGGGCCCGACGTCCGCCCAGCGACCCGGGGGCACGGTGTAGAATCCGCCCCACTCGGTCGGCCGCAGCCATTCGGCGGCGGGCCTTGACCGGTCGCGCCAGCGCGCGATGAGCGGGGCCGTCGACTGGTTCCACTCGAGCAGCCCGCGGGTCGCCCCGGCGCCGAAGGCCAGGAGCCACCTCCTGACGAGCCACGGGGGGTGAGAGAAGTACTCGGCCAGGGCCTCGGCGGGGGCGATCGGCCCTGGCGGCCGCTGGCCCGGCAGGATCTCCGCCAGCCGGCGCACGACCGCGTTGACCAGGCGCGCCTCGGCGGGGCTGGCCAGTTCCTTGGCCCTCTCGACCGCGTGGTGGACGATCCTCGCCGGCTGGCCGGCGTCGGCCGACGCCTCGATCAGCTCGAACGCCGCGACATGGAGGACGGCCCGGGTCGCGAACCGGGGCGGATGGGCCACGAGCCGGCCCAGGGCGGCGTCGATGCGCCCGAAGTGCCTGACGACGCCGAAGACGAGGTGCTGGCAGCGGGCGCGCCCGGCGCCGGCGAAGCCCGCGGGCAGCAGCTCCATAAGCAGGTCGATGCGCTCGCGCCTGTCCAGCCACCGGGCGACCAGTCCCGCGGCGGCCGACCAGGCGTCGCCGAGACTCGGTTTGACAATCTTCGCCATAGTCGGCTTTACTCTCCGGTTCACGCGTTCGTTTGCGCAACTATGAATTCCGAAGCCGTTTCCGCGATACTCGCCAAGAATCCCTCGCTTAAGGCCGCGAAGGCCAAGCTAGAGGCCATGAAGCCGGGCGCGTACGTGATCCACCGGAGCTGGGGTTTCGGCCAGATCAAGAGCTTCGACGACACGACGATGCGGCTCGTGATCGACTTCAAGGGCAAGAAGGCGCACACGATGGACCCGGCGTTCTGCGTGGGCACGCTGGAGGTCCTCCCGGAGAACCACCTCCTGGTCAGGAAGGAGATGGAGCCCAAGAAGATCGCTGAGCTCATCTCCGACAACCCGGCGCAGCTCATCGCCGAGGCCCTCGAGTCGTACCCGAACAGGGCCACGACCGCCATCGACCTGGAGCTCACCCTGGCCCAGATCGTGGGCGAGGATAAGTTCAAGAAGTGGTGGGCCGACGCGCGCAGGGCCGTCGCCAAGGACCCGCGCATCTCCGTGCCGGAGAGGAAGACGGAATGCTACGTCCTCAGGGAGACCCCCGTGTCGGCCGAGGACGAGATCTTCGACCAGTTCAACTCGACGCGCTCGGCCCGGCGCCGGATCCTGCTCGGGGAGGACTTCGCCGACGTGTCGGCCCAGAAGGGGGCTGACGGCAACCTGGCGGAGGTGCTCAAGGGTGTCGCCGACGCCGTGAAGGACAGCAACCAGCTCGACCCGGCTGAGCGCCTCTACGGGGCCGCCGTCCGCGACAAGATCGCCAAGATGGCCGGGGTCGACCCGGCGACCTTCGAGCCCTCGCAGGCCTCGATCGTGGCGAACCTGCGCGACCTCCCCTCGATCGCCGACAGGGTCCCGGTCCAGTTCCAGAGCCACTTCCTCGACCTGATCAAGGAGACGCACCCGATCGAGTGCCGCGACATCGTGTTCACCCTGCTGAAGGTCTCGCAGGGCAAGTTCACGACCGAGTGCATCAACTTCCTGGTCGAGAACGGCTACGCCGACGACCTGGCCTCCACGCTCAAGCGCTGGCAGACCGAGCAGAACCTGAGGGCGCCGGTGCTGCTCTGGATCGTCAAGAACAGGCACTCGAAGAAGTTCGCGAAGCTGCTCAACGACCTGATCACCCCCCGGCTCCTCGGCGCCATCTTCTTCGCGATCGACTACGAGGCCCTGCAGGCGGCCAGCGCCCGCCGGATCCCCCTCGGCGACATCCTCAGCGACGACGTGGAGCTGATCGCCGACCTCCTGTCGACGGCCGATCCCGAGACCGCGCGCGACCTCGCCAACACGCTCCTCCTCAACCAGGGCTTCGAGGAGCTGACCAAGAAGTCGCTCCTCGCCCGCTTCATCAAGATCTTCCCGAACATCCAGTCCCTCGTCGCCGAGGCCGCCGAGGGCAAGGAGGAGCAGCTGCTCGTCTCGCGCTCGAGCTTCGAGCGCAAGCGCGAGGAGTACGAGGCGATCGTGTCCAAGAGGATCCCGGAGAACTCGAGGGCGATCGCGGCCGCGCGCGAGCACGGCGACCTCCGCGAGAACTCCGAGTACAAGATGGCCAAGCAGGACCAGCAGGTGCTCATGTCCCACAAGCGCCAGCTCGAGCGGGAGCTCGCCCACGCCCGGATCACCGACTTCAAGGACGCCACGGTCGAGCAGGTCAGCGTCGGGAGCGTGGTCGAGGTCCGCGCCGCAGACGGGCGCACCGCGCGCTACACGATCCTCGGCGTCTGGGACGGCGACCCCGAGAACCACGTGATCTCCTACAAGACGCCGATGGGGGCGGCCCTCATGGGCAAGCGCATGGGCGAGACGGTCAGGCTGAAGACGGGGGCCGCGGAGGAGTCCTACTCGGTCGTCAGCATCACGCGCTACGCCTAGGCGGCGCCCGCGGGACGGTTCCGTCGTTGCCCCGCCGCGTGAATCCGGCACCCTAGCCCTTAAGGTGAACTCGCCCTGGGACACCCTCAAGATCCTGTCGGACCCGACCCGCCTGCGCCTGCTCGCGCTCGTGATTCGCGAGGAGCTGTCGGTCGCCGAGCTCCAGGAGATCCTGGGGATGGGCCAGTCGCGCATCTCCTCGCAGCTCGCGCTCCTGCGCCAGGCGGGCCTCGTGGTCGACCGGCGCGACGGAAAGAAGGCCTACTATTCGCTGCGGCCCCGCCTGCCCGCCGGGCAGCTCGCCCTCGTCAAGGCGGCGGTCGAGAGCGTCGCCGACCTCGAGGTCCTGGCCGAGGACGGCCGCCACCTGGACCGGGTGCTCGCGAAGAGGAGGCGGGTCTCGGAGCAGTACTTCAACCTGATCGCGGGGCGGCTGGGGCGCAACCACTGCCCCGGGCGCTCGTGGGAGGCCATAGGGCGCCTCGCGCTGAGGCTCGTCCCGCCCGTCGTCGTGGCCGACCTCGGGGCCGGCGAGGGGCTCATTTCGCAGCTCATCGCCCGAAACGCCAAGCAGGTCTGGTGCATCGACAACTCCCCGAGGATGGTCGAGGTGGGCACCGAGCTCGCCCGGAAGAACGACCTGACCAACCTCACGTACAAGCTCGGCGACATCGAGCAGGTCCCCCTCCCGGACGAGTCGGTCGACCTGGCGATCCTGAGCCAGGCGCTCCACCACGCCCGGCACCCCCAGAGGGCCGTGGACGAGGCCCACCGGATACTGCGGCCCGGCGGGCAGCTGCTCATCCTCGACCTGGCCGAGCACGGCTTCGAGAGGGCCCGCGAGCTGTACGCGGACCACTGGCTCGGCTTCAAGGAGAGCGCGCTCGAGGCCTTCCTGAAGAAGGCCAAGTTCGTCAAGATCGAGGTCGCGCCGGTCGCCAGGGAGGCCGTCGAGCCCCATTTCGAGACGCTCCTCGCGAGCGCGACCAAGCCCTAGGGGGCGCCCGCGGCCGCCGCCGTCACTCGATGGCGACCCGGGAGCGGTAGAACTGCTGGCACCTGGAGAAGACCTCGGTGCCGGAGGCCATGGCGAGGACGTCGGCCGCCAGCGAGCGGGCCTCGGACATCCTCATCGCGCGCACCAGGAACTTGACCGCCGGCAGCAGGGGCGGCGCCATGCTGAGCGAGTCGATCCCGAGCCCCAGGAGGAGCGCGGCGAACACGGGGTCGCCGGCCATCTCCCCGCACACGCTCACGGGCGTGCCGAACCGGTGCGCGTCCTCGACGATGCGCTTGACGGTGCGCAGGACCGCCGGGTGCGCGGGCTCGTAGAGGTGGGCTATCCGGTCGTTGCCCCGGTCGATGGCCAGCAGGTACTGGATGAGGTCGTTGGTGCCGATGCTGAAGAAGGCGCACTGCTTGGCGAGGAGGTCGATCGTGGCCGCGGCGCTCGGGATCTCGATCATCGCGCCGACCTCGATCGCCTCGTCGAAGGGCTGGCCCCTGGAGCGCAGCTCGGCCTTGCACTCGCCGAGCACCGCGTTGGCCTGCTCCAGCTCGTCGGTGCCGCTGATCATCGGGTACATCAGCTTGGCCTTCCCGTAGTGGCTCGCCAGCAGGATGGCGCGCAGCTGGTCCTTGAAGAGGTCCTTGTGCTCGAGGCAGAACCGGATGGCGCGGAAGCCCATGAACGGGTTGTCCTCCTTCGGGAACATCTCGGGGTCCGACGTCATGGGCTTGTCGGCGCCCAGGTCGAGGGTGCGGATGATCACGGGATTGGGGGCGAGGCCCTCGACGATCGCCTTGTAGGCGAGGAACTGCTCCTGCTCGGTCGGGATCCTTGAGGCGTTGAGGAAGAGGTACTCGGTCCTGTACAGGCCCACTCCCTGGGCGAAGTACTCCTTGACCAGCGCCACCTCCTCCACCTTCTCGATGTTCGCCATCAGCGTGACGTCGACGCCGTCAAGCGTGACGGACTTCTGCCGGTTGGCCTCGAGCAGCCGGCTCTCGACCGACTTCTTCTGCAGCTGGATCTTGCCGTAGAGGAAGAGGGTCTTCTCGGAGGGATTGAGGATGACCACGCCCTCGTACCCGTCGACGACGGCCCAGTCGCCCGTCTTCGCCCTCGCCGTCAGGTCGCGCACGCCGACCACCGCGGGCACCCGCATCGACCGGGCCACGATGGCGGCATGGCTCGTCTTGCTGCCGGAATCGGTGACGATCGCCATCCCCGCGCCCCGGTCGATCCCGGCAGAGTCCGAAGGCGAGAGGTCGTTGGCGATCACGATGCGCTTCGCGACCAGGTGGCTGAGGTCCGACTCCCCCTGGCCGAGGAGGTTCTGCAGGACGCGCTGCGCGACGTCCCTGATGTCGGCCGCCCTCTCGCGCAGGTACTCGTCGTCGATCTCGGAGAAGGCCTGGATGTACTTCTTGGAGACGTTGTCGAAGCAGGTCTCGATGTTCACGCCGGTCGTCTCGAACTCGCGAATCGTCTCCGAGATCAGGGCCTGGTCCTCGATGACCAGCAGGTGGGCGTCGAAGATCATGGCCTCGTTCTTGCCGAGGTTCTTCTCGACCTCGTCCTGGATCTTGGCGATCTGCTGGCGGGTGACCAGGAGCGCCTTGTCGAAGCGCGCTATCTCGTCGAGCCGCTTGGCCGGGTCGACCTGGTACGAGGGTATGTGGACCTTGCTCTGGAGGTAGACGAAGACCTGCCCGTAGGCGATGCCCTGCGAGGCGGATATGCCTTGCACGACGATCTCTTCCTTTGCGCCTGGTTCCGTTGACATCGAGGATTCGCCGCCGGCCGGGGCAGCGCGGCAGCGTGGCACGATAACGTTTTATCCCGGGGATCGGTCAATGCGATTCACCGGGGAACCGGGCCGGCGCGCCGCGAGAACCCAGGCGAAGCGCGTGTCGACGACCCACGCCGACGGCCCCCAGGCCTCGCGGACCGCCCCGGCGATGGGCCCGGCATCCGCGCCGTCGGCAAGCAGGGCGAAGCACGCGCTCCCGCTTCCGCTCATCCCCGCCGGGACGCCGAACCGCGACCGGATCGCGCCGAGGAGCGCGGGAAGCGCCGCGAACTTGGCGAACGCCGGCCGCTCCATCGAGTTGAAAAGGAGTTCGCCCGCGGGCGCGGTTCCCGCGATCCACGAGGCAAGCCTGGCCTCGGCCTGCGCCGGCGCGACATAGCCCCCCGGCGATCCGGCCAGCCTGGCGTAGGCCCAGGGGGTGAGTATCGCGAACGCGGGCTTGAAGACGAGGACGCGCCCGCCGCTGATGCGCCCAGCCGCTGCCGGGTCAAGCCCCTCCACGAGCTCCCCCCTCCCCCGCATCACCACGGGCCCGCCGGCCAGGAAGAGCGCGCAGTCCGAGCCGACGCCCGACGCCACCCGGGCGAGCGCCCCGGCGCCGAGGGGGCAGCCCGCCATCGAGTTCAGGGCCACGAGCGCCGCCGCCGCGTCGCTGCTCGCCCCACCAAGGCCGGCCCCCGCCGGGATCCGCTTGGCGATCGTGAAGCGGGCGCCGCCGCGCCACCCCGCGGCGTCCGCGAACGCCCGCGCCGCCTTGACCACGAGGTTGCTGGCGTCCGTCGGCACGCCCTCCGCGTCGCACGCCACCGAGAACGAACCGGCCTCCTCCTCGACCCGGATCGTGTCGCCCAGGGCGAGCGGGGCCGCCACCGACACGAGGTCGTGGTATCCGTCCGCCCGGCGGCCGGTCACCGCGAGGAACAGGTTGATTTTGGCCGGTGCCTGGACTTCTAGGGCGCGCAAGGCGGGCCAATCCTCCTGAAAAATCGCCTGTTCGCCATGATTTTCCGTGTGGCGCTCGGCCCCCGGTTCCGTAATCTCCTCACCCCCCGAAGAACAGGCACACGCCAGCCCGATGTCCCGCACAGCAGCCATCCTCCTAGCAGCCGGCGCCGGAAAGCGCATGGCGGGAGCCGTGCCGGACAAGGTCCTGGCGACCCTCGCCGGCCGCCCGGTCTTCGCCTACTCCGCGGCGGCGTTCGCCGCCAGCGGCGTCGCCGACCTGTACGTCGTGGTCTACCGGGACCTCTCGCAGATGACCGCCCTGTCGGCGCTCGCGCCCACGCCGTCGCTCCTCGTCAGGGGCGGCCGCCAGCGCCAGGACTCGGTGTGCGCGGCTCTCGACGCCCTGCCGGGCGACATCGGCCACGTCTTCATCCACGACTGCGCGCGGCCCCTCATCCTGCCCGAGCAGCTCGTCGCCCTGCACAAGATCGTGAGGCGCGAGCACGCCGTCGTCCTTGCCCACCGCGTGACGGACACGATCAAGGAGAGGCGGGCCGGCGGGCGCCTGCGGACGGTCGACCGCTCGAGGCTCTGGGCGATGGAGACCCCGCAGGTCTTCTCGAAGGCCCTCATCGACCGCGCCTACGCGCGGGTGCGCTCGCGCAACCTGCTTGTCACCGACGACGCCGCGGCGGTCGAGCTCCTGGGCCGGCCGGTGGCCCTGCTCGAGAACGCGCAGGCGAACCCCAAGCTGACCTCCCCCCGGGACCTCGCCTACCTCGAATTCCTGCTGGCACCCGGCCCGTGACGCGATAGAACAGGGCAATGTCCCTAAGGATCGGTCACGGCTACGACATCCACCGCACGGCGACGGGCAGGCCCCTCATCCTTGGCGGCGTCAGGTTCGAGGCGGACTTCGGCCTTGACGGCCACAGCGACGCCGACTGCGTGATCCACGCCATCTGCGACTCCCTGCTGGGCGCGGCGGGGCTGCCGGACCTCGGGCATTTCTTCCCGGACACGGACACCACCTGGCTCAACGCCGACTCGCAGCTCCTCCTGCGGCGCATCATCCAGGTCCTGCGCGAGGACGGCTGGACGCCGGTCAACCTGGACGTGACCGTCATCGCGGAGAAGCCGAGGCTGTCGAACCGCATCGCGGAGATGAAGGCCGTCCTGTCCGCCGCCACGGGGCTCCCCTCCACCTCTATCGGGCTCAAGGCGACGACGAACGAGGGCGTGGGCGACATCGGGCGCGGTCTCGCCATCGCGGCCCACGCCGTGGCGCTCATCGAGCGCCCATGAAGCCGGCGGCCGCCGCGCTGGCGGTCGCTCTCGCGGCCTGCGCGGTCGGGGCGGGCTGCTCGCGGCGCGACACCGGCGTGCGCACCGGCGACCGCGCCCAGGTGCTCCACCGCGGGATAGGGGCCGACCTGGCCGACCTCGACCCCCACCTGGCCACGCAGGCGTCCGACTACACCGTCCTCTCCTCGCTCCTCGAGGGCCTCCTCGGCGAGGATCCCGTCGACCTGCATCCCGTGCCCGGCGTCGCCGAGCGCTGGGAGGTCTCGCCCGACGGCCTCACGTACACGTTCCACCTGCGCGCCGGCGCCCGCTGGTCCGACGGCCTCCCGGTGACCTCGCAGGACTTTGTCGGCTCCTGGCGCCGCATGCTGACGCCGGAGCTCGCCGCGACGAACGCCAGCCAGCTCTTCCTGATCCGCGGGGCCGAGAATTTCTACCGGGGCGCATGCGGGTTCGAGCAGGTCGGAGTGAGAGCCCCGGACGCGCGCACGCTCGCGGTCGTGCTCGAGCATCCGGCCCCGTGGTTCCCCTCGATGCTCAGCAGCCCCGCGTGGCTGCCCGTGAGCATCGCCACTGTGTCCAGGTACGGCCCGGTCTCCCGCAGGGGCAACCCCTGGGCCGCGCCGGGCACCTGGGTGGGCAACGGCCCGTTCGTCCTCAAGTCGTGGCGCCACGGGCAGGAGATCGTCGTCGCCAGGTCGCCGACCTACTGGGACGCGGGGCGCGTGCGCCTTCGCGAGATCCATTTCCACGCCTTCGACTCGCTTGACGCCGAGGAGCGGGCGTTCCGCGCGGGCCAGCTCCACGTGACCGAGGCGCTTCCGCCCGATCGCATCGGCGCCTACCGCAGGGACGCGCCCGGCCTCCTGCGCATCGACCCCCTTCTGGGAACGTACTTCCTCAGGGTCAACGTCCGCAGGCCGGGCCTTTCCGACGCGAGGGTCCGTCTGGCGCTCGCGCTCGCGGTCGACCGGACGGCGATCGTCGAGAGGCTCCTCATGGGCGGCCAGAGGCCCGCCTACTCGTTCACCCCGCCGGGACTCGGCGCCTACGAGCCCGCCCAGGTCCAGCGCGGCCAGCCCGCGGAGGCCCGTCGGCTCCTCGCGGAGTCCGGCCACCCCGGCGGCCGGGGCCTGCCGGCACTCGAGCTCCTCTACAACAACTCCGAGACGCACCGCGTGATCGCGGAGGCCATCCAGGAGATGTGGCGCCGCGAGCTGGGCGTCCGCCTAAGCCTCGTCAACGAGGAGCTCAAGAGCACCGAGGAGGCCCGCAGGGCGGGCGCCTACGACCTGCTTCGCTCCTCGTTGATCGCCGACTACGCGGATCCCTCGTACTTCCTCGAGGTCTGGCGCGGCGACAGCGCCAACAACTTCACGGGTTGGTCCAGCGCGGCCTACGACTCGCTCCTGTTCGACGCCGCCAGGTCCGGTGACCCGGCGCGGCGCGGCGAGCTCTACCTTAAGGCGGAGAAGATCCTTCTATCCGAGGCCCCGGTCATCCCGCTCTATTTCTACACCCACGTGTTCCTGATCCGGCCGTCGGTGCGCGGATGGAGCCCGACGCTGCTCGACCACCATCCCTACAAGGACGTCTGGCTCGAGGACTGAGCGCCGGGCGCGCCCGCCGGCGCGCCAGGCTGCGCAAAGTCGAGCCCGGGCCTCAGCTGGTCGAGGATGGGCACCGGGAGCCCCGCGACCACCGGGTCGGCGGGCCCCGTAAGGTCCAGGATCACGACCTCGTTCCTGCCGGCATGCAGCCAGCAGCCGGGCGCGTACGCGGTCTGCGTCGGGCCGACGTTCCAGTAGCGCCCGAGGCAGCGGCCGTTCACCCAAACGACGCCCTTTCCCCAGGACCGCATGTCGAGAAACGTGTCGCCCGGCCGCTCGAGGTCAAAGGGCGCGCGCCAGAACGCCGGGCCTGACCATCCGGCGGCGTCCCTGAACCTCAGCCCGGCGATCATCGGGCCGTCCAGCGGGAGGCGGAAGACCTGCCATCCGGCCAGCGCGGCGCCGCCCAGCCTCACCGGGGCGACCAGCCCCTTGCGGTCCGCCATCTCGGCGCCGAAGTTGATGCGGCCCATTGGCTCGACAAGGATGTCGAGCCGGCAGGGCCCCTTTCGCGGCGCCAGGGCCACGGCGCAGGCGCTGCTGCGCCGGTCGAGCGTCCCGGCGCGCCTCCCGTCGACGAACACGTAGCCAAAGTCCCTCACGGCGGACGCCTCGAGCATGCCCGCGGCGCCGGCCGGCGCCGTCGTGCGGTACAGGATGCAGCCGTAGCCCTGGTCGTACTCCTCCATGCTGCGCGGCTGCCCGTCGGCCACCGCCGCCGGCAGGTTCTCGAAGACGGGCGCCACCTCGGCAGCCCTCACGGGCGCGAAGCTGACCACGGGGTTCCGCGCCGGCGGCTCAGGAAGCGTCTCGCCGGGCATGAGGTGCGCCGAGAAGAGCTCTCGCGTCTTCAGGTACTTCTCGGTGGCCCAGCCGGCCTCGCTTATCGGGGCGTCGTAGTCGTAGCTCGACGTGTCCGGCTTGAACGGCCGGTCGCAGCCGGACCACAGTCCAAAGGTCGTGCCGCCGTGCACCATGTAGATGCTGAACGACGCGCCGAGGTCGAGCATCGCCCTCAGGTCCGCGAGAAAGCGCGCCGTGTCGCCGTAATGGTGCGGCTGCCCCCAGGTGTCGAACCAGCCCGGGTAGAACTCGCTGCAGAAGAGGGGGCCGAGCGGCTGGAACGCGCGCAGCTTCTCGAAGTTGCCGGCCGGGTCGCTGCCGAAATTCGCCGCCTGGAAGAGATCGGGCCGAAGGCCGTTCGCCATCACGGAGGGCGGGTTGCAGGCGAAAAGCGGCACGTCGAAGCCGGCGTCGACCAGCGCCTGGCGAATGGCCCCCATGTAGTCCGCGTCGTTGCCGCAGAATCCGTACTCGTTCTCGACCTGGACCATGAGGATCGGCCCGCCGCGGGTGACCTGCAGGGGCCCGAGCACGCGGCCGACCTCGCGCAGGTACGCCGACGCGGGTGCGAGGTAGCGCGGGTCGCGGCTGCGCAGCTTGATGGCGCTGTCCCTCAGGAGCCACCACGGCGTCCCGCCCATCTCCCACTCCGCGCAGGAGTACGGGCCGGGCCTCAGGATGACCCACAGGCCCTCCTCCTGCGCGATGCGGCAGAATTCGGCCGCGTCGGCCTGCCCCGACCAGTCGTATTGCCCGGGCCGCGCCTCAACCTGATTCCAGAAAAGGTAGGCGCAGACGGCGTTGAGCCCCATGGCCCGGGCCATCCTGAGGCGGTGGCGCCAGTATTCGCGCGGGACGCGCGCCGCATGGATCTCGCCGCAGCGGATCTGGATGCGCCGGCCGTCGAGCAGGAAGTCGCTCCTGCCGATCGCGAACGCGTGGGCGGCGCCCGCGTCGCCTCCCCGGCACGGCGCGGCGCAGAGCACCGCCCAGAGCAACGCGCAGGCGAGCGACCCTGCTCCGCGGAGGTTTGTTGCGGACGGCATGCTTAGGGCGCGGGGATGATCCGGCCGCCGGCCATTCGCACGCAAACCAAATTCGGGGCAAACGCAGCTCTTGCCACGGCGCGCCGCGGCTCCAAGCGTGGGGCGATGGCAAAGCTCGCCTCGATCGCGGCGTTGGTCGCCGGGTTATGGCTCGTGTACACCGGCTACGAGCGCCAGCACTCGCTCGCGGGCAGGGCCGACGGCGCCCTGTCGACGCTCGGGCAGAAGATCGACGGCGCGGACCACGCGCCGGCCCACGTCAGGTACTACGCCGCGGGGGCCGTGCTCGTGGCCGGGGGGCTTATGGGGCTCGGCTTCGTGAAGCGTTAGCCGGAGGGCGCCACCGCGCGCCAGCGCCTGAGCGCGGCCCCGGTCTCCGAGCGCGCGCACCCCTCGATGGCGCCCCGTGGTCCCGCGTAGACCAGGTCGCCGCCGTCCTGCCCCCCGCCCGGGCCGAGGTCGATGATCCAGTCCGCGAGGTTGATCACGCTCAGGTTGTGCTCGATCACGACGATGGTGTTGCCGGCGTCGCGCAGCTTGAACAGCAGGTCCATCAGCCGCTGGACGTCGACCCAGTGGAGGCCCGTGGTCGGCTCGTCGAGGATGTAAAGGTTCGCCCCCTGCTGGCGCCTGCTCAGCTCGAGCGACAGCTTGAGCCGCTGGGCCTCGCCGCCGGACAGGGTCACCGCGGACTGGCCGAGGGCAAGGTAGCCCAGCCCCACCGCGTCGAGGGTCTGGAGCTTGTCGAGCACGCGCGGGATGTTCCTGAAGAGCTGGATCGCCTCGCGCACCGTCATGTCGAGGACGTCCGCGATCGACCTGCCGTGGAAGAGGACCTCGAGGGTCTCGCGGTTGTACCTGCGCCCGGCGCAGCTCGTGCACGGCGCGTACGCGTCCGCCATGAACTGCATGTCGAGCTTGATGACGCCGTCGCCCTGGCAGCGCTCGCACCGCCCGCCGCGGACATTGAACGAGAAGCGGCTGGCCTTGTAGCCGCGCACCCGGGCCAGCGGCACCTGCGCGAACAGGTCGCGCAGCAGGTCGAGGAGGCCCGTGAACGTAGCCGGGTTCGAGCGCGGGCTGCGCCCGATCGGCTCCTGGTCCACCTGGACGAGCCTGTCGAAGAACTCGAGGTTCTCGATGTGCCTGTGCCTGCCGGGGACGGTCCTGGCCCCGTTGAGCCTGCGCGCGGCCGCAGCGGCGAGGACGTCGTTCACGAGCGTGCTCTTGCCCGAGCCCGACACGCCGGTGACACAGGTCAGGAGCCCCGCCGGGAACCGGACGTCGATTCCCCTCAGGTTGTGCTCGCGCGCCTCCCGGACCGTGAGCCAGGCCCCGTCGGGCACCTTGGTGGGCGCCTCCTTCATGACCGCGATCTTTCGGGCGAGGTAAGGCCCGGTCTGGGAGGCGCGCGCCGGGAGCGCGGCGCACTCGGACGGGCTCCCCTGGAACAGAAGCCGGCCCCCCTCGACGCCGGCCTCCGGGCCGAGCTCAACGATCTCGTCTGCGGCGCGCATCGTGTCCTCGTCGTGCTCCACCACGAGGACCGTGTTACCCCTGTCGCGCAGTCCGCGCAGCTGCGCAAGCAGCCTCTCGTTGTCCTTCGGATGGAGGCCGATGCTCGGCTCGTCGAGGACGTAGATGACCCCGATCAGGCCCATCCCGAGCTGTGTCGCGAGCCGCACCCGCTGGGCCTCGCCGCCGGACAGCGTCGCGTAATCGCGGTCAAGCGTCAGGTAGCCAAGCCCCGTGTCCAGCAGGAACCTGAGCCGCTGCTCGATGCCGACCACGACCTCCCTCAGGGCCTCGCTCGAGCCGAGCGCCCTGACGAGGCCCCCGGCGAACGCATGGGCGGCGGCGATGTCCATCGACATGAACCCGGCGAACCCCTGCGGAGCGCCGGGCGGGCCGATCCGCACGGCCGCGCTGCGCCGGTTCAGCCTCGAGCCCCCGCATCCCGGGCACGGGCCCGCCACCATGAAGGTCGACAGCCGGGCTTGGAACCCCTCGCTCTGCGTGTCGCGGAAGCTCTGCTCGATGTCGGCCATGACGCCCGGGAAGGGCATCGCCCGCGCCTCGCGCATTCGGCGCAGCTTGAACGCGAACAGCCGGTCGCCCGTTCCAAGGAGCAGCGAGGAGCGGGTCGCCTCGGGAAGGTCCTTCCACGGGACCTCCGGGTCAAAGGGCAGCTGCTCGGCCAGCTGCTTAAGGGTCGCGTTGTGCTTGATGATGAGGTTCTTGCCGCCTATGCGCCACGGCTTGATGGCGCCCCCCCGGACGGACTTGCCGGGGTCAGGGATGATGAGCGCCTCGGCCGGCCGGAGCTTGCGGCCGAGGCCGCCGCAGTCGGGGCAGGCCCCCTCGGCGTGGTTGAACGAGAAATGGCGCGGCGTGAGCCTTTCAAAGACGTCGCCGCACACTTCGCACGCAAGGTGCTGGCTGAGCGCAACCTCCCTCCACGGCTGGTCGGCGGACTTCTGGGAGAGGATGACGGCCCGGTCGCCCCCCTCGCGGAACGCGAGCTCGAGCGAGTCGGCGATCCGGCTGCGCTGCTCCTCCCCGGCGACCAGGCGGTCCACCACGACGTCGACCGCGACCTCGGCGGCCCCCGAAGGGACAAGGTTCGGCTCGTCCAGTTCGCGCACCCGCCCGTCGATCCGTATCCGCTGGAAGCCGCGCTGCAGGAGCCTCGGCAGCTCGCCGCGCAGGACGCTCGGCTTCGCGCGGAGAACCGGCGCAAGCACCATGACACGCTCGCCCCCGCACTCGCCCAGCACCCGGCTCACGTTGTCGTCCAGCGACCGCTGGACGACCCGGCCGCCGTCCTTCGGGCACCGCTGCTCGCCCGCGATCGACCAGAGAAGCCGCGAATAGTCGGAGACCTCGGTCACGGTCGCCACCGTGGTGCGGGGCGAGACGCCGCCGGTGCGCTGCTCGATCGCGAGGACCGGGGAGAGGCCATGGATGAAGTCGACGTCGGGGCGCTTCAGCTGCTCGAGCACCTGGCGGGCCTGAGTGGACAGGCTCTCCATGTACTTGCGGTAGCCCTCGGCGTAGATCGTGTCGAAGGCGAGCGATGACTTGCCCGACCCGCTGGGGCCCGTGATGACGACGAGCCGGCCGCGCGGAATGCGCAGGTCGAGGTTCTTTAGGTTGTGCTCGCGGGCGCCTTTGACGTGTATATGGGTAACCGCTTCCATAGCCGCAAACGTCTAACGTACCCAAATGGGCGCCGCCGCCAACGCATTCCTGAAGATTTTTGTCCGCACCTCCCTCGGGTGCGCCGCGGCGGCCGCCTGCGCCGGCGCCGCGGCGCCGGCCAACATGATGGGGCTGCGCGACGGGGAGACGCTCACCTACAGCGTGCGCTTTGGACTGATCCCCTCCGTGGGCAGGATAAAGATAGCCGCCGAGACGATAGGCTACGGGCGGGAGGACGTCCTGCGCGTCACGACCACCACGTGGACGTGGGGGCCCGTGCGCGCCATCTTCCCGTTCGACGGCCGGGGCGAGTCGGTCTACCGGCTGCCGACGGGCGTCCTGCTCTCGGCGAGCGAGTGGAGCACCTACCGGAACAAGGTGGTGAGGAACTCGGTCGTGTTCGACTACGGCGGGTCGAAGGCGGTGTACACGGACGAGATACACCCGGAGAAGTCGAGGACGATCCCGATGCCGGGCGGCGTGCCGTCCGACCTGATCCTGGCCCTCATCCAGACGCGCTATTGGAACCTGAGGATCGGCGAGCAGCGGGACGCCCTGATCGTCTTCGAGGACCAGTTCTACCCGCTGACCATCCGCGCCGAGGAGGTCGACTACGTCATAACCGCGGTCGGGGTCTTCAAGACCCTCGTCCTCGTCCCAAGGATGGAGAAGACCCCGCAGCTGGGGATGTTCAGGCGGGGCTCGACCGTGCGCGTCTGGATCGAGACCGACGACGACCGCCATCTTCCCGTCAGATTCGAGGTCGGGTTCCGCTTCGGCTCGGGAACCGCGACCTTGCTCGACTACTCTCCGCCAAAATAGCCTTGCGTTGAAATCGGCGGAACAGCTTATTTAGCGGTTTTATTTCATGAGAGCCACCATCAAGACCCAGGGCCAGCAGTTCACCGTCACGGAGGGCGATATCCTGATCGTGAACCGCTTTCCGAACACGGAGGCCGGCGCGACCGTTGAGATTCGCGACGTGCTGACCGCCGGCGAGGGCGCGGACTTCAAGGTGGGCACCCCGACCCTGGTCGGCGCGTCGGTCTCCGCCAAGATTCTCGAGAACAAACGCGGCGATAAAGTGATCGTATTCAAGAAGAAGAAGCGGAAGGGCTACGAGCGGAAGCAGGGACACCGCCAGGAGCTTTCCGTCATCAAGATCGAGTCCATCAAACTCTGAGGAGAACCCAGTCATGGCGCACAAGAAGGGTCAGGGAACATCCACTAACGGCCGCGAGAGCCAGTCCAAGCGCCTTGGCGTCAAGGCATTCGGAGGCGAGATCGTGATCGCAGGAAACATCCTTGTCCGCCAGCGCGGGACGAAGCTCCACCCCGGCAAGAACGTCGGCGTCGGCCGCGACTGGACCCTGTTCGCCCTGAAGGACGGCAAGGTCGAGTTTGACAGGGCGCATCGCAGGGTCTCCGTGGTCCCGTCGGCCTAGGGCCTGCGGGGCGGGCTCCCGTGTCCGATCGCCTCGAAGAATTCCGCCGCCAGCGGGGCGTGCTCAGGGCTCACCTCGAGTGGCTCGATCGGGAAATCGCGGCGCTCGATGGAACAGCGCCCGGGCAGGCGCCGCCCGAATTGCCGCCTGCGCCGGCCGCCCCCGCCCACGTCGACGCCGACGCCGAGGCCATTCTCGCGGAATACCGCCGGCCGCCGGTGTCCATCCAGAAGCAGGCGAAGGTCGGCTGCCTCCTGTACTTCGTCGCCCTGCTCGCGCTCATGGCGCTGGCCGTGGCCGTCCTTTACGTGTTCGTCAAGAGGGCCCACGGACACTGACGGGCGGTCCTCCCCGGTCAGGGCACCGCCGGGTAGCTCCCGAGCCACTTCACCATCGGGCAGAACCGCTTCAGCTCGCTCAGTGCCGCCTTCATCGCCTTGTCCTGCTGGTGGCCGGTCACGTCGATGAAGAAGTAATAGTCCCAAGGGCGCTTCTTGCTCGGCCGCGACTCGATCTTCGAGAGGTTGATCCCGCGCTCGCCGAACGGCATCAGCATCTTGAGCAGGGAGCCCGAATGCGACGAGGCCTCGTCCCCGAGCGATATCAGGAAGCTTGTCATGTCCTTGCCGCCCCCTACCGGCCCGGCGGGCTTGCGCCCGAGCACGAAGAAGCGGGTCGTGTTGTCGGCCTTGTCCTGGATATTGCGCACGAGCACCGGGACGTCGTGAAAGGCCGCGGCCGTCTCGCTCGCGACCGCCGCCCCGTTTGGGTCCTCCTTCGCGATCTGGACCGCGCGGGTGGTGCTCGGCGCCTCGACTAGCTGCGCGTGCGGCAGGTGGCGCTGGAGCCAGTGGCGGCACTGGGCGAGGGCCTGGTCCTTCGAGTACACCCGCTCGACCTTCTCCAGGGGCGCCTGGGAGATGAGCGCGTGGGAGATCTCCAGGTAGATCTGGCCGACGATCTTAAGGTCGCTCTCGACGAAGCTGTCGAGGGCCTCGCGCACGCTGCCCTCCGTCGAATTCTCGATCGGGATGACCGCGTTGTCGGCCTCCCCCTTCTCGACCGCGACGAAGATGTCCTCGATGGTCCCCATGGAGTGGTAGTCCACGCTCGCCCCGAACTTCTTTATCGCCGCCGCGTGCGTGTTGCTCGCCTCGGGCCCGAGGTAGGCTATCAGCAGCGGCTTCTCGAGGGCTATCGCCGCGGACATGATCTCCCGGTAGATGGCGCAGAGGGCCTCGTTCTTGATCGGCCCGTTGTTCTGCGCGCTGACCTTGCGGATGACCGCGTCCTCCCGCTCGGGGACGTAAATCTCACCCCCGGCCTTCCTCTTGATCTTGCCTATCTCGGAGGCCAGCGCGAGGCGCCTGTTGATCAGCTCCACCAACTTCCTGTCCAGGACGTCGATCCTCGCGCGTATGTGGTCGAGGTTCATCAGGGCGCGGCCTCCTTGGCGGGGGCCTGGGGCGCCTCCGCGGGGCTGCCCAGCGCGAGCTCGTTCTCGTCGAGGCCCATGTCGGCGTCGTTGGGGGTGTGGCCCGCGGGCCCGCCCCGCAGCCACTCGTCGATCTGGCGCGAGGAGAGGACGTCCGAGGCGGGCAGGTCGTCTAGCGACTTGACCCCGAGGAACTCGAGGAAGCTCTCTGTCGTCCCGTACTGGATCGGGCGGCCGGGGAGGTCGGCGCGGCCGGTGATGGTGATCAGCTGGCGCTCGAGGAGCTTCGCCAGGCCCGCGTCCGCCGAGACGCCACGCACGGACTCTATCTCGGCGCGCGTGACGGGCTGGCGGTAGGCCACGACGGCGAGTGTCTCGAGCGACGACTGGCTCAGCTTCACCGGAAGCGGCTCCTCCCGCAGGACCCGGATCCAGCGCGCGAAGCGGGGCTGCATCGCAAGCCGGTAGCCGCTCGCGCCGTCGACGAGCACCAGGCCGTCGTCGGCGCCGGCCAGCTCTGCGGCGATCTCATCCATCGCCTCGCGGATCTGGGTGGCCGTGACGAACGGGGGCACCCCCTCGTAGAGGTCGGGCGAGTCCGGTGGCTCGAGGGGCGCCTCCGGGGCGTCGACCGTGGGCGCGGCCGCCTCCGGGGCCGGCTCCGGGGCGCCCTGGCGGTGGAACCGCTCAAAAACCGCCTGGATGTCCTTGGTGGCGAGGGGCTGGCTCGAGGAAAAGAGCAGCGCCTTGAGGACTTTTTTCAGGTTGAACGCCATGCGGGGATCCGGATCGAAGTGAATGGCCTGCCGGAGGCGCCATGCAACCATGAAAACACCGCTTGCCCGCCCGGTTCTCCTCTGGTGGAATGGACGACCGTCCATGAAGACCCCCAAAGACCCGCTGCGGACCCAATCGTCAGCCTTGACCGACGGCCCCGACCGCGCCTTCAGCCGCTCGATGCTCCGGGCGGTCGGCTTCAAGGACGAGGACTTCGCCAAGCCGGTCGTCGGGATCGCGTCGACGTGGAGCATGGTGACCCCGTGCAACATGCACATCGACGAGCTCGCGCGGGAGGCCGGCGCGGGCGCGGACGCGGCCGGGGCGAAGTCGGTCATATTCGGGACGATCACCGTCTCGGACGGGATCAGCATGGGCACCCCGGGCATGCGCTACTCGCTGGTGTCGCGCGAGATCATCGCCGACTCGGTCGAGGCGGTGGTGGGCGCCGAGGGCTTCGACGCCGTGGTCGCGATCGGCGGCTGCGACAAGAACATGCCCGGGTGCATCATGGCGCTGTCGCGGCTCAACCGGCCGGGGGTCTTCGTCTACGGCGGCACCATCCTGCCCGGCGTCAACCCGCAGACCGGCAAGGAATGCGACATCGTCTCCGTCTTCGAGGCCGTCGGCCAGCACAGCGCGGGCAAGCTCGACGACGCGGGCCTTCGCGCGGTCGAGGTCTGCTCGATCCCGGGCGCCGGATCGTGCGGCGGCATGTACACCGCCAACACGATGGCCTCCGCGATCGAGGCGCTCGGGATGAGCCTGCCCAACAGCTCGGCGCAGCTCGCGGTCGGACCGGAGAAGCGCGACGACTGCAGGCGGGCCGGCGCGGCGGCGGTCGCGCTGCTGAAGGCGGGCATCCGCCCGAGCGACATCCTCACGCGCAGGTCATTCGAGAACGCCATCGCGGTGGTGACGGCGCTCGGCGGCTCCACGAACGCCGTCCTGCACCTCCTGGCGATGGCGTCGACCGCGGGCGTCAGGCTCTCGCTCGACGACTTCAGCCGCATCGGCAGACGCGTCCCGGTCCTGGCCGACCTCAAGCCGTCCGGAAAATACGGGATGGCCCACCTCGTGCGGATCGGGGGGCTCGCCCCGCTCATGAAGATGCTCCTGGACAGGGGCCTCATCCACGGGGACTGCATGACCGTCACGGGTGCCTCCGTCGCGGAGAACCTGCGCGGCGTGGGGCCCTACCCCGCCGGCCAGGACGTCATCCGGCCGTTCTCGGATCCCGTCAAGCGGGACGGCCACCTGCGCATCCTGCGCGGCAACCTCGCCCCGGGCGGCGCCGTCGCGAAGATCACCGGCAAGGAGGGCCTGCGCTTCCAGGGAAGGGCCATCGTGTTCGAGTCCGAGGAGGCGGCGCTCAGGGCGATCCTGGGGGACCGCGTGAAGGCCGGCCACGTCGTCGTCATCCGAAACGAGGGGCCCGTCGGCGGGCCCGGGATGCGCGAGATGCTCTCGCCGACGAGCGCGGTCGTCGGAAAGGGCCTCGGCAAGGATGTCGGGCTCATCACGGACGGCCGGTTCTCCGGCGGCAGCCACGGCTTCGTCGTCGGGCACATCACGCCCGAGGCCGCCGTCGGCGGCCCCATCGCCATCGTGGCCAACGGCGACCCCATCGCGATCGACGCCGTCGCCAACACGATCACGCTCGGACTGAGCCGGGCCGAGATCGGGGCCCGCCTCAAGGCCTGGAGGCCCAGGAGGCCCAGGGCCACGCGCGGCGCCCTGGCCAAGTACGCGAGGCTCGTGACGAGCGCGTCCGAGGGGGCGGTCACCGACGCGATACACCTCAAATGAGCTGGAACCGCTACAAGGAATACCTCTACAACAACCCCGCCCTCGGGTTCTCCCTGGACATCAGCCGCATCCCCTTCCCGGGCGGCTTCATGGACTCGATGGAGCCGCGCATCCAGCAGGCCTACGGGGCCATGGCGGCCCTGGAGAGGGGCTCGATCGCTAACCCGAGCGAGAAGCGCATGGTCGGCCACTACTGGCTGCGGGCGCCGGTCCTCGCGCCGACCAAGGAGATCGCCTCGGAGATCGTCTCGACCGTAGCCTCGATCAAGAAGTTCGCGGCCAAGGTCCACTCGGGCGCCATCACCGGGCCCAAGGGCAACCTGACGCACCTCCTGGTGATCGGCATTGGCGGCTCGGCTCTCGGCCCCCAGTTCGTGAGCCACGCGCTGGGCACCCCGCGCCTGGACCGGATGAAGCCCCACTTCTTCGACAACACCGACCCAGACGGGATGGACTTCGTGCTGGCCGAGATCGGGACGAATCTGGCGCGGACGCTGGTCGTCGTCATATCGAAGTCGGGCGGAACCGTGGAGACCCGCAACGGACAGCTCGAGGCCGCGGCCGCGTTCAAGGCCGCCGGCCTCTCCCACGCCGCCCATTTCGTCGCGGTGACAGGCGCCGGCTCGAAGCTGGACACGCTGGCGAAGAAGGAGGGGTGGCTCGCCCGATTCCCCATGTGGGACTGGGTCGGCGGGCGCACCAGCGAGCTGTGCGCCGTGGGCCTGCTTCCCGCCGCGCTCCAGGGCTTCGACATCGACGCGATGCTCGCGGGGGCCGCGGCCATGGACACCGTCACCCGCGGCACCGTCACCCGGGACAATCCGGCGGCGCTGCTCGCCCTCATGTGGCATTTCGCGACGGGGGGTCGCGGCGCGAAGGACATGGTCGTCCTGCCCTACAAGGACCGCCTGATGCTCTTCTCCCGCTACCTCCAGCAACTCGTGATGGAGTCCCTCGGCAAGGAGTCGGACCTCGAGGGGCGCGTGGTCAACCAGGGCATCGCGGTCTACGGTAACAAGGGGTCGACCGACCAGCACGCGTACGTCCAGCAGCTGCGCGAGGGCGTGAACAACTTCTTCGTGACCTTCATCGACGTCATGAAGGACCGGACCGGCAAGGCGCTCGAGGTCGAGCCCGGCGTCACGAGCGGCGACTACCTCCACGGCTTCTACCTCGGCACGCGCGACGCGCTCAGCGAAAAGGAGCGCTGGTCGGTGACGCTCACCCTCGCCGACGTGTCGGCGCGCTCGGTGGGCATGCTGATCGCCCTCTACGAGCGCGTGGTGGGCCTCTACGCCTCGCTCGTCGGGATAAACGCCTACGACCAGCCCGGGGTCGAGGCGGGAAAGAAGGCGGCCGGAAGCGTGATCGCCCTGCAGGCGCGGCTCGTCGCAGCGCTCAAGGCCGACCCGGCCAGGGCCTTCACGGCGGAGGAGGCCGCGGCCGCGGCGGACGGGGACCCCGAGAGCGCGTACAAGGTGCTCGAGCACCTCGCGGCCAACGGCGCGGTGCGCAAAACGCCCCGAGAGCCTTGGTTCAAATCCACCTACGCAATTTGAAGAGTGGCGACTTGCATCCCCGCGCGACGCATCGTAGCTTCCGCCCCACAATGAACTCGCACGCGAAGTGTGTCGCCACGCTCCTGCTGGTCGCGCTCGGCGCGATGCTGGCGGGGTGCACGACCGGCACACCCGTGGAATCGTCCATCCCGTGGAACCAGCCGGCGGACTGGGAGGGCCAGATCCCCGGGATGACCGGCAGCGGAAGCAATGTGCATTGAGTCCCGAGCCGAGTAACGGGTCGCTCGAGGCCCTCCCGGGCCACCTCTACGTCGTCGCGACCCCGATCGGCAACCTGTCCGACCTGACCGCGCGCGCCCGAGCAATCCTGGCGTCGGTCGACGTCGTTGCCTGCGAGGACACGCGCACGACCGGCGCCCTGCTCGCCCGCCTCGGGATAAGCAGGGAGCTCGCGTCCTACCACGAGCACAACGAGACCGAGGCCGCGGAGCGCCTCGCAGAGTCCGTCGCCTCGGGGCGGAGCGTGGCCGTCGCAACCGACGCCGGCACGCCGGGGATAAGCGACCCCGGGTTCCGCCTCGTGCGCGCGTGCCGCAGGCGCGGCCTTCCCGTCGTCCCGGTCCCCGGGCCCGCGGCGTTCGCGGCCGTGCTCAGCGCCAGCGGGCTGCCGACCAACGGCTTCCTCTTCGCCGGGTTCCTGCCCCCCAAGTCGTCCGCGAGGCTCGCCTTCTTCGGTGGGCACCGGGACTTCGGCTACACGATCGCCCTGTACGAGAGCTGCCACCGGATCGCGAAGGCCCTGGACGACGTCGTCGCCTCGCTGGGGCCGCAGAGGGTCGTCTGCGTGGCCAAGGAGGTCTCCAAGATCCACGAGACTTTCTGGGTGGGCCCGGCCGGGGACGTCCGGGAGCGCCTCGCCAAGGCGAGCCTCAAGGGCGAGTTCACGCTCCTGATAGCCCCCGCCTCCTTCGCGCTCTAGGGCCGGCCGATCCATGCGAGTAGCGGTCATCGACGTAGGCAGCAACTCGATAAAGCTCCTTGTCGCGTCCCGGGGCCCCGGCGGGCGCCTGGTCGAGGAGGCGTCCCGGGTGCTCGAGGTGCGCATCGGCGGGGGGCTGGGATCCGCGCGCCCCCGCCTTGACGGCGGCGCGGTCGGCCGCGCGGTCGCCGCCATCGCGAGCCTCACGGCCGAGGCCCGGGGCCTCGGCGCGGACCGGGTCATCGCCGTCGCGACAAGCGCCGTCCGCGACGCCTCGAACTCGGGGGAGTTCCTGGACAGGGCAAAGGCGGCGACCGGCCTCGCGATCCGGATCCTGACGGGCCCCGAGGAGGCGGGCCTCATCGGGCTCGGGCTCTCGACCGATCCGGCGCTCGGGGACCTGAGGGACTTCCACGTATACGACCTGGGCGGCGGCAGCCTCGAGTGCCTCTCGTTCCGCGGCCGGGCCGCCGGGAGGGCAGTCAGCCTGCCCCTGGGATGCGTCCGCCTGACGGAGAGGTTCGTGGCGGAGCCCTCCCTGCCGTTCGCCGATTCGAGCGCGCGGGCGATCAGCCGGCACGTGAGGGACACCCTCCTCGGGTCCGGATTCGAGCTTCCGGTCCCGCCGGGATTCGCGGTCGTCGGGACCGGGGGGACCCTCTCGACGGTGCGCTCAATCGACGCCGCGGGGCGCGGCGTCCCGTTCGACCAGGCGAGCCCGCTGATCGGCGTCGCCCAGCTCGGCGAGCTGCTGGCGGCCGTGGGCGCCATGGACCTCGCCGGGCGCAGGAAGGTCCCGGGGCTTCCCCCCGCCCGCGCCGACATCCTCCCGGCGGCTCTCGCCATCCTGCTCGCGCTCGCGGACGTCGGCGCCATCCAGGCGTTCCGCCACTCGCTGCGCAACCTCCGCTGGGGCCTCGCCGCGGAAAGCCTCTGACGGTCCCGCGGGAGCGCCCCGAAAGGCGAACAGCACCCAGTGGTCCCCGAGGAGCACGGGGCGAAGCCAGGGGTCGAGCCCCTGGAAGAAGGCATAGCGGTCGAAATAGCCCCGCAGGTCCGGCGCGGCAGTGAGCCAGATATAGTCCACGCCCATGGCGTGGAGCCGGCGAACCGCCGCGGCCATGTCGATGCCGGGCGCGCGCAGGAACCCGAGGGCCGGGCTCCAGGGGGGCACGGCGCTCACCCCGCGCTCGGTGAGGAACGCGTGGACGTAGGCGTTGTCCACAAGCACCCGGCGGGCGCCGATGATCGCCGCGGCGCGGTCATGCTCAGCGTCGCCGCGAAGCGCCGAGAACTGCCCTCCGACCTGCGCCCAGGCGCGCACGGGAATCGCCAACGGCATCCGCATCATTGTCAGCGCGCGCCCGGAGGCCTCCGCCGCCAGGAGAACGAGCCCGGCGGCAAGCGCCGCGCTCCATCCCCCTCGCGCGCGGGAGAGCGCCACCCCGCCGGACACGGAGAGCAGCGCCAGCACCGGGCTCAGCACGCGCAGCGAAAAACTGAGCCCGCCCGCGGTGTAGCCCAGGGACCAGAGCCAAAGGCCGATCCAAAGCAACGCCAGCCCGCCGAGGCCGGCCTTCCACGCGCCCCGCACGAGGACGCCCGCCAGCGCGGCCAACAGCACGCCGGCCCCCAGCGGCCAGAGCAGGGGCAGAAGCTCGCCGAGCCGCTCCGCCGCGTGGCCGCCGACGCCGTAGCGCTCGACGTAGGAGCGCATCAGGCCGGCGTGCATCGGGTTGACGGGGAACGAGCCGAAGAGGTCGACATCGTAGAACGGGTTTCCCGTGCGCGCCCAGACACGCGCATACCAGGGAAGCAGCGGGGCGGCCGCCACGGCGGTGTAGCCCGCGAGTTCCCGCCCCGGCCTGCGCCTCCACAGCAGCCAGGCCGCCCCCGCCACGGCAAGCGCAGCGCCGTAGTCGCGGCTGAGCCCCGCAACAGCCGCGGCAAGGCCGGCCAGCCTCCAGTCCGGATCGAGCCTGCCGTCGCCCATCGCCCAGGCCAGCGCGAGCACCCCAAGCGCCGTCAGCCCCGTCTCCTGGCCCATCGATACCGACCAGGTGTTCACCGCCGATCCGGCCAGAATCGCGACCGCCCACCAGGCTGCCGCCCGGCCCGCAATCCTCGCGGCGAGCATCCCGACGAGCGCGAAGCCGGTGAAGGCTACAAGGATCACGACCGGGGCGGTGGCGGACGCGGCGACCGAGCCGGCACCGAGGTAGCTCCACGAGTAGAGCAGCGACACCAGCGGCGGGATGCTCTCGGGCCACATGTAGCGGGTGAAGTCCGCATCGGTGAACGCGGGGTAGAACCCAAAGCCGCGCTCGCGGACGATCTGGCGCGCAAGGAAATCCCAGCGGAACACCGTGTCCGGCCCCGTCAGCGGCTGCACGGCCGCGCGATAGGCGACCACCGCCAGGGCCATGGCCGCCGCGGTCCCGAGCAGCCAGGCCGCCCGCGGCGCAGCGGGCGCCGCACCGTCGCCCGGCGGCGCCCGTGCGACCGGGCCGCGGGGGAGCAGGCACGCCAGAAGCGAGAGGCCCGTTGCCGCGCCGAGCCACGGCGCCCGCCCCAGGGGCACGCAGAGCAGCTGCAGGAGCAGGGCGCCCGTGAACAGGACCGCAAAGGAGGCGAGAACGGCCGAGACGGCGAGCGTAGGCCCGCGCCAGCCCTGCCTCCAGGCGGGCAGCGGGCCGCAGCCCGCGAAACCCCAGCAGCACCAGAGGAAGAATGCCGCGTCCGCAAGCACGGGGCAATCAGAGCATCCCGGCGGACGAAGCCAACGCCTTTAATCGCAGGGCCCCGGTCCGGGTCCGCCGCGCGCCCTCGTCAGCCCTCCGTGAGCGCCTTGATCAGCTCCCTAAAGTCGGCGGGGAGCGGAGCGCGCAGGTCGAGGGTCGTGCCCGTCATCGGGTGCGCGAGCGAGAGCCGCGCGGCATGGAGCATCACCCTCGGCGGCGGGCGTCCTGTCCAGCCTGCGCCCCTCCAGCCGTAGGCGGCGTCCCCCAGGATCGGGTGGCCGAGCGAAGCCATGTGCACGCGGATCTGGTGGGTCCTGCCCGTGTGAAGCGTGCAGGAGACGAGCGCGGCCAGGTCCCCGTAGCGCTCCGCGATCGCCCAGTCCGTCCAGGCGGCGCGCCCCCCCTTCCCCTCCTCGGTGACGGCCATCTTGTGGCGCTGCCTCGGGTTGCGGCCGATCGCCTTGCGGACAGACCCGCTCAAGAGGCGCGGGACGCCGGAGACGAGCGCCAGGTACTCCTTCACCACCGTGCGCGCCGCGAACTGCCTCGCGAGATCGCGGTGCACCTCGTCCGTCTTTGCGACGATGACGGCGCCCGTCGTCTCGCGGTCGAGCCGGTGGACGATCCCCGGGCGGGCCACGCCGCCTATCCCGCTCAGGCTCCCGGCGCAGTGCGCGAGGAGCGCGTGCACCAGCGTGTCCTCGCGCGTGCCCGCGCCCGGGTGGACGACCATTCCGGCGGGCTTGTCGACGACAAGGAGAAACTCGTCCTCAAACAGGACGTCGAGGCGGATGTCGACGGCCCTGAGCTCGGCGGCTTTGACCTCGGGGAACGTGAACTCGAGGACGTCGCCCGCGCGCACGGTCGCGGAGCGCTTGATCGGGAGCCCGCGCAGCGCGACCAGGCCGGCGTCGAACGCCCTCTGGACGGCGACCCGGCTGCGCTCGGGAAACGCCGAAGCGAGCGCCTTGTCCGCGCGCATGCGCCGGACCCCGTCGGCGATGGCGAGCCTCTGGGGCGCGCTCACGACGGCGCCAGCCGGTCGATCTCGGCGAGCCTCGCCCTCCGGTCGGCCTCCGGGACGTCGGCCACGGCCCAGCCGTTCCTGGCGACGCGGGCCAGCTCGGAGCGGGTGAATCCGGCCTCGGCCGCGAGCGCCGCGTACTCGTCGCTGAGGGTGTTGGCGAAGCAGAGCGGGTCGTCGGTGCTCACGGTGCAACCGACCCCAGCCTGCATCAGCCTGCGGATCGGATGCGACGCGATGTCCGGGACGACGCGAAGCCCGACGTTGCTCAGGGGGCAGACGTCGAAGGTCACGCCGAGGTCGGCGGCCAGCCTGACCACCGCGGGGTCCTCCACGGCGCGCACGCCGTGCTGCACCCGGCGGACGCCGAGCTGCTGGATGGCCTCGCGCACCCGCGCCGCCCCGTCGAATTCGCCGGCGTGGCACTTGGTGACCTTCCCCGCCTTCCTGATCCTCTCCCACACCCGGAAGGCCCAGGGCTGCGTGGGAATCTGCTCGAATCCGTGCAGGTCGACGCCCGCCAGGCCCTCCCAGGCGTGCATCTCGTCGATCGCCGCGCGAAGGGGGCTGTCGTAGGCGTCGCGCAGCATGCCCGCGAACACGCGGACCTCGAGGCCCGGGGGCGCCGCCGACCGGATCGCCTCGATGATCGCCGGGCCCGGGACACGGATGAACTCGGTGACGTGAAGGTGGAAGCTCGTCTCGACGTACCGGACGTTCTGGCGGACGTGGCCGGCGAAGATGACGCGCGCCGCCTCGTGGTAGCGCTCCGCCGAGGTGAACCACGGCAGCGCGTGGCGCAGGAGCGTTTGCTCGAACTCGGGGAACGAGGGGTACCGGTAGGACCTTCTTCGGAATTCGGGATCGGCCGGGTAGGCGGCCGGGTCTAGGGTCCTGAGCAGCTCGTGGTACGGAAGGGCTCCCTCGATGTGGAGGTGGGTCTCGGTCTTGGGAAGCGCCTGGATCAGGGCGTCCAGGGATCCCGGCGGATCGGGGTTCATCGCATCGATCGAACGCGCATTCGCGGGGGCGATCAAGCCCCGGCGCGCCCCCGGGCCCGCCCCGGCTCCCCCTACGCCCGGCGCCCTCCGGCGCCGGAGAGCAGGTACTCGGGATTGAGCTTCTGGAGGGACTTGGGCAGGAACTGGCCGTTCTCGCGGATCAGCTTGCCGTCGAACCATATCTTGCCACCGCCGTGCTCGGGGCGCTGGATGCACACCATGTCCCAGTGGACCTGGGACTTGTTGCCGTTGCCGCAGTCCTCGTAGGCCTGGCCCGGGGTGAAGTGGAACGACCCGGCGATCTTCTCGTCGAAGAGGATGTCTCGCATCGGCTCGAGGATGTGCGGGTTGAAGCCGAGCGCGAATTCGCCCACGAAGCGCGCCCCCGGGTCGCTGTCCAGGATCTCGTTCAGCCGGCGCGTGTTGCTGGAAGTCGCCTCGACGATCCGCCCCTTCCTGAAGACCAGGCGGATGTTGTCGAAGAGGGAGCCCAGGTAGACCGAGGAGGCGTTGTACTGGACGACGCCCTCGACCGAGTCCCTGACGGGGCACGTGAAGACCTCCCCGTCCGGGATGTTGTACTGGCCCCCGCACTCCTTGGCGCCGATGCCCTTGATCGAGAACCGCAGGTCGGTGCCGGGCCCGGTCACGTGCACCCGGTCCGTGCGGCGCATCAGGTCGCCGAGGGCCTTCATGCCGGGCCTCATCCGGGAGTAGTCGAGCGTGCAAACCTTGAAATAGAAGTCCTCGAAGGCCTCGGTGCTCATCGAGGCCTGCTGCGCCATGGCCGACGACGGCCACCTGAGCACGACCCACTTTGTCTTGTTCACGCGGTGGTCGATGACGGGCTTCATTAGGCGGGTGACCAGCTGCACCCGCGGCGAGGGTATGTCCGCCGCCTCGAAGATGTTGTCGGAGCCCCGCAGGGCGACGTACGCGTCCATCTTCCTCATCCGGGCGAGCTCGATCTCCGCGAGCGTCTCGTACTGGGCCTGCTCGGCGCCGAGGGCCAGCTCCCGGACGACGCGGGCCCGGTGGATCGACACGTACGGGAGCGCGCCCCGGGCACGGGCCGAGCGCACGAGCGCGATGACCATCGCGTCGGGCACGTCGAAAGCGTCGATGAGGACCCGCTCGCCCTTCTCGAGCGAGGTCGAGAATCCTGTCAGTCCGTCCGCGAGCTGCGTGAAACGGGGGTCGATGATCATGGTGTCTGGCCAGTTACGCCCGGCGGGAGGGTTCCCGCAAGCGCGTTTTCCGGGAAGCAGATGCGCCCCACGGCCTCGTCGAAGTCCGCGGCGCCCCTGATGATCTCGATCTCGAGGCGCAGGTAGTAGACCGGCAGCGGGCTCCCAGCCGCGTCCGAGATCCGGACCGCGTCCTTCTCCGTCGTGACCAGGCACTCGGCCCCCTCGCGCTCCGCGGCGTCGTAGAGCTCCTCGAGGTCCTCGGGCGTGTAGCGGTAGTGGTCCAGGAACCGCTCGCGGCCGACGAGGAGGGCCCCCAGCTCCCGGAGGAACTTCTCGAAGCTTTCCGGGGTCGCGATCCCGCAGAAGGCGAAGATCCTGCGGCCCTTGAGCCACGCGAGGGGCTCGCGGCCGGCCGCCGCGCCCGCCTTGGCGTCCATCCTCTGCAGGTACTTGGGCCTGTGCGCGCACTCGATCACGTCGGCGTCGGGCTTGTACCGGGCGATCTGGCCCTCGAGCTCCGGGTCCCTGCGGCCGTTCGACTTGGTGAGGAAGATGTAGTTTGCCCTCCTCAGGTGCTTCACGGGCTCGCGCAGGATGCCGCGCGGCAGCAGGTGGCCGTTGCCGAAGGGATTGGTCTTGTCAACGAGCAGCAGGTTGAGCCGGCCCTTGAGCGCCAGGTACTGGAAGCCGTCGTCGAGGACGAGCGTGTCGCACGCGAACCTCTTTATCGCGTAGGCTCCCGCCTTCACGCGGTTTTTGTCGACCAGGACGACGACGCCCGGCAGGTTCCGGGCGAGCATGTACGGCTCGTCGCCGGCCTCCTCGCTGTCGAGGAAGATGTCCTGGCCGTCGCTCACGACCCGCGGCGGCGGCTCGTCGGTGTGCGTGATCGCGTACCAGGCCTTCTTCCAGACCGGGGGCGTCTTGCTCTTGTAGCCGCGGCTCAGGATCGCCACCTTGCGCCCGCGGTCCCGCAGGGCGCGCGCGAACTTCTCCACCACGGGGGTCTTGCCCGTCCCGCCCACGGTCAGGTTGCCGACCACGACGACCAGGCAGCCCAGGGGGTGGTCCCGCAGGATCCTGTTGCGGTACAGCCACAGGCGGGCCTGCACGACGCCGCTGAAGGCCCACGAGAGCAGGCGCAGCAGCGAGCCGTAGACGGCAGCCCCCGTGTCGGCGCGCCGCCCGAGCACGACGTCGACGGTGTACAGCTCGAAAGTCTGGAGTTTTCGTTTGAGCCAGGACAGCGGCATGGGGCGGGACCACGCATGACCCCATGCCAATGAATGTTGACGCGGCGGCCCGCGTAAACTGTTTTCAATCGTTCAGGCGGACAACACATGGCATACAAACTCTTCATACCCGGCCCGACTGCCGTCTCGGAGAAGACCCTCCGGGCGATGGCGCAGCCCATGATCGGCCACCGCAGCGCGGACTTCGTCGCCCTCTACCGCTCCCTGCAGCCCGACCTCCAGTCGCTCTTCGGCACGGCCGACCCCGTCTACCTGTCCACAAGCAGCGCGTGGGGGGTCATGGAGGGCTCCATCCGCAACGTGGTCAGGCGCAGGGTGCTCACCTGCATGAACGGGGCCTTCTCCGACAAGTGGCACGATGTCGCCCTGCGCTGCGGCAAGCAGTCGACCGCGCTCCGGTTCGAGTGGGGCCAGCCCGTCGACCCGGAGGCCGTGCGCCTGGAGCTCGCCAAGGGCGGCTACGACTCCGTCACCCTCATCCACAACGAGACCTCGTGCGGGTGCATGAGCGACCTCCCCGCCCTGATGGCGGTCATCCGCCAGTTCCCCGAGGTCGTCTCGATCGTCGACACGGTCAGCTCCTTCAGCGCGATGGCGATCCCCAAGGACGGCCTCGGAATAGACATCATGCTCACGGGCTCCCAGAAGGCGCTCGCGCTCCCCCCGGGCCTCTCGCTCGTCTCCGTCTCGAAGCGCGCGCTCGAGCGCGCCGCGCAGGCGAACGACCGCGGCTACTACTTTGACCTGCTCGAGTTCCAGAAGAACCACGAGAACGGGATGACCCCGAGCACGCCGATCATCCCGATCATCTACGCGCTGAAGTCCAAGCTCGAGGACATCAGGGCCGAGGGCGTCGACGCCCGCTACGCGCGCCACGCGCGCCTGAACGCGGCCGTCCGGCAGTGGGGCCTGTCCAGGGGCCTGCGGCTCTTCCCGAGGGAGGGCTACGGGTCGGTCACCCTCAACTGCCTCGCGAACGCCCCGGGCTACGACATCCCGGCGCTCAACAAGATCCTGAAGGCGAAGCACCAGCTCGTGATCGACGGGGGCTACGGCAAGCTGAAGGGGCTGACGATGCGCATTTCCAACATGGGCGACGAGACCGACGCCACGATCGCCGCCCTGATCGCCGCCCTCGACAGCGCGCTCGCCGAGACCCCCAAAATCGCCGCCTGAGCGGGTGCCGCGTAAAACAAAACCTTGAAATCTCCGCCCGCGGAGCCTATCGGCTCGCGGCTTCATGAAGTCACTCATCATCGCGGAGAAGCCGTCCGTTGCGGCGGATCTCGCGCGCGCCCTCGGGAAGATACCCAAGAAGGGGGACCACTTTGAGAGCGAGGAGTATGTCATCTCCTCCGCCGTGGGCCATCTCGTCGAGCTCCAGATGCCCGAGGACATCGACAAGAAGAAGTTTGGCTTCTGGAGGCTGGAGGCCCTCCCGATCATCCCGGAGAAGTTCGAGCTGAAGCCCATCGAGGACTCGAAGGCGAGGTTCGAGCTCCTGAGGAAGCTTCTCGGCCGAAAGGACGTCGGGCTCGTGATCAACGCCTGCGACGCGGGGCGCGAGGGCGAGCTCATCTTCACGTACATCTACCAGCTGAGCAGGTGCAAGCTGCCGGTGAAGCGCGCCTGGATGCAGACGATGACGCAGGACGGTATCCGCGAGGCCTTCCGCGGGCTGAGGGACGGGGCGCAGATGCGCGGCCTGTCCGACGCGGCCCGGTGCCGCAGCGAGAGCGACTGGCTCATCGGGATCAACGGCACGCGGGCGCTGACGAAGCGCATGTTCGGGTCCCGCGCCGGAAACGTCGCGTCGGTCGGGCGCGTCCAGACGCCCACGCTCGCGATCGTCTACGCCCGCGAGCTCGAGATCCGCAACTTCAAGCCCCGCGCCTTCTGGCGCGTCACCGCCGAGTTCCAGGTCGCCAAGGGCACCTACGAGGGCGTCTACCAGAGGCCCGAGTTCAGGCGCGCGGACGGCGACGACGACGACAGGATCGACCGCATCTGGGAGCGCGAGCGCGCCGAGGCGGTCCACTCAGCCTGCGCCGGCGCGCCGATGGCCGACGTCTCGGAGGAGAGGAAGGCCTCGACCCAGGCCTCCCCGCGCCTGTACGACCTGACCACCCTCCAGCGCGAGGCGAACAACCGCTTCGGCCTGACCGCCCGGCGCACGTCGCAGATCGCCCAGGCCCTCTACGAGCGCCACAAGATGATCACCTACCCGCGCACGGACTCGCGCGCGCTGCCCGAGGACTACATCCCGACCTGCAGGCAGACGCTCGCCAACCTGCGGGGCGACCTGGCGGGGCATGCGGCCCGGGTGCTGGAGTCCGGGTGGCTGGCGCCGAACAAGCGCATCTTCAACAACAGCCAGATCTCGGACCACTTCGCGATCATCCCGACAGACCAGGAGCACAAGCTGCTCGATGAGATGGAGGCGAAGGTCTACGACATGATCGCCCGCCGCTTCGTCGCCGTCTTCCATCCGTCCGCGGAGTTCGACATAACGACCCGGATCAGCACGGTGGCCGGGCACGCCTTCAAGACCGAGGGCAAGGTGCTCACCTCGCCTGGCTGGCTCGCCGTCTACGGGAAGACGACCGTCGAGGACGGCTCGCCGGACTCGAAGGCCCTGCCCTCGCTGGACCCTGCCGACGGCTCGCCCCCCCGGGCCAGGACGGTCGCCGCCGAGCTCCACGCCGAGGCGACCAAGCCGCCGCCCCGCTACACGGAGGCCACGCTCCTCTCGGCCATGGAGGGGGCCGGCAAGCTCGTGGAGGACGAGGAGCTGGCCGAGGCGATGAAGGAGCGCGGGCTGGGAACCCCCGCGACCCGCGCGGAGACGATCGACGGGCTGATCAACGCGCGCTACCTGGAGCGCCAGCAGCGAGAGCTCGTGCCGACGCCGAAGGCGGAGCAGATCCTCCAGTTCCTCGCCGCGGTCAAGGCCGAGGAGATCACCAGCCCGGACATGACGGGCGAGTGGGAATTCAAGCTTCGCCAGATGGAGCACGGGAAGTTCCCGCGCGAGAAGTTCATGGCCGAGGTGATCGACACGACGAAGGGGATCGTCAAGCGCGTGAAGAACTTCGAGGAGGACGACTCGGCGGCGCGCACGACCGACATCATCTCGCCGACCGACGGCAAGCCGCTCGTCGAGACGCTTCGCGGGTTCAAGTCGAGGGACGGCGAGCTCATGATCTACAAGGTAATCGGCAACCGAAAGATGGCCGAATCCGAGGTCCGCGAGCTCCTTGAGAAGGGCCAGATCGGGCCCCTGGACGGGTTCCGCTCGAAGGCCGGCAAGCCCTTCAGCGCGTTGCTGCGCTACAACAAGGATGAGAAGAAGGCCGAGTTCGTGTTCGACGGCCAGAGGGATTCGTCGGGGGCGATCAAGATCGACTTCTCGGGCCTCCAGCCGGTCGCCGACGCGCCGGCCGCGCGGTTCGGCCCCGGCGCCCAGGTGTACGAGACGCCCCAGAGCTACGTCGTCAGGCGCGTGGACAACGGCGAGGACAAGATCCTGGCGCGGTGCTCGCGCCGGATCCTCTCCAGGGACATCCCGCTCGAGCAGTTCCTGAAGATGCTCGACACCGGCAAGACGGACCTCCTCGACAAGTTCTGGAGCATGCGCACCCGCCGGCCCTTCAACGCCTTCCTCGCCCTGAAGGAGGACGGAAGCACCGCCTTCGAGTTCGCCCCGCGCCCGCCGAGGGACCCGAACGCCCCGGCGCGGGGCCGCCGGCAGAGGACGCGGCCGCCCGAGGCGCCGGGGCCCGTGCGCCCCGCCGCGAGCAACCTTCCCGGCCAACCCGCGTCTTAGCAGACAGTGCCCAGTTTGAACCTCACCAAGAACGCCCTGATCGCGGTCCTTGCCGTCGGCGTGGCCGCAACGGCCGCGCTGGCTTGGCACCAGTACATGGAGCTGGTAAGCATTCGCGCACAACTTGCTGACGCAGATAATGTTGCATTGAGAAAGAAGCTCGCCGAGGCCCAAAAGACAATCCGCTCGCTCGAGGACCGGATCGCCGCCCTGCGGGGCCGCGGCGGCGCGGCCGGCGGGGACCTGGCCGAGGGCGGTGCGGTCGGGGACAATGCCGGGGCGAACGGGGCCGGCCGCCAGCCGGGCGGCCGCTTCGGGGCCTTCGGGCAGCTGGCCGGAAACGCCGAATTCCAGCGGCTCATGGCCATCCAGATGAAGGGGCGCATCAGCCAGACCTACGGCCCGCTGTTCAAGGCGCTCAACCTGAGCCCGGACCAGCTGGCGCAGTTCCAGTCGCTCCTCGCGGACAAGCAGCAGGCCATGATGGATGTCATGCAGGCGGCGCGCGACCAGGGGATCAACCCGAGGACCGACCCGGATGGCTTCAAGACCCTCATGGGCCAGGCGGTCTCCCAGGTCGACCAGACCATCCAGCAGACGCTGGGCGACGCGGCCTTCCAGCAATACCAGCAGTACCAGCAGACGCTCCCCGAGAGGAACGTCGTCGGCAGCCTTCAGCAGCAGCTGAGCTACACGCAGACGCCCCTCACCGACGACCAGGCGAACGCGCTTATCGCGCTCCTGGCGCAAAACCAGCCCCAGCGGGCCGGCGGCGGCACGGCGGGCACCGGCAACGGCGGCAACTCGGGCCCCGGACCGATGGCCCTCATGAACGGAGGGGGCGACGCGCGGGTGACGGACGACGCCCTGGCCCAGGCCCAGGGCGTTCTCTCGGCGCCGCAGCTCTCCGCTCTCGAGCAAATCCAGCAGCAGCAGCAGGCGCGCCAGCAGATGCAGCAGCTCATGCGCTCCGCCAACCAGGGCACGGCCAACGGCGGCTCGAACGCGGCGCCCGGCGCCCCTGCCTCGGCTGGCGCGGGCGGCGGCAAGGGCTAGGGGCCGGAAACGGCCATTAATCCGCTTGTCGGTCGGCGGCCCGTTGGGTAGGCTGGATGCTCCATGATTGTAACCACCGCACAGCTTTTCAGGCATGCCTACGGCAAGTATGCCGTGGGAGCCTACAACATTAACAATGCGGAGCAGGCGATGGGCCTATTCCGGGGCTGCATCGAGTCGCAGGCGCCCTTCATCATCCAGATTTCCAAGGGGGCCCGGAAGTACACCGACAAGCGGATGCTCGAGGCGATCATCCGCGCCGCGGCCGAGATCTTCCCTGACGCCATCTTCGCCGTGCACCTCGACCACGGGGACGAGGAGACCTGCTACGACTGCATCAAGTCGGGCTTCTACAGCTCGGTGATGATCGACGCCTCCCACGAGCCGTTCGACCAGAACGTGGCGATCACAAAGCGCGTCGTCGAAGCGGCGCACAAGAAGGGCCTCTCCGTCGAGGCCGAGCTCGGGATGCTCGGGGGCGTCGAGGAGGACATCAAGGTCGAGGACGGGCACGCGACGCTCACGAATCCGGCGGAGGCCGAGAGCTTCGTGAAGAAGACCGGCTGCGACTCGCTCGCCTGCGCGATCGGGACGAGCCACGGCGCCTACAAGTTCAAGGGCCGCCAGTCGCTCCACTTTGACGTCATGACGAAGATCCAGGCGCTCTTGCCGGGCTTCCCCCTCGTCATGCACGGATCCTCCTCGGTCCCGAAGGAGGAGGTCGACCGTATCAACGCCGCTGGCGGCAAGATGGCCAACACGGCGGGCGTCGACCCGAACGAGTACCTCCCCGCGGCGAAGCTCGGCGTCACCAAGGTCAACATCGACACCGACGGGCGCCTCGTCTGGGCCCGCGTCCACCGCGAGTTCTTCCGCGACAAGCCCGCCGAGTTCGACTTCCGCCCGCCCGGCAAGATCTTCATGGACGAGTACGCGAAGTTCATCGCGAGCCGCAACGTCTACCTGGGCTCGGCGGGCCAGCTCGCCGACCTTCGCAAGTCCCTGGGCAAGTGAGACATTAGGATATTCTGCACAAGCCGGCCGGCCTCGGGTCGGCCGGCTTTTCCATTCATGAAGCTTGTCTTCATCTTTGGCCGGCCCGCGGTCGGCAAGCTGACGGTGGCGAGGGCGCTCGCGGCCAGGACGGGCGCCCGCCTCTTCCACAACCACCTGGCCGTCAACCTCGTTCTCTCGGTCTATGACTTCGGGACGCCGGGTTTCGTCGAGCTGCGGGAGAGGATATGGATGGATGTGTTTCGCCGCGCGTTCTCCGACCGGATGCCGCTGCTCATCTTCACCTTCAACCCGGAGAACACCGTGCCGCAGCGGTTCGTGGACGGGCTCTTCTCGGAGGCCGCCGCCGCCGGCGCCGAGGTGATCCCCGTCGAGCTCCTGGCCAGCGAGGCCGCGATCGAGGCGCGCAT
>Ga0181523_10000355_pt1 | contig 50680 bp, 52 predicted proteins | sample PEATcosm2014_Bin_43_FD_119752 | JGI IMG/M metagenome (GOLD analysis project Ga0181523, IMG submission 119752) | Peatland microbial communities from MTU Mesocosm Facility, Houghton, MI, USA - PEATcosm2014_Bin05_30_metaG | ecosystem: Environmental > Terrestrial > Soil > Wetlands > Peat | place... | reverse complement strand
CGAGTTCATCGAAGACCTGGAATTCGCTGGCGAATCCGGCGTGAAGTTCAACGGCGTTCTCTGCGGACGCGCGACCTGGAAGGACGGCATTCCAATCTACGCGCAGCAGGGCGGCAAAGCTTTCGAGGCGTGGCTGAAAGACGAGGGCGTGAAGAACATCAGCAACGTGAACAACGCGCTTAAGGCCGCCACGCCCTGGTACAGCATCTACGAGGTCGGCGAGACCGTCGGCGCGCGATAGCGGCCTCTGGTAGTGCGGCGCTTCAGCGCCGCGTCGCGATCGATCTTACTTATTTCCAAGCCGGCTTCAGCCGGCCAAACTCGGCGCACGGCCATCCGCGCGCTTTCTCTTGCGAATAGCGAAAGGCGAACAGCGAACAGCAGTTATTCATACACCGTGCATCCGCACCCCGGCGACGGCACGTGTACCTTCAGAAAGTCCGCGACGCGCTGATACGCGTCGATCTGATTCTCCACCCGCGCGAATCCGTGTCCCTCGTCTTTGTAGATCTTCAGCTGCACCGTTCCACCGTGTTTCTTCACTGCGTCCGCCACCTGCTGCGATTCTTCCGCCGGACAGCGCGGGTCGTTGCCGCCCGCCAGCAACAGCATCGGCGCCTTAATCTGATCGACAAAATAGATCGGCGAGCGGTCCTCATACAGCGCCTTGTTCTTCACCGGATCGCCCATCGTCGCCAGATCGTATTCGCGCAGGTGCGGGTCTTCGTTCTCAATTTCCGTAAACCAGTTCACGAACGGCACAATCGGCACCGCCGCGGCCCACATCTCCGGAGCTTTGGTCACCGCCATCATGCTGAGATACCCGCCGTAGCTGCCGCCCATCACGATCAGCTTCTTGGGGTCGACGAACGCACTCTTCTTGATCCACTCCGCCGCGTCGAGCACGTCGTTCAACTCCTGGCCGCCGGCATCGCCCATGTTCGCGTCGGTGAACTGCTTGCCGTATCCCGTCGATCCGCGATAATTCGGCGCGATCACCAGATAACCCTGGTTGACGATGTACTGGATGAAGCGATTGAATGAGTCAACCGACTGCGCCGCCGGCCCGCCGTGGATGTAGACAATCGCAGGAAACTTCCCGTTAGGCTGAATGTTGTTGGGAACGTAAGCAAACGCCGAGATCGTCCACTTGCCATCGCGGCTGGGATAATGCACCAGGTACGGCTGCACCATGTCCGCGCTGCGCAGCCCGCCGACCAGCGCGTGCGTTATCTGCTGCGACTGCTTCGAAGCGACGTCATATACCCACAGATCATTCGGCGCGTTGGCGCCGTTGTGGTAGTAGAGCAAGCGCGAGCCATCGCGCGTATACGCTACGGGATCGCCGCCCAACTCGTTGATACCACGCTCCAGCGGCAGCGCCGCGGCACGTTTGCTCGCGATGTCATAGAAATAAATGTTGGTCGTACCATCGACATTCGCAGTCCAGGTCAGCGACTTGCCGTCCGGCGAAAACGAGCCCGCGCTCAACTCCCATTTCTCGTCGGTCAGCCATTCAATCTTTTTCGTCGCAATATCGAGAAGTCCCACATTGTCGTACCCGTTATGGGCGTCTGATGTAATCAGCACGGTTTTGCAGTCGGGTGAGATGTCGGCCGCGATGTAGTTGTTCTGTCCCTGGTGCGACGTGAGATTCGTGCTCTGCCCGCTAGCGACATCGACCACAAAAATATTGGCGTCTTTGCCCGTAGCATGCCACTGCGTATAGACGATGAACCTGCCGTCGCGCGAAAAGATCGGATGGCGATTGCTCAGTTCCTTCGGCGTGTTCTTCGTCAGATGGCGGACGTGCCGCGTCGCTACATCGATTAGCTCAATCTCGTAGCTCGATCCTGTCTTTGGCTTGGTCGCATAGGCCAGCTGCCGCCCGTCCGGCGACCACGCCGGCTCAAACTCGGCCGAGTCCGGTGACGTCGTCAGGTTCGTCATATCGCCGGTCTTGGGCGAAACCAGGAAGATGTCCCACTGCTCATCGCCGTCATGATCCGAGATGTAAGCGATCCACGTCCCGTCGGGCGACCACACCGGCCCCGCCTGACGCTGGTCGCTGATCGTGAGCTGCGTCGGCCAACCGCCGGTGGCCGGCAGCACCCAAAGGTTGTTGCGCCCGCTGATGTTGCTGATAAATGCGACCTGCTTGCCATCCGGCGACCACGTCGAGCCGCCGATCTGCCGCGTCATGTAAAGCTTCTCGATCGAGAAGTTCTGCATGTCGGGAACATTCTTGCTTTCGAGCTTTTTGGGGTCGGTGATCGCTTGCGGCGAGGCAAGCGGCTGCTGAGCAACTGCAGAAAGTGTCATAAGGGTAATGATCGCGGCAATGACGAGTTTCAAAGTCTGAGCTTCCATCCTAGTGTGTGACAATTCTACACATCACAAAGTGTGCTATCTTACACACACTAACCATGCCCACCAATCTCGCCATTGACGACAGCCTGATCGAAGAGGCAAGACGCATCGGCGGTCACGTGACCAAGAAAGATGCGGTTACGGCCGCCTTAGATGAGTATATCCGCAGGCGAAAGCAGGCCGAGGTTCTCAAGCTGTTCGGAACCATCGAGTATTCCCCAAACTATAACTACAAGGCGAACCGCCGGCGTGACCGCATCGAGCACGAGCGATGAAGGTGTTGGCCGATACATCGGTGTGGTCGCTCGCTCTGCGACGTAAGGCCACTGCAAAAATGGGCGCGGCGGAGCAGCGACTGGCTGCCTTGCTTTCCGAAGCGATTACCGATGGCCGCGTCGTCATCATCGGCCCGATTCGTCAGGAGTTGTTATCTGGGGTTAAGGATCACGCACAGTTTGAGAAGCTTCGCACTGCGCTCGAAGCCTTTCGCGATGAGCCGCTCGACCGTGGCGATTACGAAGAAGCTGCTCGCCTGTACAACATTTGCCGTGGAGTGGAGTGTGGTCCGGTAGACATGCTCATCTGCGCCGTTGCGGTTCGCCGGAAATGGCGCGTGCTGGCCAACGATGCGGGCTTAAATAAGTGTCTTGAGATTGTCTCGTCCCTGTAGCTACAACGTTCACAAGCCTGCAGCACGCAAGGCGACTTTTGATTCTGAGATCGCTCCGATCTCTCGCATCATGCCCAGCTGGTCCCAATTGTCCCAGCCCGCGACAATTTTCCCGTCCGCAATTCGGCCTATCGAGATTCCGGTAATGCGCACCTGCTTCCCGGTTGCCGGCAGCCCGAGCTGATCGCCGCTATGCGTCATGGTTGCCGACCACCTCGCGACAACCTTGTCGCCAGCCTCGAAGGCGTCCTCGATGGTCACGTGAATGTCAGGGAACGCGCCGCGCAGGTTCTCGACGAAAGCACGAAACCCCAGCGGCCCGCGGATAACCGCTTCCGGACCGCTCTGGCCGATCCCGACGAATTCCGGCGCCATCAATTCCTGAATGGTCTCCATCCGGCCCTGGTTCCACACTTCACTAAACCAGCGATGTATCAGCGCAACGTTGTTGTCGGACATATCCGCTCCTCAGTAAACGGCAAGTGTGACACGTTTTCGCCCGCAGTCAAGCAAGTAACTTTATGCGGGCTTTCTTGCCGATCGCAATACTTCAGAACACGTCCGGCACGAGGGGGTGGTCACCGTTTCGCGGGGCTCATACGGTCATGGGGCCAGAATCCTATCGATCGGGTGTGATGGCCCATCCTTTTTTCTGTACTCTCGGAGGCAGCCGCCGTGTACGATGCCGTTATGAAACAAATCAGGGTTTTCTTGGGAGTGCTATGTACGCTTTTGCTCGCCTTACTATTACCAGCTTGCAACGCAGTCAATCCCCTCTGCGGAAGTGCTCGTCCAGCCCCAGTTATTACGTCCCTTTCTCCCACCACGATTACCTTCGCTCAAGTACAGCAGGGTGTCGTTCTCACTGTGAATGGTAGCGACTTTGTCTCGGCTTCGATCGTCGTCATCAACGCGACGGGGCTAGCTACTACGTTCGTGAGCAGTACGGAGTTGCAAGCCACAATCACGACCGCCCAGATCTCCGGTCCTGGAACAGCCAATATAACAGTCAATACTCCGGGCGGGACGACAGGCAGTCTTGCCTGCTCAAGCGGCGGCACCAGCAGCGCCCTCGTCTTGACGATCACTTCTTAAGGAAGAGCCACGGACGGATAGAAGATTCGCGCTCCGCGACACTGCTCTCTCAGCAGTGCCAAAAAGTGCTCACCGACAAGGCCACCACGAAGAACAGCATCCTCGCCTGCCACCAGTGCAGCAACTAAATATCGCGGCTTATGAAGATGGTGAGCGCGGAAGGAATCGAACCTTCAACCTACTGATTAAGAGTCAGTTGCTCTGCCAATTGAGCTACGCGCCCGCTTGTGAGGAAACACTACAGAAGGGCAACAGAGATTATAACATCGCTGCTGGGCGCGCTTGCTGGTGATTGTCCTGCCAGGATCAGAACCTGAAATCGATGCCCATATTCTGCGCCATCTCTTTGGTTGCACGGCGAAACTGGCCAGGATCGCTGATGAAGCTTGATTGCCCGCCCGTGCTCGATGACAGCGCCTGCAAGCGTGAGCGCCCATAGCTTTCGCTGACATCTACTCCAATGCAGAAAATCCGCACTCCGGCCGAATTGATCTCAGCCGAGGTCTGCGTTGGCGACGCGTGACTGTCGATGTTTCGTCCGTCGGAGATCACCAGCAACACACGATTGGGATACTTCGCAATGCGCGCCAGATGTCCGGCGGCAAATGCGATCGCGTCGTCCAGCACCGCTCCCTTCTGCGGCTTGATGCTTTCCAACGCCTCTTCCAGTTGCTGCGGATCGCTAGTCAGATCCTGCGCAAAGACAAGATTGTTGTCGTAGGTAAGAATAAACGCTTCGTCCTGATCGCTCATGTGCCGCAGCATATCGATCAGGCTATTGACCACGGCCGAGCGGCTGCCTTTGTTCGCCAGCGAGGTTTCCACCAGTATGCCTAACGACATCGGTCCTATGGTCGACGGAATCCGGCGCTTGCGCACGACCGCGGGGGCTGAATCGTCAGCCCAGACGGATGGCGCCGGCTGCGAAACGCTTGGCTTCGCTACCGCCGGCGGCTTAGCAACAGCGACCGTCGTCGGCTGTGTGCTCTTCGGCAGTGGCTGCGGTACCGTGGACGGCGGAGTGATCGACGTGGTGCGAATTGCGCGCGCGGCACTCGCACTTGGAACCGCTGTCGCCGATAGGTAGTCATTCTAGTCGGACGTGCTGCCGCCATCTTTCACGTACTGCGCACGCGCAAAGCGCGCCATGTCTATGCCCTGCGGTGTTCCTCGCGACAAGTTCACCGCTCGTGCCAGGCACCAATATCCTTCCTTGCGATCCGGAGCCTTGCCATTGAGATCGGCAAGCGCCAGTTCGTACACATAGCCGGCATGATTCGGTTCTATTGCGACTGCAATGTGGAGATAGACCCGCGCCGCGACATAATCGTGCATCTGCAACTCAGCGGCGCCAGCCGCGCCGCTCAGCATCGCGTTGGCACGGCGGCACAGGTCAGCAAAGTCGCCTGCGCTCATGCCCGGCGGCCGCAAGGCTTGCGCCAAGTTGTCCAGGCCCCGGCTTGCCATGGCCAGCAGCTGTGCGGGCTTCATGCCTCCCCGTTGCAGTTCATTTCTCGCATCGTTGCTCAACAACGCCAGGGCAATGGCATTGTTCTTATCGTTTTCCTCCAGGACGTGGGCCCAGCTCAGCGCATGAGAAGTGTTGTTCGAACGAAGATACTCCCCGATTACGAACTGCAACGCCGCAATCTTCAGCGGACCGGACTGTGCGTGGGTCGCGAAGTGCTCCAACTGAACCACTCGGTCATCTCGATCGACGCGAGCCACAGCGCTGGTGTATTGGCTGAGCTCATTGCTCGTACCAACCTGCGCAACCAGCGAGGGCGCGATCAACAGCGATACGGTTAGAGAAAATGTGAGAAGCCGGAGATAGCATTCTCTTCGATGTTCAGCAATCATACGCGCGCACCAGTCACACGGGACTCTGGAAGACCGCTGCCAGATTGTCGCGAAATGGGCAAAAACTTAGATGGCAATCACGAGTGCGGGGGTGGCTGCACCAGGGAACCAAGGGAATGCGTTGTCTGATCGTGAGCCTTTCGCGCCGATATGCAGCCTGGAATAATGCCAATCAGCCCGCCGGCAATTACGTCGCTGGCGTAGTGGTAACCGTCATACACCGCGCCCACGCACATCAGCAGAATGGGGATCAGCAACCATGACGCGGCGCGTGGCAGAAATCGATAGGCAAACATCAGTACGACGAACGTCAACATGATGTGCGAACTGGGAAAAGCGTTCCCGTGAACGCCGGCGTGGTTCTGCACCATGCGAACCAGGTGTTGAAAGATGCCTCCATGGGCGCTGCCGATCTGTTGCACTCCCGCGCGATTGGCCGGACTCTGCGTCGGGAACAGCAGATACGTCGCATAGCAGATCACATACCCCACACTGAGACAGTCGGTAAGTTTGCGGAATGCGCCTGCGAAGGCCGCTCGCTCGCGCCATGCCCAGAACAGACCTCCCACAATGGGGTACAAGGGATAGAAGGCGAAGTATCCAAACTCGAGAAACTCAATCAGCCAGCTCCTGGCATGGGCGTGCATCCACTCCATCGGCGACACGCCGAACATCCACGATTCAAGCGCAAGAATGTAGTGATTCTGCCAATCGCTGCGGATCGCCAGCGAGAGGAACGAAACTTCTTCAAAGACCGTGGTGAACAATACCAGCGGCAGCCAGTCGTGCGCGAACTCCCAGCCCACGCTGTCGCCACACTTACGAGCAAGAAGCACGATCGCCGCAATCGCGCACAGATTCCACACTACGTATGCCGGCCAATGTGGAACGCGCGCATGCTGCACACAAACCAGCAGCGTCAACACAACATGCACAACCAGGTAGATTCGGTCGGTGCGATTCATCGGCTCGCACGAGCATACCGCAACAAACGAGCAAGAGGGTCGGGAGGACTCGCCTGCGAGCATCGCAATCTTCGTAGAACTATCCCTTTGGATAGCCCTTTCTCCGTTGAGATAGGCACCGCGCAGAACCTGCCGGAGCTCAACCGGCACTGCTTTGCGTAACTCGTTAATTTACCGGACTTGCTTAGTCCTCAGCATGCTCGAATGCTTTGGCAATACGACTGCTCCTACCCATGCCATCACGGTCTTCGGAGGAGCGATATGAAGCTACTAAGATTTGCAGTTTTGATGATGGTTATGAGCGGTGCAGCTCTATTCCCTATCCAGGCCTACAGTCAACAAGAAGTTGACCCGGACCACTTTGACCACCCGGCGACGCAAGCGGCACAGAAGGCGAAACCCAGCGTGCATCATCACGCGGCTAGTCAAGTAAAGCTGGCGAGCCACCATCACGTCAGCAAAGGATCTCACTCGTCCCGAAATTCGTAGTCAATGCAGGGGCGGTTTCTCAGTTGAGTTCGATGGCAATGACGCATTGCTTATGCCTCATCAGCCGGCCGAAGAAGTCGCCAACGATTTTCAGCATGCCGTATTCGCGCCGCAGCAGCTCTTGACCTCGCGCCACTTCGTCATTGGCGCAGAGTCGCGCTTGGCCTTCAATCCACGCGCCACGCAGGTCGCCGCGAAAATTACACGGCGCGACGCGAACTTTCGGATTATTGCGGATACGCTTCACCTTGCCGACATCCGCCTCTGAATATACGTAAAACGTAGCTCGCCCTGGCGTGCTGGTATCGGGGCTCTGCGCAAACCACACCGGCGTTCGAACTCCTACTCCAGTTTTGCGAAAGCTTTCCAGATTCAGATATTTCGCTTTTGCGAATTGCCCAACGGCATCTGTCATTCTGAGGGCCCCCTATACTCAAGATGAGCATACCCCACTGCAAGCAACTTGTTTTGATGCCACTGGTACCCCGCTGACTGCAGCCTGGAAGCGCGGGCCATGGGTGGGTTTCAATTGGCGCTTCGACAGCGGACTGGTCGCTTGGGAGGTGCCCTGTTACGGAACTAACCCGGGCAATGACTGCCCGCAATCGACCATGCTCAACGGCATACCAGGCATCGAAATGACGGAGGTATTAGGCATCCCTCTGACTGCCGACCAGGAATTTCAAGCGGGCTTTTTGATATGGCTCTGGGCGTTGACAACCTCTTCAAGGGCGACAAGTACCGTGGAGTGCGCAGGTTACTCTCGTCAAAGTGACGAACAACCACGCGCTTTACAACTTTCTATCGACCTTCAGCGGTACTCACTATGTCACGCCGAGAACAGTCGCAGGCCAGATCGGGTTTCACTTCTAAGTTGTCCGGGAGCAGCAGTAAAGCTATCGGGGTTGATGTGGCGAGGACTATGTGCAGAACATTCTCCCAAAACTGAAATGCCACTCGATGGCGAGTGGCATCCAGCAAAAATATACGACGGCCCGAAGTAGCGCGAATACTGCTCTTAAGACTTGGACTTCCTTTTCCGTTCTGCCCAGCGTTGCTTCATCATCTCCGAGATGCGCTTACGAGCAGCTGCACTCATATGACGCCGCGGACCGGACTTCTTCCCACTGCCAGCCGGGCGACCCCGCTTGCGAGGTCCACTGTCCCCTTCTAGAGCCGCGATAGCTTGATCAAGACGCGCGCGCTCTCTTTTGAGGTCGTTGAGTATATTCTGAATATCCATGCTTCTCCTTTCAACCTGATTTAAAGCCTTGAGTTAGTGTAACAGTCAGATTAATTTGGTGCCTACGATTTCAGTCGAAATAGCTATTCTGCTGACTAGATAGAGGGTGCTAGCAATGACTGGCACCTAAGTAATAGTGAGCTTGTGCTCAAATTGGTGGTTTGGTAATTGAAAAACTCAGACATCAGTTTTAATTGGTGAGTTACCTTACGAGCGCTTCAGGAAGTTCGTTGGAGAGAGGAATACGAGTGGACGACAAGAGCTACCACATGACACCGCAGCAATTTCGTGATCATGGGCGCGCCATGGTTGACTGGATAGCTGACTATTATGAATCGATCGAGACTCGTCCTGTCCTGTCGCAAGTAAAGCCGGGAGATATTCGAAAGCAGCTGCCCGCTCACGCTCCGCCACAGCCGGAAGATTTCGCAGCCATATTAGCGGACATAGACCAGGTAATTCTTCCTGGAATCACTCACTGGCAATCTCCCAATTTCTTTGCCTACTTTCCTGCGAACGCTTCTGGACCGGCGATACTTGGCGATCTGCTTTCATCGGCGCTGGGAGTACAAGGCATGCTCTGGGCAACCAGTCCCGCCTGCACCGAGTTGGAGACTCATGTTCTCGACTGGCTGGTGCCAATGCTGGGATTGCCCGAGAAGTTCCTGTCGAGCACGGCAGGAGGTGGAGTGATTCAGGACACGGCCTCCAGCTCTTCTCTATGTGCCATGTTGGCCGCTCGCGAGCGTGCTACTGGGTACCGTAGCAATCGCCTCGGATGCGATGGTACGCTGGTGGCTTATACCTCCAACCAGGCCCATTCATCGATCGAGAAGGCTGCAATGGTTGCAGGCATCGGTATGGATAATCTGCGCCTGGTCGATGTGGATGATCGCTTTGCCATGAGCCTTGATTCTCTGGTGAAGCAGATTTCGCAGGATCGGAGTTCTGGATTAGTACCCTTCTTTGTGTCTGCTACGGTGGGAACTACTTCCTCGAACGCTTTGGATCCGCTCCCCGCCATTGGGGCCATTTGCCGCGACAACAACCTTTGGTTCCATGTAGACGCCGCCATGTCAGGGACAGCGGCGCTATGCCCGGAATTCCGCTACATCCAGGATGGCTTGGAATTTGCCGACAGTTATACCTTCAATCCGCACAAGTGGATGTTCACCAACTTTGACTGTAACTGCTTTTATGTCGCGGATCGCAAGGCACTCATCGACACGCTCAGCATCCTGCCGGAATATTTGCGAAATCAAGCTACCGAATCAGGAGAAGTGTTCGACTATCGCGACTGGCACATCCCGCTCGGACGGCGCTTCCGCTCGCTGAAACTATGGTTTGTGATTCGCCACTATGGCATCGAGGGGCTGCAGTTTCATGTTCGCCGGCATGTCGCAATAGCACAGCAGTTTCTGAATTGGGTGAGGCAGGACGAAAGATTCGAACTAGCTGCTCCCGCTCCCTTGAATCTGGTTTGCTTCCGCCATCGCGGGGGCGATGAGCGCAACGAGACGCTAATGAACCGTCTCAACCAGAGCGGCGATCTTTACCTCACTCACACCCGTTTGAACGGGCGATTTACCCTGCGACTCTGCGTTGGACAGACCAATACCACCGAGCTGCATGTGGAGCGGGCGTGGAAAAGGATGCAGGAGGAGGCAGATAACCTATGACGCCTGTATCCGATGTCAGATATCCAATGCCCTCCCAGAGCTACTGCTGTTCCGTCCCCGAGCTGTTCGGCGTGATCGGTGCCGGAGTCATGCCCAGAAATGTTGTTCCCATGAATCGGCCGCTGGAACTGAAGTTCCACGTGAAGAGAGCGTGGCCCGCATGCGCGCAGGTCTGGCAGCCATTCCTCAATGGGTAGCCAATGATGAACTGTAACCCGCCTTTGTCGCCCGTCTGCGAATTGGGCCACGTCTTGCCATCTCGATCGCCAGGCCACAGATTCGCTCTCGGAAACTGATTCTGTAAACTCTGGAACTGAAAGCTTTGCTGCATGCTCTTCTGATCCAGCAGCTTCAGATTTTCGGCATTGACGATTCGGGGTTGCCCGTTGACGAGAAACAAGCCACTGCCGTTGCGCAGCGGATACCTCACCCAGGCAATGTCGACCGGCCCAACCGCGTGAAAGCCGGTCAAGATGCCGACTTCGCCGCCCGTCTGCTTGTAGAGCTCGCGGGTGAAACTCACCGCGTCGGCCGAAGCTCCCGCCTTGGCCATCTGGTTGATCACGCACTCACTGAACTTCAGAGACGGTGTGACCTTATCGCACGCCGCATGTGCGTTAGTGAGGAAGTCGCTGGTAGGTTGCCACACCGCTGATGACCCGATGTTGGCAGTCGATTGTCCGAAGCTGCAGCTGACCAGAGCAATGATAGCGAGCACTAAGGAAGACTTCTTCATGGAATCCTCAGCAAATTGGGTGGATCGTTTGGAGTTTAGCAGACCTGCTCGGTGTGGTCGGCTAGGTTTTAACATAACGGCCAGCGCCGAATTTCCTCCACCGCTATTCTCGCTTCGATCGGCAGCAACAGGATTCCGCGTCACAGGGCGTCCCGGCCTGGCCGACTCATGCTCACCAGCAGCTTAGAAGTGCTTGACAGCGGAGTCGATTTACATGAATATGAATTCAGGTTCATATATGAACAATCGTCTGCTTGTAACTGGCCTTGGGATTTGGATTGCTGCGACCGTGGCCTTGCGCCTGGGTGGGCAGTTCGTGTTGCGACCAGATGCCTGGCCAGCAATCATCGCGTTGTTTGCCATCAGCTTCGTAGCCATGGCCTGGCTGGCGCGAGGGCTATGCCGCCGGCTTCGCCTGCCGCCGGAACAATGGCCGGCCGGCGCTATCTCGCTTGCCGCACCAACGCTCCTACTCGATCCCTTCTCCAGCGCGTTCTTCCCCACAATCTTTCCGAACCTGGCTCCTGAGCTGGCCGGTGTTTTCGGCGGCTGGATGCTCTGCTGTTGTGCCGGCGCGTTGTTGGGAGGAACGGTGCGACCGGGCGGGCGCTTCTGATGCAGCGTCGCCCGAACCTGCTGCGGTCTGAGAGGCTGCCGCCAGAGCCGCGTCAGCGGCGCAGCCTCGAGAAACGCGCACGTCTGAAGGATGCTGCCCTGGCTCTGTTTAACGCGCACGGCTACGAGCGCACCTCCATCGAGGAGATCGCCAAACGCGGCAATCTCGCGACCGGCACCTTCTATCAGCATTACCGCTCCAAGCGGCAGCTGCTCCTGGTGCTGATGGAAGACCTGCTGACCGCTATGAGTCAGTTGAATCTCCAGCCCAGTGCCGGCGGCAATCCGCGTACGCTTCTCCGCGAGTTGCTGGCGCGCGCCTTCACCACCGACCGGCGGTATCTGGGCGCGTATCGTGCCTGGCGGGAAGCCATGCTCTCCGACCCGCATCTGGCGCGGGATTGGCGAGAGATTCGCGAGTGGACTACACAACGGGTCGTTGCTCTACTGACCTTGCTGCAGCAATGGCCCGGCGCGCGAAAAGATATCGCGATCGCTCCACTCGCCGAAGTGGTCGATACTTTGGGTTGGAGTCTGTTAGAAAAACCGGCGTTTATGTCGCTGGAGCAAGTGAACGCGCGAATCGACGCAGCAACCCATCTGATCTACCACGCCGTCTTCCTCGACACTCCCGAACAAAGGTCAGTCCACTAAGTTTCCACAGCAAGTCCACTCGCTTTATTGCTGCGGGGGTTGCGCAGGTGCCGGTGGCTGTCGCGCTGGACGCATGAGTTTGGGCGGAGGCGGCGTTGGGATGTAAGTCGTGCGCAGGAATTTTCCGGTGGCATCAAAATCCCAGCCGAAGCGCGCTACTCCCACATGCTGGCACGCGTGACATCCGTTGATGAGCAGATAGCTCACGATGAACTGAGTACCGCCGCCAGTCAGGAGCTGCACCCGGGGCCAAGGCTCATTACCGCTGCGATCTCCGGGCCACAGATCCGTCTGCGGATATCTGCCTTTGACCGCCTGATACAACGCATTCTGCTCCATTGCCGCGCGGTCCAGCTTCTGCAGATCGTCCACATCAAGAATCTTGGGATCTCCGTTCACCAGCAGCAGAGCGTAATTGTCGTTGGCCCGCAACGGATACAGGACCTGCGCGGCATCGACAGGGCCGTACTTCTTGAACGCCGTCATGATTCCCACCATGCCGTCCGTCTGCTTGTACAGCATGCGGGTGAAACCTACCGCTTCAGCAGGAGCTCCTCCCGAGGACATCTGGTCGATGAAGCACTCGGCGAAACTCGCCGGATTCGCGGACTTGTCGCAGGCGGTATGGGCCTTGGTGAGAAAATCCTGCGGCGGTTGCCAAACTGCCGATGGCCCAATCTTGCCACCGGTAGTCATTCCAGCGGTCCCGGATGTCCCACTTTGTGGGACTGCAAGCAGCAATGCCCAACTGCTAAGAAGAGTTACGAACAAGAGTGCCGATCGTCTCACGTTCCGGTATTCCTCCCTCAATCTCGGTATCCCAGCGTAGCGCACCAGTATCCCTGCTTCTATTAGGAAAGGTCAAACCCAGGTTGCCGGCAATCGTGATCTATCTGATGATCGCACGGTGACACGCATCACAGATCACTCTCAGGTTTTCCGAAACACTAGAGGTTGATGATTTCATGGCTGCAATCCCGCAGAGTGGCAGCGCTGGTGTCTATGCTGGCTTTGCTTCTCTGGGCCCAGATGGGTGTAGCGACAATGCCTATTTCCGGGCACGGGCCGCAGTGTCATGACCAAATGGCTGGCGTGCATTCGACGCCTCACGTGATGGCCGCCGGCTGCTGTCCGCGACACGCCAACTCGACGCTGGGTTGTCCGGCTCATGCCAAGCTGATAGTCGTGGCGGCGTACCGTCCCGATTGCTGTGCAATCAGCAACCGGCCTTCACAGCCAGTCGCGTTCGTCGTCATATCTCGCACCGTGACGCAGTCCGCCGTCCAGGTCTGTGCGAGCTCTGTTCTGTCCGCAAGCCCGACGGACCTGGTGGGGCAGTTCCATCGATTTCCATCCTTCCAATCAGTTTTCGATAAGAAGGCCGACCTCAGAATCTAGCCGAGTCTGAACCACCCATTTCCACGACAGGACGTCGCGAATGCGAACGTCAGACTTATGGCAGTGGACCGGCGAGTTCACACAACCAGAATTCTGAGGAAAATATGAAATCGAAGGCTCTCATAATACTAAGCACAGTAGTAATGGCTCTGGCGCTGATAGCGCAGAGCGCGACCCAATCGTCGCCGGCTCCCAGCGGCGATAATGCCAAAGCCTGCGCCTGCTGCAATCATGATCAGGCGGACGGCGGAACGGCATGCTGCAGCAAGGGAGCTGCCTGCTGTGGCAAAAACAATGCCTGTTGCAAGGGCGGTAGCTGCTGCCAGGGTAAGGATGGTAAGGCTTGCTCGATGATGTCGAAGGACCAGGCTGGCAATATGACCTGCTGCGCCGGTGGCAAGTGCTCCATGACGTCGAAGAACGGCAAGGGCTGCTGCTGCTCCAAGATGTGTGAACGTCCTCCGGCCGCATCCTAATTGCTCAACCACAATGCCAGGGCTGGCTTCAGCTGCCGGCAAACGAGCCCCGGGTCAACCGGGGCTTTGTTGTGGCCGAGGAACCTGCGCGCTGGGTGGCCGATTCTCTGAGTTCCATGCAACCACAAAATGTTCACAACTTTTTGCTGGCGCTCATTGCGAAAAGGTGTCACAATCTGCGCACTACATGGGACCGTGGGGCGGATGGTCTCCAGTTCATTCACCTTCGGCCTTACCTTTTGCCATCCACCTCCGGGCGTGTTCCTACCCTGATGGGCAACTTCGCCCGGCACTCACGAGATCGTAGTCGGTGACCGGCGATCGTGCGGAGGCTGTTATGCGGTGTGGACGTTGGCTCGCTCCCGTCTTTGCTTCCCTCCTGATCTGTACTGCGCAAGCCCAGCTCCACATCGGCGGAAGTGGGGCAGCTAACTCAGTTGGTAATGTCCACGTACGCGTCGTCCTGGATAATGGCCGCAATGCCGGCCCTTATCTACAAGTCCATCTGCTGGCCGCCGGGACGGCGACTGTCGGCGTCACTTATACGAACGACGTTGGTGAGGCTACGTTCTCAGGCGTGCCTGTCGGCAGTTACTACATCGAAGTTAGCGGAGATGGAATTCAGACCACCTCCACGGATACGTTCATGGTGGATGAGCGCAAAGGCTCCCAGTCTCAATGGATCACGGTGCATCGCGTCGAAGACTCCGGGCCGAAGCCCGTCTCGGCCCGTGCAACATTAGTCTCGGCAACGGATATGAATGTCCCCGGTAAGGCCCGTAAAGAACTCGACAAGGCCAATCAAGAGATGGCCATGCAGAACTGGAAGAAGTCGCTCGAGCACCTGAACCAGGCGATTGCTCTAGCTCCGCAGTGGGCCACGGCCTACAACAACCTCGGCGTGCTCTACGCCAAAATGAATGACATTCCCCGCGAAGAAGATGCGCTAAAAAAAGCCGTCAGCCTGGACCCTAAGTTCGCTGCCGCCTTGATCAACTATGGCAAGCTATGCATACGCCAGAAGAATTTTCCTCAGGCGGAGGAGTTGCTGCAGAAAGCAGTGAGCGTAGAACCCAACAACCCTGAGAGCTTGATGTTGCTAGCAGACGCGGCTTACATGGATCGCAATTTTGATCTTGCCATTACGGCTTCGCATCAGGCACATGCATCAGCCCAGGATCATCCTTCCTTTGTGCATTACATTGCGGCGCGCGCTTATCAGCAGGAGAATCACCAGAGCGAAGCGCTCGCTGAATTCAAGGTCTTCCTGGCGGAAGAACCCAAGGGACCGCGGGCCGACCATGTGCGCGGTGATGTCGCAAAGATCGAGAGCGCTTCGCAGGTGGGTGCTCCGTAGGTTCGGATTGCGCTCAGCCTTCCTTCATCTTAAGGCGGCTTTTGTGCTCTTCCATGAACTCACGAATCTGTTCAGCCTGGTCTAGCAAACGGATCCACTGTTCGTAGTAGAGAGTCACTGGAAAGCGCCCCAATCCATATACACTGACGCCTCCCTTTTCACTTACCTTGAAATCCAGAGCGCCTCTCTTGCGTCCCTGCGCCTGCTTTTCCAACTCCGCTACTTTAGCTTTTAGTTCCTCGTAACTAGGTTCCGACATTCTCTTTCACCTCGATTAAGCCCAACACTATGACTGCGCGCCCCAAACAAAAGGAACGCAATAGCAATCTTACCGGAAGTCGACGCCGGACTGTGAGTTGTAGCTGTAGGGCGGAGTCGCGTGGTGCCTATTGTTTACCGCTACCCGTGGCGAAGTGGTCGCTTTCATCGGAAATCTGCGCCGCTGCGTCGCGCGCCCCAAGCTGATTGGGGGGATGGAGTGTGTCGAGGAAAGATACCAGGGCTGCCACTTCCGCCGGATTCAGATTCTTGCCGTAGGCCGGCATGTTGCCGCCGCCCTGCACCACCTGCCGCACCAGTTGGGCGTGCGTCTTGCGAACCGCCACGCTGTCCAGGCTTGGTCCGCGCATTCCGCCGGTACCGCCGATGGAATGGCAATTCCGGCACTGCTTCTCCTGGAAGATTGCCGCGCCCTGCCGCTCCAGCGGCGTTCGACCATTCAGATACTGTACGGGCACAGGATCGCCGCTCCACGCATCCATGATCGGGCTCCATGGCGTATAGCTGGCCAGATGTGTCAGGGTGCCGAGCGTAACCGCCGCCAGTAAGATGATAACCACAGCAATCGGCCGCCGCTTCCAGCTCTTCTCGCCTTCGCCGGCAAAGAACGGCAGCAGGATAAGCCACGCGAGAATCACGACTGGACCAATTAACAGCGCCGGCGTCTCCATCTGCGGCGGCAAGAATGCCAGCAAGGCATACAGCCACTGGAAGAAGAAGTCCGGCTTGGGGACCGTTTGCACGATCGTGGGATCGGGTATCCCGCTGGGACCATAGGGGCCGTACACCGCAGCGCAGACGAGCACGCAGCCGATGACGGCCGAGGCGAAGATCATGTCCTTCCACACCGCGTCCGGCACGAACGGCACGCCGTCCTTCTTGGTCAACTCTTCATATTCTTTTACGTAGCTGGAGCGGTGAACCAGCCGGCCTGGCATGGGCCAGTCGTTGATGCCGAGCTTCAGCACCATCAGCAGGTGCACGGAGACGAAGGCGATCAGCAGTCCCGGGATCACGAACACGTGAAATGCAAAGAACCGGGATAGCGTATCCCCGGCGATGATGGGGCCACCCAAGAGAAGATGCACGACCTTAGCGCCAATGAACGGTACTCGGCCGCAAATGGACGCGCCAATGCCCAGCCCCCAATAGGCATCCTGATCAAAGCGCATCACCTGGCCGGTGAATGCCATCCCCAGAGTCATCAGCAGCAGGAAAACGCCAATAATCCACGTCAGCTCGCGTGGAAACTTATAGGCTCCGAACAGCGCCACCTGCACCATGTGGATGAGCACGAGGGCGACCATAAAGTTCGATCCCCAACCGTGCACCGCGCGCAGATACCATCCCAGCGTCACGCCATGATTCAGGTATTGCAGGCTCTGCCAAGCCTGCCCGGCGGATGGCACATAGATCAGTGCCAGCATGATGCCGGTAAAGATCTGCACGAGCAAAACGGTGAACGCCGCACTGCCGAAGACATAGAACCAACTGGCCGACTGGCTCGGCACACGGTGGCCCATCGTCTCCTCGACGACGGGAGCGATCTTCAGCCGCTGCTCGAACCAGTCGCCGATCTTGGCTAGCCTTGACATCCCGTGCTCCCCTTGTTGAGGCTGGCGCTGGGACTGGCCAGCGTGGGCAACTCTCCGCCCTTAATCATCAGGTGACCGCCCTCTACCTTGTAGGGATACTCAAAGAGTCCGCGCGGCGGAGGCCCGGAAGCGCGCGATCCGTCGCGGTAATACACTCCACCGTGACACGGACACATGAACAGGCCCGACTGCGGGAACCAGCGAACCGGACATCCCAGATGCGCGCAGTTAACGGCGAAGACCTGAAACGTTTCTCCCTGAGCGCGCCGCACCCAGCACGGAATCTCGTCGGTATCGCCATCCCACGCGTTCGAGATGGGGTTCTTGTACTTGGCCAGACGAGTCTGGCCCTCGGGGAATTCATCCAGTTCGCCCAAGTCAATCCATTTACGATACTGCCCACCCTCAGCGCGAAGGATCGGCGCCAGCAGATAACCAATCACCGGAGTGGCCAGAACCACGGCGGCCAAACCATTGAGCACCACACCAACTTTGACGAAGAACTGCCGCCGGGAAACGTCGTCGCTCACTGGTGTCCTCCGCGAGTAGTGTTAGTCGGTGTGGGGGCAGCTTTTGCCAGCGGCGCTGGAGTAGCCGTCACCGCTGTCGTCGGCCTCTGGGCCGCAAGCCATGCCACTACGTCGGTGATGTCCTGATCCGTCATCGGATGGCCTGACACGTTGTTTCGGAAGTCGGGAGCGTTAAAGTCCGGTCGCCCTATGATCACGATCGTGCGCAGCCCCTGGTCGGTAATCAAACTAAGGTAGTTCGGGTTCACGATGGAACCGACTTGCGCCGAACCCTTACCTTCCGCCCCATGACAAGACGCACAAAATGTCGTGAACACCGCCATTCCATGTTGCGCATTGCCGGGTACCTTTGCGGCATACGGAGGAGCTGTCCCACTCTGTAGGACCTGCGTTTGTCCCCAGCGCTGTCGCATTCCCTGCACGATGGCGTCGACCTGCTTGCTGGTCAGCATGCCGCCTTCGCTTTGCGCGAAAGCCGACATGGCCGTTCCAGTCCTGCCCTTCGAGATCGTGTTCCGCAGCGTGTCGTCATCCACAATCGATAGGTAAAGTGGATCGCCGATAGGTGGCGCAGGCCCTAGCTTCCCTTCAGCACCATGACATCCAGAGCAGTTCTCCTGGTACAGCACGACCGGATCGAGGATGTCCGTGGGGCGCTTCACAATGCTGGCTTCAGTCGGCTTACCTGGCAGGTTGTCATCGCAACCTCCAAGCGCCAGCAGCGCAGAAAGCACCAAAACGGAGAGCGCGGCATGAGTCTTCATCGCTTCTTGTCCCCGTTTTCGCGCTCTTCCATCAGGCCAGGCGCTTCAATGCCCGCCCGTAAGGCGAGAGGCATATTCTCCGCCGTCCAGACCCGATGCTGTCGCTCGACCACAATGCCCGCCACAATGCCGAAGGCCGCCTGCGAAACGGCAAACCACCACCAGTTAATACGGTCATCCAGGACGGGGTTCACATATCCGATGATGTGGTACAGCAAGCCCGTCCATAGCAACGGGCCGATGAGTCCTCCCAACACGATGGGGCGTCGTGGAAGCAGCGGTAACATCGCACCGTAAAGTAGTCCCACAAGCAGGCACATCGTGAGGTGCATTGCAGTCGCAAACAGAAACCATCCGGCATTGAAATGCTGCATCTCCTCAATTGTGGGAGTTGCCGAAGGAGCATACAGACTTCCCGCAAGCAGGTTTATGGGATACCACACACTGTGGTAGGCGACTACGCCATAGATAACCGCGCAGATCGCCATGGCAACGCCACCCGCCAAGCCCCCCTTCACACCAGCCGTCACGGGATAGACCTTGAGCGGCAACCAAGCCCGCTGTATGTCTTTTGCGACTGGCAGGCGCATGACTTCGCGCTTCGGATGCACGGTTGCGGCCACCGGCGCCTGCACCGGAAGCGCCTCATGGTGCTCGTGTGGCAGCACCTGCCGGAACCATCCAACCGCTCCGCTGATACTGAGGATCGCGCCCAGAATGCTGACTGACACGTCGGTCAGAAGTCCCGTGAACACCAAAGCCGTCCCCATCGCCATGGCGAATGGCCACGCCGTGGGTGCGGGCATCAGCACGCTCGACTTCTGGGAACCGCTCTTTGCTTCCGTCTCAGTACTCATTGCGGCTCAATCATTCGGGTAATGGAATAGCCAGCGTTCATCGCGTAATGAAATACACCACCGACAGCACAACCACCCAGATCGCGTCGACAAAATGCCAGTACATCCCGAACACGCTAATGCGTTCCGCATGCTCCTGCTTGACCCCGCCAAACAATGTGAATAGCAGGATGGTCGTCAATCCAATCGCGCCTACCGTGACGTGGAATGCGTGTAGGCCAACCAGCGAGTAATACGTCGTCCCAAACAAGTTGGTGCTGATCGTCAAGCCCTCGTGGTAGATCAGGCGATACCACTCTCTTCCGGTTTCCACCAGGAAGATCACGCCCAGCGCCAGCGTAACGAACCAGAACAACCCGAACTGTTTGATATTGCCGCGATGCACCGCCCCCTCAGCCAGCCATATCGTCAGGCTGCTGGAGAATAGGCAGATCGACGCGAAGTACGGCACGTCGAGCACCTGGGCCGGAGTCGGACCGCTGATGCTCTTACCGGCATAGTACAAGTAAGCGACAACGAAGATGCTAAAGATCGCCGACTCCGCGACGATCAGGCACCACATGCCGACCTTGCCGCGCAGATTCGCGGACAACGGCATATCGCTTTGCGGCACGGTTATCGTTGCTGAGGCCAAGTCGTTCTCCTCAACCCAGGTCTTTGTCACCCCGAACCGACTTTAGTCGGCGAGGGATCTGCGGTTCGGCTTTGCAAGCCTGCACCACGGCTACTCGTACTTCCAATCCGGATCTTCCGGATGTTTCAAATCCCACAAGGGACGCCGACTCCTGACCACGGGAAGCTCCGCGTAGTTATAATCTGGCGGCGGCGACGTCGTGGACCACTCCAAGGTCCAAGCATCCCAAGGGTCACTACCGGCGATCTTGCCCTTGTAAGACGACCGAATGACGTTGAACACCCAAATCAGCACGGCCAGCGCCTGGAAGATCACGCCAATAGAGACGATCAGATTCCAGGTCTCCCATCCCCGGCTGGCCTCGTAGGTGTAAATACGCCGAGGCATGCCCAGAATGCCCGGGATATGCATGAAGTCAAAGGTCACATGGAAACCGATGAGGAATAGCCAGAAATGCCATTTGCCCAGCGTCTCGCTCATCATTCGTCCGGTAACTTTGGGGTACCAGTAGTAGGCTGCGGAAAACACTCCAAAGACGATGACGCCGAGAATCACGTAATGAAAGTGCGCGATGACAAAGTAAGAATTGCCAAGCTGCCAGTCGAACGGAGCGGAGGCCAGCATGATGCCCGTCAGCCCGGCTATCAACATCTGGGCGACGGCCGCCACGCTGAACAGCATCGCCGTGGTAAACGTGATTTTTCCTCCCCACATCGTGCCGATCCAATTAAAGATCTTGATTCCCGTGGGCACGGCGATGGCGGCCGTGGAGGCTACGAAAAAGGCGTTGGCATAGGAGGTCATACCAACAGTGAACATGTGGTGCGCCCAGACACTCAAGCTGATAAAGCCGATCGCGATCGTGGCTGCGACCATGATGTTGTAGCCAAATATCGGCTTGCGCGAAAAGACCGGAATCACTTCGGATAGGATTCCGAACGCCGGCAGCACCAGGATATAAACCTCAGGATGGCCAAAGATCCAGAAGAAGTGCATCCAGATAACAGCCGATCCGCCGGCTTGGGTGTCGAAGAAATGCCCGCCGAGGTAACGGTCGATCAGCAGCATCAGCTGAGCGGCAGTCAACGGCCCGATCGCCACCAATACCAGGAACGCCATGACCGAGTTCAGCCAGACCAGCATCGGCATGCGGCTCAACTTCATGCCTGGACCGCGCATGCACAAAACCGTGGTCATGATGTTCAAGCCGGTGGCGATGCTGCCGAATCCGCTGATTAGCAGACCGATAATCCAATAGTCGGTGCTGTGTCCCACCGAAAAGGCAGGCGACGTCAGCGGCGCATAGGCGAACCAGCCCACGTCCGGCGCACTGCCCGCGCCATAAAGCCCAAAGCCACCGACAAAACTGAAATACAGGAGGATGCCACCCAGCGCGGTCATCCAGAAGCCCCAGGCATTCAGGCGGGGGAACGCCATGTCGCGCGCCCCGATCATTAACGGAGTCAGGTAATTGGCAATACCGAACACGATGGGCATGGCAGCAAAGAAGATCATGGTCGTGCCATGCATGGTGAACAGGCGGTTGAAGACCTCAGGCGAGACCAGGTTATTGTTCGCAACCGCCAGTTGGGCGCGCATGATCGAGGCTTCGATGCCGCCGACCACCAGAGCCAAAATGCCATAGCTGAAGTACATTATCCCGAGGCGCTTGTGGTCGACGGTAACGATCCAGTCGTGCATTACCTGCACAAACGGCCGCGAACCCTCGCGTTCCTGCGGAATCATCAGCGGCGGCACCATCGGTTGCGCGTCAGCCATCACTCTCTCCGTACGATTAGTTCAGGCTCATCAAGTAAGCTACCAGCGCATTTACATCCTGTGTATCCAGCTGCATTGCAGGCATCAAACAGCCTGGCTTGATGGCATCCGGATCCTTAACCCACAACGTCAGATTGTCCTGCGTATTCGGCGCCGCCCCGGAAGCAATCGTGGTGCGGCTCATCAGGTGCGTCAAGTCGGGCCCGAACCTGCCGCGTGAAATGGTACCCGCAATCGTGTGACAGTTCATACACGCGTTGGTCTCGAACACCTTGCGCCCGGCGGCAACCTGATCGGACGCCACGGCCGGCGCCTTTTGCTGCTGTACCCACTTCTGAAAGTCCTCAGGCGTGTCGACAAACACGTTCAGCAACATCTTGGCGTGTTGCGTTCCGCAATACTGGGCGCACTGTCCGACATAATGTCCCAAATCGTGGGGATCGACCCACATCTCATTCCGGCGGTTCGGAATCAGATCGATCTTTCCTGCCAATTGCGGCACCCAGAAACTGTGGTCTGTGTCCGCCGAAAGCAGCACGATATGCGTCGGCGTGGGGTGGCTCCGATCGCTCACCGGAACATGCAACTCATTCGCGGTAGTAAAGCCATAGGCAGGATACTGGAACTCCCACCAGAACTGATGGCCGGTCGCCGTCACCTCAATCGTGTTGGGAGGAAACTGCGCGTCTTCGACTGCGTGAATCACCCGCGCCGCCGCCAGGAACAGAACCACCACGATGAGAATCGGGATGACCGTCCATGCGAGTTCCACCTGGTTGCTGCCGTAGATCTGTGGCGGCTCGCTATCGTCATCCGTAGCCTTCTTGCGGTACTTGATCGTGGCATAGACGATCAAGCTGAATACCACGAGAAAGATCGCCAGGCAGATTGCCAACACGAAAAGCGAGAGATGGTAGATGTCGTGGGCCGGGGTAGAGTCGGGACTAAAGACCGAAGGGGTGGACGAAGGGCCAAAAGCAAACGCCGCCGCGCTCCATCCCACAATGCTCACGAAAAACAGCGCCCGCAATGCTCGCTTGGCAAGGCTTCTCAGCTTCGAATTGTGCCGTTCGCAATTCCTGGATCGCATGTGCACGAGACCGGGAACTACCGACCGAAAGCTAAACCTGCTTAGTGGAGCAAGCGCCCTTTTCTGGACGCCATGACTGCTATCAGAGCAGGCTGGGCAAAGCCTGGCGCAAAGGCGGATTTTTGTATCGGGGCCTCAGCTGAACCCCACCCTATCTTTATGTTCGTCGGCGTCAGAATGCGACAACGAGATGTCTGGGTTTTATACCTGCAAACCAGGAGTTTTGCAATAGCTCATTGTGCAACAGCGAAAGCGGTTTCGGAACACGTTTTGTCCGCAGGTCCGCAGAATCTTTTTCGCATTTTGGCTGCGACGGGTTGCCGTTTCGCTCATCTCAGTTTGTAAGCTTTTATGCGATTTCCTGATCCAGCGCAGCGGACGTTCTTCAGCTGCCGGGCCCTCATATGGCTGGCGAGTTGGATCGTGCCCTCCGCGCAGCGGGCGCGATGGCGCGAGAGCTGGACGAAGCAAGTGTGGCATTGGTGCCATTTTCTAGCCGAATCCCGGCAGCTCAATCGAGATAAGAAGCTTGAGCTAGCTCGTTTCTGCTGGAGTGCATTTGGTGCCGCCTTCTGGCTGCGCTTTGATCGCGAAAAATTTCTTCAACGTCGCGACCGTCTGCGGCGGTCTCCAGGATTTTGCCTCAGTGCAATCGCACTAGCGTTGCTTCTTTTGATAATGGTCAGCGGAGTCGTACCTGTTCTCGCTTCCTTCCTATCGTCAGCTATACCGAATCCTGATCGCGTCTGCGTGATTAGCTTGAATGGAAAATTCCGTCGCGTGCGTTCTGAAACTCTACTGGATCTGGCTTCAGCTTGGCGAAGCAGCAAGTTGATCGAGGCAGTGGCTCCCTATTCCTGGGGCCCGGATAGCCTGACGGTATCGCGTCACACTGTGCCAATCTTGTCAGCACAAGTAGCTCCAGAATTCTTCCAGGTTCTCGGCTTGCGTGCGGCACGCGGCCGAACCCTACGCGAAGGAGATGAGCAGACTTGCAATGGTTGTGTGGTCCTAAGCGATCAGACTTGGAGACTGCAATTCCATTCTGATGCTGCAATCGTTGGCCAGACAGTAACGCTCGATGACGCCGAAAAAACGGTGATTGGCGTCCTGCCTCCCAATTTCCACCTCCTCTCACCCGAAATCGCCGTCTGGACGTTGCTCGACTCGCACTCGCCTCCGTTCAGCAACTTCGTCGAGCGCATTGGGGCCGTTGCCCGCATGAAGCCCGGAGCCACGCAGCAAAAAGTAGAGGCCGATCTCGCCGATTTGACCGAGAACGCGGGCTATGTTTTCCCCGCATCGATGCTGGTGGTTACCTCAGGAGCGGCGGAGATGCGTCGCTATGTCGTCTCCTTTGCGCTTTTCATATTGCTGGCGGTTGGGTGCGCCGCAGTGATCGTATACGCCCGGTCGGGCTCGGCTATGGGACGCTCTCCCTCAAGCCTCCGCGACCGTTTTCGCTGGTGGTCGTTTTTCGTCGCCAAATCCATCCTGCTGCTATTTGTTACGGGGCTGCTCGCGTGGGCGACGGTACGCTGGCTGTCAATCTATCTGGTCGGGACGATACATCCCTTAGCCAATGGCATTGCCGTTTGGCTTTTCCTGGTGCTTTCGGTGGCGCCGCTTTCGTGGGCAATTTACGACCAGCAGAGGCGCTGCCGTATTTGTCTGCAGCGGCTGGAAACTCCCATCCAGATTGGCGCTCCCGGTTACGTCCTGTTGGACTGGTCAGGAACGGAGATGGTTTGCCCGCAGGGACATGGCGTTCTCTATCTTCCTGACTCGCAGGCAAACTGGCTGGAACGTGATCGATGGGACAACCTCGACGATTCCTGGGCCGACCTATTCCGCGAGAAGTAAGCACTCCTAAGCGAACGGATTGACTTGCCGAGCGCGACCGTGTTCCGCGATCAGATTGGCAATCAAGCCAGTCCAACCGGTCTGATGATTCGCTCCCAAGCCGCGGCCGTTGTCCCCATGGAAGTATTCGTAGAACTGAAGGTGGTCTCTAAAGTTGGGATCGGATTGCAGCTTGGTGTTGTCACCGGCTGATGCGCGGCGGCCGTTCTCGTCGCGCATGCACAGCTTCATCAGCCGTCGCGCAAGTTCCTCGGCCACCTCCCACAATGTAAGATACTTGCCCGACCCGGTGGGACATTCCACCTTAAAGTCGTCGCCATAATAATCATAGAAGCGGCGCAAACTTTGGACGATGACGTAATTCACCGGCATCCAGATCGGCCCTCGCCAGTTGGAGTTGCCGCCGTAGACGCGCGAAGTCGAATCCGCCGGATCATATTGCACTTCGTAGCGCTTGCCGTGAATGTCAACGATGTAGGGATGTTCCAGATGGTAGCGAGAGAGCGCCCGAATACCGTACGGTGAGAGAAATTCGTTCTCGTCCAGCATTCGCTGCAGTATCTTTTTCATGCGAAAGGCACGGGCCAAAGACAACAGTCTGCGGCTCTTCGATCCCGGCTGGCGCCACCGCGAAACCAGTGCTGCGAGGTCGGGCCGCTTGTTCAGAAACCACTCCAGACGCTGCTTGAAATGCGGCATGGCGTCCATCAGGTCCTGCTCAATAACCTCGACAGCAAAAAGTGGAATCAATCCTGTCATGGACCGGATGCGCATGGGGACATTTTGTCCGCTAGGCAGGTTCAGCGCGCTGTAGTAGAAATTGTCTTGCTCGTCCCACAGGCCGATGCCTTGTCCCGCAATGTCAGACATGGCGCGTGCGATGTAGAGGAAGTGCTCAAAAAACTTGCTCGCAAGGTCTTCGTAGATGTAGTCCTCGCGCGCGAGCTCCAGCGCAATGCGCATCAGATTGAGCGAATACATTGCCATCCAGGCCGTTCCATCGGACTGATTGATCGTCCCCCCCGTCGGCAACGGCTCAGAGCGATCAAAAACCGCAATATTGTCGAGGCCCAGAAAACCACCCTGGAAGATGTTCCTGCCCTGCTCGTCCTCGCGGTTAACCCACCAGGCGAAGTTGATCACGAGCTTATGTAGCATCCGCTCCAGAAACTGGCGGTCGCCTTTGCCTGTGCGTATTTGCTCCAATCGATAAATGTGCCATGCCGCAATCGCGTGCACCGGCGGATTAACGTCACCGTAATTCCATTCGTATGCCGGAAATTGCCCATTGGGATGCATGTACCATTCACGCCCGAGCAGAACCAGTTGCCGCTTTGCGGACTCCGGATCGGCCAGCGAGAGCGCGACGCAGTGAAAACCTAAGTCCCACGCAGCGAACCAGGGGTATTCCCACTTGTCCGGCATGGACAGCACTTCGTCACTGTTCAGGTGCTGCCAATCGTGGTTGCGTCCATTCATGCGCTGGGCAGGCGGAGGCGGCTGTCCGGGGTCGCCTTGCAGCCAGTCGAAGATGTTGTAGTGATAGCACTGCCGATTCCACAGCATTCCGGCGAGGGCTTGCCGCTGCACACGCTTTGCATCCTCGTCCTCGATACCAGAATGGATATCAGCGTAAAACTCATCCGCCTCTCGCAAGCGATCCGCAAAGATCTGCTCGAAATCGGAGAAGGCGTCGCCTTTTGCTGCTGCCGGACGCATGCGGAGGCGTACCACGGCGCTTGCTTTTGCAGCGACGTTCAAACGATGTGCTGCGGCGGCCTTCGTGCCCTTCCGGGCGGAATTGACGGCGCTTTTGTTGCCCTGAATCACATAGTTGTGAAACGCGTCTTTGAAGTAGCCTTTTCCGACCGCGCAGTTAAAGACATTCTGAGCGTTGGTCTCGTTCTCCGTGAAGATGAGTTCCTCAGGGCTATCAAAATCGACTTGATAGTCCCCCAATGTGGGATGTGACGTCTGAACCTGTCCCGATGCTGACTCCCACAATGTAGGCCTATGCGGATCCCGACCCCAGCTCCACGTATTTCGAAACCACACATGCGGCAAGACAACCAACGTTGCCGTTTCGGGGCCGCGATTCTGCACCGTGATACGCATGAGAATGTCGTCGACGTCGGCCTTGGCGTACTCGACGGAGACATCAAAATAGCGGTCATCGGCAAACATGCCCGTATCGATCAACTCGAACTCAGGATCGTTGAGTCCACGCTTATGGTTCTCATCGATGAGCTGCTGATAGGGGAAGGCCGCCTGCAGGTATTTGTAGAGCATACGCGCATACGTGCATGTCGGCGTCGCGTCGAGATAGTAATAGAGCTCCTTGACGTCTTCGCCGTGATTGCCTTGCCCATTGGTCAGCCCGAAGAGGCGCTCTTTCAGGATCGGATCTTTTCCGTTCCAAAGGGCTACCGCCAGGCAGAGGGTTTGTTTTTCGTCCGAGAACCCGGCCAGGCCGTCCTCGCCCCAGCGGTAAGCGCGGCTGCGGGCATGTTCGTGAGGAAAGTAATCCCATGCTGAACCATCGGCACTGTAGTCTTCGCGAACAGTTCCCCACTGGCGTTCGCTCAGGTACGTGCCCCAGCGGCGCCATGGTTTGGCTTTGCGCGCCGCCTCGTCGAGGCGCGATCTTTCCGCATTGGTCGTTGGTTTGGAGGTCGGCGGTGCTTTAGGTGGCATCGTTCGTCACAGGGTGCGGCATCGTTTGGATTAGGGAATCTTGCGCTGAAGAAGAATAGCGCTGAAAGGTCAAACGTGAAAGCAGGTTCTTATGTGCGCGTGATCTCGCGCACTCCATCTGCCCCGGCAACGACAACCTGGCTGGTCAGACCGAGAAACAGTCCGTGCTCGACGATTCCAGCACGGGCTTCGAGTTGAAGCGCAAGTTTCGCAGCATCGGCGATCGGACCAAAATCACAATCTGCTATCAGGTTTCCCTGATCTGTGTGGTATTGCTTGCCGTCAGATGTCTGTCGAATGACGCACCGCGCTCCCAGCGACTCGAGGAACCGCACTTGCGAGCGCCAGCCAAACGGCAGGACTTCTATCGGCAGCACGTGCTTCGTGCCAAGTCGCGGCGATAATTTGCCCTCATCTACGACAATGATCTCGCGAGCCGTTGCTTGCGCGACCAGCTTCTCCCGTAATAACGCGCCCCCACCGCCCTTGACCAGGTTGAGTTGCGGATCCACTTCGTCGGCGCCGTCAATGGTCACGTCGAGGTTCCTGGGTAGGTCCTCCGTCAACATCGGGATGTTGAGTTCAACCGCTGCATCCCATGATCCGCGCGACGTAGCGAAGCCGATGATGTCCGTCAACTCGCCCGAATGCAGCAAGGCGCCAATCTTGCGGATAGCGAAAATCGCCGTCGAGCCGGTTCCAAGTCCTACGGCCATGCCGGACTTCACATAGCGAACGGCATACTCCGCCGCCGCCTTCTTCAAGGCTGCCTGCGGGTCCTGAGATTCAGTGGCTGCATTCATCGTGATTTGAGCGAGCGCACAGATCGCTTGCCGCCCATGGTCAGCTAGTGACGGAAAAGAATCTGCCCAAGATACGAAACCAGAAGCCAGATCTCCTGCGCGGTCCAGCAGCGAAGTCAGTTCTTGCGTCCCAAGGCTCTGCGATAGCGCGTGATCAAGTTGTTGGTCGAGCTATCATGCTTCAGCTGAGGCGCGCCGTCGCTTTCCAGTTCAGGAATGATGCGCTTGGCCAGCACCTTGCCGAGTTCCACGCCCCACTGATCGAACGAATCGATATTCCACACCGCGCCCTGAGTGAATACATTGTGCTCATAAAGCGCGACCAGCGTGCCCAGCGCGCGAGGCGTCAGCTTGTCGACCAGAATGGTATTCGTCGGACGATTGCCTTCGCAGACGCGGAATGGCGTCTGGAAATCGGGCGACCCTTCGGCCTTCAACTCCTCAGCGGTCTTGCCGAAGGCCAGCGCCTCGGCCTGTGCGAGCACGTTGGCTGTCAAATAATCATGCTGCACGGTCAGCGGGCTCAACGGCTGGCAGAAGGCGATAAAGTCGCACGGGATGATTTTTGTCCCCTGGTGAATCAACTGGTAGTACGAGTGCTGGCCGTCGGTACCCGGCTCGCCCCAGATGATCGGCCCCGTCTGCCACTCCACGTGATTGCCCTCGAGATCAACATGCTTGCCGTTGCTTTCCATCTGCAACTGCTGCAGATAAGCCGGGAAGCGTTTCATGTTGTCCGAGTAGGGCATGATGCCGACGGTCTGCGCGCCGAAAAAGTTGTTGTACCACACTGTCAGAAGTCCCATGAGCGCGGGCAGATTCTTTTCCAGCGGCGTGGTGCGGAAGTGCTCATCCATGGCGTGGAAGCCGGCCAGTAGATCGGTATAGCCCTCGGGACCAATGGCGATCATGGTCGACAAGCCGATGGCCGAATCCATGGAGTAGCGGCCTCCAACCCAATCCCAGAAGCCGAACATGTTGGCTGTGTCGATACCGAACTTCGAAACTCCCTCGGCGTTGGTGGAGACCGCGACGAAGTGCTTCGCAACAGCGGAATCGTTCTTCAGCTTGTCGACAATCCACTTACGCGCGGTAGCCGCGTTCGTCATCGTCTCCAGCGTCGTAAAGGTCTTCGACGAGAGAATAAAGAGCGTTTCGTCAGCCGCAAGATCGTGCGTCGCGTCGGTGAAAGCCGCTCCGTCAACGTTGGCAACGAAACGGAACTTCATCGAAGGATCAGTAAAATCGCGTAGCGCATCGTAGGCCATCTCGGGGCCAAGATACGAACCGCCGATGCCGATGTTGATGACGTTCTTGATCGGCTTGCCGGTGTGACCTTTCCATTCACCGCTGCGCAATCTCTTGGAAAAAGCTGCCATCTTGTCGAGCACGGCGTGAACATCGGCGACGACGTCTTTTCCATCGACTTCGATTTTCGTGCCCTTCGGAGCGCGTAGCGCCACGTGTAAGACTGCGCGCTTTTCGGTGATGTTGATTTTCTCGCCGCGAAACATGGCGTCACGCCGCGCTTCCACGCCGCGCTCACGAGCAAGCTGGAGCAACAAGCTAACCGTCTCGTCGGTGATACGGTTCTTGGAATAGTCCAGAAAAAGGCCGGCGCCTTCCACGGTGAGCCGTGTCCCACGTTGTGGGTCATCAGCAAAGAGCCGCCGCAAATGGGTGTTTTTGATCTTCTCGTAGTGGTTCTGAAGTGCTTTCCAGGCTGCAGTGTCGATTGGGCGCTGGGTGGTCATCTTGGCTTCCGGCATTTGTGCTCCTACAGACTAAGAAGTCTTGGCTGGTTATCTTCGAAAAGCGGATCCCTGGCTCGCGGTGGCCGATAGCAGGCCGCTGCCGCTCGGGATAATAACGAAATCTTGTCGCTACTATTTCAACGCCTTGCTCTTGTTTTCAATCGAACTTATCAGGTCCTTCCAAGAATCGTCGAAGGACGACGCACCTTCGGACTGCAGGTCCGCACCAAGCTTCACCAGGTCGATGCCCGCCTTGGTGAATGCAGCCAATGTCTGCTCACAGTCACCACCGTCGCGCGGAAGAGGCTTGGCGGCGCCTCCATGATTACCAAACGCCAGCAGAGTTTCTTCCGGCATGGTGTCGACTGTGTTGGGCGCAGCCAGCGCGCCGATGTACAGCACGTCCGACGCCTTGGGATCTTTTGTTCCTGTGCTGGCAAACAGCAACCGCTGTGCACGAGCGCCTGAGTTGGCCAGCCGTTGCCAACGGTCGGACTCCAGGACATCGCGATATGCCTTGTAGGCTTGCGCGCCGATTGCCGGTCCCAACTTGTCGCGCAGCTCGGCGGGAACCTTATTCATCGTGGCTTTATCCCAGCGGCTAACGAAGAGCGAAGCAACCGAACGAACATCAGGACTGAGCCCGGCATCGACACGACGCTCCAGCCCTTTCATGTAAGCGTCCGCCGCACCGAGATAGTGCTCGCGACTGAAGAGTAGCGTCACATTGACCGAAACTCCCGCAAAGATCGCCTCTTCGATCGCAGTTCGTCCCTCCGGCGTGCCGGGAATCTTAATAAACAAATTGCGACGAGCGGCCTTCTGATGGAGCGCCTTGGCGACCTGGACCGTCGTCTTCGCGTCGTACGCCAGCAAGGGCGAGACCTCTAACGATACCCAGCCGTCGACCGTTGCCGTGCGGTCGTGAATCGCAGCAAACAAGTCCGCGGCGCGGCGAAGATCTGCGATCGCCATCTCGAAAAATGCGTCCTCCGTTGAGAGGCCGCTGGCAAGGAGTTTCGCCATGTCCGCGTCGTAGGCGTGGCCGTGGGTCATGGCGTTATCGAAGATCGTGGGGTTTGAGGTCAACCCGGTAACGGACAGCTCGTCGATGTAGCGCTTGAGAGTGCCGCTGTCGAGCAGTTCGCGCGTGATGTTGTCGAGCCACAGGCTCTGACCGAGATCGTGCAGTTGCTGGGTTGCTTTCATCGGAACCTCCTTACGCTACTCCCGGAAATGCTTCTCGTTTTATGTCGAGCAGATCGGCGATGCGCCGAACGCTGAGATCGGCCGGGCGATATTTCGCATTCGCTTTCTTGTCGCGCGCGTAGTGACCTTGCTGTGCAAAAACCGTGGTAACGCGGTGCTGCCAGACGTCCTTGATGGCCTGCAACAACCGCAATTTGTCGTCGACCATTACGTAGTGCTTCGCAGGAAAGAATTTTTCTACTGCGGCCAACTCCTGTTCCTTGTGGATGAAGATCAGCACGTGACCGCCGAAGGCTTTCCACAGTCCGGAACGTTCCACCTTGCGCGGCTGGAAGACCGCGTCGCCATCCGACAGGATCGCGACCTGCCCCCAGCGTCTTACCCGTTGGATGACCTGGAACGCATGCGGATACACGCGATCTCCGAAGGGATAATCCACCAGCCAGTTAGCTACGTGCAGCAGGCGCGGATCGTGCATGTTTTCGACACGATAGCGTTCGAGGGCGCCGAGATAATCCGCATAACCCAACTCGCTGCGCAGCTGCTCAAAGATATCCAGATAGCGGTCGCGCGCCGGCTTGCCGAACTCCCGCTGCATGTAGCGAAACAGATCGTTCTGCAGGCGGTCGTTGTCGAGCAGGGTGTTATCGACGTCGAAGAGAAACACCAAGTCATGCATTCTGCCTGACGCTGTTCGCACAATAGTTTTCGATTTCTTCGCGCTCATTTATCCCTTGGTCGCGGCCTGCGATCGACTTTCTTCCTGCTGTGTCATGGGATTGATCCAGGGGCCGTCAGCACCGATGAGTTGGTTGGCCTCGTCCGGACCCCAGGTACCCGGCTCGTAGGTGTACACGGGCGTCACATTATCGAGAATCGGCTGAACGATACGCCACTGCGCCTCCACCAGGTCCTGGCGCGCGAACAGATCGCCAATGCCGCGCATGGCATCACCCAACAGCCGCTGGTATGGAGGCATGTCCTCCGCGGCGTGGCTTTTCAAGCTTAGTTCCAGATCCTGCCCCACCATACGCTCGCCAGGAGTTTTCACTCGTACGCCTAAGCCAATGCTGATGTCGGGACTGACGCGCATCCTCATGTGCGATGAGCGCACTGGCACGACTTCGTGGAAGGTCTCGCGCGGCGGGCGCTTGAATTCCACAACCGCTTCCATGCAGGTGACCGGCAAGACTTTGCCGGCGCGAATGTAGATTGGAACGCCTGCCCAACGCCAGGTGTCGATGTAAAGCTTGATGGCAATAAAGGTTTCGACGGTAGAGCCCGGAGCAACTCCTTCGACCTTCTTGTAGCCGTTGTACTGACCGCGCACAACACAGTCAGGCGAGAGCGGGCGCACCGCTTTGAGCAGCGCTGCCTTCTGATCTCGCTCGGCCTCGTGATCCTCGCCGGTGGGCGGATCCATGGTGAGATTGCCGAGCACCTGCAGCATGTGATTCTGCACAACGTCGCGCAGCGCGCCGGTTTCGTCGTAGAACTTGCCGCGATCGCTGACGCCAAAGCTCTCGGCCATGGTGATCTGAATGCTGCGGACGTAGTCGCGATTCCAGATCGGCTCGAAAATCGGGTTGGCAAAGCGCGTGTAAAGAATGTTCTGTACCGGTTCTTTGCCGAGATAGTGATCGATGCGATAGATGTTCTCTTCCGGAAAGAACTGGTGGAGCGTGCGATTGAGCGCTTTGGCTGTCGGGAGATTGTGGCCAAATGGCTTTTCTATAACAACGCGGGCGTTAGCGGCGCAGCCGGAGTCGGCGAGTCCCTTGGCGACTGTTCCAAACAAGCTGGGTGGAACGGCAAGATAGTGTAGCGGCGCCTTGGCATTGCCCAGCTGCTTGCGCAACTCGGTGAAGGTTGCCACGTCGCCATAGTCGCCATCGACGTAACGAAGCAGGCTGATCATCTTCTCGAAGGGTGCTTGCTCCAGCCCGCCATGATTCTCCAGGCTTTCCTTCGCGCGCTCTTTCAACTGGTCCAGATTCCAACCAGCCTTGGCGACACCGATGATGGGAACGTTGAATCCCTCATCGCGAATCAGATCCTGCAGCGATGGGAAAATCTGCTTGTAGGCAAGATCGCCCGTAGCTCCGAAGAATACGAAAGCATCCGACATTCCATTTGACATAGACGTGATCCCCAATGATGTAGAAAGCAGATTCTTCTGTGCCCGAAGGCCGCGCAATAGCGCTCTTGTTACTTCGAATTCGCGATCGCTTGTTTCGCCGCCGAGACCACATGCTCGACGGTGAATCCAAAGTGTTCCATCACAACCTTCATAGGCGCGGACATGCCGAAGGTGTTCATGCCGAGCACGACTCCGGTGCGTCCGGCATATCGATCCCACCCGATCGGCGACGCCTCCTCAACCGTGACACGCGCCCCCACTGATGGCGCCACCACGCTGTCTCGATAGGCCTGCTCCTGATGATCGAACAGCGCCCATGCCGGCATGCTGACCACGCGTGTCTTGATGCCCGCGGCCGTCAGCTGCTCCCATGCCTTGACGCAAAGCGCGACTTCGCTGCCACAACCGATCAGGATTACGTCAGGCTTACCGTCTGGAGCGTCGACCATAACGTAGGCGCCCTTTGCCAGACCACTTGCCGGGGCAAACTTCGTGCGATCGTAGATCGGCAACGCCTGCCGGCTGCAGACGATCTCGCAGGGATGATCCTTGGTCGACATCGCTACGCGGTAGGCTTCTACCATCTCATTGGCGTCGGCGGGCCGGATAACGATCATGCCTGGCACGGCGCGCAGCGAAACTAGTTGTTCAATGGGCTGATGTGTTGGACCGTCCTCACCCAGGCTGATGGTGTCGTGCGTCCAGATGTGCAGCGCTGGAATATCCATCAACGACGACAGGCGAAGGGAGCCGCGCGCGTAGTCGGTGAAAATCAGGAAGCCGGAACCGAAGGCGCGCAAGCCGGTCAGCACCATGCCGTTGACGATGGCGCACATCGCGTGTTCGCGAATACCGAAGTGAAAGTTGCGACCTTTGTAGTTGCCGATTTGGTTTGCCTCAAAGTCGCCGGCGAACTCGAACTCGAGGCGCGTCTTGGTGCTGGGATACAAATCCGCGGCGCCGCCAAGCAACCAAGGGATCTTTTGCGCGAGCGCGTTCAGAACCTTGCCTGACGCATCGCGTGTCGACATGCCACTCGCGCTGGTCGGAAAACTGGGCAGCGCCTTCTGCCAATCCGCAGGCAGATCACGTTTGTTCATGCGCTCGATGTTGTCAGCCAAGTCGGGATACTGCGCCTTGTAACGGCCGAACAGCGTGTTCCACTCACCGCTCAACTTCGAGCCACGGGCACCGAGGTTCGCAGCGAAGTGCTCGCGTACGCCGGCCGGAACCACGAACGACTCGTCAGGATTGAAGCCGAAGAACTCCTTAGTCAGGCGAACCTCTTCAGCGCCCAGTGGCTCGCCATGCGCGGCGGAGGTGTCTTGCTTATGGGGCGCGCCGTAGCCGATGTGGCTGTGCACGATAATCAGCGTTGGACGATCTTTGGTGTCATGGAAGCGCTTGAGAGCGCGCTCCACCAGTTCGATATCGTTGGGATCGCTTACGCGTGTCACCTCCCAGCCGTATCCGACAAAGCGCGTCGCGACATCCTCGGTGAAGGCGAGGTCGGTGTGGCCTTCGATCGTCACGTGATTGCAGTCGTAGATCCAGCACAGGTTGGAGAGCTTCAAATGACCGGCAAGCGACGCGGCTTCGCTGGCAACACCTTCCATCAGGCAGCCATCGCCGCAGAGCGCATAGGTATTGAAGTTGAAGATGTCGTAGCCGGGACGGTTGTAAGTTGCCGCGAGCCAATCGCGTGCAATCGCCATGCCGACGCTGTTGGAAACACCTTGTCCGAGCGGGCCGGTGGTAGCTTCGACGCCGGTGGTCCAGCCATATTCCGGATGTCCGGGACAGCGGCTGCCCGCCTGGCGAAAGGTCTTGAGGTCGTCGATGGTGACCGCCGGGCGATTCTGCTTCTCATAGCTGGCATTCGCCGCCTTGATGCCAGTGAGATGAATCATGGCGTAGAGCAGCATCGAGGCGTGCCCGGCCGACAATACGAAGCGATCGCGATTGGGCCACCAGGGATCGGCGGGATCATAGCGCAGCACGCGTTGCCAGAGAGCGTAGGCGGTGGGCGCGGCGCCCAGCGGCGTGCCGGGATGTCCAGAATTTGCCTTCTGCACGCCGTCGATAGCAAGCGTGCGAATCGTGTTGATGGCCAGTTGATCGAGCTTGGCAGAGGAAGCGTCGCGTGCCTCTTGTGGGATCATGATCCGGACCTCAATTTATTTAGCTGCTGCCGTGCTGCTTTCTTCGTCATCGCGCCTATTCGATTCGTAGTGCAATCAGATCGCCAATCGAATCGTGCAGATCAGCTTCAACAACAATTACGACGGGTTTGCTTCGTGAAGTAACGCTGCCGACGAATCGTCACTTCTCTTAAGCTCGACTGAACGACTGCGCTGATTAATGACGGCAACCAGATCTCGTTCGTTTGCTGTTCGGAGAGACCCTTTGAGTGAAGCAGCTGAACGCGCGGACAGCGGGTGCCGCACATTCTACCCCAAACCGGAGAAGAAGCAAACCGGTTCGGGATAAGGCGCCAGCGCAGGGTTAAAGTGAACCCTAGTTCGTGGGAAGGCCGACCGGTTCGCCGCTTTCGATGCGCTCAATGAAGGCGATGGCTTGGCGCTCTGCCCACCGACCGTCATAGCCATTGGGCGCAGCGAGGAAGGCGCAGTGACCACCGTGCGTGGTTTCGATAAAGCTGATATACGGATTTTGCTGCAGCTTTTCGCGAGTCTCGGGCAGCAAGCGAATGAACGGATCGTCGAGAGCATGTAAGACGAGGGTGGGAATGGCGATGCGGTCAACGACACGCGCCGCAGCCGCGCGGATGTAATAGTCCTGCGCATCGCGAAATCCGGAGTAACGAGCGGTGATCTGATCGTCGAAGTCGCGCATACTGCGCATGCCGCGCAGATGGCGCACATCGTAGCGGTCGGGAAAGAGAGCCGCTTTCCGCAAAATTCGGCGACGCAGGCCACGAAGAAATTTCCATTCGTAAACGCGGTTGGCACGATTGTGGAGCGCGTCGGAGGAAGGCGCCAGATCGACTGCCGGCGAGACCCCGACTGCGGCTTTGACTTGGTGAGGAGCATCGGCTCTCCATTCGCCGAGCAGCTTGAGAACCAGGTTGCCGCCCATGGAGTATCCGACGAAGGCCAGCTTCTGCAGGCCATCTTCATCGATCAGCGTTTTCGCAATAGCACCGACATCGCCCGACATGCTCGAGTTGTACAGCGTGGGGCCGAGATGTTCGGTATCGCCGCAATTGCGCATGTTCATGCGAACGACATTCATGCCGGCGAGCCAGGCTTTGCTTCCCGTGCCGATGACATACTGCGACTCGCTCGAACCTTCCAGCCCATGCACGATGACCAGCGTCATCCCCGATGTGCGATCGGCCTGCCAATGGCAATGGCATAGCACCTGGACATCGGGCTCGACCTGGAAGAGACGCTCTTCCGGTGGAGGTAGAAAATTTCGGCGGGGCAGAAAGTTTCCGACGATGGTCTGCGCGTGTCCGCTGAAAAAGGGCCGGCGAGGATGAAAAGGCTCGCCGAAGAAATCGTGAGCGCGCGTAGTTTCGGCGGCGCGGGCGTTAGTCAGGGCCGGTTGGTCGCTTTTGGGGATGGGACAGGCTCCTACATCTATAATAATGTTTCTACCATTCGCGGCTGGACGCACTTAGGTCAGCGCCGCGTTTTCGCCAGTACGGGAGCGATCATGCCGATTTTCGAGTATCGTTGCGAGGCTTGCGGTCACAGGTTCGAAGCCATTCTCTTCGGCGAGCAGACGCCGGAATGTCCGAAGTGCCACACCGAGAAGCTCGAGAAACAGCTTTCGACCTTCGCGGTCAGCAAAGGCGGACACTCCGCTGCTCCTGCGGCTGGCTGCGGGCAGACAAACTGCTGCATGATGAACGGCGGCGGTTGCGATCTGAACTAGGTTACGAGCCCAGCAGCACTTCTGGGTTCTTGCGGACGATATGCAGCAGCTTCAGCGTCGCCTGACGCGGCTCGCGAAGACCCTGTTCCCAACTCTCAACTGCATTGGAGCTGACATTCAGCAGGCGCGCGAACAGCGTCTGACTGGCGTTCAGGCTTTCGCGCAGTTCGCGAATATCGCTGGGCTTCATGGGCTTGGGACGATCGGGAATCTCGACCGCACGCAGGTCGAGCCTGGTAGCACCCTTCTCAGAAGCGACGGCGCCCGACGAACGCTCTTCTTCCTTGTGCTTGTTCTTCTTCTTGTCCTTCTTGTTCTTCTTGCCCATCGCCGCCTCGCTTGGCAGTAAAATTTAATGTCCCACATAGTAGGACTTGGCAACGAAGATCGTAAATGGCTCTTTAGCGCCGCGAGTCAATCCACCTTTTGCCCGATGGGACGCGCTACCGGGCGGCCCTTCTCGCCGATTTCAAGGTGAGCCCAGGGCATTTCATGATCGTGGGTAAATACCACGAGCCAGTGCTGCGGTATCGCCTGCTGATAGAAGCGATGCTTGTTGGCGATGCTCTCCAGCGGGTAGAGGTCGTAACCCAGGGTCCAGGTCGGATCGAGGTGCTTGGCATCGCAGACCAGGTCGCTGGGATAGGCAGCGATCCGGTGGCCGCTGCGGATCATGACGACCTGCAGATCGCGGGTGTGCCCGGAGTAGACCTTCACGGAGATCCCGGGAACGATTTCGCTGTCGCCTCGAAGCACCTTGAGCTGGCTGTTGGCGAGTAGCGGATCGTAGTTGTCGGTCATGTAGCTGACGCGGTCACGCTCATGTTGTTCGTGAGCGTGCTCCAGTTCGCCCTCCTGGACGTAATAAGTCGCGCGAGGAAACGTCGCGACGGGCTTGCCCTGCTTGTAGTGCGTGTTCCAGCCGCAGTGATCGAAGTGCAGGTGAGTATTGATGACGATATCGATCTCATCGGGCGAAATCTTGGCCTGCTCGAAGCTCTGCAATAGCAGCGCCTGACTGCGGTAGATGGCCTGCGTCTTTTCGTTGAGCTTGCTGCCGACGCCGGTGTCGATAAGGACGTTGTGCTTGCCGGTACGCACCAGCAGCGAATTGAGGCCGAGCGGGATGGTGTTGCGCTCGTCGGCCGTGGTGCGCTTCTCCCACATGACTTTGGGGATGATGCCGAACATTGCGCCGCCGTCGGCGCGGTAGATACCGTCGGAGAGGATGGTCAGCTCGAAGTCGCCGAGTGTCGTGCGATGCACAGATCGTCTCCTCAAAAGAGCTGATTCCGATCATACTGAATCAACGCGAAGGGCGGCTCAGCGGGGCGCCGAAATCCATATATCGCGTGAGGCAGGTGTGCAGTGCGGCAGATTTCCTTAGTAGTGCTATTGAGTTGGGTGCTGGTGGGAAGTTCGTTTGCCCAGCGAGGAGCGCCGAGCCAGGATCAGAATTCCGCGCCTGGAAGCGCAGCGCAAGCTCCTGGTCCGGCAAGCTCCGGCAATGATGAGTTGGCGCGAATGCGGGATGATCTAAACAAGCTAGACAGCCTGAATCTGAACATGAGCAGCGAGATCGAGTTTCTGCGCGATCAGAATCTACAGATCCTGCTGCGAACGAACGTGCAGATGTGGACGATCGTGATTCGTGATCTGCGCGAGCAGGTGGCGCGAGAGGAACAGAAGCAAGCTGTGCCTCCGCAGCAACCCGCAAGACCGGTACGATGATCGACGGCCTAGATCAGGCGGTTGCCTTGCGCGAGCCTGCGACCAGCAACACTACTCCCGCGGCGCACAGCACGCCGCGATTACAGGAGGCAGCTTCTCATTGTGGTGAGTGGTGATTCCAACCGAAGCATCTCCGGCCTTCACTTCATGGGTGTTGCTGTGGGGCACCACGACTACAAATGACAAGATCCCAAGGACCAACACGATTAAACCAATCAAGGATAAGGGACGCATCCTTCTCCTTTACCGTTTACGCCGTGAATGTTCGGTTCGGCAACTCAAAATGTGAAGCGGAAAAGGGCGGGAAGGTTGTGTCGCCCCAGATGCTATCGCCCGCGCCTTACTGCGCACTCGCGGCATTCGATGGGATAGCAGGAATTTCGAAGTACATCAGCTCAGTACCGCCGGCGTCGCGCACTCCGGTCAGGTAGATGTGGGAGCCGTCCAGCGGCTGCTTGACGCCCTCTACATCGAAGAAGACGAAGCCGGACTTAGTGGTGTGGGGTTCGACCGCTTGCGCTTCGAATTTCGCATTCTGAATCTCTTCGTATTCCTTCTGCGCCTTCTTATTCTTGTTTCCTGACAGCGGGATCGGACCAACGCGCACTGGAGCATCACTGCTGCCGTTGATGTGGGCGACGCGGCGAAAGACATCGTCGGTGGTCAGCGCGTCGAGTTTGGCGCGCCGCCCGGTGACCAGCTGCACTTCCATATTGTTGACGGTGATAGGCTGATCGCCGTCATTGCTGATGACGAGAAAGACCGGCAGAATGCCTTCCTGGTTGTAGGGCGTGATGAAGATGTTGTCCTTGGGCGAGGTATTGTAAAGATCGATGGCGGCGGTGACCTTTTCCGTTGGATGCGCGTCTTTGCTGGGATAGTTGTTGGCGTTCTCAGCGCGCGGCGGAACAAACTCCTTGTCTTTGGCCAGCAGAGCCAGCGGGAAGAACGCGACCGTCAGGCCGAGCAACAGCAGGCGAACGCGGCGTGAGAACATATCGCGATTATCCGCTTTCGGCACCCGGTGCTCAACTCACTTGACGCCAGCTGCACGGCGAACTACTCTCGCAGTCTCTTAGCGAAAGGACTTTTAACTGTCATGAGTCTTCTGAAGTGGTGCGATGAAGGACCGGCAACTGTGCCGGTAGAAGCAACGGTCGAAGAGGCAGTACAAACGATGATCGACAAGACGGTCGGCGCGGTAGCAGTGATCGACGAGCATGGGATTGTGGCGGGAATGTTTACCGAGCGCGATGTGCTGGCAAAGTTCGCGCTCAGCGGACGCGATCCCAAGACCACCCCGGTGCGCGAGATGATGAGCTCGATTGTCGAGATGGCCACCGAGGCGACGACGCCGAGTGAAGCGCTGGCGGTGATGCTGGAGCGGCATTATCGCCATATGCCGATCGTAGATGAGCAAGGAAAGGTGCTGGGTATCTGCTCGATCCGTAACATTCTGGAGGCGCGAGTGGATGATCTGCTGGCGCAGTTGGATCAGGAGCGGCCAGCGGTTCAGCGAGATTGAGAGTCCCTGCCGGGACCGGGATATTCTTACCACGCCTACCCAGGACTTCGTCCTGGGCTAAGCTAAGTCGTCCCTTCGGGACGGGGCTGGTGCCACCATCATCTTCGGAATTGTCACGAAGGCGTAGCCCTCGGCTTTGTAACGGGACAGGATGCGGTCGGTGGCCTCCACGCTGCAGCTGCGGTCGACGCCGATGCGATGATATTCGCCATCGTGCAGCAGGATGACATTGCCACCGCGAATCTGGCGTTCGGCATAAGCGGCGATTTCCTGCGCAGAGTTTGCCTTCCAGTCATAACAGCTGACATTCCACATGACAGGCTGCAGTCCCATCTCTCGCGCAATGCGCAGCGATGCGGGACGTCGCCCGCCAAACGGCGGACGGAAGATCTTGGGATCGACGCCGGTCGCGTCGAGAATCGCCTGGCGGGTTTGCTGCAGCTGCTGGCGAATCTTGGCGGAGGAGGCAAAGATCAGGTTGGGATGATCCCAGGTATGGCTTCCGATCGCGTGCCCGGCGGCGACGAGGGCGCGGGCGATCTCGGGCTTCTGCTGGACGAAGCGGCCGAGCAGAAAGAATGTCGCCTTGACGCCGTGGCGCTCTAGGACTTCCATCATGCGCCAGGTGTAAGGGTCGTTGGGGCCGTCATCGTAAGTGAGCGCTAACAGGCGAGAGCCGCGCGCCAAACCGATGAACGTCGAGCCGTAGACCTGCGAAGTCGGCCACATGGTTTGAAAGCCCGCCCATGTGGCGAGTCCGGCGACACCGGCGGCACCGAGAAGGATGGGGAGCACGAGATGATTGTAGCTGGAAGGCTGCTCTTCGCTCTTCGCGACAGCAACCAGCCGTAGCGCCTCTGCAGGTCGGTTGGTCCGAAGCCGTTCTGGCGAAAGGCGAAGAGCGATAAGCGAAAAGCGGTCGACCGTTCTTCCACAGCGTTTCACAACCAGTTAATTGCCACGGAGACGAGGGCAAGATATGCTGCGGTTCGTAGCCTTTCTCCGACCATGGCAAACCTTTTCGAACCACCCCGTTACATTGCAGTGGAAGGCCCGATCCGAGTCGGCAAGAGCACGCTGAGCCGGGTGATTGCCGAGACGCTGCACGCGCAGCGGATCAGCGAGCCGGAGCAGAATCCGTTTCTGCGCCCGTTCTATCAGGGCGAGCCCGGGGCGGCGTTTCAGGCGCAGTTCGCGTTTCTCATCGCGCGATACGAGCAGCTGGGTGGGCTGGACATTAAGCACAACCCAAATAAGACGTACGTCGCCGATTACATCTTCGAAAAAGACAAACTATTCGCGTGTTTGAATCTCGGCGATGCGGAGCTTGAGGTTTACAACCGCTATTACGAGCTATTCCGGCAGAATGTCCCTACGCCCGATCTGGTGATCTATCTGCAGGCCACCCCCGAGGTACTGAAGAAGCGGCTCAAGAAGAAGGGCGCGCCCGGAGAGAAGGCGATCAGCGACGATTATCTGGAAGAGGTGATCAAGGCATATGAGCACTTCTTCTTTCACTACACGTCGTCAGACCTGCTGATTGTCAATACTTCCGAGATCGACTTTGTGGAGCGCAGCGAGGATTTGCAGGCGCTGCTACGACGTGTCAGCGAGCCGATTCGCGGCACACAGTACTTCCTTCCCTTGGGTGCAGACGAGTCGTCGGCAAGCGCCTAGCTTGCCACCGCACGTTTTTGGAATGCCAGCGGCAGCGGTTTGGGGAGAAGGTTTGTACCGGCAAGGCAATTGCTGTTGCCGCACAAAACAACAGGAGATTGCGAAGGAAGAGTAGCGCCATTGAGAGGACTTCAGTTCGCAGGCTGGAAGACAAGTCTCGTGTGGGACGGGCGATCCAGACTCGTCATGATGGTCTCTAGACCGAGTGGGCGGTTGACGCCCACTTTCGACGGTTGGCACTTTACGACAGCCTGACTGGGCAATTCCAGACAAAAAGCGGCTCAGCAAGTACTTTTGTTCTTGCGCAGCCATTCGCGAGTTCACCCAGGTCTCGATCCATGAACAACCCACTCATTCGAAAATTGCGACTGCAGCCCGCCCCAGGTCTCGAACAACGCGAGACCTGGGGCACCCCGGCACTCGACACCCGGCCGTTAGCGAAGTCCCTTGACCACGAACAGGCCGCTCAGCAAACGATGGGCGGAGCAGACGTGGGCCTTGCCATCCGCGCTGGCGCGGCAGTAGGTAAAGTTGACGATGCCGCTGCTGTCGGGCGGGATCGTGGAGTACATCGGGGATCGCTTGCCGGTGGCGATTTCCAGGCGATCGAGCCGGGGCACACCCGAATAATTCCATATGAAGAGCGATTTGCCGTCCGCCGACCAGCGATCAACGGCCTCCCGCGCGTCCAGTTGCGGGAGTTTAGCGCTGCTTTCGCCCACTTGAGCAACCGTTGCAACCACCTCGCCCTTCAGGTTGTAAGTTTTCCTTATATCGCCGTCGCCGTCGCCGCCGAGCAGCAGCTTGCCATCGGGTGAAGGTAAGCCGCCGCGAATGCCCTCCGGCAGCACTGGCTGCATCTGCTTGCTCTTGACGTCGATCAGGTAGACGCGTGGCTTGTGTCCTGGCTGTACGGCATTCACCACGAGCGCGCTGCTGTCCGGCATCCAATGCATGCTTCGCGTGTACTCCCAGCCATTCGAGGTAAGCTGCACCGGCTTGCCCACGCCAGTCGGCAAGAGGACGACATTAGGGGGGACGTTAAGGTCCAGCGTCGCCACCCAGTTGCCATCGGGCGAAATCGCGGTCGCCAATCCGGCTCCCAAAGCCAGGGCGGGGCTGTTGCGGTCGAGCTTGCGCACAAATGCAACTCCTTTGCCGCCGACCGCCGGTCCGCTTTCGCCGAACAGAACAGTTGACCCGTCATCGGAGATGCCCGCCGCCAGCGACCAACCCAGCCACGTGAGATCTTTGTCCGGCGACCCAGCCATTCCGCCCATCAGCAACAGGTGACTGTTGTCGCCGGTGAGCAACACGCGGCCATCGGCAGCGATGTCGTAGAGGGTCAAATCTTCCGGCGCGCGGTAAACATCGCGCACTTGCCCTCGTAGATTCATGGCGCGCACGCTGCGACTATCATCGCCCGGAGTGGCCGTAAACCAAACCTCCTCATTCGACGACCACGCAAGGCTATTGATGGAGTCGTAGTGCGGCGATTCGGCAATCTTCTTTCCCGTGCGGTCGAGAATGATCAGCTTGCCATCATCTCCGCTGGGAATATGCTCCTGAATGGCAAGGTACTTCCCGTCGGGCGAGAAACGCACGTGACTGATCCAGCCGCGCGGCGGGGTGTAGATGGTGGTGTCAATCGGGAACTGCAACATGTTGCTGCTTATCGAAACATTCGGCACAGCCCGAATCACGGCGAGTTCGGAGCCATCGGGCGTCCAATCGGCGTAGTTCACATGCGGCAGCACGGGCCGCGCAGCGCCGCCTTCAAGGGGAAGCACGGCCAGCGTGCCGTCCGGCAGCGAGACACTACCGGCGGCGACCAATCGCGGCTCGAGTAAAACCGCCAGTTGATTCTTGGAGGAGACGGCCGCGAGCAACGTCTTCGGCGCCACCGTGCGCGGCTCTACGCTGTCGGCGCGGGAGGTGAACAGCTCGACCGGGCTGTCCTCCCAAGCTGCCGAGTAAAGGACCGAGTTCCCGTCAGTCGTGAATCGTGCGCCGTAAATCGTGCCGGTGCGGTGTGTCAGCTGGTGAAATACCGGCATCGACCCAGCGCGGCGCGAGTGTCCCAGAAAGAATGCCGCGCCGGCGAGGGCCAGCAGCAGAACGGCAACCACCGGCCAGAGCCACACGCGCGTTTTCGGCAGCGGCGGCAGCGGCAACTCTTTCGAGCTTCTGCTGATGCTGCTCAGGGTCTCAAGATCGAAGGCGAGATCGTGTGCCGACTGGAAGCGCTCGGCGGGATTCTTCTCCAGGCAATGCCGCACGATGCGATCCAGCGCCGGCGAGACGCTGGCGTTAACCTCGATCAGGTCCGGTGGCTCCTCTTTGAGAATCGCACTGAGAATGTCGGCGGACGAGTCGCCTTTGAAAGCGCGCAGGCCGGAAACCATCTCATAGAGCACCGCGCCGAAGCTGAACAGATCGGCGCGGGCGTCAGCGTCCTTGCCGCGCACCTGCTCGGGCGACATGTAACCGACCGTGCCCAGAATCATGCCGGGTTCGCTCTGTATGGTTCGCGTCAGATCCTCGACGCCGGTGTCTTGCCGCGTCAGCTTCGCCAGACCGAAGTCTAGAATCTTCACCCGCCCGTCATTGGTGATGAAGATGTTGTCGGGCTTGAGGTCGCGATGCACGATGCCGCGGTCGTGGGCCGCCGCCAGTCCGCGCGCGATCTGCAGCGCGTAGTCGACCACTTTGCGGATCGTCAGCGGGCCTTCGCGCAGGCGATCGCGCAGCGTCGAGCCCTCGAGCAATTCGCTGACGATGTACGGGCTGCCATCGTGCGTGCCGATGTCGTATACCGCGAGGATGTTGGGATGATTCAGCGCCGCGGCCGCGCGAGCCTCCTGCTCAAAGCGGTTCAGGCGGCCGGGATCCTGCGCGAACGAGGCCGAAATGATTTTGACCGCAACATCGCGCCCCAGCCGCGCATCGTGTGCGCGATACACCTCGCCCATGCCGCCCGCACCGATGGAGGCGGCAAGTTCGTAGGGGCCAAGCTTGAGTCCCGACGCAAGAGCCACAGATGACCTCGTGGAAAAATGACCTTCATTGTACCCGCAAAGAGGGCTAAGTTCGTCTTGACGGTACCCAAGGGAAAAGGGCCGCGCGGGGCGGCCCTGATCAGAGAGTGAGGAGTTAGAGCGTGGACACGATCTCGAATCACCCAAGTCTCGAAAAACACGAGACGTGGAGCACCCTCTGCAGCTTAATTATGGCGAGTACTGCCAGAGCATGCCGTCAGTCCTCTGGAGTGTCCCGAAGCCACAGGTCCAAGTCGTGCCATAGAGGTTGCCGTTCGCATCTGAGATCAAGGGTCCAAAAATGGCCGCCTGACCCGAAACCAGAGTTGTGTAGGGCCAGGACCCACCGATCTTCAGAACCGCACCGCAGTAAACAATGCAGTTATCATCACCGCACTCATTAGCACCTCCTTCAGTAGCGTAGAGATTCCCGCTGGAATCAAGCGCTAAACTACCGAAGGTAACGTTGCCGGAGAGTTGACAGCCTTGCTCCTGGTAACTGAATACGTAGACGATTCCGAATCCGCCGCCAGAGGGCGACAGGCTGAAAATCATGCCTGCCTCCTCATCGCCGGTACCGTAATTGCATTCGGTCCCCTCGTCTGGAATACAAACACTAAGGCCATAGAGAGCGCCCAGTTGGTCCTGAATCAGGCCGTAGGGATGTCCGCCGTCCGTGTTGCCGCCGACGAAGGCATGGATGACACTCTCCGTCCAGCCGCCGCCCGCGGGCGCCAGTTGGAAAACGACACCGCACGACCCGAAACAACCGTCTGAGTTATAGTTGCCACCTAGGTTCGCCGTTCCGTACAAGTTTCCGTCATGGCCGAGGAGCAGGCTGGTGGGAAACCCGCCGTCGTTTTGTCCAGTGAAGTTGTAGAGGATCTTTTCCGTCCAGCCGCCTCCCGAAGGCAAAAGCTCAAAGACAGCGCCTTGCCCATAGGTTCCGCCGTAGCCAAATCCATACAGATTGCCGGCCGAGTCGAAGGCTGTGACGTTTCCACCCCACGCATCGGTGTTCCCGGTAAACTGATAGATCGGTGTCTCGTCCCAACTGCACAATGCCGTGGCGCAGGCGGCAGGGCCGGGACGGACCTCGTAGATCAGGCCGCAATAGGAACTTCCACCATTCGTGCAGTTTTGGATTCCACCGGCCGCCGCGCCATAAAGGGCTCCTTGCGGTCCGACGATGACGCCGTTGGGGCTGTATCCGTTGCTTGCTCCCAGGAAGCTGTACAACGAGCTGAAAAACCAGCGACCAGTTCTTTGAGCGATGTCATACAGCAGACCCGCGCCATAGCTGCCACCTTTCGCAAGGGTGCCATAGAGTTTCCCGGCAGTGTCAATTGCGAGCCCCGAGGGTTCAGCGGTAGAGCTGAAATCATGGAGGTCGTGGAAGCCGGTTTGCGGAGCGGGACAACTCCAATAAGCCGTGCTGCTGGTCGTCGTGGTAGCGCTCCCCAAGATGGTGAAGGACTCGGAAGGAATCGAGCCGACATCATTCTGCGAAGCCAGCGATGGACAACCCGAACCCTGGCATCCCACGCCTGAATTTTCGTCCCAGTAAGCCGGATCGCCGCTGGGTACGCTGGCGTTCTGCAGATTCACCCAGTAGGTTCCCGCATTCAGCGTGGGCCCATTGAAGGAACCTGTCTCGGCGCATACGTTGTATCCGTACTGATTGGCCGTGCAGCTTCCCTGCGTGAAGGTCACGGTTTGATCGAAATAGCTGGTGCCGCTGTTTTCTCCAGAAGTAATGGAGAGCTCGACCGAGGTCAGAGTATCGCCGGAGAACAGCCACGCACCGAAACTCATACCAGTGATGCTGGCGTTGTTGCTGGTCACATTGAAGCTGTCGCTCGTGATGAATCCGAAATTGATGGTCCAGGCGTCGGTGTTGCCGTTGATGGGACCGTTGTCGTAGATGTCGCCGCTATCGAGCGGCCCGCGATGCTTTGCCGCCCGCGCGAATACCTGAGATTTCGGCGGCAACAGTCGCTTGGCGGGATGAGCTAGTCGCGAGGCGTACTGCGGCATCTTCGCTGCCTGCACGGCGCTCGGAGGAACGGAATTCTGCGCGAAAACTGGAACCGCAGCGGCCTTAATCATCAATGCCGCGATCGCCACAAGAGAGATTACCCGCAAGAGTGGAGTTGAAGATGGCCCTTGGCTGTGCATCGGCTGGTTCTCCTCGCGGAACAGGTCAAAAGGAGCGGAAACCTGGAAAGCAACGGGCGCGAGCAATAGGGAGAAGTGAAGTGGGGTCTGATTCTCGCCGTCTGGGCGCGATCGGAATCAAGTGGGAACAGGCCGGAGCGTCCTCTCCCGGACCACCCAACAGAATTTCACAATGTCCGGCGGGAATCTGTCAGTGATCTGTGCCGCAGCAGGAGGTGAGGGACCTGGCTGCAAACGGTTATCGCTTAGCGAATGTCGTACGCCAGCAGCCAGGAAGTCACGCAATAGAAAAGGGCCGCGCGGGGCGGCCCTGATCGGAGAGTTAGGGGGTTAGAGCGTGGACTCGATCTCGAAGCCCCAGGCTTCCAGAAGCGGCTCGGGGATGTACTTCGAATTCTTGTTCTTGCGCGCCCATTCGCGCAGCCGGGTGGAGCGAATGTACTGATCCGGCTGCAGTTTGAATTCCTTCACCACCTGCTCGAATTCGGTGATGGTGGGGACGACCGGGCCGATGGGCTCGGGCTTGCCCCAATTAGGATTGCCACGTCGTTTTGCCATTTCTGCGTTTGTTCCTGTTCTCGGTAGAGATGTATTACGGATGACCGCCGCGCTGCCAGTGATGCCTTGGCCCGTTTACCTAAATACTTGGATTCGTGAAGCTTCGACGACGATTCAGGGCGCGTACCGCCGGGGGCCTCTTCCAAGAGACAGCCTTGAAGGGGAAGGAGTCCGAACAGAGCCAAAGAACGTCATACTATAGCCCTGTTTTGGCCTCAATTCAAGGTAATTCTGCCCCGTTGTGGGGGCATTTACTGCCAAAGTGGTACGGGCGCTGCGCAGCAGGCTATCTTCTGCAGAATGAGACGGTTGGAGGGGGAAAAGGTAAGCAGGAGGAGGTTGTCCTGGCCAAGGTCGGGTCTGGTAGCAGCGGGAGCATGCTGTGGAAAACAGGGCAGTTGTGGACGTGTGCGGCGGTCAGATGGTGTCCGCGGGATCGGATTATGCCAGGCGGCCGATGCACCGCAAAACTTGGCAAAGGACTAGGTTGCAGGGGGACAAATCCCTGTAAGATGTTGTGGCACATAGAGCTTAGCGGTGCATCGCTGGATCTTGGGGGCAGACGGGACTCTAGTTGCGGCGGCCAGACCCCGAAAACCCAGCGTCATCTTGAGAGCAATCCGTAAATATCCAGCTCGCCCCTTGCTCCCACGAAGACTAGTCCATCGGCCACAGTCGGGACGCCAAAGGTCACCGAAGGGCCGGACTGGTCTCTCCCGGGAGAGTCCTCTGAACTGTAAAGTTCGACTCCCAGATTAGTGGCATCATAGGCCCGCAGATCGGCGTACGATCCATCGTTGCGAAGCAGCCACACGATGCCGTCGAAGTTGCCATTGGCGGAAACCGAAACCGTTTCGCCAGGATATCCAACATCAAACGGGAGGGTCGTCGAGGTCGGGGTCGAGCTGATCTGCTGGCTGGACGGGTTATATCGGAAAGACTCGACCGGCCCAAGCATCCACCCAAAGTAAAGGTCATTGTTCCAGAATGCCGGCGTACACAGAGAATATTGTCCGTCGCTTTGCAGACTTTGGAGAATTTGGTTAGTCATTGCCCGGCTGTGATTGTCCCAGATTATCCCGATCCAGCAGATAGACTTTCGCGCTTTTGCCAGCCACAACCAGCAGATGCGAATGTACGCTTCCATTCTGGTCGGGCAGGAGAATCGGTCCTCCCGAGCCCAAGTCACGGTCCTCGTCGTCCAACATCTGCCAATCGAAGGGGATGAAGTAGTCCGCCAGCGAAAGCTGGCCTTGACTCGGAATTCTGATGTGAATGAATGCCATTGAAGGGCTTAAACTTCCGAGGACCGCCCTCACTGTAGAAACGTTTTATCATGTCGTGCATGGCGCAATCGCGATTAGCGCTGAAATCCAAACGTTAGGGTGAACGAATCATGCTTCGAGGTTCTGCCGCACCGCCGTCCCTGCCGGCCAGTTTTCAGGCAAAGACCATTCACAGCCCGGAAGCAGCGGATATCTTCGTGCGCTGGGGAGGAACGGGACCGGCAGTTGTGCTCATTCACGGATACGCTGAGAATAGCGACTCCTGGGCTCCTCTGGCCGCGGATCTCATGAAGGATCACACCGTTGTGGTGCCGGATCTTCGCGGAATTGGGAAGTCATCGAAGCCTGAATCTGGGTATGACAAGCAGACGCAGGCCCAAGACATGCGCGCGGTCGTGACTGCGTTGGGATATGACAAGACATTTGTCGTCGCACACGACATCGGCAACATGGTGGCTTACGCCTATGCTGCCATGTATCCGGACAAGGTTGAGCGGCTGGTCGTAATGGACGCACCGATTCCGGGGATCGAGCCGTGGAAGGAGATTGTGCTGAATCCCGGAGTCTGGCATTTCAATTTTCATGGTCCGGATGCAGAACGGCTCGTGGCTGGGCGTGAGCGCATCTACTTCGATCGAATTTGGAATGACTTCACGGGCGACCCCTCCAAACCTGACGAAGCGACCAGAAATTTCTTTGCTGCCACTTACGCGCAACCAGGGGGAATGCGGGCTGGATTTGCCCAGTTCACTGCGTTTCCCCAGGATGCAAAGGACAATGAAGTTTTCGCGCGCGTGAAGCTCACGATGCCCGTGCTGGCCGTTGGTGGAGAGAAATCCTTTGGTCCGCTCCAGGCAGTGATCATGCGAAACGTTGCGACCAATGTTCAAGAGGCGGTCGTCGGTGGCTCCGGGCATTGGCTGATGGAAGAGCGCCCTGCGGAAACGGTGGCCCTCATTCGCAAATTCCTCCACTCTCGGTAAGTTGCCGCAAGAAACCGGCGAGAGCTCTGTTGTAGTGCAAATAAGGGGCGATCCCGAACTTGGGCCGTTCGACAGTCAAGTTGACGAGAAACGCTAGGGCCTTATCGGAAGTGCCCCGGCGCGAAAGGGCGAAGCCGAGCGCCTCTGCCTAATGCCGGGGCGCTTTCGATAAGGGCGTTAGAAGGAAGCCGCTGGCACCAGGG
>Ga0181523_10000353_pt1 | contig 50690 bp, 42 predicted proteins | sample PEATcosm2014_Bin_43_FD_119752 | JGI IMG/M metagenome (GOLD analysis project Ga0181523, IMG submission 119752) | Peatland microbial communities from MTU Mesocosm Facility, Houghton, MI, USA - PEATcosm2014_Bin05_30_metaG | ecosystem: Environmental > Terrestrial > Soil > Wetlands > Peat | place... | reverse complement strand
GACCGGGAGCGCGAACCAGGTGGGATCCCCCGCCACTGCCATCATGCCGGGTTCGGCCTCCAGGACCTGCGCCGCGCCATGAGTGGTCCCGCCTATGCCCTGCGTCTGACCCGACTGGCCGCGGACAGCGGTGCCCGGCTCTCGCTCGAGACGACCGTGACCCGGATCGACCCTTCCGGTGCGGTGTCGCTCGTCAGCCCCTCCGGGCCGGCCGAGCTGCACCCGCGGGTGGTGCTGCTGGCGACCGGGGCCAGAGAGCGGCCGAGGTCGGCGCGCCTCGTCCCGGGGGATCGGTCCGCCGGGGTCTTCACCACCGGGCAGCTCCAGCAATGGGTCCACTCGCACCACCTGCCCGTGGGCCGTCGAGCCGTGGTCGTCGGCGCCGAACACGTCTCGTTTTCAGCGGCCCTGACCCTCCGGGAGGCCGGCGTCCAGACAGCGGCCATCGTCACCGATCTGCCCCGGCACCAGACGCTGGGCGTGTTCGCCCTGGCCAGCCGGACACTCCTCCGGATCCCGGTCCTCACCTCCACCCGGGTGGTCGCGGTGCACGGCAGGGGCCGGGTATCCGCCGTCGAGATCGAGGACCGCATCTCGGGCCGGCGCCGGACCATCGGAGTCGACACCGTGGTGTTCACCGGCGACTGGGTGCCCGACCACGAGGTGGTCCGCCGGGCCGGGACACGGATGGACCCGGCGACGAAGGGCCCGTTGACCGACGGGGGCGGGCAGACCTCGGTCATCGGGATCGTGGCCGCCGGAAACCTGGTCCACCCGGCCGAGACGGCCGGGTCGTCGGCCCTCGGCGGCCGGCGGGTGGCACAGCGCCTCGCGGGTCGGCTCCGTCGCGGAGATGTCGGCCGGGCCGTCGAGGGTGTCGAGGTGCAGGTCGAAGAGCCCCTCGCCTGGGCATGGCCGGGGATTGTCCGACCCGACGACGTACCCGATCGGGTCCTCCTGCGCACCCGCGCCTTCACCGGCAGACGTACGGTCAGCGTCGAGCAGGCCGGCCGGGTGCTCGGCCGGGCCCGCCTGCGGCACGCCACGCCGAACCGGTCGCTGAGCATCCCGGGCGACTGGGTCGCCGATGTCGACCTGCTCGCAGGACCGGTCGAACTCCGGCTGGCGTAGACCCGGAGCGAGCTGCTGCCCGGAGGCCGTGAGACGGCGACGTCACCGCGGGGGAGATCCCCGCAGGCTAGGGCGACGCCGTCGGCAGCGGCTCGGCCAGAGCCTTCAGCTCGTCCACCGCAGCGACGAAGCCGGTGCCGATGTCGGCGACGTCGGGCACCAGGTCGGGACAGGCGATGACACCCACATTGAGGTGGTGCGCCTCGCTGAGCACCGTCATGTTGACGCCGGTGCCCTCCATCACCGGCCCCATCGGGTAGATGCCGGTTACCTTGGCACCGGCGCAGTAGAGGTCCAGTGGCGGCCCGGGCACATTGGAGATGACCAGGTTGAACACCGGAGGGTGGTACCGGGCCAGCTTGAGGCCGGAGTAGAGGCGCGCTCCGGCTGTCATCACCGAGGGGGAGGCGAACCCGGTGAGCTCCTGGAGCGAGTCGGTGCCGAAGGCGGACTGGAGCGCCTTCGAACTGAGCGAGTTGGCGTGTACCGCCAGCAGCCGTTCGACGGGGTCGTCGGGCCGGAGGGGTACCTCCACCATCATGTTGGAGACGCGGTTTCGCAGCTCTCCGTCGTCGTGTCCGTGGTGCGCGCTGACCGGTACCGCCGCGATCAGGTTGCGCGCCGGAAGCGGGCCGCGGGCCTCGATGTAGCGCTTCAACGCGGTGCCCGATGCCGCCAGGACGACGTCGTTGATGGTGACCCCGAAGGCATGTGCGATGTGGCGGACGGTGTCGAGGTCGACCCTGGTGAGACTTGCCGAGCGGCGTGAGGTGATGGCGCCGTTGAGCAAGGTGCGCGGGGCGGTCAGCGGGGTCCTGCTGCCCTCCGCCCGCTGGGCCAGCCAGGTGCGGGTGGTGCCGGCCAGCCCCGAGAAGGTGCGGGCCACAGCTCCGGGCACGTCCTTCTGGCGCGCCACGAGCGACGAGACCGAGCTTGTCACCTGGCGATGCGTCGACGGGACCACATCGGGTACCCACGGTTCGTCCGGGGGCTCGACCGGGTCGGCGTCCGGGGAGAGGTCGAAGAGCGAAGCCAACAGGCTCGCCCCCGCCCCGCCGTCCATCAGCGAATGGTGGATCTTGGTGACCAGGGCCACCGTCCCGTCCTCCAGCGGGTTGACCACCCACATCTCCCATAACGGACGGGTGCGGTCGAGCGGTCGGCCGGAGACATCACCCACGAACTGTTCGAGCCGGTCCCAGGGCACCGGGCCCTCCAACGGTGCATCCTTGATGTGGGCGGAGAGGTCGAACTCGGGATCCTCGATCCACAGGGGATGGTCGATGCCGGCGGGCGGCGGGAGCGCCCGGCGTCGAAGCGGCGGGATCAGGTGGATGCGCTCCGCCATGGCTCGGGTCACCTCGTCGATGCCGAATCCGCCGGGCCGGCCGGCCGGGTCGAGGACCAGTACGCCGACCGCATGCATGTGCATGGCAGGCGTCTCGATATACAGGAACGCTGCGTCCATTCCTCCCATTCGCTGCACGTGGTCCCCCTCAGTCCTCGCCCTCGCGCCCGGCGGCCGACTCGGCCACCGATCGCGCCCAGGGGTAGTCCGGCTTGCCGCTCGGCGAGCGGACGATCCCGTCCGTGGCGATCACCTCTGTTGGCACCTTGTAGGCGGTCAGGTGGTCGCGTGCGTGCCGGCGGAGCGCCTCTGGGTCCACGGGGCGTCCGGGCCTGGGCTCCACCAGGGCGACCACCCGCTCGCCGAAGCGGGGATCGGGCACGCCGACAACGAGGGCATCGCTGACATCGGGGTGGCCCTTCAACGTGGCCTCCACCTCATCGGGGAAGACCTTCTCCCCGCCGCTGTTGATGCACAGCGAGCCTCGACCGAGCACGACGATGGTCCCGTCGGCCTGCGCCGTGGCCATGTCCCCGGGCAGGGCCCACCGTTGTCCGCGGTGCTGGACGAAGGTGGTGGCGGACTTGACCGGGTCGCCGAGGTAGCCGATCGGGACGTGGCCCCCCCGGGCCAGATGCCCGACCACCCCGGAACCGGGCTGCACCGGTTGCAAGTCGTCGTCGAGTACGTCGGTACGGTCGTCGACTCGCAGGCGGGGCGGGCCGAAGGGATCCCCGGATGGCGCCTCACCGCCGACCTGGCCTGTCTCCGAGGACCCGAAGCGATCGGCGATGATCCGGCCGGGCAGGAGTTCTGCCAGCTGGGCCTTGGTCGACGGCGACAACACCGCGCCGCCCGAGCCCACGGCAAGCAACGACGAGAGATCGTGGCGCCCGGTATCGAGGGCCAGCTCGTCGAGCAGGGGACGCGCCATGGAGTCGCCGACGACGACCAGGGTGTTGACGGCCTCGGCCTCCACCAGGCGCCAGACCTCGGGCGGATCGAAGTTCCCTCCCTCGAGGGTGAGCACTGTCCCACCGCCGAACAGCGTGGAGAATGCCAGCCAGTGCCCGGCCGCATGCATGAACGGGGGGAGGGCGAGGGCGGTGAGACCCGGATGCAAGATCCGTTCGGCCAGCTCCTCGGGAGAGCGGATGTAGTCGCCGAGCGCAAAGGGGTCGCCTCCGCCCATGGCGGCGAAGAAGATGTCGTCGTGGCGCCAGACCACACCCTTGGGCATCCCGGTCGTCCCCCCGGTGTAGACGCAGTAGAGGTCGTCGGCCCGGCGCGGGGGGAACCCACGGGTGGGAGGCTCCGATGCGATGGCTGTTTCGTAGTCGTCGCCCGGGCCACCGGCTCCCCGGGACTCCGAGACCTCGAGCAACGCACGCCTCTCATGCAGGGAACCGAGGGCCCCCTCCACCGCACGGCCGAAGCGGCTGTGGAAGATGAGGCCGACCAGGGATGCATCCTTGTAGAGGTACTGCAGCTCGCCGGCGACGTAGCGGTAGTTGACGTTGATGGGAACGGCGCGGATCTTGAAGCAGGCGAGCATGCCCTCGATGTACTCGGTGCCGTTGGCGAGTTGGAGGCCGACCCGATCGCCCGGACCGATGCCGGCGCGTGCGAGGCAGTGGGCAAGTCGGTTGGCGCGTTGGTCCAACTGGGCGTAGTCGAGCCTGCGGTTCCCCGACACCATCGCCGTCTGCGCCCCGACCTGGTCGACCACGCTTTCGAAGAGATCGGCGAGATTGAACTCCATGGCCCTCCTGGCTGGTCGAGAGGTGTTCCGGGCTGGTCGAGAGGTCTCCCGGCCCTCTCAGCGCTTACACTCCGGACGTAGTATCTCAGGTGAGCGGGTCCGCCGTATCGGCGGCGGGACGTTACAGCGGGGGAGGGGGACCGAATGGGGGATGCCGAGCCGGGCGCGGTCGCCGGCAGTCCGGCCCGCGATCCAGGTCCGGTCGGCCCGGGCGACTTTGACGGGGGTGTGCCCGGCGGGTCCGTGACGGACGGTAGCGGAGTGGGTGGATCCCCCTCGGCTGTCGACCGGGTCACCGGGCCCTATCGCGCCGTGGCCGGATTCGTGAACCGGCGCGCGCTCGCTCGTGCCACCCGGGCCGTGCCGCGGACGCTCCACTTCGTGGGATCGGCACTGCTGCGCGGGGAGGTGGCCGATGCGCTGCCGGCGCCGCACCTGTCCATCGGGCTCGCCGCCCAGGTGGCCATGGACGAGGCGCTCCTGGCCATGGCCATGACGCCGCGGAGGTTCCCGCTCCCCGGCGACTATGCCCGGGTGGCCCGGGAGCTCGCCGACGCCGAGGCCCTCTACGTCCGCAACGGGTGGATCGACGACCCCCGCTCCTACCATCGCACCCCGCCTTCGCTGTCGGCGGCGGACGTCACCACGAGCCGGGGCTGGGCCATGGGCCACAATTACGACCGCCTCTTCTGGGACAGCGGCTTCACCCCCCACCCGGGCGAGCCCGGCAGCGACCGGTGGATGGCGTTCGAACCGAACCGCACTGCCACGGCGACCGTACTCGACCACGCGGATGGTCCCCGGCCGTGGGTGATCGCCGTGCACGGGTTCTGCATGGGCTTCCCGTTCATGGACTTCCAGGGGCTCCAGGCCGGGCGCCTCCACGACGAGCTCGGGATGAACGTCGTCTTTCCGGCGCTGCCCCTGCACGGCCCGCGCCGGGTCACCCTTGTCAGCGGCGAGCCGTTCCTGTCCTTCGAGATGATGAACGCGGTGCACGGACTGACCCAGGCCGTGTGGGACATCCGCCGGCTGATCCAGTGGATCCGTGCGAAGGGCGCCACCTCGATCAGCCTCTACGGCGTCTCGCTCGGCGCCTACACGGTCTCGCTCCTGGCCGGGCTCGAAGAGGGGATCGACGCCGCGGTGGCGGGCATCCCCGTCTCGGACTTCCCCGGGCTGTTCCACCGGCACAGTCCCCACCACATCCGGGCCCGGGCCATCGAGCACAAGATCATGGGCGGCGCCGCCGAGAACGTCTACCGGGTTGTCTCGCCGATGAGCTTCGAGACCAAGGTGGACAAGGACCGCCGGTTCATCTTCGCGGGCTTCGGCGACCGCTTGGCGCCGCCCGACCAGGCTCTGAGGCTGTGGGAGCACTGGGACCAGCCCCGCATCTCGTGGTACTCGGGCAATCACGTCGGCTACCTGTGGTCGAAGCAGGTCTCCGACTTCCTCATCGCCTCGCTGGCCGAGACCTCGCCGACCGGAGCGGCTGAGGTGGGTGGAGGCTGAGCAGTGGAGATCATGACGGGGCTGGACGCCAAGTTCCTGTACTCCGAGACACCCACGGCCCACATGCACACGGTGAAGGTGGCGGTGTCCGATGTCTCGGTCCTGGAAGGAGGGTTCTCCTACGACGTCCTGATCGAGGTCCTCGAGCAGCACCTCGTTCGACTCCCGCCGTTCCGCCGCCGGGCCGTGCCGGTCCCCCTGGGTCTGGGGCATCCGGTATGGGTCGAGGATCCCGAGTTCGATCTGCGACGACACGTGAGCCGACGGATGGCCGACGCCCCGGGGGGAGCTCGCGAGCTCGCGGCCGTGGTGGCCGAGTTCTCGGGGACAGCGTTGGCGCGTGACCGGCCCCTGTGGGAGCTGTTGGTCGTCGACGGACTGGCGGGTGGCCGTTCGGCCGTGGTGGTCAAGCTCCACCATGCGGTGGCCGACGGGTCCGCAGCGGTTGCCCTCCTCCAGAAGGTGGTGCGCGGCGCCACCGGCGACCCGACGGAGGAGCCGGTTGCGGACCGGTGGTACCCCGAGCCGATCCCGACCCGACGCCGGCTGCTCTCGATTGCAGCGCGCGGCCACGTGACCCGATGGAAGGGTCTGCCACATCTGGCGGTGCAGTCGGTGCGCAGCACCCGCGCCTCCGAGGCGCGGCGCCGCAGCTTTGCGGAGAGGCCACCGCTCCCGCTCCATCACATCCCGAAGACCTCCTTCAACGTCTCGCTCACCCCTGACCGGACGTTCGCGATGACCAACCTGCCGCTGGCCGATCTCAAGGCCATCCGGCGAGCCACCGGCACCACCCTCAACGACGTCTACCTGGCGGTGTGTGCGGGAGCCCTGCGGCGCTATCTGGCGGACCGGGACGAATTGCCCCGACGCCCCCTGGTGGCCAGCGTCCCGGTCTCGACCGACCCCAACGTGGCCCGCATGTCGGGCAACCGGGTCGACAACCTCTACGTCAGCCTGGGCACCGACATCGGCGACCCCCTTGAGCGCCTGCAGCACATCCACGACGCAGCGATGGCCTCCAAGGAGGTCCGCAGCCTGCTGGGTCACGACCTCCTCGGGCAGCGCGCCGACGTGGTCCCACCGCAGATCTACCGCTTCGTCGTCGACGCCTGGAGCCGCTCGCACATCGCCGACCGGCTCCACCCACCCCTCAACGTGGTGCTCTCCAACGTGGCCGGCCCGCGCGAGCGGATCTATTTCGGCCCCATCGAGCTCGAGGCCCTCTACTCGGTGGGACCCATCCTCGAGGGCATCGGCCTCAACATCACGGCGTGGAGCTACGAGAACGCTCTCGGTGTCTCGCTGCTCGGCTGCCCGGCGAGCGTCCCCGATCCATGGCAGATCGTCGACGCCCTGCACGACTCGCTCGACGAGCTGCAGGGCATCATCGGCACCGAAGCGTTCGCCGATCGGTGATCCGGGCGCCGGGCCGGCTCCGGTGACCAGCGCAGTCCGAGCGCTCAGGCCCGGAACGCCTCCGGTCGCACAGGACTGGCCTCGGCGAGTGCCCGACGCACGCCCTCGGCATCGAGGTCGGTGGCGTACACGGGGGTGCCGGGCTGCTGGCGCCAGGACTCGCCGAGGCCGCCGGCCTCGACCGGATCGAACCCGAGCTCGTCGACGAGCTGCAGCACGATCGACGTCGCCGCGCCGTCATCGCCGGCGACCGGCAGGGCGATGCGGCCCGGAGTGCCAGCCGGAAGGTGGCGATCGAGCAGGTGTTGGGCGTAGATGTTGTTGAACGCCTTGATGACCGGGTGTCCGAGCTGCTGTTCGACCCATTGGCTCTCCGGCAGGCCGTCCTCGATGGCAGCGATGCGCCCGTCGCGCTGGGGGTAGTAATTGCCGGTGTCCACCACCGGTGCGCCGTCGGCCGCGCCGTCGAGCACCTCGGAGGGCAGGGTGGGGATGCTCTTCTCCGGGATGGTCACGATGACCAGGTCGGCGCCTTGGGCGGCGCTGATCGCGTCCACGGCCCGGGCGCCCGCCTCTTCAGCCAGTTCCACGAGGGTCTCCGGTCCGCGGGAGTTGGCGATGCGCACGGTGTGGCCGAGGGCGGTCAATCGTCGTGCGAGGTTGCCGCCGATGTTGCCTGCGCCGATGATCCCGATCTCCATGTGTGCTCCTCTACTCGAACCCGCCCGCGACCGTCGGGGACGTCGTTTCCAACGGTCATCACGAGCGGCCTATTCCGCGGCACCGATGACGCGGCTGTCGCCGCCGGGGAGGCCGGTGCGGGGCCACCGACCGCTGGGCGCAGGCGTGGCGATCGCGGACTCACCCACCAAGGGCCGGAACCTCGAGGGAGCCCGTGCCGGGGTCGGTGGACCTTCCGTAGTGGGCGAGGAAGAGCTCCTCGAGCGAGGGCTCCCGGCTCAACAGTTCATGGACCCCCGAAGAGGCCAGCACCTCGAGGAGGGGCTCGACCGTCCCCTGCACCTGGCAGCGCACGACCCGACCTTCGACCTCGATGGAGCTGACGCCGGGGACCCGGGACAGATCCGGCACCGAGCCGTCGAACGTCGCCTCGACGGTCAGCGCGGAGAGGTGGCGCATGTCGGAGAGCGTCCCCATGTCGACCAACCGGCCGTTGCGGAGGATGCCCACCCGGTCGCACAGGGCCTCCACCTCGCTCAGGATGTGCGATGAGAGGAAGACGGTCTGACCCCGCTCCTTTGCCTCGTGTACGGAGTGCCGGAAGGCCAGCTCCATCAGCGGGTCCAACCCGCTGGTGGGCTCGTCGAGGAGCAGCAGGTCGGGCCGGGCCATGAGCGCGGCGATCAGGATGAGCTTCTGTCGGTTTCCCTTCGAGTAGGTGCGGACCCTTTTGGAGGGATCGAGGTCGAAGCGGGCGATCAGCTCGTCGCGATAGGCGGCATCGACCTGACCCTGGACCCGGCCGAGCAGGTGGATCGTCTCGGATCCGGTCAGCGACGGCCACAGATTGGCCTCGCCCGCCACGTAGGCCAGGCGCCGGTGGGCCTCCACCGGCCGGCTCTGGCAGTCGAGGCCGAAGATCTCGGCACTCCCCGAGGTCGGCCGGATCAAGCCGAGCAGGAGGCGGAGGGTGGTCGTCTTGCCGGATCCGTTGGGACCGAGGTAGCCGACGACCTCGCCTTGGTGGACATCGAGATCGAGGTCGGAGAGCGCATCGACGTCCGCGTATCGCTTGGACAGACCACTGGTGTGGATCGCCGGCTCTGCCATACTCCGGGGTACCCCGTTCCTCGATGCGGGCCCGTCGATGACAGCGCGGCCCGGGTGGGACTTCAGATCGTACCGGTGGCCGGAGGAGGTTCGGTTGGGGACGCCGACAGCGGCCGGTCGGTGAGGCGGAAGCGGCGCCCGCTCACCCTGGCGACATCGAGCCGCATGAACCTGCCGGGTCGGTCGGTGACCGCCCAGGGAGTGAGCGGGACCGAGCCCGCCACGGCCGCTTCCTCGGGATGGGTCACCTCCGAGGCGATCCCCTGGAGGAGCACGCTCCACGCCGTCGGGCTCTCGGGCTCGTACGAGTCGGCCTGGAAGGCCAGGACCGCCCCGACGGCGGCGGCATCGAACTTCGTTCCCGGAACGGTGCGGAACAGAACCGAATCCCCGAAGATGGCGAAGTGCACCGGAAGGATGACCGGTAGCGCGTCGATGCTGACACCGACTCGTCCGATCGCAGCACGACTCAACAACTCGAGGCACTCTGCTCGGGAGAGGACCTCGACCGCCCTGTCAGTCATCGCGGTTCACCCTCTCAGGCTGAACGAAGGCGGTCCGAGCGGCTAGGGCCGAAGGTCCCAACGCGCCTGGCCCGAAGCCATCCGCCGGGTGGGCCCGATCCCTCATCCGATGGCGTCGATCCCGCGGTGAGCCGGGTCGTCGTCGTGTTCTGGCGGGTGTCGCGCCGCCTCCTCCTCGGCTCTCGCTCCCACCAGGACGAACACCCCGATCAACAGGAGCCAGACGTCGTACACGAAACCCACGATCACCATGGCCATCCCGAGGTACCGGGCGATGCGCCCGGCCAGAAGCGTGGCCTCCAGGTGGGATCGGTGGCGGGCGAGCGCGGCCCGCAGCACCCTCCCGCCGTCCATGGGCAGGGCGGGCAGGAGGTTGAACGCCCCGAGGAGCAGGTTCAACCATCCCAGACGTGCCCACCAGCTCCCGGCGAACAGGGTCGGAGGCCACACGTGCTGCCCCACCACCAGCCCGATGGCCAGCAGGGCTGCACCCAAGCCGACGCTGGTGAGGGGTCCGGCGATGGCGACCGCCATCTCGTCGCCGGGGGCGGTGGGCATCGACTCCAGTCGGGAGAGCCCTCCCAGGGGCACCAGGACGATCCCCAGGACCCGTGCGCCGCGCCGCCGGGCGACCAGGCAGTGGGCGATCTCGTGGGCGACGACGGAGGCGAAGAGCGCGGCGATCCACACCAGCCCCGTCGCCACAGCTCTCCTGCCGCCGCTCCAGTCGACGGCCACCACGAAGACCACCAACAGCCAGAAGGTCCAGTGCAGGCGGATGGGGATCCCCGCCACCCGACCGATCGGCAGGCTGTGCCCGTGGCCGGCCACAGGCGTGTGCGGACCGGTCGAGCGCCTCCTTCTCCTACCGTCGCTGCCGCCCCGCGGCCCATCTTCTCCGGCGGTCACCACGTCCACTGTGCTCCTCTGTGGTCGGACGGGCCAGGGCCGAACGTCCCGCGATCGCAGCCGGATCGCAGCCGGCCATCGCATCCCCGTCAGCGCAGCGAAGGGTGCACCAGAACCGCGGCCCCGTTCACCCGGTCGTGCGCCAGGTCGGCGAGCGCCCGGTCGGCCTGGTCGAACGGGTAGGCCGTGGTCGTCACCCGCAGGGGGATGCGGGCGGCGGTCTCGAGGAATTCGCGGCCGTCCGAACGGGTGTTGGCCGTCACGCTGCGCAACGTCCGCTCTTGGAACAGATGCTGTTGATAGTTGAGCACCGGGATGTCCGACAGGTGGATACCGGCGATGGCCAAGGTCCCGCCCCGGTCGAGCGCCTCGAGCGCAGGCAACACCAGGGTGCCCACCGGTGCGAACAGGATGGCGGCGTCGAGCGGTTCGGGAGGAGGGTCGTCCTCATCGCCGGCGCTGGCTGCGCCGAGCTCGAGTGCGAGCTTGCGGGCCTCGGGCGAGCGGGTGAGCACGTGCACGGTCGCCCCGTCGGCCAGGGCGATCTGGGCGGTGAGGTGGGCCGATCCTCCGAAGCCGTAGATGCCCAACCGTCCGCCCGGGGGCAGCTGCGAGCGACGCAGGGCGCGGTAGCCGATGATCCCTGCACAGAGCAGCGGCGCTGCCTCCTCGTCGTCGAACACGTCGGGGATGGCATAGGCGAACCCCTCGTCGACGACCCCGTACTCGGCGTAGCCGCCGTCCACGTCCCACCCGGTGAAACGGGGCGCGGTGCACAGGTTCTCCCGCCCGTCGAGGCAGAACCGACAGGTACCGCAGGTGCGGGCCAGCCAGGGCACCCCCACCCGGTCACCGAGCCGGAACCGGTTGCAGCCGGGCCCGAGGTCGTCGACGACACCGACGACCTCGTGCCCGGGGATGACCAGGGGACTGCTCGGAACGAGGTCGCCCTCGGCGAGATGGAGGTCGGTGCGGCAGACCCCGCAGACGCTGACCTGCACCCGTAGCTGACCCGGGCCCGGGACGGGCACGGGGCGCTCGATGCGGCGGAGGGGACCGCCGTCGATCGGTCCGGGCTCGCCGACCGCCCACGCTCTCATGGTCCCCGGTGTCACGACCCCGCACGCAGCCCGGGGGCCGCTCTCCTAGGCGCGGTCACGGAGGACCAGCACGGGGCAGTGGGCATGAGCCGTGCAGTGCTCGCTGACCGAACCGATCACCATGCCGGTGAACTCCCCGTGCCCCCGACTGCCGACGGCGAGGAGGTCGGCGTCCAGGGATGCCTTGATGAGGACCGGGGCCGGATGCCCCTCCACCACGAGCGGCCGGAACACCACGTCCGGATGGGCCTCCTGCGCGACCTTCACGACATCGCGGAGCATGGTCTCGGCATCGGCTGCCGGGTCGTAGTCGGAAGGGAGGAAGAGTGCCACTCCGTAGCTTGTCGGCCACTCCCAGGTGGTGATCGCCTCGACGGTCGACGAGGTCAGCTCGGCCCAGTCCGCAGCCCAGTTGAGCGCAGCGATCGAACAGGTGGAGCCGTCGATCCCCACTACGACGCGGTGGTTGCTGCAGCTCCTCATGAGTGACACGGTAATCCTCCCCGGTGCGATCGAACGAACCCGGGCCGACGGAGCCCCCTCGCCCGGACAACCCGGCAGTTAGAGACTGATCGCACCGGATCGGGCCCGGTAGGGCCGAACGTCCCGACGGAATCCGGACCGCACGCATCGAACGGGCCCTCCGGCGCCCTCCCGGCAGCTCCTTGTGACCTTCGGCCCTGGAACGGCAACGCCCCCATCCGTAGGGTGGCCATTGTGGGGTGAGCCGGCAGGCGGGCGGGTCCGGTGGCCGGATCATGCCGATCCGAAGGATCCGGGCAACGGAACAGAGAGAGTGGAGTGAACCATGACCGAAGAGAACGAATCCGTGACGGTGGAGAGCGGTCCGGCCCCATTTGTGCCGCCGGGACAACCGGGCAGCGTGGTCGAGGTCAAGCCGCGTTACGGCAACTTCATCGGGGGAACCTGGGTCGCTCCGGTCAAGGGCCAGTACATGACCAATGTGAGCCCGGTGAACGGCAAGCCCTTCTGCGAGGTGGCCAGGTCGACCGCCGAGGACGTGGAGCTGGCGCTCGATGCCGCGCATCAGGCCAAGGATGCATGGGGCGAGACCTCGCTCACAGAACGGTCCGCAGTGCTCAATCGCATCGCCGACGCCATCGAGGCCAACCTCGAGATGCTGGCGGTGGCGGAGACCTGGGAGAACGGCAAGCCCGTGCGTGAGACCCTGGCGGCCGACATCCCGCTGGCCGTCGACCACTTCCGCTACTTCGCCGGCGCCACCCGGTCACTCGAAGGTCGTTCGACGGAGATCGACAAGGACACGGTCGCCTATCACTTCCATGAGCCCCTCGGGGTGGTCGGGCAGATCATCCCGTTCAACTTCCCGCTCCTGATGGCCGCGTGGAAGATCGCCCCGGCGCTGGCTGCGGGCAACTGCACCGTCCTCAAGCCCGCGTCGCCCACGCCCTGGTCGATCCTGAAGCTTGCCGAGGTGATCGCAGACGTGGTTCCGCCCGGGGTGATCAACATCGTGACCGGCCCCGGGGGAGAGATCGGCAAGGCGCTGGCGACGAGTCCGCGCATCGCCAAGATCGGCTTCACCGGTGAGACCACCACCGGTCGGCTGATCATGCAGTACGCAGCCGAGAACATCATCCCCTCGACCACCGAGCTCGGTGGCAAGTCTCCCAACATCTTCTTCGCGGACGTGATGGACGAGGACGACGAGTATCTGGACAAGGCCGTCGAAGGACTGGTGCTCTACGCCTTCAACAAGGGCGAGGTCTGCACCTGCCCGTCCCGGGCGCTCATCCAAGAGTCGGTCTACGACCGGTTCATGGAACGGGCCCTCGACCGGATCGGGAAGATCCGGCAGGGCAATCCGCTCGATCCGACCACCATGATCGGTCCTCAGGTGTCGACCCAGCAGCTGGAGAAGATCACCTCGTACGTCGACATCGGCCAACAAGAGGGGGCCGAGTGCCTCATCGGCGGCAAGCGTGCCGAGTTGGGCGGCGAGTTCGAGGGCGGCTACTACTTCGAACCGACGGTGCTGAAGGGCCACAACAAGATGCGGGTGTTCCAGGAGGAGATCTTCGGCCCGGTCCTCGCCGTCACCACCTTCGCCGACGAGGAGGAGGCATTGGCCATAGCCAACGACACGCTCTATGGGCTCGGTGCCGGCGTGTGGACCCGCAACGGCAACCTCGCCTACCGGATGGGACGCGGCATCAAAGCAGGGCGGGTGTGGACCAACTGCTTCCACCTCTACCCGGCCGGTGCGGCTTTCGGCGGTTACAAGATCTCCGGCGTCGGACGGGAGAACCACCAGATGATGCTCGAGCACTACTCACAGACCAAGAACCTCTTGGTGAGCTACAGCACCAAGCCCCTCGGCTTCTTCTAGGCGGGGGTCGTAGCGGATGGGTGAGCCTGCGGTTGTGCCACGGGTGGTGGCGACGCCGGCGGCCCTCGCGGCCATCGGGCACCTGATGGTCGAACGGGGACCGCTCATGTTCTTCCAGTCGGGAGGCTGCTGTGACGGCAGCCTGCCGATGTGCTTCGAGGACGGAGAGTTCCGGGTGGGCGACCGCGACGTGCTGCTCGGAACGGTGGGCGGTTCGCCGTTCTACATCGACGGCCGACAGTACGAGGTGTGGAAGCACACCCAGCTCATCCTCGACGTGGGCGACGGCGAACCGGAGGGCTTCTCCCTCCCCGCTGCGGACGGCAAGCACTTCGTCATCAGGTCCCGGGTCTTCGACCCGGAAGAGCTCGCCACCCTCGCCGATCCGTGATCGGCCGCAATGACCTTCGGCCCTACTCGCAGGGGAGCTGCCGTGATCTGATGTCGGGGTGAGTGTCGACCGATCGGCGAACCCGTCGGCGGCGTCGGCCACGTCGGTCATTGCCAAACGTCGGTGGGCCATTCTCGCCGTGCTGTGCGTCTCCCTCCTGGTCATCTCCCTCGACAGCACGATCTTGAACATCGCGCTGCCCTCGTTGGTCAAGGACCTGCACGCCACCGAGTCCCAGCTCCAGTGGATCGTCGACGTCTACTCCTGCGTGTACGCCGGGCTCCTGTTGGTGGCGGGGAGCGTCGGCGACCGGGTGGGGCGCAAGAAGATACTCTGCGCAGGACTGGTGATCTTCGGCACCGGGTCTGCCGCCTCGGCATTCTCGACGTCGCCGACGGCGCTGGACTGGGCCCGGGCGGCGATGGGCCTGGGCGCAGCCTGCATCATGCCGGCCACCCTGTCCATCATCACCGACGTCTTCCGTGATCCCGACGACCAGGAGCGGGCCATCGGAATCTGGTCGGGGACGACCGGCCTGGGTATCGCCATCGGCCCGATCGCCGGTGGTTGGCTGCTCGCCCACTTCTGGTGGGGATCGATCTTCCTCGTCAACGTGCCGGTGGTCCTGCTCGGGCTGGTGGCCGCACTGTGGCTGGTGCCGGATTCGCGGGACCCGGTTCGCCGCCCCATCGATGTGCTCGGCGCGGTGACGTCCACGGCGGGCTTGACTCTGCTCGTCTGGTCGATCATCGAGGTGCCCCAGCGTGGGTGGCGGTCGCCGTGGGTGGTGGGCGCAGGGATCCTGGCGGTGGCCATCCTCGCTGGGTTCGTGGCGTGGGAGCACCATTCCACCCACCCGATGCTGGTCCTCGAACCTTTCAGGGACCGCAGATTCTCCGTGGCCATGGTCGCGGTCGCCCTCGCCGTGTTCGCCCTGGTGGGCTCCCTCTTCGTCCTCACCCAGTATCTCCAGTTCTCTCTCGGGTTCTCCCCCCTGGCCACCGGTGTGCGCATCCTGCCCATCGCCGTGGTCCTGGCGGTGGCGGCGACGACGTCGACGACCCTCGTCCGTTGGCTGGGGACGAAGGTGGTGGTCGCCTCGGGACTGCTCATCGTCGTCGCGGGCCTCTGGCGACTGGCCACCACGGCGACGGCCGATGGATTCGGCCATGCCATGGTGGGCATGGTGCTGCTCGGCCTGGGGGCCGGTCTGATCATCGCTCCGTCGGTGGGGTCGGTGATGGGATCGTTGCCACGCGAGCGGGCCGGGGTCGGTTCGGCCACCAACAGCACCGCCCTGCAGGTCGGCGGTGCCATGGGTGTCGCCGTCATGGGCTCGGTGCTCTCGGCTAGGTACGAAGGGAGGATGACCTCCCTGTTGGCCGGCCGCCCGCTCCCGGCGTCTGCCAGCCGTGCCATCCTGGGCTCGATCGGCGGAGCGTTGGCGGTGGCCCGGATGGCGGGCGGTGCGCTCGGGGCAGCCTTGGCGGCTGCAGCCCGCTCCGCGTATGTCGCCGGCATGGATCTGGCCCTGCTGGTGGGAGCCGCGGTGGTGGCGGCCAGCGCGGTGCTGGTGACGGCGGCGCTGCCGGCCAGGCGTCGACAGGATCCTGCGGACGCGGCCCAGGGCCCTACGGGCACGGGCTCTTCGATGTGGGGCGCCGGCGATCCGACGACCGCTACCGCGCCCGGTGCCGATCGGGCTCCGTAAGTTGACGGAGAGGTAGGGTCGAACCTCGGTGCCGGCGGGCGAGAGGATCGGTTACGGGGCCGAGTGACAGGAAAGGAGCGACCGGTGCTCGTGGTGGTGGTGCTCCTTGCCGCGGCCTTCGGCCTGGCCAACGGCGTCCATGACGCCGGCAATGCCATCGCCGCGCCGGTCGTGACCGGCGCCATGCGCCCCGGACCGGCAGTCGTGTGGGCCGCGATGTTCAACGTCGTCGGCGCAGTGGTGGTGGGCACCGCGGTGGCGGCGACGATCGCCGGAATCGTGATCGTCCCTTCTGACCAGATGCTGTCGGTGCTCGGCTCGGCAACGCTCGGAGCCCTGGTGTGGAGCCTCGCCACCCTGTGGTGGGGCCTTCCCTGCAGCTCGGGGCACTGCCTGGTGGGCGCCCTGGCCGGAGCCGCGCTGGCGGACGGTGGCGCCGGTGCCGTGTACTGGGGGGGGCTGCGCGGGATACGTCCCGAGGGGGTGATCGGGTCGCTCCTGTGGCTGGTGTTCTCCTCGGCGATCGCCTTGCCGATCGCCATGGCCGGTATCCGCCTGGTGCGACGTTCGCTGCGGCGGGCGAGCCGGGCGATCGAGACCCCGGTGCGCAGGGGCGACCTGGTGGCATCGGCCGGGCTTGCCTTCGCCCATGGTTCGAACGACGCGCAGAAGGTCATGGGGCTGATCGCTGCGGAGTTGGTCGCCTCGGGGCATCTGTCCCACTTCGCCGTGCCGTTCTGGGTGGTGCTGGCATCGGCCGGGGTCCTGACCCTCGGCACCCTGCTCGGCGGGTGGCGGGTGGTGGCCACGCTGGGCCGGCGCATCTACCGGATCAAGTCCCTCGACGGCCTGGTCAGTCAGGCCTCGTCTGGGCTGATCGTCCTGACCGCATCGCTGGTGGGGGCGCCCGTGAGCACGACCGACGTCGTCGCCCCGGCCGTGGTGGGTGTGGGTTCCGGAGAGCGGTGGCGCCACGTAGGCTGGTCCGTTGTCGGGGAGATCGGCCTGGCGTGGCTGGTGACGCTTCCGGTGAGCGGGGCGTTGGGCGCCCTGTTCCTGGTGTTCTGGAGGTGGGCCGGATGAGACGGTGGTTCCTGCCCGAGTCGCCCGACCTGCTCGGGCTCCTCGGGCACCAGGGTGGGGTGACGGTCGAGGGGATCGACGCGCTCTGCGCCTGGGCCAAGGGGGACCGCTCGGAGGAGGCCACGGTGCGGGCCCAGGAGCACGAGGCCGACCATGCCGGCCGCGAGGTGCTCACGGCGGTCAAGCACTCGTTCGTGACGCCGATCGGCCCCGAGGACATCTACGAGATCTCCGAGCGGCTCGACGCGGTGCTCAACGCGGCCAAGAATCTGGTCCGCGAGGCCGACCTCTTGGGCATGGACCCCGATCCCCCGATGGCCGAGATGGCCGACCTGGTGGGCCTGGGCGTGCGGGCGCTGGTGCAGGCGTTCCCCTTCCTGGCTGCCGACCCCGATCGGGCGACCGGGTACGCGGACGCGGCCGTGCACCAGCAGCGATCCCTCCAGCATGTCTACCGCCGGGCGATGTCGGCCCTGCTCGAGATCGACGACCTCCGCGAGGTGATGGGTCGCCGCGAGCTCTACCGCCGCTGTGCCCGGATGGGCGATGCGGTAGAGGCCGTGGCCCACCGGATCTGGTACGCGGTGGTCAAGGAGGCGTGACCGCCGTTCGTTCGCGGGGGCCGACGCACCGGCCGACCCCACCGGGCAGCCGATCCGCCCATGGCCTTCGGTGGGCGTAACCGGTTACGCCGATGGGACGCGGGCCGAGGTCGCTGCGTGCAGGTCGTCGCGAGCCCGGGGATCGGCGACCTCGTCGATGATCAACCGGGCCTGGGCCCGTTGGGAGTGGCCGAAGATCTCGGCGATGCCGTGCTCGCTGACGATGGCCGTATGCTGGAACGACGTTGCCGGGTTGGTGAGGATGGGGAGTACCGCCGAGGAGTCCGACTTGTCGTGCCACGACCGCAGGGCGACCACCGCATGGCCACCCGGCGAGTGGAGGGCGCCGAGTACGAAGTCGGGCTGGCCACCGAAGCCCGAGTAGACCTCCCCGCGGACGAAGCTGGCGTTGGCCTGGGCGAACAGGTCGACCTGCATGCACGTGTTGATCGAGACCATGGCCGGGTTCGTCGCGATGCGCGCCGGGTCGTTGACCACCTCGGTCCTGGTCATCCGCAGCCGGGGGTTGAGGTGGGCCCACTCGTACAGCTCGGGCGAGCCGAAGAGGAACGAGGTCTGGATCGGCCGGCCCGGGTCGAGCGAGCCGGCCTGTTCGAGGGCCAGCACGCCGTCGCCGACCACCTCGGTCCAGATGCCGAGGTTGCGGCGACCAATGAGCTCGCCGGCAGCCACATCGGGAACCTGCCCGATGCCGAATTGCACCGTGGCCCCGTCGGTGGCGAAGCCGGCCGCCAGTCCGCCGATCCGCATCTCCGCCTCCGAGATCACCCGCGGGCCGGGGGAGCCCAGCGGTTCGTCGGCCTCGATGGCCAGGTCGAACCAGTCGGTCGGGAACTCACCGTCACCGAAGGTGTAGGGCATGTTCCGGTTGATCTGGGCCACCGCCAGCCCGCCCCGGGCATGCACCCGCTCGATGGCGGCCGGAAGGATGTCGACTTCGATCCCGAGGGAGAGCCTCCCGTTGTGCGGCACCGAAGTGTGGACGAGCACGGCGTCCACCGGGCGGAGCGAATCGAACAGGCGCGGAACGAGCGACAGGCGCATGGGGAGGTAGTCGAGCTCCGGGTCGTGGCGCATCCCCGGCCCGACGAACGGAGTCTCGTTGACGAACCCTGGGTTGATGGGCCAGCCGGACTGCGCGTTGAGGGTGAACACCCGGCACCGGTCGCGGGAGGCGGCCAGCGCTTCCAGGAGGATGGTGGGGGTGCCGAAATTGCCCGAGACGACGACACGCGGCTCGACCCCCGGCAGCGCGCCGAGCCGGCACGTCAACTCTTCGACCGAAACGACCTGCACGCCGTCAGACGACCGAGAGGCTCGGGGGACCGTGCCCGAGAGCGTCGAAGGCGATGTCGGCCATCCCGAAGCCGGGCTCCACGAGGCGCCGGCCGTGGCGGGTGACCGGAACCCGACGCAGCATGAGCGAACGATACACGCCGGCCGCCCGGAGGTCTCCGGCGGGGGTCTCCCCCCGGTGCAGGATCGCAGTGCCGGCAACGGTTGGAAAGGGCGAAAGTGGCCGGCCCAACCCCCACGTGCACGCGCTTGCCCGGCACCTGCACCTCGTGGAAGGCGACCGCCTCGTCCTGGTTGGCCGAAGGCTCCACGGCAGAGGCCAACTCGCATTGGAGACATCCGATGCACCGTTCGGGATTGACGAACGCTGTGCGCACCACCTACCTCCTTCCGCCACCACCGGTGCCCGGCGCAGCCGGTGTACTCGATGTGCGCCCATCAGCGGGCGTCGCCTATCAGCTCCACTACCTGTCGGGTGGCGTGGGGCACCGACCGGGCCACGGCCGGGCTCAGCCCGGTGCCCTGCGCGAAGTCGGTCCCCTCGATGCCGACCACTACCACCCGCCCCGGGGCAGTCCCTACGGCCTGCGCCAGTCGGAACACGTCGGTCAGGCCGATGCCGTGGGTGCTCGTCGTTCGGGAGGCGTCCCCGACAGGCTCCGGTGCCGATGCGTTGTCCAGTTCGACCAGCCGTACGGTGCCCGGCTTCGCTCCCGAGCACACGGCGTCGACCACCACGGCCAGATCTGCGCCGTCCCAGAGACCGAGCAGGTCGAGGGGGTCGGCGATCGCCCCGAGATCGGTCACCCCGCCCACGAGGTCGGCCACCTGCGCGGCGACAGCCGGGCCCGCGCCGTCGTCCCGTCGGTACTCGCTTCCGATTCCCGCCACGACGATCCGGAGCCCGGTGCCCGGATCCTCATGCCCCTTCACCGCCGGATGACCGTCACGTCGAGGAAGTGGGTGGCGCACGAGATGCATGGGTCGTGGTTCCGCACCGCCTGTTCGCAGCGCCAGGTGAGCTCGTCGTCGGGCAGCGCCAGGCCATCCTGTGCGACCCTGCGGAGATCGGACTCGATGGTGATCAGGTTCTGCGAGGTCGGGGGCACGATGCGGGCGGCCACGATGACGCCGTCCCGGTCGAGCTCGTAGCGGTGGAAGAGCAGGCCGCGTGGCGCCTCCGTGGCGCCGGTCCCGACTCCCGCCCGCGGGGGCACGGCGGCGGCGGCGGGTTCGGGTGGCTCGTAGCCCTCGACCAGCCTCAGTGCCTCGTGGCAAGCGAAGACCAGCTCCACGGCCCGCACGATGATGCTCTGGAAGGGATTGACGCAGACAGCGCCGAGCCCGGCCCGGGTTGCCGCGTGCCGGGCGATGTCGGGGAGCTCGGAGGCGTTGAGTGCATACCGGGCCAGGGGCCCGGTCAGGTAGTCGAGACGGCCCTCGATCCGGGCGTGCAGGGCGGTGGACCGGGCGACGTGCTCTTCGATCACCAGGTCGGCGAACTCGGAGGGGGAGACGTCGAGGCCGTCGGACGACGCGATGCGACCGGACTCGATCGGGTAGCGGCCGGGGCTCCGCAGGGCGACGAAGCGATAGTCGCCCTCGACCTCGGGGAAGTCGAACCCCGACACCCACTCGACGGTGGCCAGGGCGGCGTCGAGGGCCAGGTGCAGGGGCTCGGCCAGGGCAGCGACCCGGTCACGGGCGGGGGCGCGGTAGAAGCCGCCCACCTTGACGTTGACGGGGTGGATGGACCGACCGCCGATCGTCTCCATGAGCTGGTTGCCGGTCCGCTTCAGCGTCAGCCCGCGTTCGACGGCGGCCCGGTCCCGTGCCGCCAGTTCGACGGCGTCAGCGCACCCGAGGAAGTCCGGCGCGTGCAGCAGGTAGATGTGGAGTGCATGACTCTGGATCCACTCGCCACAGTAGAGGAGCCGGCGCAGGGCGCTGATCGGTTCCCCCACCGTGGCGCCGCATGCGTCCTCCACCGCTGCGCAGGCACTCATCTGGTAGGCGACGGGGCAGATCCCGCAGATTCGGGCCGTGATGTCCGGTGACTCGGTGCTCTGCCTCCCTCGGAGGAGCGCCTCGAAGAACCGCGGGGGCTCGAAGATGGTGAGCGCGACTCCGTCCACCACGCCGTCCCGCACGTCGACACGGAGCGAGCCTTCTCCTTCGACCCGGGAGATGCCCTCCACGGCGATCGTGCGGTGCGCGCCCGAGTCCTCGGTCATGTGGGCTCCTCCTGTTCGGCCAGGTCCGCCCGGCTGTCCGACCGGGACAGGGCGATGGCCCGGTCGGCGAAGGTCGGGTTGCCCGCATAAAAGGTGGTGAACAGCCGGGAGGCGTCGACCGGCGCCATTCCGTCGTCGAGGAGGCGTTCGGCAAGGGGCCCGGTGGCGGCCCCCTCCGACGGACCGAAGCACCCGAAGCACCCGCGCCCGGTGGAAGGGCAGAGCGCGCCACAGCCGGCCCGGGTGACAGGCCCGAGGCACGGGGTGCCCTCGGCGACCAGGAGGCACACGGTGCCGCGGCCCTTGCACTGCTGGCAGACGGTGTGCACGGGGAGGACCGGTCGGCGTCCGGTGAGTTCGGCCGTGATCACCTCGAGGAGCTGGCCGCGGTCGATTGGACAGCCCTGGAGTTCGAGGTCGACCGGCACGTGTGCGGAGATCGGTGTGGACGACCGGAGTGTCGAGACGTACTCGGGGTGGGCGTACACGGCGCCGAGGTACTCCCCTTCGGCGGCGAAGTTGCGAAGGGCCTGGATGCCGCCGGCAGTCGCGCATGCGCCGATGGTGATCAGCCGGCGCGAGGTTCGACGTACCTCGCGGATCCGTTCTGCGTCCGCCTCGGTAGTGACGGATCCCTCGACCAGCGAGATGTCGTAGGGGCCGTCGGCCTTGGCCCGGGACATCTCGTTGAAGTAGACGATCCTGACCGCGTCGGCCACGGCCAACAGCTCGTCCTCGCAGTCGAGGAGGCTCAGCTGGCATCCGTCACAGGACGCGAACTTCCAGACGGCCAGTGTCGGCCGGCCCTCCGCCGTCACCGCTGGCGCTCCATGAACAGCCGGTCGGCGACCCCCCCGTAGGGGACGACCGGTCCGTCGCGGCAGAGGAGCAGTGGACCGAGCTGGCAGTGGCCGCACAGTCCCACACCGCACTGCATGTTCCGTTCCAGGGAGACCCGTATCTGCCGGGGGTCGACCCCCCGGTCGACCAGGGCGCGTGCGGCGAAACGCATCATGATCTCGGGGCCGCAGGCGAAGGCGGCACAGCGCGTCGGGTCGAACGGTGTGTCGGGCAGCAGGGTGGTGACCACGCCGACCCGTCCCGGCCACCCCGAAATTCCCACGTCCACGGTGACTGCCACATGGGCGCCGGACCTGCGCCACTCCTCGAGGTCCTCGGCGAAGAGGATCTGGTCCGGCGAGCGCATGCCGGCCAGCACGAACACCCCGCCACCGCCTGCGCGGCGGCGGTCCACAAGGTCGCGTACCGCCCCGCGGAGCGGGGCGAGGCCGATGCCCCCCACCACCACTACGACATCAGCGCCCTCTTCGATGTCGTCGATGTCCCAGTGGGTCCCGAACGGACCTCGGACGCCGACGGTCCCGCCGATGGGGGTCCGGCACAGGGCATGGGTCACCGCACCGACATCGCGTACCGAGTGCTCGATCGGCCCCGGCGCTCCGGGGGCGCTGGAGATGGAGATGGCAATCTCCCCGACCCCGAAGGCGGTGAGCATGTTGAACTGGCCGTGGGCGAAGGTGAGTGGCCGCCCGTGGTGCGGCTCGAGGGCGAGGGTGACCACGTCGGCGCCCTCGATCCGGCGACCCGTCACGCGGTAGGGCTCGGGCGAGAGCGTGCCGCGTTGCGAGGCCGGCCGGCCGGTGTGCTCAGCGGTCGCTGTCATTGCCATAGAGATCGAGGAGACGGACACGTGCCACCTGCAGCCGTCCGATCAGGACCGACGCCAGCCGTTCGAGCAGGGCGTAGCCGAGGGCCGGGTTCTCACCGAGCCGAGCCCGGAGGCACTCGCTGTCGACGGCCACGGCCACCTCCGGCTCGAGGGAGCGAGCGTCGAATTGACAGCGGAAAGGGGGTGCGGCCCACGACAGTCCGACCGTAAGACCCGGTCCCACGCTGTCGAGGATGTGCCGGCCGTGGCCAGGTCCGTGGATCTCGATGGACACTCGGACCGGGTGGATCAGGTGGAACGTGTCGGCCACGTCACCCTCATGCAGCAGCAGTCTGCCGGACTCGAAGGTCTCCGCCCGGGCGCATTCGGCCAACACCTCGACGGTGCCCTCGGGGAGCCCGGAGAGGAACCGGTGGGCGGAAAGGATCTCGTGGATCGTCTCGGTCATGATGCCCGGCGCTCCCGGGTGGCGACTGCGCCGTCGGCTGCCCGGATGGCCGCCGCCTCTTCGGTGAGGTCGATGCCGACCGGGCACCAGGTGAGGCAGCGGCCGCAGCCCACACAGCCCGACTCGTCGAACTGGTCCCACCAGGTCGAGAGCTTGTGGGTGAGCCACTGGCGGTACCGCGACGCTGTGGTGGGCCGCACCGGACCCCCATGGAGGTAGGAGTGGTCCAGATCGAAGCAGGAGGCCCAGCGCCGCTGCCGCTCGACTGTGCCGGAGACGTCGGAGACGTCGGAGACGTCGCTGCAGAAGCAGGTCGGGCACACCAGCGTGCAGTTCCCGCAGGACAGGCACCGCTCGGCGACCTCCTCCCACCGGGGGTGCTCGAGGTTGCGGGCGAGGAGCCCGGGAAGGTCTGCAGTGTCGAGCGTGCGACCCATCCGGGCCTCGGCGTCCTCCAGGACGTCCTGGCGGGCCGACCGATCGCTCTCCTCGGTGGCCCGGTGGGGGACCTGGGCCATCACGGCGGCTCCTGCCTCCGTCCCGACCTGTACATGGAACCGATGCCCGCCGTCGACCAGCTCGGTGAGCGCCAGGTCGAAGGCGCCACGGGCCGAAGGGCCGGTTCCCATCGATGGGCAGAAGCAGGTGCTCGCGGGCGCTCCGCACTCGACAGCCACCACGAAGGCGCCGTCGCGTCGCGCCGCGTAACGGTCGTCAGGATGGGCACCCCCCATGAGGACCCGGTCGAGCACGGCCAGTGCCGAGACCTCGCAGGGACGGGCCCCGATGATGGCGGCCGGGCCGGTGGCGGCGTCCGGCTCCGACAGGGTGACCTGCTGCGCGGTGATCGATGCCCGCCACAAGGTCTCCTCGGGAGCGAAGAACTCCGATTTCCACGAGGCGGGGCCGACGGCCCAGCCGAACAGCTCAGGGCTCTCGTCCTGTTCCAACCGGTAGCGTCCGGGCTCCTGGTGGTCGTGCCAGCCCGCCGGCAGGTCCTGCGCCCCGGACACCGGGCCATGCACGATCGCCCCGTCACGCACGACCGGTCCGATGGTCCGGAACCCCATCGACCGGAGGGTGCCGATGAGCAGGTCCAGGCCTTCGCGCTCGAGTACCGCGATGTCGCCGACATCCATGGACCCAGGGTACGGACATGTCGGCATCGGGGAAAGAGTCCAATGGCCCCTTTGGCGCCCCCCCGGGTACCGAGGCCCCCGGTGGCACGGCCGGCTACTGGTCGACGGGCACCTGCCACGTGAGGGACGTTCCGCCACCCGCCGGGGACTCGACGGTGAAACTGCCGTGGAGCTTCTCCGCCCGGCTCCGGAGGTTGACCAGCCCGAGTCCGCCTTCGCCGCTCGGTTGGTCCCCGATACCCCGCCCGTTGTCGACGACCTCGAGGCTGCAGACGCCCTTCTCCACGGTGAGGTCCAGGCGGGCCTCGGTGGCCTCCGCGTGGCGGCCGATGTTGGTCAAGGCCTCGCGGACGGTGGCCAGCAGGTGCTCGGCGACCCGGTCCGGAATGGCCGAGTCGACCGGGCCGTGGAACGACACCTCGACGTTGGAGCCGACCACAGGCGTGAGCTCGCGGACCAGCGAGAGCACGGCGGCCCGGATCCCTCTGCCGAACCCGGCCGAGCCGAGGCCGAAGATGGTCGTGCGGACCTGCCGTATCGTGTCGTCGATGTCCCTGATGGCGCCGCCGAGGCCGTCCACGATCCGCTCCGCCGAAGGAGTGGAGGCCATGCTCTGGAGGGAGAGCCCGACCGCGAACAGGCGTTGGATGACCGTGTCGTGCAGGTCCCGGGCCAGACGGTCGCGCTCCTCGTAGACGGCCACCTCTTGTGCCCGCTGGTGGAGTCGGGCGTTCTCGATGGCGAAGCCGGCGGCGATGGAGAGGGCAGCCACGAGGGCCTCGTCGTCCCGGGTGAACTCGGACCAGCCCATCTTCTCGGTCAGGTAGAGGTTGCCGTAGGAACTGCCGCGCACCCTGATCGGCACCCCCAGGAACGACTCCATCCGGGGATGGTTCGCCGGAAATCCGAAGCTCTCGGGATGCGAGGAGAGATCGGTCAGCCGAATGGGTTTGGGATCGACGATGAGCAGCCCGAGGACACCCTTGCCGATCGGTTGCGCCCCGATCCGCTCCACCTCCTCGAGGGGCAGTCCCACCGTGATGAATTGGGCGAGGCCGGTCCCCTCTTCGTCGAGGACCCCCAACGCGCCGTAGCGGGCATTGGTCATGGATCGGGCCTCTTCGACGATGTGGTGCAGGAGCGTCGGGAGGTCGAGGTTCGCCTCGAGGAGCATCGTCGCCTCGAGTATCCGGCGCAGCTTGGATGGATCCTCGATCGAACGGTAGGGCGCTTGGTCCTGGTCCGACCGGTCCGACATCACCGACCAGGGTAGCGATATCGTCGGGAACCGTCCACAAGGGAAGCGTGGATGTGTGGACGTGATCGAATGGGAGCCTGATGGGAATGCGGTCGTGGGCGGGTGGCCAGTGCCGCGGCTGCGGCCGCCGCGTGGCGAACGACGCTGAATTGTCCCGGCCGCAGCCAGTTGGAAGGATGGGGCGGTGAGTGTCCGCGTGTTCCTCCTCGATGACCACGAGATCGTCCGCACCGGCCTGCGGTCGCTGCTCGAGGCCACGGACGACCTGGTCGTGGTGGGAGAGGCGGCCACGGTTGCCGAGGCATTGGTCCGGATTCCCGCCGCCCACCCCGACGTGGCGGTTCTCGATGTGCGCCTTCCGGACGGCAGCGGGGTCGAGGTGTGCCGCGAGGTCCGTTCGCAGTCGCCCGAGATCGCGTGCGTGATGCTCACCTCGTACGCCGACGACGAGGCGCTCTTCGCCGCCATCATGGCCGGTGCCTCGGGGTATGTGCTCAAACAGGTCGGGGGGACCAGCCTGGTGGACGATGTGCGGCGGGTGGCCGCCGGCGAGTCCCTGCTCGACCCTGCGCTGACCGAGCGGGTGCTCGAACGGCTCCGGGAGGGCCCCGAGGACGACCCGTTGTTGGGCACCCTTACCCCACAGGAGCGGAGGATTCTCGACCTGATTGCCGAGGGGCAGACCAATCGGCAGATCGCCGACACGATGTACCTGGCCGAGAAGACGGTGAAGAACTACGTCTCCAATCCCCTGACCAAACTCGGCATGGAACGGAGGACCCAGGCCGCCACCTATGCGGCCAGGCTCGCCGAACGCTCGGCGCAGATGCACCGCACCGACTCTTCCGGAACGTGACCGACGCCCCTCTGGCCGAACCTAGCCGGAGGCGAGCTCCTCGGACCCGTGCAGTTTGATCCCCTGTCTCTCGACGTCGTGCTCCAGCCGCCCTCGTTCCTGCTCGGGCTGGTCGAAGCCCCTCACGCTGCAGCGCACCCCGGCGCGTCGCGCCAGCCGGATCAGGGCGACGTCGTAGCCCAGCTGGTCGGCGAGCGCCTGAAGGGCCCAGTCCGGGCCCGTGCGGGCGGCGTCCTCCTCCAGCATCCGCCGGTAGTGGAGGAGCTCGGCGAGCGCGCCGCGCGCCGCCATCCCCTCATCGGGTCGGCCGGCCTCACTCAGGGCCGCATCGAGGAGATCCGAGTACATAGATCGAGCGTGCATGGGCTTCACCTCCCCGGGGACATGGTCATCGGCCTCACGCCTGCGAGCGCCGCGATTGCTGCTCTCGGGAGCCGGTGACAGAGATGCCCTACTGGTCCGGCCGGCTGCGCCGCACGACAGCCTCTGCGGCCTCGTAGGCCTGCCGGAGGTCGGCGAGCAGTTTCTCGAGCCCCTTGACCGCGGTGCCGACGTTCGCTCCGACATCCTTGGGGATATCCGAGAGGCGGTTCTTGGCGGCCAGGTAGGCGTTCTGGGTCACGTCGACGCGCTTGCGGAGCTCCTCGCGGACGCCGAGATCCGCCAAGTCGACCCGCACCATCAACTCGTCGATCCGTCCCCGCCAGTCGTCCAGCGACCGGCGCAACCGGTCCAATGTGGCGCGGTCCAACTCGGTGCCGTTTCCGGGCTGCTCCCCAGACGTCGATTCCGATGTCGTCTCCCGCATGGCTTCCCCTTTCTCCGGATTCCTTACGGCAAGGATGTGCGCGTCCGGTCGGTGGTGGTAGGGCCGAACGTCCCGATGGTGCGGACCCGAACAGCCGTCCGGAGTGGTCGGAGTCTCCCTGCGCGTTCGCGCCGCACGGAGGTCGGCAAAGTGACCTTCGGCTCTATGACAGGAGCGCCGATAGCCGGATCATGAACCCAGGGGCGCCGCGTATGCGGGCGAGAGGAGAAGGCGATGACCCTGATCCGATGGAGTGGGGGTGGGGTCCAGGATCCGGTGGGCTTATCGGTGGTCGCGCCATGAAGACCGCACCGGTATACCGCGAACACAGGGCCGGCCCTGTCGTCCTGTTCCCGTCGCAGAACGGATGGCAGGAGGACGTGGCCCTCGAGCTGTGGGTCGATGTGTCACGGCAGCCGGTGAGCGTCCGATTGGCCGGAACGCTCGACGGGTCCACGGCGGTGAACCTGGTGGCGGTGGTGGAGGAGTTGATCGCCGAAGGGGTGCGCGAGTTCGACCTGCAAACCGCCGGGCTTCGGGTCGTCGGACTCGAGGGAGCCGGTGCACTCGAGGCGCTCGAGCTGCTGGTACGACGGGCGGGCGGGCGGCTCACCTGCGACGGGGCCTTCATTGGCTGCGCGGTGGCGGCCCCATTCGAGTCGGGCGATGCCTGCGCGGCGGGGTTCTGAAATCTTCTCCCCATCGGGGGGAGTGACGTTCGGCCCTACCAGCTGGCCGCCAGAGTGTCTCTAATTGTGGTGGAAGGTAATTGTGTCTGGAAAGCACCTGTCACCGAGGAGAGAGGAAGATGCCATGCGTCGTCCCACCAACGCCCGAGCGGGAGGCCATCACCGCTCGACGAGTTCGGCTCTCAGTCCCTACCTCATCGAGGAGGTCGCACTGACGCCATCGGATCTTCGGAGGTCGCAGGTCCCAGACGTGGTGTTCGTTCTGTCCCACTAGACCTGAGGTCGCCCGTCCGGGTCGCCAGCGATGCGCATGATCGAGGAGGACCCATGGCATCCTGGCGTGATGTGCCCCGCCGAGCAGGATGACGTAGTCCGGGCCGTGCCGGGTTATCCGGCAGATCTGGCACGCGACGAGCAAACCATGGGCGGGGCCACGGTGCATCTGCGCCCCATCCGGCCAGATGACGCCGCCAGGCTCGTCGAGTTCCACAAGGGCCTCTCGGTCCGCTCGGTCTATCGGCGCTTCTTCTTCGTGCACTCGAGCCTGTCGCCAGCCGAGGTCGATCGATTCACCCACGTCGACTACGTCGACCGCGTGGCGTTCGTGGCACTGGACGGCCTTCGGCTGGTTGCCGTCGGCCGCTACGAGCGGAGGCCGGAGACGACCGAGGCCGAGGTGGCGTTCGTGGTTGCCGACGATTACCAGCGCGACGGCATCGGCACCCTCCTCCTCGAGCATCTGGCCGAAGCGGCGTGGAGGAACGGCATCACCAGATTCGTAGCGGAGACCCTTGCCGAAAACCGCGACATGCTCGGAGTGTTCTTCGACTCGGGCTTCCCGGTCACTTCGGCCTCCGACTCCGGCACGATCAGCGTGCGCTTCCCCATCGAGTCCACCGATGGCTACGAGGCGGCCCGAGCCACCCGCCACGCCCGCTCCGAGCGGGGTGCGGAGCGTCTCGACAGCCCTGGTCCGACGTGGTCACCCTTGGACGCGACCACCTCCGGTTCCTGACCACGGGGCCGGGAACCGGAGGTGGATCGACGCAGACGGGGCCGTCAGGGCCCCACGGCGGTGCTCGTACCCGGTGTCGAGTCCGGTGCCGGCGACTTGCTTCCATTCACCGGCGGAACCGCCCCACCGGCCCGGGGAGCGGAGAGCCGGGCGCGGAAGACGTGGTAGCTCCAGCCCTGGTACACCAGCACCACCGGGAAGAAGATGACGGCCACCACGGTCATCACCTTCAGGGTGTAGGACGGGCTGGCCGTGTTGGCGACCGTCAGGTTGTAGGCGGCACTGGTGGTGGACACCATCACCCGCGGGTAGAGCTCGGCCAGCAGCGAGCCGACCACTCCCACGACGCCGACCGCGGCACTGGCGAACGCCCAGCCGTCCGACTTGACGTTGGCCAGCCATGCCGATGCGATCACGGCGAGGACGGCGAGCACCTCCAGCGGGTTCGGGATGAATCCCTTACCCAGGCCCAGGTGGGTCCACGTTACGAATCCCCAGACCACCACGGTGGCCACCCATCCGATGGTCCCGGCCAGTCGGAGCATCCGGTCGTGGTACTCGCCGGTGGTCTTGAGGGCGAGGTAGGTGGCACCCATCAGGAGGCACATCACCAGCATGGTCACCCCGGTCCACAGCCCGTACGGCGTGAGCAGGCCGAAGAAGTTGCCGGTGTAGTTGTGGGCCTTGTCGATCGGCAGGCCGTGCAGCATGTCGCCGAAGGCCACCCCGACCAGCAGGGGGATCAGCGCGCTGCTGATGGTGAGCGACCAGGTGAACGCCGATCGCCACCGTGGGTCGTCGATCTTGCGTTGGTACTCGAAGGCGACGCCGCGGACCAGGAGGGCCACCAGCAACACCACGAGAGCCAGGTAGAACGTGGAGAACATGGTGGCGTACCACGAGGGGAAGGCCGCGAAGATCACGGCACCGGCCACGATCAGCCAGACCTCGTTCCCGTCCCAGAGCGGGCCGATCGAATTGACGGCGATCCTGCGCTCGGTCTCGTCCTTGGCCACGAACGAGTGCAGCATGCCCACGCCGAAGTCGAAGCCCTCCAGGATGAAGAAGCCGATCCAGAAGATGCCGTCAACCAGGAACCACAGGGTACTCAGGTGCATCATGACCTCCTAGTAGATGAGCGCGGGCACGCGCTCCGACTGGTCGGATTCCGAATCGTGCATGTCGACAGAGCCGTCGCCCGGAGGACCGTCCGTTCCGCCACCGTCATCGCTGCCCTCCGAACTCTCGCCGAGCTCCTTTCGCCCGTAGTGGATCATCAGGAAGGCGTCGGCGGCACCCAGAACGATGTAGATCAGGACGAAGACGATGAGGGAGATCCAGATCTCGGCGGAGGTCACGTTGGGGGACACGCCGTCGACGGTCTTCATGAGGCCCTGGACGATCCACGGCTGGCGCCCGTTCTCGGCCAACATCCACCCGGCGGTGTTCATCAGGAACGGTGCTGCCACCGCCCAGGGTGCGATCCGCAAGAACCATTTCGACTCGGCCAACCGGTGCTTGCGGAGCAGCCACGCCCCCCACAGCGAGAAGAGGAGCATCACCGCGGCCAGGTAGGCCATGACCCGCATGGACCAGTACTGGATGAAGACGTTGGGCACGTAGTTGCCGGGCCCGTACTCCTTCACGTACTGCGCCTGGAGCTGGTTGATCCCCTTCACCTGGCCGTCGAGATGGTTGGTCGCCAACAGCGACAGGAGGGACGGGATCTTCAGGATCTGGGTCGGGTTCTGGTCGTTGGCGCCACCACCGATCTGGACGGCCGAGAAGGGGCAGTGCGAGTTGCAGGTGTTCCACTGGGCCTCGGCAGCGGCGATCTTCATCGGCTGGTAGGTGCCCTCGACGACGCCGAGCTCACTGCCCACGAACAGGGCCAGGATGAGAGCGGGGATGAGGACGATCGTGGACACCGTCGCCGTCCGCCGGAAGGCGTCCACGTCGCGCTTCTTCCGGATCTGCCAGGCAGACACGGCCAGCATGACCAGCGACCCGGTCACCAGCGAAGCCAGCAGGACGTGGACGTAGCTCCACAGGAACTCGGGGCTGGTGAACAGCGCCGCGATGTTGTTCAGCACTGGTTGGTGCTGGGCGTTCATCACGTAGCCCACCGGGTGCTGCATCCACGAGTTGGCGGCCATGATGAACGCCGCCGAGATGGTGGTGGCGAAGGCGACCAGCCAGATGCAGGTGAGGTGCGCCTTCTTGGACAGGCGGTCCCAGCCGAAGATCCACAGTCCGAGGAAGGTGGACTCGAGGAAGAAGGCCAGCAACCCCTCCATGGCCAACGGGCCGCCGAAGATGTTGCCGACCTCCCGGGAGTAAGCGGACCAGTTCATGCCGAACTCGAATTCCTGGACGAGGCCGGTGACCACGCCGATGGCCACGTTGATCAGGAGGAGGGTCCCGAAGAACTTGGTGAGCCGCTTGTAGATGGGGTTGTCGTTCTTGTACCAGGTGGTCTGGAGGAGGGCCACCAGAAACGACAGGCCGATCGTGACCGGAACGAACAGGAAGTGGTAGATGGACGTGGTGGCGAACTGCCACCGTGCCAGGTCGGTACTCATTGTGTGGCGCTCCTTTCGCGGGCGTGGTCACCGGCGCGCACTCCCGGAGAGCCCGTTCTGGGTGATGCATCGGTCAATCGCATGTGAAACAACTCCTTCGCTCCTCGTTCGGCATTGGCCTCGTTCCACCACAGCGCTGCGTAGCTCGCACCGGACTCGAGCAACTCGGCGTGGCTGCCCCGCTCGACCACACGGCCCCCACTGACGAGCAGGATCTCGTCGACCGCCTCGAGCCCGGCCAACCGGTGGGTGATCATGACGGTGGACCGTCCCTCCGTCACCGCGAGCAGGTCGGCGGTCAGCGCATCGGCGGCGTCCAGGTCGAGGTGCTCGGCGGGCTCGTCCAGGACGAGGACCGGGAAGTCGGCCAGCAGCGCGCGGGCGACGGCCAATCGTTGGCGTTGGCCGCCGGAGACCCGGGCGCCGAACCGGCCGACCTCGGTGCCGAGGCCGGCCGGCAGGCTCTCCAACCACGCTCCGAGCCCCACCCGTCCGATGACCTCCCTCAAGTCGGCATCGGACGCGGAACGGCGGCCGACGCGCAGGTTCTCGGCCACCGAGGTGTCGAAGAGATGTGCGTCCTGCCCGACGAGGCCGACGAGCGTGCGCAGGTCGTCCCCGGACAGCTGGGCGGTGGAGGTCCCGTTGAGCCGGACACTCCCGGCCTCGATGGGGAGGAATCCGAGCAGCACCGACGCCAGTGTCGACTTGCCGGCTCCGCTCGGTCCGACGATGGCGATCCGTTTGCCCGGTGACAGGCTCAGGTCGATGCCGCGCAGTACCGGGTGCGGCGCGTCCGGGTAGCCGGCCCACAGGCCGCTGACCTCGAGGTCGACGGGCGGGGTCGGAGGCTGGGCCGTGTGGCTGGCCACCGGCACGGGATCAGGCGCGTCGATGATCGCGAACAGGCGCGCTGCGGTCCGACGGGCCCGCTGGAGGGTCTGGGTCGCGGCCGGCAGCCCCGACACCAGCTCGAAGGCTGCGAGGGGGATGAGGGCGACCACGGCCAGCCACACGCCGCCGAGCCGTCCGGAGTGGACGGCGGGAACACCCACGAGGAGGATGCCCCACGCGGCGAGGCCGGACAGCAGGGTGGTCAGCCCGAGCCCGATGCCGGCGGTGGCCGCGGACGAGGTGGCCACGGCCGTGAGCTCCCGGTCATCGTTGGAGATGCGTGCGAGCTGGGCTTCCGTTGCGCCGTAGACGGCGAGTTCGGACGCCCCTTCGATGAGGTCGACGACCGATGCCGCCAGCTCGCCCCGCAGAGCGGCCTGGTTGGATTCGTTCCGCCGGGCCAGGGTCCCGGTCAACCACGGCACGACAGTGGCCGAGGCCAACAGGGTGGCCGCCAGCACCAGTCCGGCCGCGGGCAGGAGCGCCCAGACCAGGCCGACCGTTGAGGTGCCCACGAGGATGGCAATGGCGAAAGGGGGGATGACTCGGAGGATCAGATCCTGCAGTGAGTCGACGTCGGCGACCAGCCTCGACAGCAGGTCGCCGCTGCGGAATGCCGGCAGGCCGGCCGGCGCCAACCGCTCGAGGCGCCGGTAGATGCGGACCCGCTGGGCGGCGAGCACGCGGAATGCAGCATCGTGGCCGACAAGCCGCTCGCCGTAGCGGAGGAAGCCCCTGGAGAGGCCGAAGAACTGGACCAACACGATGGCCACGGCCAGGGCGGACTCCGACGGATGCTGCGCCGCACGTGACAGCAGCCATGCCGCGGTGGCCATCAGCCCGATGGCCGCTCCGATCGCTCCCGCTCCGAGGAGGGATGCCAGCACCAGGCGGCGTGCAGCGGGGCGGGCGATCCCCAGGGTGCGACCGATGGGTGCCGGTGGCCCGGGCTCGACCGCCGTCTCGGCGAGTGGGTTCGACGCGGTCATGACGGCACAGCCTCGCGGTCCATGGACACGATCTGATCCGCCAGGCCGAGCAGTGCCGGCCGGTGGGTCACCAGAAGCACGGTGCGCCCGATCATCAGCCGGCGCACCGCCTCGAGCACCGCCTCCTCGGTCTTGCCGTCGAGGCTTGCCGTGGGTTCGTCGAGAAGCAGCAACGGTGCATCGCGGACGAAGGCCCGGGCCAGGGCGATCCGCTGGCGCTCGCCCTGGGACAGCCCCGCTCCTCGTTCGCCCAGCAGGGTCGCGAGGCCGTCCGCAAGCCGCCCGACCACGTCGTCGAGGCTGGCATCGCTGATCGCCCTCCGGACCTCTTCGTCGCTGGCGTCGGGTCGGCCCAGCCGGACGTTGTCGGCGATCGACGCGGCGAAGAGATGGGGCCGCTGGGGGACCCACGCCAGGTGCGAACGCCAGGCATCCGGGTCCAGCTCGGCCAGGTCGACTCCTCCCACCCCGACGGTGCCGCCCGTGGGGGGCACCAGCCCGAGGAGGACGCCGAGCAGGGTCGACTTTCCGCTCCCGCTGGGGCCGACCAGCGCCAGCACCTCACCCGGTTCCACCGTGAGGGTCACGTCGCTGAGGGCGGGAACCCGCCGTCCCGGGTAGACGACCTCCAGCGATTCGATGGAGATGGCGTTCGTCCGGGGATCTGGCACCGATCGGTCGGTGCCCCGGGGGGCTGCGGGCCGCTCGAGGACCTCGAAGACCCGTTCGGCCGCCTCGATCCCGTCGGCACTGGCGTGGTAGTGCATTCCCAGTTGGCGCAGGGGGAAGTAGGCCTCGGGGGCCAGCACCAGGACGAAGAGGGCCGTGCGGTAGTCGAGGTGCCCGCCCAGCAGGCGCAGGCCGACCGCGACGGCGACCAGCGCCACCGAGATGGTGGCCAACAGCTCCAGGATCAACGACGAGAGGAACGAGATGCGCAGCGTGGCCATCGTCGCCTCCCGGTACTCGCCGGTGACCTCTTCGATAGCCGCGGCCTGCGCCTTGGCCCGACCGAACACTTTAAGGGTAGGTAGTCCGGTGACCACGTCGAGGAAGTGTCCGGCCAGGCGCTGGAGGGTGCGGAGCTGACGTTCCGTGTGGTCCCGCGTGGACGCACCCACGAGCGCCATGAAGATGGGGATGAGCGGGACAGTGAGGGCGATGATCACCGCGGAGATCCAATCGTTTCCGGCGACGATCACGATCACGGTCACCGGAACGATCACTGCCAGGAACACCTGGGGCAGGTAGCGCGAGAAGTAGGAGTCGAGCGCGTCGATACCCTCGGTGGCCAGCACGGCGATGCCGGCGCCGTTGGCGTCATCGAGCCCGCGGTCGCCCAGGAGCGCCGTGTGCTGCATGAGCGCGTTGCGAAGGTCGGACTTCGCCGCCGCCGAAGCGCGGTTCGCCGCCCGCTCGGACCACCAGACGACGAGCGCCCGGCCCAGGATGGCGCACAGGAGGAGGACCAGCGGCGTGATGAGTTGGGCGAGTCCCCGGTGCTCGATGAACGCATCGGCAACCGTGGTGGCCAAGAACCACGCCTGCGCGGCCACCAGTCCAGCGGTGACGACACCAAGGGCGACGGACAACTCGAGGTACCGCCTGGTCGACCGGGTGTAGCGCAACAGGCGGGGGTCGATGGGAGGGGTCCGCTTGGACGCGGAGCTCTTGGATGTGGAGCTCATCGGCTCACCGCGGGGGGTGCCTCCATTTGCAATCCATCGTAGGGAGGGAGCAACGTCGGTGGCAGGGTCGAAAGTCACATCGCGAATGCCGTCACAAGAGGACCGGACTCCCGAGCATTCCTATACTGCGGGCGGTGCAGCCTATTCCCGAAACGTTCGGACACGCCGTCGGAGAGTTGATCGCCCGGGAGTTGGAGGAATCGCCCCGGATGGCCTCCGTCCTGGGCTGCGACGAGTTCGATCACCACCTCGACGATCTGTCCGCGACCGGGTTCGAGCGTCGTCGGTCGGGGGACCGCCGCTGGCTGGACCACTTCGAGGGTTTCGACGCCGACGCGCTCGATCCCGAGGAGCAGATCGACCGGGCACTGGTCATCGCCACGCTCGGGCAGCGGTTGGCCCTGGCGGACTGGCAGGAGTGGAAGCGCTCGCCCGAGGGCTACCTCGAGACCGGCGTCACCGAGCTGTTCCTGCTGGGCCTGCGCCCCGAGGACGAACTGACCGCCGCCGCCGTCGATCGGCTCGAGGGGATCGGTGCGGTGCTCGACGAGGCGGAGAAGAACCTCGACCCCACCCTGGCCGACCGGCTGATCGTCGAGCGGAGCCTCGGTGAGTGCACGGCGAACATCGGGTTCGCCCGGGACGAGGTGGCCCGGTTGGCCACCGATCCCGCCAATCAGGACCGGCTGGCCGCCGCCGGCGAGGTCGCGGCCCGCGCCTATGAGCGGTGTGCCGCCTTCCTCGGCCGGCTTGCTCCCGACTGCACCGGCACCTACGTGCTGGGCGAGGAGCGCTACAACGACGTGCTCCGCAAAGGGGAGCTCCTCGACACCGACCTGCGGGCGCTGAAGCGGCAGGGCTGGGACGAGTTCCACCGGGTGGCAGGCGAGATGGACGAGGTGGCGTCGCGCGTCGCCGGGGACTCCGACGGGTGGCCCGCGGTCGTCCACCGCCTGCAACAGGTGCATGCGTCGACCATCGACGGGATGCGGGCGGAGTACGAGGTCGCCTGCCGCGACGCCCGGGAGTTCATGACCGACCACGGGCTGGTGACCAATCCCCTTGACGAGCTCTGCCACGTCGTGCCGGCTCCAGCGGCGGTGCGGGCAACCCTGGCCGTCGCCTGCTACGTCTCGCCCCCCATGTTCCGGCCGTCCAAGGACGGCTACTTCTTCGTCCCCTACCCGGTCGACGGCGACGACGCGGACGAGGTCGCCGGCCTCCTCGAGAGCAATGCCGCCTACGCGATCCCCACCACCGCCGTGCACGAGGCCTATCCGGGCCACCACTGGCACCTGATGACGATGAAGGAGGCACGGCCCGTCCGGCGCATCTTCACGTCGACCTACTTCGTCGAGGGATGGGCGCTCTACGCCGAGGGGATGATGCGTGGCGCCGGCTTCTTCTCTCCGGAGGGGGAGCTCGGCCAGCTGGAGGCCCGCCTCCTGCGGGCCGCCCGCATCGTCGTCGACACCTCGTTGCACACCGGCGAGATGTCCTTCGACGAGGCGGTGGCCTTCATGCACGAGAAGGTGGCGGTGCCACTGCCCACGGCCCGTTCGGAGGTTGCCCGGTACTGCGCATGGCCGACCCAGGCGTCGGCCTACCTCACCGGGGCCATGGCCATCGAGCGGGCCCGGGACGACTGGCTGTCCGCCGGGGGGTCCCTCCAGGTCTTCCACGACTCACTGGCCCGCTCCGGTGCGTTGCCCGTCCCGCTGGCCATCCGGGCCATCGGGGTACCTTCCTCACCGCACTGAGGCGAGCCACCGGGCCCGCCGGGTGCACCAGGCCAGCTGTGCCGGCCGGCGGAGGGAGAGACCCGAGTCGGTGCGCGCCCGACGGATCACGGCAGCTGCCGGCACCTCATAATGGCATCAGACCAGATACCACCCCGGCTCGCCTTCGTCGTTGGCGGACCCGGCGCCCCCGGTCGCCGGCGAGGACGAGCTGGTGGCGGTGCGAGGTGCCGGCAGGCCGACGTGGGTGCCCATCTCGAGCAGGGCCCGATCGAAGATGGCGGCCGGGTCGGTGATCACCCCCTCGAGGTGCCCGAACAGCTCGAAGCTCACCATCCCGAACAGCTGGGTCCAGGCCTCGATGGCCCGGATGACGGCATCGTCGGGGGTGCCGGGGAAGGCCACCTCGGCCAGTCGGCGCGCCTCGGCCGCGACATGGGCCGGCAGCGGGGGAAGTCCGGGAGGCGTCAGGTCGAGACGGAGCGCGCCCTCACGCGACGCGTCGTTGACGATGCCGGCCAGAACCGACGTCACCCGGCTGGCCGGCCCGATGGTGTCCCGGGGTGCCCGGTAGCCGGGTACCGGTGATCCGTAGACCAGGGCGTACTCGTGTGGGTGCGAGCGGGCCCATCCCCGGATGGCTTGGCCGACGGCGGCCCAGCGGGTGCCGAAGTCGTCGCGGGTGCAGCGGGCGTCGGCCTCCTCGGCCACGGTCCCGAGAGAGTCGTAGGCGTCGACGATCAGGGCGGTGAGGAGGTCGTCGCGGCTCGGGAAGTAGCGGTAGATGCCCGACGACGCCATCCCGAGCGCTCGGGTGATCGCCCGCAGTGAGAGGCCGGAGGCCCCCGACTCGGCCAGCTGGCGGCGGGCCTCGTCCTTGATCTCGGCGGTCAGTTCCGCCCGGACCCTGGCTCGTAGTCCGGTGGAGGGGGGCATGCTGTCAGCTTGGCAGGTCGAGAGCGATGCATCAATAGATGAGCACTGCTCTTGATTTGGCACTCATGATGGTGAATACTGATCACGTACAAGTGCAGTGCTCACAGAAAGGAACGATTATGGGAACCCATGTCATCGTCGGGGCAGGGCCGATCGGTACTTCCACCGCGCTGGAGCTGGTGCAGCGGGGCCACCACGTCAAGATGATCACCCGGTCGGGGTCCGGTCCGGTCCACGCCGGCGTCGAGCGCCTGGCAGGGGACGCATCCGACCCGGTCGCGCTGGCCCACCTGTCGGGTGGAGCGGAGGCCCTCTACAATTGTGCCAACCCGCCGTACCACCGCTGGCCCGAGCTGTGGCCCCCGATGGCCGCCTCGATGCTCTCGGTGGCCTCCGACAGAGGTGCGGTGCTGGTGACCATGAGCAATCTCTACGGGTACGGTCCCCTCGACCATCAGATGGTCGAGGACGACCCGCTGGCCTCGACCGGGACCAAGGGCAGGGTGCGAGCGGCCATGTGGACCGACGCCCTGGCGGCCCACCGGGCCGGGCGGGTCCGGGCCACCGAGGCCCGGGCGTCGGACTTCTACGGCCCCGGAGTGGTGGACAGCCACTTCGGCCGCAACGTGGGCCGGCTGTTGGCCGGCAAGAAGGTACGGGTGGTCGGAGACCCGGATGCCCCGCACAGCTGGACCTACGTCCCGGACGTGGGCCGTGCCCTGGCCGTCCTCGGGACCGACGAGCGCGCCTGGGGGAAGCCCTGGCACGTTCCCACGGCCGCTCCGTGCAGTCAACGGGAGCTGGCCGCCCGCCTGTGCGAACTGGCCGGTGTGCCGGCCCCGCGGATGGCGCCGGTGCCGGCGGTGGGCCTCACCCTGGCGGGCCTCTTCTCGTCCGAGACGCGCGAGTTGAAGGAGACCCTCTACCAGTTCGACCGGCCGTTCGTCCTGGACTCCTCGGCGTTCACCCGTGTGTTCGGGCTCGAGGCCACGCCAACCGACGCGGCGTTGAGGGCGATTCTGGCCTTGCAGGCCGGGACCACCGGTACGCTCAGGGCCACGCCTGCGGGCCGACGCGAGGAGGCGCCATGACCGATGCCGAGGAGTTCTGCAACCATCTGGCCCAGGTGCAGGAGGTCGAGCCCTCCTCGGAGGGCTGCGAGGAGTGCCTGCGCACCGGCGGAAGGTGGGTGCACCTCCGGGTGTGCATGATCTGCGGCCATGTGGGCTGTTGCGACAGCTCACCGGGCCGGCACGCCACCGGCCACTTCGACGAGACCGGCCATCCCCTGATCCAGTCGTTCGAACCGGGTGAGGAGTGGTGGTGGTGCTACGTCGACGAGATGGCCTTCGGAGTCGACGGCGCCCCTAGCTTCGAGCATCAGTGAGTCGGCGGCTGCCCGCGCCGTTCCGGCGTGGGCTCACCACCGGCCGAGCCCCCTCGGCCGGTCGCTGCGCGCATCGCCGGACAGACTCGCCTCGAGTAAACGGGGCGATCCAGCCCCAGTAGGGTCATCACCAGCTATGGCAGCGACCCCACCTCCGAGCAGGGCGTGGGTGTGCCCGCGCCGAGTGGTCGCGGCCCTGGTGCTGGCTGCCGCGGCTCTGTCGGGCTGCTCGCTCTTCGCCCAGCCCAAGGTGGTGCCGGCACGTGACTCGTCGCTGGCCCCGCCCGGTCCCGTGGGGTACGTGGCGTGCCCCACCGCGGTCACTCCAGTGGAGCTGGCCACCCATACGGCCGAGGCCCCGATCCCCCTCCCGGTCACCGGAACCCCTCCCCTCGGGGACTTCGCCATCACCACCACGCCGGATGGTCGGTGGGCCTACGTGGTGACCACCAGCGGGGTACCCCGCGCGGCGGCTCCCGCCACCGGTGCGTCCACGTCCACCACCGGTGCTTCCACGTCCACCACCGGAAGCCCCACCTCCGCCACGTCGTCGTCGACCGCACCCACCGTCGGCGCCGCGGCCGGCTCGCCCGCCCCGGCCGGCGGGGTGCACAACGTGGTCGTCCCCATCGATCTCGTGACCCAACGGGCGCTTGCACCCATCGCCATCCCCGGCCAGGGTGCCACCCACGCCGTAGTGCTGTTGCACAACGACCGGACCGTCCTCGCGGCCAGCGGCTCCACCATCGTGCCGGTCGACGCGGTCACCCACGACGTCGGCACACCGCTCGACCTCGGTGCCGGGCGTACGATCTTCGGGCTCGCCCTCGACCCGGTCAACACCACGCTGTACGCACTGGTGCCCGGGGGCGTCGTTCCGGTGGACACCGCCACCGCCACCGCCGGCACCCTCATCCCGACCGGGCTGGCGGTCTCCTCGGTCTACTCGCCCCACGGGATCGCCATCACCGGCGACGGGAGGACCGTCTACGTGGTCGGCCAGGGGGGCGTGGACTTCGGTGGACGCGTGCTGCCCATTGCCACGGCCACCGGCACAACGCTGCCCGCCACCGGGTTCGACCGGTTCGGCATCTCGGACCCGGCCGCGTTGGCGGTGACCTCGGATGGTGCCCAGCTGATGGTGGTGGACTCGGCCAACAACTGGCTAAATCCCGTCTCCGTGGCCAACTTCGCAACCCCCGGCCAGCCGGTGCTGTTGCCGCAGCGACCCGGGAGCGGGGCCGACTCCGGCACCGAGCACCCGACCGACATCGTGCTCGGCCCGGGCCGGACCGGTGCCTTCGTGGTCGACGGCTTCGATTCGGTGGTTCCCTACACGCCCGGGACCGAGGCCTTCGGCCGGGCGATTCCGGTGTGCACGGGTGCGACGTCGATGACCGTCGCCACGGCGCCCTGAACAGGCACGGGCCTCGTAGACCGGTGTGTCAGGCGACGGGCCGGGCCGGGCCGAGGGAGGAGGCACAGGCCGCGGCGGCCTCCTCGGACCGATAGGTGGCCGGCCCCTCCCTGGCCGCCTCGAGGAGCTCGTCCAGGGCCACCGGGACGGCCGCTGCCAGGTCCCACACCCGCGGCATCGTCTCGGGGCAGGCGATGATCCCCCAGTAGAGGACCCTCCGATAGCTCATGATGGTGATGTTGACCCCCATCCCTTCCATCACCGGGCCGAGGGGGAAGCCGGCGACCAGCTCCGCTCCTCCCAGGTACAGGGGGAAGTCGGGGCCGGGGACGTTGGAGATGACCAGGTTGGCGATGGGCCGGTGCCGGTCGGCCAGCCGCATCCGGCTGTAGAGCCGGGCCGCGCTGGCAAAGACGTTGGGCGTTGCGTACTCCGCCCAGTTCTGCAACAGGTCGGCCCCGAGGGCGTTGTGCTCCTCCTTGGCGCCCTTGGTCCCCTCCCGGATGGCCATCAGGCGGTCGATGGGATCGTGGAGATTGGCCGGAAGCTGCACGAACATCGACGACACCTGGTTGGAGCCGTGCGGGGCGCCGTGCTCGGGGCGCACCGAAACCGGGACCACTGCCACCAGTGGCTTGTCCGGGAGCTCGTGGCCAGCCATCAGGAAGGTGCGCAGGGCGCCGGTGCACACGGCCAGGATGACGTCGTTCACGGTGGTTCCGGTGGCGTTCTTCAACCGCTTGACGTCGTCGAGCCCGATGGCGGTCAGCGCCACCTTCCGCCGCCTGGTCAACGCTGCGTTGAACGATGTCCGAGGGGCCGACAGGGGCAGTGCCGCCTTCGACTGGGCCGCCCGGTGCGGTGGCTCGTTGCGGACCCTTCGGACATCGAGCAGCCGTTGGCTGGTGCGCAGGATGTCCAGGGTCATCTCGAACGGCCGGAAGGTCCGGGCCACCACGGCTTCGCCCATCAGCTCGAGGCCGGACGGGACCCGGGTGTCCACCGGGCGCTCCGGGGGCGGTGGCGTGGCTGCGGGGTCGGGCTCCAGGTCGAAGAGCACGGAGAGGAGCTCCGCTCCGGACACTCCGTCCACCGTCGAATGGTGCATCTTGGCGATGAGGCCGATCCGGCCGCCGGCCAGTCCCTCGACGATCCAGATCTCCCACAGCGGCCTCGACCGGTCGAGCTGATGCCCGGTGATCTCGCCGGCCAGGTCGCTCAATTCGAGGTAGCCCCCCGGGCTCGGCACTGCCGCCCGCCGCACGTGGTAATCGATGTCGAAGTCGAGGTCGTCGACCCACACCGGGTGGCCGAGTCGGAACGGCACCTCCACCAGGCGCCGCCGGAATACCGGGGCGCTGTAGGTCCGGGACGCGATCAGTGCCTGCATCTTCGTGAAGGAGTAGCCGCCCGGGACGGTCGACGGATCGAAGATCGTGGTCATGGCCACGTGCATGTGCAGCGATCGGGTCTCGAGGTAGAGGAAGCTCGCATCGAGCCCGCTCAGTCTTTCCATGCTGGTCCCTTCACTGCCGTCTCCCTGGATCCATGGTCTCCTCCGGTCGTCCGACCCGCCCCCGCCTGCGGTCAGCCGGTTTCACGTTCCGTCGCCGGACGGTGTTTCATGGAGGCGTGCCATGGGTGTTCCTTGCAGTCAGCATTGTCGGCGCGCTCCTCGTGGTCAACGTCTACGCACCGGCACGCCGCGAACCGCTGACGGTGGTCAGCTTCGTCCTGGGCTGGGTTCTGGGGGAGGTGCCGATCCAGACGTGCGTCGTGTGGGTGGCGCTGGCGGTCCTCTTCGCGGCGGTCGGCGCACTTCGGACCTGGCCCGGTTGGGTGGGCCTGGCCATTGCCGTGGGCTCCTGGGTCGGCCTGGCCGGCCTGGCCGTTGCCGCCCATCGCTCCAAGGCCCTGGTCGACGAAGCGCTCGACACGGCGACCGGTGGGGCGATCGGTGCGGACGGGTTGGACCCGACCCCGGCGTGGACCCACTGGTGGAGGCTGGTTCTCGCCGTCCCGTTCCGCTTCCGGTCCATCAGGCGGCTTCGGAGCATCGACTACTGGGGTGACGGCAACTACCGCCACAAGCTCGACATCCTCACGCGACGCGGCCCGGCCCCCCAGGGTGCGCCGGTCATGGTCTACATCCACGGCGGGGCCTGGATCATCGGGGACAAGCGGGAGCAGGGCGTGCCGATGATGCACGAGCTGGTCAGCCGCGGTTGGGTGTGCGTGTCCATCAACTACCGGCTGAGCCCGCGGGCCACCTGGCCGGCCCACATCGTCGACTGCAAGCGGTCCGTGGCATGGGTACGGGAGCACATCGGCGAGTACGGGGGCGACCCCTCGTTCATCGCCGTCTCCGGTGGATCGGCCGGGGGCCACCTGTCCTCGCTGCTAGCCCTCACGCCCAACGAGCCCGAGTGGCAACCCGGATTCGAGGACGCCGACACCTCGGTCGACGCCTGCGTCCCCTTCTACGGCGTCTACGACGTGACCGGTGATCCGGATGCGTCGGGCGCCCACGGTCCGGGCCTGGTGGACCTGCTCCAGCGCAGAGTGATGAAGACCACGGTCTCCGACAACCGGGACCTGTTCGAACTGGCGTCACCCGACCGACGGATCACGGCCGCCGCCCCGCCGATGTTCGTCCTGGCCGGGGTCAACGACACCCTGGTCCCGCTCAGGGTGGCCAGGCGGTTCGTTGAGCGCCTCCGTTCGATCTCCGAGGCGCCGGTGGCCTACGTCGAGCTGCCCCGGGCCCAGCACGCGTTCGAAATCCTGGTGACGATCCGGTCCCGCCACACGACGATGGGAGTGGTCCGATTCCTCGAGGGGATGAGGTGCCGGACCCCTGGCCAGGGGTTGAATCCCGGGGCCGCCCCTGCCGCCGGGCCCCTGCCGCCGGAATTGGCCGGCCCGGACCGATAGTGCTGGACATGCACACGAGCTTCTGACGTAGAGTCACATATTCGGGTTGGCCGCGGCCAGCCGGGGACGGCACCTGCAGGTATCACCTACGGACACAAGGGGGAGAATTGATTTCTGCATCGTGGAGGACGCGTACGACCGCACTCGGTATGGTTGTGCTCGTCGCGTTAACCGCCGTCGCCTGCAGCTCAACCAACTCGTCGTCGACCACCACGACGTCGGGCGGAGGTTCCGGCGGGTCGCCGATCCCGGCCAGCGCCATGAGCGACCACACCGGCATCACCTCCACGTCCGTCAACGTGGCCAACGTGTCCACGCTTACCGGTGGCCTGTTCAAAGGCGCCGGCGTCGGGGTCCAGGCCTACACCGACTACGTCAACTCGACCGGCGGGGTCAACGGCAGGAAGATCACGGTCGATGCCGGGGACGACAACTTCACCGGCGCGGGGAACAAGCAGGCCACACAGAACGCCATCAGCAACGACTTCGCCATGGTCGGCAATTTCTCCCTCGAGGACAGTTTCGGCGGTGCGCTCCTCGCCCAGAACCCCGGCATGCCCGACGTGTCGCAGGTCCTCGACAGTGCCACCAACAAGCTGCCCAACGTGTTCAGCCCGGTTCCGCTGAACGACGGATGGCAAGAGGGTCCGATGCAGTACTTCAAGCAGAAGTTCCCCCAGGACATCTCCGCGGTCGGCTCGCTGGTGGCCGACGAGCCGTCTGCCGCCGCCACTTGGGACGGCGAGAAGTACGTGATGGAAAAGGTCGGGTACAAATTGATCTACGAAGACACCTACGCGGTCACCCAGGGCGACTTCACCCAGAACGTCATCCAGATGAAGGACCTCGGGGTGAAGATCCTCTTCATCGACCAGATGCCGGCGAACTATGCGTCCTCGGTGCTGAAGGCGCTCGACCAGCAGAACTTCCATCCCCAGGTGGTGTTGGGGGCGGCGACCTACTCGGACACTCTGGTGGCAGCCTCCGGTGGTCCCTCGGCCGTCAACGGGGACTACCTCTCCCAGAACTCGTCGCTCTACCTGGGCCAGGACGCGACGGCCATCCCGGCCGTCGGGACCTTTCTCCACTGGGTCAACGTGGCTTCCCCCGGGTTCCAGACCGACCTGTTCACCCTGTACGGCTGGTTGTCGGCGGAGCTCTTCGCCCAGGCACTGAAGAACGCCGGTTCCGACCCGAGTCGGGGCTCACTGCTGCAGGCACTCTCCAAGATCACCGAGTTCGACGGGGACCACATCGTCGCCCCGACCAACCCCGCGGCCAAGTCGACCAGCAACTGCTACCTCGAGGCCCAGGTGGTCAACGGGGACTTCCACCGCGTCGACGACCCGCCGGTGAACAGCAGTACCAACGGGTACCGCTGCAACTACTCGTACGTGACGCAGCCGGGCACCTGAACGAACCGAGCGACTTCGGAGGCACGCAACATGACTGAGGGGGGATGAGGGCCGAGCGGTGAGCAACTTTCTCCAGTACACCGTTTTCGGGATCATGCTCGGTTCCGGCTACGCCATCGCCGCCACCGGCCTGGTCGTCACGTACACCACTTCGGGGGTGTTCAACTTCGCCCAGGGGGCGGTCGGAATGATCGCGGCCTTCGGCTACTGGGAGCTGGTCACGGCTCACCACGTTCCGGTCCTGGTGGCACTGGTCATCATCTTGATCCTCGGAGCGTCGATCGCCGGCGCGTTCGTCGAGCGGGTGCTGATGCGCCGGCTGCACGGGGCATCAGCCGAGCGGCCGGTGATGGTCACGCTGGGCCTGATGGTGATCCTCACCGGACTCGCCGCCATCATCTGGAGCCCGAGCACCCAGCGGACGGTGGGCTACATGATCAACGGCCAGTTCCGCCTGGTGGGCATCAACATCGAGTACCAGTACGTACTGATCATCGGCGTGGCCATCGCCGTGGCCATCGGACTGCGGGCCCTCTTCTACGGGACCCGGACCGGCTACGCCCTGCGGGCCGTGGTCGACGACCCCGAGCTGGTGGCCATGTCGGGGGCCTCACCCAACCGGATGAGCCAGTACGGATGGATCCTCGGATTCATGATGGCCGCACTGGCCGGCGTGCTCCTCGCCTCGACCCAGACGACCGGTCTCAACATCGAGGCCATGACACTGCTAGTGGTCAGCGGGTACGCGGCCGCCATCGTCGGGCGGCTGAAGAACATCGCGGTGACCTTCATCGCCGCCGTCGGCATCGGCCTGCTCGAGAACTACGTCGTCAACTACGTGCTGCCCCACCTGTCCCAGAGCTTCGTGCCCGACGTGACTGTTGCGCTTCCGATGGTCTTCTTGTTCATCGCCCTGGTCATGCTGCCCTCGGTCCGGTTGCGGGCGGTGGGCCGGCTGACCACCATGCGGGCACCGCGGGTTCCCAGCGGCATGGAGTCGCTCGTGGCCGGAGCCGTCTTCTTCGTCGTGGCCGTGGCGGCCGCCCTCGCCTTCGACAACACCGAGTTCAAGGGCACCACCGTGCTGACCCTTGGTGGCGTGGTGATGACCCTGGGCATCGTCGGCCTCTCGCTGGTATTGGTCACCGGGTACTCCGGCCAGGTCTCCCTGTGCCAGTTCTCCTTCATGGGCATCGGTGCCTTCGTGATGGGCAAGGTGGCCGGCGGCGGCTCCCTGCTGGGGCTGGTGGCCGCCACCGCGGTCTGTGCCGCCGTCGGCGCCCTCATCGCCCTCCCCACCATCCGCCTCCGCGACCTCTACCTGGCCCTGGCCACCTTCGCCTTTGCCGATGCGGTGGCCAACGGCTTCTTCACCGACACCCACATCTACGGCAGTGGCGGGGTCAACATCGGTCGGATCGTCCTGCCGAGCCTCTCGTTCGGTGGCGACGCCGCCGAGTTCCTGATGGTCTCCGCGTTCTTCATCCTGGCTGCATGGATGGTCCTGGCCATCCGGCGCAGCCTGTTCGGCCGGCGGCTGGTCGCGCTGAACGACTCGCCGGCAGCGTATGCCACCGTCGGCCTCAACATCGGGTTCACCAAGGTGGCCGTGTTTGCCATCGCCGCCGGCATGGCCGGCCTGGCCGGCGCCCTGTACGGCACCGTGCAGCAGACGGTCGGCACCTCGGACTTCGACATCTTCCCCGGAATCATCTTCGTGCTCTTCGTCACCATCTGGAGCATCCGGACCGTGTCGGGCGCATTCCTCGCCGCCCTCACCTACGTGGTCCTCAACCAGCTCTGGCCCAGCGGCCTGGGCCTCTTCGCCGGCGTCGGGATCATCCTGATCGGGAGGGCCGCAGGAGGGATCCTGGGCATCGAGGCATTCCAATTCCAACTCCCGTGGGTCAAGCGCGGTGCGGTGGAGATCTGCGAGAAGTCTGCTGCCTCGATCGGCAGTCCCGCCATCATCGGAAGCGGGACACGTGCCGCCGGCTGAGGAAGGCGCCGCCACTGCGGTGCTGACCGTCTCCGAAGTCGGGGTGCACTTCGGGGGAGTGGCCGCTCTCACGGATGTCAGCCTCCGGGTCCTCCCCGGAACAGTCACCGGCCTGATCGGACCAAACGGCGCGGGCAAGACCACCCTGTTCAACGTGATCAGCGGGCTGCAGTCACCCGATCGCGGCTCGGTGCATCTGTTCGACACCGACATCTCGACGATGAAGCCCCACCGCCGGGCCCGACTGGGGCTGGCCCGGACCTTCCAGCGCCTGGAGCTGTTCGGCTCGCTGACGGCCGGCGAGAACGTGCAGGTCGGGTTGGAATCCGCCGTCAAGTGGTGGGAGTGGCGCCGCCTGGGCCGATCGTTCCCCCGGAAGCGCCGGGCGGCCCTCCCCGACGACGCCGGGAGCGTTGACCGCGAGTCCGGCGGTCCGGGATCGGTGGCGGTGGCCACCACTGAACGGCTGCTCGAAGGAGTCGGCCTCGAAGGTCTGGGGCATCGACAGGCGAGCGCCATGTCGACCGGACTGGCCCGAATGGTGGAGCTGGCCCGGGCCCTGGCCATCGCGCCCAAACTGCTGTTGCTCGACGAACCGGGCTCGGGGCTCGACGAAGCCGAGTCGCAGGCGCTGGCCGACCTGCTGGTCAGGCTCGCCGCTGGGGGGATGGGCGTGCTCCTGGTCGAGCACGACATGGAGTTGGTGATGGGGATCTGCGACTACATCTACGTGCTCGACTTCGGCGACATCATCGCGGCGGGGACGCCGGAGGAGATCCGTAGTGACCCGATAGTGCAAGCCGCCTACCTGGGCGCGATGCCCGAGGGCGACGCCCTCGTCGGCCACGGGGCGCCCGGTCGTGAGGCGGGCCGCGCCAGGCAGGCCGAGCTCCAGCACATCGCCGAGGTCTCGGGCCATGATGGCCCCCCCGGGGTCGAGCCTGACGGTGGGCGATGAGCACGGAGACGGTGACGACTTCCGGAGGCGGCGGAGACAAGGTGCTCGAGCTCCCGCCGGGCATCGCCGTCAAGGACGTCAAGGCCGCCTACGGACGGATCGAGGTCCTCCATGGCGTCGACCTGGTGGTGCCGCCGGGGAGCGTGTTCGCCCTCCTCGGGCCCAACGGTGCCGGAAAGTCGACCCTGCTCAAGGTGATCAGCGGTCGGATGCGGCCGACGTCGGGAGAGGTGCTCATCGGCGACAGGCCGGTAGGGAAGACCCCGACGGAGAAGCTGGCGCGCAACGGCCTCTGTGCCATCCCCGAGGGACGCGGGATCTTCCCCAACCTGACGGTGCGGGAGAACCTGCGGATCTGGACCTACCGCGGCGGCATCAGCACCAAGGAGGTCGAGGACCGGACGTTCGAGACCTTCCCCCGCCTGAAGGAGCGGCGGCGGCAGATGGCCGGGACGTTGTCGGGGGGTGAACAGCAGATGCTGGCCATCTCGCGGGCCCTGGTCACCGAGCCGGAGGTGCTCCTGCTCGACGAGCTGTCGATGGGCCTCGCCCCGCTCGTCGTGGGCGAGCTCTACGGGCTGGTGGCCACGCTGGCCGGGCAGGGAATGACCATCCTCCTCGTCGAGCAGTTCGTCACGACTGCACTGTCGGTGGCCGGCCGGGCCGCCATCATGGTGCACGGCCGGATCGAGCAGCAGGGAACCCCCGAGGAGATGGCGGAGGCCGCACTCGGTGTCTACCTGGCTTGAGCCCTCACGCTTCGTCGGCCAACACCACATCCACGTCGGGGTCGTCGGACACCCCGGTCACCAACGACAGGACGCCGCCGGCGTCGCGGAGGTCGTCCTCGGCCGAACGGAGGGCGGCGATGCGCTCCTGCGTATCGGAGACGGTGAGCGTGGCCACCTGTGACCGCATCGACCGCTTCGCCGTGGTCTTTGTCCTCCGGATGAGGCCGAGGACGTGGGCGACCACGTCGAGGGCCGACTCGGTCCCGCCCGTCGGGGTCGCGTGCGCGCCGAACTCGGATGCCGTGGGCCACGGGGCGGTGTGGATCGAACCCACCTGCCACCACGACCACACCTCTTCGGTCACGAAGGGAAGGATCGGGGCGAGGAGCCGGAGCAGGACCGAGAGCGCCAGCGCCAGCGCGGCCCGCGCCGAGGCCGGTCCCGGCTGTGCGGCATCGCCGTAGGCCCGTGTCTTGACCAGCTCGAGGTAGTCGTCGCAGAACGCCCAGAAGAACGCCTCGGTGCGCTCGAGGGCCCGGGCGTAGTCGTACTCCTCGAACGCCGTGGTGGCCTCGTCGACCACGCCGGCCAACCGGACGAGCATGTCGCCATCGATGGGTGCGGTGATGGCCTCGATGCCGGGTGCGACCACGGTGCCGTCCGAATCGGTCAGGCGTCCGAGCGCGAACCGCGAGGCGTTCAGCACCTTGATGGCCAGGCGCCGGCCCACCTTCATCTGTCCCTCGTCGAAGGCCGTGTCGGTCCCCGGTCGTCCACCCGCCGCCCAGTAGCGGACCGCGTCGGCCCCGTGCTGCTCCAGCAGGGGCAGCGGTGTGACCACCATCCCCTTCGACTTCGACATCTTCTTGCGGTCGGGGTCGAGCACCCAGCCGGAGATGGCCGCGTCCGACCACGGCAGCGAATCGTGCTCGAGCTCGGAGCGGACCACGGTGGAGAACAGCCAGGTCCGGATGATCTCGTGGGCCTGGGGTCGCAGGTCCATGGGGAAGACCCGGGCGAACAGGTCGGGGTCGTCCTCCCACCCGGCGGCGATCTGTGGGGTGAGCGACGAGGTGGCCCAGGTGTCCATCACGTCGGGGTCACCGGTGAATCCCCCGGGCACGCCGCGCCTGTCCTCGGTGTAGCCGTCCGGCGCGTCCGTCGACGGGTCGACGGGGAGCCGGTCCTCGGAGGCGAAGAGGGGGGAGTCGAAGACGGCCTCTCCGGAGTCGTCGACCGGGTACCACACCGGAAAGGGAACGCCGAAGAACCGCTGCCGACTGATGTTCCAGTCGGCGTTGAGCCCCTCCACCCAGCTCCGGAAGCGGTGGGCCATGTAGGGCGGGTGCCACGACAGCTCCTCGCCACGGGCCAGCAGCCGATCGCGGAGGGGGAGCGTCCGGACGAACCACTGGCGGGACGAGACGATCTCGAGCGGGCGTTCCCCCTTCTCGTAGAACTTGACCGGATGGGTGATCGGGCGGGGCTCCCCGATGAGGGCGCCCGACTCGGTTAACAGCTCGACGATGCGGGCCTGGGCCTGCTTCACCGTGCGGCCCACCAGCTCGTCGTAGACGTCCGCCGCCAAGTCGGGGGCGTCCGATCCCCAGCCCTCGGCGCCCCAGTCGACAGGGAGCAGCCGACCGTCACGGCCGACCACGGTGTGAGTGGGCAGTGACAACTCCCGCCACCACACCACGTCGGTGGTGTCGCCGAAGGTGCAGATCATGGCGACGCCCGTCCCCTTGTCCGGATCGGCGAGCTCGTGGGCCACGACGGGCACCTGCACGTCGAAGAGCGGGGTGCTCACCGATGTGCCGAACAAGGGACGGTAGCGCTCGTCGTCGGGGTGGGCGACGAGGGCCACGCAGGCCGGGAGGAGCTCGGGGCGGGTGGTCTCGATGTCGACG